>QFCE01000645.1_pt1 | contig 157779 bp, 136 predicted proteins | sample 5346091 | NCBI WGS metagenome assembly QFCE01 (sample SAMN09062252, study PRJNA434731) | Human gut metagenome, whole genome shotgun sequencing project. | isolation source: stool timepoint A chromium assembly | host: Homo sapiens | collected 2015
AAATCGAGGCCGACGGTCGTTAAGATCAAATCCAGATCTGATACATCCCGGTTCTTGAGCTGCCGCAAGGAGATGACATCGGCAATCTCCAATTCAGGGAAAACGGTCGCTACCCGTTTTTTCAGCAGATGCGATGTTCCGATTCCCGTCGAACAAACCAACAGTACCCGCCGCCGCGGAGTCTTCGGCTCCAGTGCCAGCTGGAAATACAGGCAGAGATAACACAGCTCATCCTCGGAAATAAAATGCTTCGGATAATATTTTTTCTTGAGTTCCAGCACTGCGGTTTTCACCAGGGCGTACATTTGTGGAAATTCCGCGATCGTCTTCTCCTTTAACAGGCAGACGATCCGGACGTTGTACTGAATCCGCGTGATCATCGAATTGATATGCAGAAGCAGGCTGTAAAACAAATTGGCGTCCTCGGTGAAACGGACCTGCGTTTCTGCCTCCATCTGCTGGATCAGTTCCTCACAGAACGCGAGCACCTCTGGCTGCGTGCTTTGCAGCGTCTGGCCGATCACTTCCCGCTTTGGCAGCTCACCCACGCCGCAGCCCATAAAGTGTGTGTAAATATACAACAGCTCGTTGGGTGGAAATGTGATCTGCACAGCTTGAGAAAAGGTCTGGACACACGCCGCGATCTTCTTGTAAATCAGCGGGTTGATCAGCTTGGGATCCATAACACCGCCGGGATTGATATAACGCCGGTTGCGCATCCGCTCCATCGCGATCAGGATGTGCGTAACGATGTTGATGTAGTAAATATCGCCGAGAACGACGCCGATCGCCTCCTCAATCTCACCGACGCATTGTTCAACCTGACGCAAAGACTGAATGCCGTAGATGCCGGCCAGCACCATCTGGTTTTCCTCGTTCAACCGTGTCGGAAGTTCATTGCGCGGCAACGGATCGAAATGGTGAATTTTATTGAGCACCCCGGCGACTTCATTGCGGATCGTCAATTCCCGTCCGGTGATATACGTGCCTTCGCGGGTTCGGTTTAAGGTCAGACCCGCTTCACGAATCCGCTGTTCCACCGCGGCCAGATCGTTGACGATCGAGCTGCTTCCCACGTAATACTTTTCGGAAAGGCTGCGGATGGTCGTTGGCTGGGGTGCGTTCAGCAGTAAGTCCAGATAAATCCGATGCCGCCGGTCTTCCACGGAATCCCCCGCGCTCAGCCGCTCCCCGCCGTAAATCCAGCGGTTTAACCGGCAGCGGTCCGCATTGCCGCAGTCCAGCGCAATGCCCTGGCTACTGCGGGTAAGGGTGTAGCCCAGCGACAGGCCCAGGATTTCAATTCGTTTAAAATCGCGCTGAATCGTTTTGACCGAACAGCCAAACTGCCGGGCCAGCTCCGGTCCCCGCAGCGGCTCCGTGTTCACCGCTAACAATCTCAAAATCTGAAGCTGCCGTTCATTGAGATCTTCCATAGGCATTTCCTTTCTTCGGTTTCATCATAATCAAAGTCCCGGGAAGAAACCATACCAAAACATGTCGCGGTTTCCCGGACAATTTTAGTGCTTCTTCGACTTCTGCTTTCATCATGACGCCCTTGAAACCAGGAAGAAAGCGGTAATTTTTTCCATTTCTTTGCGTGCTAAATTGCATCGTTCATCCCCTGATTCATCGCCCAAAGTATAAAAAAAAGGATTTCCCCCTATTAAGAGAAAATCCCGCATTGCCTTAATAATTCGGCGTCTGCCTTCGCCGATGATCCTGAATCTGAATTACGCTTCCTTCGCTTCCTGAACCTGGATCGTATAGTCCGGGTTGGCAGTTTCCAGCAGCTGGCTGATCACCTCGCCTGCTTTCTTACGTGCTTCCTCAAGCAGTCCGCCGTCGACGACCTTCCCCTCCATGACCGTTTTCTGCTGCTTGGAGAACGCGGCATAGTCGGAAATACTGATCGGATTAAAGAGATTATTGGATTCATCATAGACCTCGATGCTCGCTTCATCGACCTCGTGGCTTAAAATCTCCGCCGGTGGCAGCGTGATCGTGATCGTCTTGTCCTGAACGTCGATCTGAACGTCGTCCAGCCGGACGCCGGCCGTGATTTTTCCGTCATAGGCTAAAATGAAGCTGGCTTTGGTCAGCGGTATCGTCCAGCCGTTAAGATCGGCGTTTTTCTCAAATTTGCCCATATTCGTGTAATGATATTCCACGGTCGTCAGCTGACTGACGGAACGCAGCTGCTGAAACAAGGTGTCGCTGGTCACCGTCGTCTTGCCGGAATGACTCCGCTGCGCCAGCAGGACGCCGCCTAAGAAGCAAACCGCCCCCAGAATCAAAGCGACGATGGTGATGCTGATCATCTTGCGGATGATCGACTGATTTTGTTTTTTACTCATGAACCTGCCTCCAGCCCGGAATCGACAAAATTTGTCGAACTCTGTCGGTTTCTGTCGTTTCCATTATACCACGTCCGCTTTCCTCCCGCTGACGCTTTTGTGTTTGCCACAAGAAAAAACGGGCATTTCCTACGCCCGCGGCACCGCTTTGCACAAGGGCGCGTCGTTTTTGGAAATTCCCGTTTTTAATCAATCAGTTTAGTCGTTGAACAGATCGTAAACGGCGCTGACCGGATTCTTCAGCTGGATCGCTTCGATCGTCTTCGCCAGCATGTAGCCGACAGACAACAATGTGATCTTATCCGTGCCATTCTTCTTTTCTTCGCTTAACGGAATCGTGTTGGTAATGACCATTTCCTTAATGTAGGAATTCTGAATCCGTTCGATCGCCGGTCCGCTTAACAGGCCGTGCGTGCAGGCAAAGTAAATTTCCTTCGCGCCTTTTTCCTTCAGGATGTTGACGCCGGCAATCAGCGTGCCGCAGGTATCCGCCATATCGTCGACGATGATCGCGGTCTTGCCTTCAACCTCGCCGATCACGTTCATCGCTTCCGCGACATTCGGTTTCGGACGACGCTTGTCAATAATCGCCATTGGCGCGTTCAGGCAGTCGGCCAGACGGCGCGCCCGGGTAGTTCCGCCATGGTCCGGCGAAACGACGACGACATTTTCCAGATTCTTGGAACGGAAATACTGGCCGATCATCGAAACGGCGCTCAGGTCGTCAATTGGAATATTGAAGAAGCCCTGAATCTGGGTCGCATGCAGATCGATCGTCACGACACGGTTTGCCCCAGCGGTCTGAAGCAGATCCGCAACCAGTTTCGCGGTAATCGGCTGGCGCGCTCGTGCTTTACGGTCCTGACGCGCATAACCATAATACGGCATGATGACTGTGATTTCACCCGAGCTGGCGCGCTTGCAGGCGTCGATCGCGATCAGCACTTCCATCAGACGGTCGGAAACCGGCGAACATGTCGACTGGACGATATAAACGGAACGGCCGCGAACTGTTTCCTCCGGCTCCACCATAATTTCTCCATCGGCAAAATGCTTAACAGAAATCTTTCCCATTGGTAAGCCCAGGTATTCTACGATTTCCTGAGCCAGTTCAACACTGCTGGACAGTGCGAAGACAATTGCATTCTCGATCATGTTTTCTCCTTTTATTTTTTCTCTTTGTTTTTGTAGATAAGACCATAACCCGGCTTGTTTTCCTGGCGTACGCGACCGATGGCCATATCCCCATCCGGCACATCCTGAGTCGCAGTCGATCCCGCAGCGACGACGGCATTTTCGCCGACCGTCACCGGCGCGATCAAATTGACGTTGCTGCCAATGAAGGCTCCGTCCTTGACAACTGTGTGGAACTTGTTTTTCCCGTCGTAGTTGACGGTGATGACGCCGCAGCCAATGTTGACTTTCGATCCGATCTCGCTGTCGCCCAGATACGTCAGATGCGCACAGCGGCTGTCGAAGCCGAACTTGGTGTTTTTGAATTCGACGAAATTGCCAATCCGGTTCTTACTGTCAACCTCGCAGTTCATCCGCAGATGAGCGTAAGGACCAATTTTAACTTCGTCATGAACGATGCTGTCGGTAATGCGCGAGCTGTCGACCGTGCAGTTCTTTCCGATCACGGCGTTAACCAGAAACGACTGCGGAAGGATTGTCGTCCCGTCGTTGATCACCGTGTTGCCTTCCAGATAGACGTTCGGATACAATGTGACGTCTTTGCCCAAGACGACGTCCGGTCCGATATACGTGCTGTCCGGATTGATCAGCGTGACGCCTTCCTCCATCCAATGTTCGTTGATCCGCTTCTGCATCCAGCGGGTTGCCTGCGCCAGTTCTTTTTTGTCGTTGACGCCGCTGGCTTCAAAGCTGTCCTCGACAATCTTGGCCTTCACGCCTAACCCATGGCGATTGAAGATCTCGACTAAATCCGTAATGTAATACTCCTGCTGCGCGTTGTCGTTGCGGATTTCCTCAAGATGCTTGAATAAAGCCTGATTGTCAAAACAATAGATGCCGGTGTTGATTTCCGTGATTTTCCGCTGTTCCTCCGTGCAGTCCTTGAATTCCACGATCTTCTCAATCATGCCTTCAGCGTTGCGGATAATCCGGCCGTACTGTTTCGGATCGTCCAGCACTGCCGTTAACACGACCATGCCGCACTGATCCAGGGCGTCCAGCATTCCCTGATAGGTTGCGCTTTGAATGCAGGGACAGTCCCCATTGACGACTAAGGTTTTTCCTTCTGCCTGACTCAGAACCGGCGCGGCCTGCATCACCGCATGACCGGTACCCAGCTGCGGGGATTGAAGCACAAACTCACACTGACCGCGCATCGCGGCTTCCACCTGTTCGTGGCCAAAACCAACAACGGTTACAATCTTATCGACCTGAATTTTTTTCAGATTGTCAAGGATATGCCCCAGCATCGGTTTCTGGCAGACCGGGTGCATCACCTTCGGCAGCTCAGAGTGCATGCGTGTACCCTTGCCCGCCGCCATAATAATTGCAGATTTCATTATCCATCGTCCTCCATAGTCTATTTTACTCAAACTGGCCCTTTAAAAAAAGCCTAAAGTGATGTTTTTTCCTGGGATTTCCTGTTTTTTACAGTTATTTACAGCGGGATTCAGAATTTCGTGCCTTGCTTTTGAAATGTAGGGGCTTTCATTCAATTTCAAAGCGCTTCTCTCCTGGAAACAGAGCCTGAAAATCGTTCAGGCAATCGCGGCTGGAATTTAATTAAAAAGCAAAAAGAATCTACGGAAAGGCCGGATCAAAGAAAAATGCAGGCTCCCGCAGAGTCCTGCATTCCAAGTTCAGTGTCCCTATTTATTGGTGTGAACGATTCGTCCAGCCGGGTTCTTCCTGCGGCCGCAGCTCCGTCTTGCGGATAAACGCCGCTTTCTTCCGCATCACCGCCGCGCCTTTCTCCAACAGCTCCGGATCGCGTGTTAACGCGAACACCGTGGATCCGCTGCCCGACATCAGCGCCCCGTCGAAGCCCAGCCCCAGCAGATCCCGTTTGATCGTCGCAATCTGCGGCACCAGCTTAAACGCGCTCTGTTCCAGCGTGTTGCCCAGCGACTGAAGCACGCCCTCATAATCGTTGGCGATTAAAGCCTGACGCATCCTGCGGCAGTCAGGATGTTCAGCACAGCTGAAATCCAGCGTTTCAAACGCCACTTTTGTGGATACGCCCTTATATGGCTTCACTAACAACAGATAAAACGGCGTATGCACGCGGAAATGTTCCAGATTCTCGCCGATGCCGGTCACAAATGCCGGCCGGCTGCGCAGGCAGAACGGTACGTCCGCCCCGACCTTCTTGGCAATTTCAACCATCTTCTCATTATCCATTCCCAGCCGCAGCATCTTGTTCAGCGCCCGGATCGCCGCCGCCCCGTCGGTACTGCCCCCGGCCATTCCGGCCTGCGTCGGAATGTGCTTCTGCAAAGTAATCTCAAAGTTCTCCTTGAAACCATACTCCTCGCGAAGCAGCTCGATTGCCTTCACAATCGTATTCCGCCGGTCTAACGGAAGATACGGCACATTGCTTTGCAGGCGCAGCTCATCGCTGAACTCAAAGTTCAGCGTATCGTAGAGATTCACCGGCGCCATGATCATTTCCAGTTCATGATATCCATCCTCACGCCGGCGCACGACGTCCAGACACAGGTTAATTTTCGCGTAAGCTCTTTGTTTCATACGTCACCTCATACAGATCAAGAAACTGATCCAGCGTCATCGTTTCCGCCCGCAGCGAAGGTTCCAGTCCAGCTTCATTCAACAGCCGGGAAGCTTCATCTTTGTCCTGCAGATATTCGCGGAAGTTGTTGTAGAGCGTCTTGCGGCGCTGCTTGAAGCATCCTTTGACCAGCGCGAAGAACTGCGCTTCATCCCGAGCGGTACGCACAGGCTGCCGGCGGGTAAACTGCACGACGGCCGAGTCCACGGCCGGACGGGGATTAAAAATCGTCTTGGGGATTTTCATTACCGTCTGAACCTGATATTGATACTGCACGATCACGCTCAGCGCATTGTAGTCCTTCGTCGAAACCGCAGCGGTAAAGCGGTCGGCGACTTCCTTTTGCATCATGACGGTAATCACCGGAATATCCGCCTTGCTTTCAAAGATTTTAAATAAGATCGGAGTCGTAATATAATACGGCAGATTCGCGCAGACCAGAACCTGATTCCACTGTGTTTTCAGTTTCGCCACCGTCGCGTTCAGGTCCGCTTCCAGAAAGTCCTGATGAACGACCTCAACGTGCGGATAATCGGAAAGCGTATCCGCCAGCACCTCGATCAGGCGGTCGTCGATCTCAAACGCCAGCACCTGGCCGGCCACTCTCGCCAGCTGTTCCGTGAGCGCGCCGATCCCCGGACCGATCTCGATCACAGCGCTGTGCTCATCCGCATGGGACAGCCGCGCGATCTTTTCCACGATTCCCGGTTCGATAATAAAGTTCTGACCAAAATTCTTCTTTGCGTACAGGTCATATTTCGCTAAGATTTCATTTGTTCTCGCCATGGTGGCGATCGGCTTATTCATCGGCGTCCCTCCCTTCTTCCAGCATCGCTTTTGTGACTTTCAGCAGATTCAGACGCTTCCACAACGTCTTGGCATTGGCTTCGCCGACATGCCATTGGTTTCCGACTTCCTTGCGCCGCTGAGCGCTGTCCGGCAGGCCGGTTAAGCCCAGCTCCACAAACTCTGACCAGCTCAGCGTATTTTCCCCGGCCGCTTCATAAGTCAGACAATGCTCCAAGGCTGCCAGAATTTCCTGTTTTCCGGCATGTTCCACGCCGACCTTCCGCTTGCCGCGCACAATTTCCCAGGCTTTGCCTGAGGGCAGAAACGCATTCTTGCAGCCCGGCACCGCGCTGTTGATACGCTGACGGATCTGATCGCCCGGAGTATCCGGATCGGTAAAGATAATCACGCCGCGGGTTTTTGCCCACTGGCGGATCTGATCCAGCGTGGCTTCCGTCAGACCGGTGCCGCTGGTTTCCAGGGTGTCCACATCCAGCCAGCGTTTTAAATTCGCCGTATCTTTTTTTCCTTCAACAACGATGATTTCCTTGATCTTCATGTTTGTTCCTCATTCCGATCTTTATTTTATCATAGTCTGCAATAACCACCAAACAGGAAACGAAAATAAACCAGGAATGACCCGATTTTCCCAGGTTTTTCCCCGACTTAAAAAAGGATTATCTCCAATCCCGATTAGCAATTCAGGAATATCGCCGGCAACTTTCTCAGAGTTTTACCGAGAAGTTTTATTCGCACACAATCACCCTTATTTTTTAGGAACCGTTCCGGAAACTCCGGCTAAATAATTCCTAATTCATTGTGAATGTAGGAATTAAATATCTTATTTTCAGGTTCCCAACAGGAAATTGTATTGTAAAAAGTAAGCGTTTACATTATACTGAGATCAGAGTAAATGACTTATAGAAATGGGAGGATGACCTATGTCAAGAAGAAGATCGGCGTTACTGGCTTTGCCTTAAAAGGGACTTTTTTGTTTGGATTGGTGGCAGGATTCAGGGAAAACACACGCCTATCCTTCAAAAAACAAACTGTCTTCCGTCGGCAAGACGGACCTCAATCCTGTTTGACAGAGTGTTCATGAAATCCTTCGTTTGGGAAACTCCGGCGGACAGGATCAGATTATCTTTTAAATTCAGGAGGAAATATGAAAAAATTATTCACTGTTTTACTCGCCGCGTTTGTTTTAGTCGGTTTGACCAGCTGCGGCAACAAGAACGGCGGCAAGGATGAAAACATCGTCGTCGTATATACCGGCGCAAACCAGGCAGTCTTAGACTTGTTGGAGCCGGCCTTTGAAGAAGCAACCGGCATCGACGTTCAGTTCGTTTCCTTTGCTTCTGCGGAAGGTTTCGCCAAAGCCCAGGCGGAACGGGATGATCCGCAGGCAGACGTCATGAACTGCGGCGGATGGGCGGAAATTCATTCCGACGAAGATCTGTTTATCCCTTACAAAAACGCTCATTTTGATGAATATGATCCAGCGGTTACCGATCCCTCTTATTTATCTCAATGCAATAATGGCAACACTTCCGTTTTAATTTATAATACCGAATTATGTCCGATTGAAATCACCGGCTATGAAGACCTGTTGAATCCGGCATTAAAAGGGCACATCGCGATGGGCAACGCAATCAAATCCAATTCCTCTTACTATCATCTGGAAAATATGTTGTTAGCGATGGGCTCCGATCCGGAAAATCAGGGCGTCGATACGGAGCAGGGCTGGGAATTCGTAGAAAAATTCCTGGAAAATCTGGACGGCAAGATTATCGATTCTTCTTCCGCCGTATATAAAGGGGTTGCCAGCGGCGAATACTGGGTCGGTTTAACCTATGACGTCGGCGCGCTGACGATTATTAACGATGGCGCGACCAATGTCAAAGCGGTCTGCATGAAGGAAGGCGTCGTCACAAAGACCGGCGGTCCGGGCATCTTAAAGAATTGCAAGCATCTGGACAACGCGAAGGCCTTCGTCGATTATGTCACTTCGAAAGAATGGCAGGAAATCTCCGTCACGGTTCCGGGGCAGATGACGTTAAGAACGGATATCGAAGTTCCGGAATACAACGATATCGGTCTGGCCAACGCGAAGATTCTGGACTGCAACTCCGACTGGACAGCAAAGCATAAAGAAGAAATCGTGGCCAAATACCAGGCACTGCTTGAGAAACTGAACTTTGGCAGCAACTAAACGATAAAACATAAAACTGGAATAAGATCATGATGATTGATCAGCGATGAAACAAAAATCCTGGATTATTCCAGTTTTTACTTGGAGGAGATATAAGTTATGAGTATTACGATCAATATTGAGCATGCCAAGAAGGCATACGGAAAGAATGTAGTAATCGAAAATTTATCAGCTCAAGTCAAGCCCGGGGAATTCTTCACATTGCTCGGGCCTTCCGGCTGTGGAAAAACAACGCTGCTGCGCATGATCGCCGGATTTAATACGATCGAAGGCGGCGAAATTAAATTCGATGATCGTGTGATCAACAACCTGCCGCCGCATAAACGCAACATCGGTATGGTGTTCCAGAACTACGCCGTCTTCCCGCACATGAGCACCCGCGAGAATATCGCGTTCGGCTTAAAGGAACGGAAGGTTCGGGAGCCGGAGCTGTCCAACCGCGTCAACGAAGTGCTGGATAAGGTACAGATCCGGGAGCTGGCCGAGCGGATGCCTTCCAATATGTCCGGCGGGCAGCAGCAGCGCATCGCTTTAGCACGCGCGATGGTCATCAATCCCGACGTCCTGTTATTCGACGAGCCGCTGTCCAACCTGGACGCCAAGCTGCGCGTGGAGATGCGCAGCATCATCCGGCATATTCAGCAGCAGGCCGGCATCACAACGATTTATGTCACGCACGATCAGGAAGAAGCGCTGGCGATTTCCGACCGGATCGCCGTCATGTATAAAGGAGAAATCCAACAGATCGATGAACCGGTTAAAATTTACCGCAAACCGAAGAATCTGTTTGTCGCCACGTTTATGGGACAGACGAACATTCTCGACGTCGACGTCGACAATCAGGATGTCGCTATCTGCGGGACTGACGTTCATTATCATTTCGACCGCATCGCCAATCAGAACCATGTCCATAAAGGCAAGCTTGTCGTCCGTCCGAATGACTTCACCTTCGCGGATCAAGGAATTGAGGGCACGGTCGTCGATCGGATTTTCTTCGGCACAATCACAACCTATACTCTGAACACGAAAATCGGCGAACTGGTCGTCACGCGCGATGTCAACGAACACATGAAGGAAATCGGGGAAGTCGTGCATCTGGATATTCCGGTTAACGTCGTTAACGTATTTGAAGCGGAAGGGCATAATCTTTCCATCATGGGAGACGCCGGCTGATGAGGATGAAATTTACCCGCGATCATTTCGCCTGGAACGTTCTGACGTTAACCTCCTTCAGTATCTTCGCTTTCTTCTTCCTCTTTCCGTTGTTCAGGCTGATCTTCGGATCCATCTGGACAGGCAGCGGTTTTAACCTGGAGCCGTTCAAGCGGTTCTTTGCCACCAAATATTACATGCAGGCGGTCATCAACAGCTTTAAAGTTTCGACTGTGACGACGATCATCGCGATCTGTACGGGAACTGCCTTTGCCATGATTATGCGTTATTATAAGATCAAAGGAAAGAAGCTCGTTGATATCTTATTGTTGGTTTCCACGATCACACCGCCGTTCTTAGGCGGTTACAGCTGGATTTTACTGTTCGGCCGGGTCGGCTGGGCGACGAAATTTTTCAACAACTTATTCGGCGTGACGCTGCCGGGCATCTATGGCTTCTGGGGCATCGTCTTCACGTTTGTCTGTCATTCGACGATGACGATGTATATGTATATTTCCGGGGCGCTGAAAAATGTCGATTCGACGTTGAATGAAGCGGCCGAGAATCTGGGGTGTTTCGGTTTGCGGCGAATCATAAAAATCATCATCCCGCTGATTCTTCCGACCGTCTTGTCCACGGCGTTGTTAACCTTTATGCACTGCTTTGCGGACTATGGCACGGCGGCGTTGATCGGTGAAGGCTACAACGTCATGGGGACGTTGATCTACACGGCGTTCTTAGGCGAAGTTTCCCGCGATGCCACAATGGCAGCCGCGATGGCTTCGATCACCTTGATTTTCACGACACTGTTGTTCGTAATTCAGCGCTGGATCGCTTCCCGGCGGGTCGTGGAAATGAATTCCCTGCATCCGATCGAGCAGAAAAAACCGAAGGGTCTGATTGCGGTTGCCGCGCACTTCTATATTTATCTGATGACGTTGTTAGCGGTGCTGCCGATTTTCATCGTTGCGTACAACTCATTCCAGAAGGTATCCGGCTTCCTGTTCCTGCCGGGTTATTCCCTGGATTCCTACCGGATCGCCTTCCAGCGCCTCGGCTCATCGATCCAGAGAACCTATGCTTACGGTTTAGTGGCGATCGTCATTATCGTCATCATCGCCGTCATTATCTCGTATGCCAACGTCCGCCATAGCTCGGCGCTGACGAAAACGGCGGATACATTAACCGTCTTCCCGCTGGTTGTTCCGGGCACAGTCTTAGGTATCGCAATGGTTCTGGCTTTCAACGGCGCGCCGTTCTATCTGAACGGAACCGCCGCCCTGGTCATTGCCGTCTGGGTTATCCGAAGATTGCCTTATACCATCCGATCGACGACCGGCGTTCTGCATAATATCTCCGTTTCTGTTGAAGAAGCGGCGCAGTCGCTGGGAGCCAATCCTTTCCGTACCTTTGTCCGGGTCACGTTCCCGATGTTGTTCTCCGGAGTTCTGCCTGGCGCGCTGTTAAGCTTTATCTCAAGTATTACAGAGCTCTCGGCGTCCTTGATGATTTATAACTTCCGGACCGTCACGATGTCGATCAAGATCTACACCGAGATCTGCAAGGGCAACTTCGGCGTTGCTTCCGCGATGTCCACGATTTTGTTGATGTCGGCGGTGGTCGTGCTCGGCATCCTGTTTAAGGTATCGAAGGGGAATTACGAATTCACGCTCTAATTTCCAAATTCTGCTTTCTGCACAGAACGTAAGGGGCTGTGACAAATCAGGAAAATAAGAAAAAGCCATAAGCTCACAGCCATTTCTCTAAGTTTTCCACAATTTTAGATAAAACGAATGGAAAAGAAAGCATTCTGAAAACACCTTGACCCTTTCAAGGCTGTTTCTCAGTCTGCTTTTTCTTTCCTTTCCTGTCTTTTGTGGATAACTTGTTCCTTACTTCATCAACTTTGTTCTTTGTCGATGATAATGCCTCAAATTGTACCCCAGGATCACCAGCCCCAACTCTACTCGCACTCCGCTTTCTCCCCGCCTGCGAAGCAGACTATACCCGAAGTTTTTCTTGATGTCTCCAAACGCCCCTTCTGCCTCACTGCTCCGCTGCGCCATCCTTCTTTTTCCTTCTTCCGTTTCCAGATAGGCATCGACTTCCTTCTGATATTTCTCCAGCTGCGGACTGATTCTCGCACTGCGTCCCTTCTTCGATGTCGTGCACCGGCTCCGCAGCGGACAATTCTCACAGTGCTGATTCCGATAATGAATCGTCGTTCTCGGTACTCCGGTCTTCATGTCCACTCTTATCTTCTCGATTTCAAAATCATACCCTTGCGGGCAGATCGGGGTTCCTTCCCCATTCCGTTTCATATGCATTAACTGAAACTGGTTCTTTTCCTTCACTTTCTCTTTCTTCTTTTGGTACCCCGGATATTTCAGGATTGCCTGAATCTGATGAAGCTGGGCATAGGCATAGTTCTCAAAGCTGCCGTATCCGGCATCCGTCACCACCATTTTCGGATCGTCTCCGAATTGATTTCGGTATCCTTCCAGAAAGGGGATTGCGGTCTTTGTATCATTGACATCCGGACTGATATAGGAATAGGCAATATACCCGTTATTCACTCCGATCTGGACATTGTATCCTGGTTTAAACACGTTCGTGTGATTGTAATAGTCATATTTCATATGCATCATTGTCGCATCCGGATCGGTCTTGGAGAAACTGTTCCGCTCTCCCAGTATATCTTTCGCTAAGGCGTAACTGAACAGACTTTTGGCAACGCTGCCCAATTCCCGTTTCAGCTTCGCCACAGGATGGATTCCCCGTCCTTTCCGGATCGCTCCGACTTCCTGCAGCCACGCATCCAGCCGTTCATCGATCTCCATCAAATACTTCAGTGTCGGTTCCTTCAGGATCGAATATCGCACTGCGATTCCCTGGACCTTAAAATAGCGATTCAACTGTCTTACGATTTCCATCGCTTTCTGCCAGTGACGCGGACGATACCGTTTGACCCAGGCACCCCAAAAGAACGTCATTTTATTCGCATTCGCCTCAAACTTCGTTCCATCGATCATCAGGATCGCAGCCTCCAGCGCTTTTTGATCCTGGATGCACAGATAAACCTGATGACTGATTTCTTCCAGGGTTCCTTTCAGCTGATCATTGATAAAGCGCTGATAGGTTTTATAGGACGGTGTCTGTCCCTGAAGAAGCCATCGGCAGCGCAGATCGTAACGACTCATTTCTTCCAGCTGACGCAGGGACGCATAGCCATAGCGGGCATAGGCAAACAGAAGAATCGTAAGTAACGCGATCGGATCATAGGCATCCCGACGCTGACGATGGAAGTCGATCCACTTTCCGATATTGATCCTCCCGATGACTTCCTGAATCGTCTGAAACAGCGTCATGTCTCCACAATCCGATTGGGATATTGAAATTTCCAGTAGCATTTTTGTCTGGTATCCCTTATAATTTCCTTGTGGATTTAATACTTTTTGCATAGTTTAATGATACTAAAAAAATGCGCTTTCTTCTCTCGAAGTTACGCATTTTTTTATTTTTTCCTATCCCTTATCTGTCACAGCCTCTTTCATTCTCAAAAATAGTGAACGGTTTTACTTCTTTCCCGAGGTCTGTTTCATTTTCACGACCGCATGCTTCCCACTGAAGGCGACGCCATATTTAAGTATGGAAATCATGCCCCGTGCGATCATTTCCGTGTCGTATCGTCGTTCTTCAATCTGTTCCAGCGCAGCTTCGGCTAAAGCATGAAGTTCTTGTTCGGAAGCTTTGTCAGCCGCTTTTAATTCGATCAAAATCCCAGGATCCTGCTTCATTTTCGGCATCAGCTGGATATCGTAACGGCCTTCTCCTGATTCACGGTTCGAGGTGATATCGTAACGATGATCCATCATCGCACACAAGCCCAGAACAAGACCGTGGTAAAAACTTTCACCGACAGTGTCATAATAACTGGCCGATTGCATCAACAGCTTTGACATCTGCGTCTGCAGCTGCTGCGCATCTTTCGTATAGAGTGCTTCCTGAATAGAAATTGCGGTAGATTGAGGAATCAGCGTCGTCATTTTCTGCAGGATTTCCTTGTTATAAACAATTGTGATTTCCCGGTTTGGCAAGGCGACTTCACACATAAAGTCACCGCTGAATGTGAAATCAGTTTTTACCACCTTTAAATAACCGGCGACTAACAGAAAACTAAAAACAGACGAAGGATTATCTTTAATCTGAGGATAAATAACGTTCGTATCAATATAGGTTAATAGCGACTTTCCCTGCAGCAAACTCTTAAGCTGATCCATAAGCTCATCCTCCGCCAGACTTAACACCTCGCCAATAATGTCGTTGCTTCCGGTCGCCTGCCAGAACGCCCGCGGCTGACAATCATTGCTGAAATAGTTAATGACTGACCAGGGATTAAAAATTTCAGTATTCCCAAACCGATATCCGTCATACCAGGCGCAAATTTCATCGACCCGGTCCGACATACCTGCGCTCTCTGCCATGGCCCGGACTTCATCCGGCGTAAAACCGAAATATTCGCTGTATTTCGTATCCAGTATGGAATTAATTTTCAGATTGTTTAAACCGCTGAAGATGCTTTCTTTAGCTACCCGCAGAATACCCGTCAAAAAACCATAAGCGAGATGTTTATTATCTTTCAGACCTCCGGAAAATAAATTACGCATGAATAAAATAACTTCATCGTAGAAACCACACATGTAGCCCTGTTGGATTGGCGTATCATATTCGTCGATGATGATGATTGGCGGAATTCCATAATGTTCATCCAGCATTTGAGACAGATTTCCAAACGCTGTCATCATATCCGTTTTGTCAGCACGGTCTTCGACAACTTTTCGATAGTATGCTTTTTCATATTCACTGCATTGACTGCTGGTTAACAACTCAGAATGACGTTCAAATTCTTTAATGATGATTTTACTGATATGCTGATAGGTTTCTTCCCATGTATCCCGTTTAATATCTTTAAACGTCACAAAGATGACTGGATATTTTCCCTGAGCCTCACGATACGCCTGACCGCAAGCCCAGATTTTCTTATCTTTGAAATAAATCGACGTATCTTCTTCCGTTTTTTCAAAGAAGGTACGAAGCATGTCCATATTCAGGGTTTTGCCAAAACGCCGCGGACGGGTAAATAAGGAGACCATCGGCCGCTCGTCCAGAAAATCCTTTATCATTAAGGTTTTATCCACATAATAATATTGTGTGGAAGCAAGCCGGTAATCGGAGATCCCTACCGGCATCGGCAGATTTTTCATCTTCTTTCCCTTTTGATAAGTCCCGTTTTTTACTCTTAAATCTGCCGGCTTTTCAGCATCGCTGGGAATTCTCCAGATTTTCCCAGATTTAACTGCGCCCGGAATTCTTCCCTTATTGCATAAGGTGGAAACTCTTCGTTCGGTAATTCCCCACTTCAGCGATGCCTCTTTAACGCTCATGGTTTCCATGTGACAAATCCCCCCTTGCCTTCTATTAGCCTCATTATACATGATTTTATCTTTCAGTACCAATTGATTAAGAACAATATCATATTACCTTTGATATTGTTCTTTTAATTTGTTCTTTTTGAATCTATTATTCCCCAAGATCCGATTTCCATCCGAAATCAACAATTAAACAATTTTCAAAAAGCCACGGGCTGAAAAGTCAAATCGCGAATTCTTTGTTATCATTAGATCGAAGGAGGAATTCACAATGTATACATGGGAAGCAATTCAGGAAGCTCTTGACCGGATCGAACAAGAACTTCCTCGCGGCATCAAAACGGAATGGTTGGCAGAACAAGTTTCCTTATCCCCTTTCTATTTTCAAAAACTATTTAAACGTCTTGTTCATAAATCAGTTCAGGAGCACATCAAACTGCGCCGGTTATCCAGAGTCATCGAGGAACTGAATCAAGAGGATCGTACTATTACAGAAATTGCTTATGACTACCATTTTTCAAGCCCTGCGAATTTCACCCGGGTATTTAAAGAAACTTACGGCATCACGCCCGAAGAATATCGTAAAAAGCGGCCGCGGTTAAACACGATGATCAAGCCCGACATTGCCCTGACTTACAAAGACCTCGATGAAAATATTCCTATTTTAATCGATGACCTACTTCTGGAAATCAGAAGAAAAACGCTGGAGACAGAAGAAACTTATCTTGGATTCTCAACGCTTGTTGATACTGCAAAGCAGATTACGATGGGAGAAAGTACGGGCATCGATATTCCCGGTCAATGCTGGACCCGTTTTCATCAAGAAAAATCAAAACTGAAAACCGTGATTAATCCTGATTTTGAAATGGGCATGTCGTATGGCGCTGATCCGATAAAAGGCACTTTTCATTATTTCACCGGAGCATTGTACCCAATGCCGCAAGAGATCTCAGAACCTTATGTAATCCAATCATTGCCGCCTGGAAATTATATTGTATGCCGCATCGAGGCTGAGAATTTTGAAACCTTGGTTTGCGAGGGCTTGGATAAAGCGGCGAGCTATCTTTTGAATACCTGGCTTCCTTCCCAGTCTCTGGAAATTGAACCATTCTCCGCTGAGAAATACAATCTGGCTGAAACGGAGGACATTTCGATGGAGCTTTGGGTTAAATTGAAAGAACCAACCATGAACTGATCAAATTGAAAATCAGAAACAAGGCCGCAGATCACATGACCTTGTTTTTTAGTTCCTGATCTTCATGCTTCCAACTTTTCCAAGATCAGACAAAAAAGAAGTTCTCCGCCGACTGCCTAAGTCCCGGACAACTTCTTCATTGAGTCTTTCATTAAGACTAGAGCGCTCCCCGTTTAGCCTGAATTCCAAGCCATCTTCCGATCAGAATCAAACTGGCAAGCAACAAGCCGATCCAAAACGCTCCTGACTGTAAAAACGGCAAGGCCTGTGCCGACGCCCCGGCCGCGCCCAGATTGACGGCGAAGAAGCCGAAGAAAAACCAGACTGATCCTTTATCCGCGTCATATCCAGACCCAAACGTCAAACTATATGCGACAAACGCCAGCGTGGCGCAGAGTGAAATCCCGACGGCCTTCCAGGTCAGCGGCAGAGCCAGGCTGCCGAAAGGAATGAACAGCTGCATTCCCAGGATGATCAGATCCATAATCCACAGACTGCCCAGCACAAAGCCCTGGGCGATCAGCTGACCTGCCAGCCGTTTTTTCCGCGCGGCCGGAATCAGGTTCAATGCGTAATCTCCGCTTTGAAACTTTTTCGTCAGCTGCCAGCTGGCCACAAAATCGCCGACAAAGAACACCAGATAAACATAACTTCCGTGCAGAAAGACCAGGAAGACCAAGGCCACCAGGAGTTGAAGACCCTGATCCCGGGTGCGCCGGCGTTGATTTTTGCCATGCAGCCTGATATCCGCCAAATCCAGAATTCCGCGCAGCCGCTCAGAAATCCCCGGGAATTCCAGCTTTTCTAAAGAATCCTGCTTCTCTTTTCCAATCAGTTCGATGCGAGTTATTCCGATCGACATCACCAGCACGAACGCCGCGGCCAAGATTAACGAGGAAGACAACGCTTTATTACTGATTTCCAGCGCGCCGATGATAACGATTAAAGTGAGCGCATTATAAATCATCGCGATTTTCCAGGTGCTGAGCGCTTGTTTTTCTTTCTCCCAGCGCAGGATAATCCAGCCATACATCGCCCAGAAAACAACAGCGGTCCACGCCAAGACCCCGGTCAAGCCCGGACGGCGCACATTCATTACCAGGCCGCAGCCGCCGACTAAGCCGATCCAGGTCATCGTTACTGTAAAAAGCAGAATGATCTTGCGATCCCGGTTGGAAAGCGGCAGCGTCTCCAGCATCCTTCCGCTGGTCCCCTCCTCGCCATCGCGCCAGTCCAGCATTTTATTCGTAAAAACAAGCGCGCCAGACAACAACGGAAACAGGGCAACCGCTACACTCCCCGAAGTCAGAACCAGGGAAAGGACGACCACTCCCAAAAGACCGCCGTTGCACTGAAACCAATACCCCCAGGCCAGCCGCAGCCGATCAGAGTTCTTCATACGTCAGATCCTGCGCCAACATGATTTCTTCCAGCGTCGCGGGAGTAAAGACTACCGGAAGATGCCGCAGCTGCGCTACATGGGTGCACATGCCTTCCCAGCCGGTCTCCGTCGGTTTCGGTTTCAGTACAAAAGCCTTCATTTCCTTCGGTATTTTTCCTTCACAGCGGAAATGCTGCCAGTTCTCCATCAAAATTTCCTTGGAAGCGCAGAACTTCACATGGCCGTTTTCCAGACAGGTCACATAGTCTGCGATTTTATCCAGATCCGCCGTATTGTGTGTGGAAAATAATAACGAATGATCCTCCTGCTGCATAAACTCATATAACAGATTCAGCACTTCCCGCCGGGACACCGGATCAAGATTCGCCGTCGGCTCATCCAGAATCATCAGTTTGGGATGATGCGATAAAGCGAAGATGATCGAAAGCTTAACTTTCATCCCTGCTGAGAATTCGCCGAACGGTTTACCTAACGGCAAGCGGAACCGGTTGAGCAGCGTATGATACAGAACTTCATCAAACTGATCATAAAACGGACCGATCCGGCGCATTAGCTTCATCGCATGGTAAGAATCCGGAAATACAAACCGGTCGCTGACCACGCCCAGCTGATTTTTAATCTGCCGCTCGTTCTGATCCATCCGCATCCCCAGTAATTTGCAATGCTGAGCACGTGCGGGTGTACTGTCCAGCAACGCTTCAATCAGCGTTGTTTTTCCAGCCCCGTTGCGGCCGATCAAGCCCATGACATAACCACAGGGCAAGTCAAAATGATCAATGAAAAGATCAAAGTTCGGATAATGCACCCGCAGATTCTCTGCGGAAATCGCGTTTTCAGTCATAACTTCTCCCTCTTTTCCTGAATTACTGTTTTTTGTGCCTGGTCAAACAAGGTCTGGATCTGCGGCAGTGTGAGTCCCAGCTTCAACCCCTTATCCAGCGTCGCCTGGAATTCTTCAATCAGCTGCGCTCCCGCCTGTTCCTGCACTGTTTGAACATCCAAGGAACAAACAAAGCAGCCTTTGCCCTGACGGGTTTCGATCATGCCCGCTTGTTCCAAATCATCATACGCCCGCTTTACGGTGATGATCGCCACCTGCAGCTGTTTCGCCAGCTGGCGGATTGAAGGCAGCTGTTCCTGCGGACGCAGCTGTCCCTGACAGATTGCCGATCGAATCGCGTTTTCGATCTGCAGATAATTCGGATCATTTGAATTGGAATTCAGAAGTATGCGCATAGGTCTCCCTCCACTGTTATTATAGAATAGACACAGTTAATTTACAATAGACACAGTTTAATTTCAGATTGGAAATTAGAAAATACCCAAGAAGCAAAGCAGGTCTCCATTTCTAATTCACTTCCTTTCCGTATTTCCTGCTTTCCTCCCAATAGAACGCTTAAGGAGAAGATTGATCGGTTGACCTAAAATTAAAAAGACATCCTGCCCCGCAGAATGCCCTCGTTCTCTTATGCTTGATTCGCTTTGTTGACGCTGCGCTTCCGTTCTGTCTTCAAGGTTCTCAGTTGAAGCGACAGCCGTTGGCCCGTTTGCGGCCAAAATCCACGATCGAAACTTTAACGTCGGATCGTTTTCCATTGCGTACGGTTGGATACGCTTCCGAGCCGGTAAACAGATCAATGGACGACCCTTTCACCGCTCCGCCCCGATCGGCAACTATCGCCAGGAAGGGTTCGCCCGGCGTCAGCCCCTGACCGTTGAATTTATGGTCGCTGATCTCCACCAGCGTGCATAACGGCAGCGTTGAAGACGCGGCAATCAAATAATATCCGTCGTAAGTAATCCCGTCTTTCCAGGTTCCGTCGGACTGGCGCACTCCAGTGGTACTGATCGCGATGCCGGCCGGCGTTCCCCCGCCGCACCCAACGCAATCCGCACCATAGGCGGTCACGCGGCTGGAATAGAAGTAAGCTTCCTCCTTCACCTCAGAGCCGTAGCTCATGACGATCGGCTGGGCTTCGATCACTTCTGTGGAATAAGGCACCAGGACACGCGACAACAAGTTGCCCTCCTGGTCGTAGGTCATTTCATAGGTATCGTTCTGAACCTTCGGACTTCCGTCGTCCGTTTTGGAAATCATCCAGGAAACGCCGTTTTCCGAAATTTCCTCGGGATGGACAAATACGGTATCCTGCGCTTCCAGAAACGTCGTGATCGTCTCCTGCGCCGTCCAGTACGGAAGCGGTTCTTCGCTCGCGGCTCGCGAATAACTAAAGGTCTGCAGGATCAGTGGTGTCTTGACTTCTTCCGGGATCATGATCAATGCGGTCATGCCCAGACCTAAGCATACTAAAATTCCAAAAAGCACTGCTTTTTTCATTTTATTTTCCTCCTTTCACCAGAGATCGTAGACTCTTCTCTTATTTCAGAGTTCGTCTTGCGGGTGGAATAAAGCTTGATAGTTATCCCAAAGACTCTGTTTCAACGTTTCTTCCTCCATTCCGCGCAATTCCAGAATGGTTTTCGCAGTCAGCGGAAGATACATCGGCTCGTTCCGTTTTCCCCGGTAAGGAACGGGCGTCAGATAAGGACAATCGGTTTCAATCTGCAAATGCGCCAGGTCCACATCCGCCGCCACCTCTTTCGGGGTTTTGGCATTTTTGAACGTGACCGGTCCGCCCAGGCCGATCGTGTAGCCAAGCTTGACGAATTCCCTGGCCATTTCCCGGCTGGAGCTGAAACAATGGATGATCCCGCGGCGGGTAACGGGATGCTCGCGCAGAAGGGCCAGCGTATCGCCGATCGCGTCGCGGCTGTGGACCAGAATCGGTTTGTTGACCCGGTTCGCCAGCTCGATCTGACGGATAAACGCCGCCTGCTGCTGAGGATGATTGTCTTTATCCCAGTAGTAGTCCAGGCCGATCTCACCGATGGCCGTGACATTCTCATTATAGACCAGAGTTTCTAGTTTATGCCAGTCTTCTTCCGTAAAATCACGCAAATCACTGGGATGAAAGCCCACCGCGACGTCAAAACGTGCGTCTTCGGCCTTCATTTTCAAGGCGGCTTCCGCTTCTTCCAGCCGGCAGCAGACAATCATCATCCGCGCGACGCCGGCATCCAGCGCCCGCTGGCGGACGTCCCGGGCGTCGCCGATCAGATCCGCACAGGTCAGATGACAGTGCGAATCAATCCAGCCTAGAGCTTTTCCCATACCGAGGTGCCTGCGATCCGGTCATGCAGCGAGCTGTGCTGATCGGAATACGCGAAAATCGCAGAGAACACACCCAGGATCCAGATCTGCAGCGAAAACGCCTTCATCACACCGCGGATCAGGCAGTCACCAAACGATAACGAGCCATGTTCCTTCTCGACTTCCAGCTTCATGATCAGCTTGCCCACGGTACCGCCGGCGAAGTAAATCATCGCCGCCTCATACAAAGCATAGACAATCACGAATAAAAACGATGTCGAAAACAGGAAGCGGAAATGATGGAGAAACGGCAGCCAGCTTAAAATCCAGCGGATTAAGGAGAACGCCATTTCGAGAATGCCGACCGGAATTCCGATCAACAGACTGTCGATAATCAAAGCGATAACACGGTTGGTAAATAATTTCATGAATGATTCCTCACTTTCCTAAACAAAACTTGGAGAACAGCGCATCCAGCAGGTCTTCCCGGCTGGCTTCGCCGACGATTTCTTTAAGCGCCATATATGCCGCCTGCAGATCGATGGTCACTAAATCCAGTTCCGCGCCATCCTGCAGCGCGTTGACGGCCTGCGCCATGGACTGGCGGGCCTGACGGGCCAGCGCGATCTGACGTTCATTCGCCAGCGACGGCAGTTCCAGCATCGCATGATGGTGTTCGTAGCGTTGGTTGATCTGATCAATCAACGGTTCAATCTGATTCTGTGCGGCACAGATGGAAATGGTGCCGGAGCGATCTTCAACCTGCGGCGCGAGATCTTTTTTATTGATGACGACGATCCGGTTGCGGCCTTCAGTCAGATCCAGCAGGCGGCGGTCTTCGTCGTCCTGCGGGCGGCTGGCGTCCAGCACGATCAGGATCAGCTCCGCTTCCTCCAGCGCCTTCATGGAACGCTCGATGCCGATCTGTTCCACACGATCCTCGGTTTGGTGGATCCCGGCGGTGTCGATCAGATGAAGCGTGACGTTGCGCAGGTGGATTTCCCCTTCGACCAGGTCGCGGGTCGTCCCGGCAATCTCGGTCACAATCGCCTTGTCTTCCTCTAACAGGGCGTTGAGCAGACTCGACTTACCGACGTTTGGTTTACCCAGAATGACCGTCTTCACGCCTTTTTTCATGATACGTCCGCTCTCCGCCCGCTGCAGGATTTCATCCATTTGGATTAACCAGGACCGGGCTTGGGGCAGAACGCTTTCCCAGGTCAGCTGTTCGGCATCTTCGTATTCCGGATAGTCGATATTGACCTCGATGTTGGCAATGATGTTGAGCAGCGCTTCGCTCAGCGGTTCGATCAAACGGCGGATACTGCCGCGGATGCCCTGAATCGCCAGCTGCGCCTGCTGGGAAGAATCGGCGGCGATCATATCCATGACCGCTTCGGCCTGCGTCAGATCAATGCGGCCGTTGAGGAAAGCCCGGCGGGTAAATTCCCCCGGATCGGCCAGCCGCGCGCCTTCCGCCAGCACCAGCGCCAGAATTCTCCGGGTGATGTAGCGGCCGCCATGCCCGCTGATTTCCACAACGTCTTCGCGTGTAAAGGTTTTCGGCGTGCGGAAAACCGTCAGCAGCACCTCGTCGACAGCTTCCTTACTGATGGGATCGATGATATAGCCATACCGGACGGTATGCGTCGGCTGATCGTCCACCCGGCGGCTGAACAGTCGTCCGGCAATCGTCAGGCTGTCCGGGCCGCTGATCCGGATTACCGAAATCGCGCCGTCCTGCAATGCGGTAGAGATCGCCGCTATCGTATCGTTCAGCATTCTCTCACCTCCGAAATGTTCATGGTACAGTTTATCATATTTTTTGGATTTGCCTAGTGAAATCCTTCAATCTCCCTTTAAAATAAGGGATTCTTAAGATCTTTTGGAAAATATTTCTGGCGATTTAAGTTCTTTTTAAGATTTTTACTTTCTTCTTTTCACGATTAAACGGATACAAAAAAAACTGGAATCGCATGGACTCCAGTTCGTTTAATCATTGGGATAGCGCTTATTTTTTCAGCAGTTCGCTGACCGCTTCGCCGACAAACTTGCCGGTGTTGACGGAATAGCCCATCGTGTTGCCCGGAAGCAGGAACATATAGCTGTCGCCGTAAACCGTGCAGGAATCGGTACCCGCCGAATACAGACCGGTAATGACCTGATCGTTCTGATCCAGCACTTCCAGATTGGAATTGACCTTGATGCCGCCGAGCGTACCATAGCTGGATGGATAATACTGCGCCGCATAGAACGGAGCGGCCGTGATCGGCTTGAGATACGCCGCGCCCTTGCCTAACGGATCGTAACCGTCGGCGCACAGCTGGTTGTATTCCTCCACCGTCACCGCCAGGCCCTGCGGATCGATGCCCATCTTGTTCGCCAGTTCTTCCAGGGTATCGGCTTTGACAATCGCCGTGTAGCCGGATTCTTCCATCGTCTTGAAGTTCGCGTCAAACTGTGTGAAGTCGTCGGTATTCCAGACCCGGCTGGTGAAATCGACATGATTCGCTTCGACATAGCTTTGCTTGATCGCCTCATCGAGAATCATGAAGCCGGTATTGCCTGTCTGATTGCGCAGTGAGTTGCCGGTATAGGTTGTGTTCTGCACCTGTTCCTCATTGAAGAACCGCTTGCCCTGTTGATTGACCATCAGGTTCGGCTGCTGCATGACGAGCTTGATATCGTTGGTATACGATCCGGTTGAGCCTGGCTGGAAGATATCGAAGATCATCTCTTCGATCATCTCCGATTGCTTCACGCCGGCATTCCATGCCATCTGAATCCCGTCGCCTTCATGCCCCGGGAAGCGCATGCCAAAGAAGTCCTGATCGAGATTCAAAGCGAATTGTTCTTTTACCCATGCTTCGTTGTTGCCAAAACCGCCGGTCGCGATCAAAGCGGCATTGCACAGGAAATGATAGCCCTGCTTGCCATCCGCGCTGACGGCGCAGACGCCGCTGACCTTGCCGTTTTCCGTTTCCAGACGGCAGGCCGGGGTTTCCAGGTAGAACTCCACGCCCAGTTCGCGGGCCCGAGCTTCCAGATGATCGGTCATGGTCTTCGCCTGACCGCCGCCGATCACACCCGTTTCCGATTTGACAATGTGCCAGGTCGGATAGGATTTTTCAAAATAACGCGCAGCTTCTTCAAATTCGACGCCCATTGATTCGATCCATTCCAGCGTTTCCTTCGATTCCTCGAAGTACCGGCGCATCAGCACGCAGTCTGTGCGGTAGTGCGTGTACTCCGTGAACATGTTGTACATGGAATCCAGATCCAGTTCTTCGCCCTGTGCTTTCTGCAGCTCGGTACCGATCGCAAGGATGCCCATGCCGAATTTCGCGCAGCCGCCGGTGGCGCCGGTCTTTTCCACGACGGCGACAGACAGTCCGTTTTCCGCGGCTTTCACCGCGGCGCACAGACCGGCCGGGCCGGCTCCGACAATCACGAAATCCACGGTTTTCTCAGTGATCGCATCCGCAGACAGTGCGGTATACGGCGCGTCTAACGCGGTTGTGACGGTGTCCCCCGTTACTTCCGGCGACGGTGTTGATGTGGTGTTTTCCTGGGTGCTGCAGGCCCCTAGCAGCCCCAGTGCGCCCATGCCCGCGGCGGCGGCCAGGGAGCTTTTCAGAAACTCTCTGCGAGATAAATTCATTTCTAATTCCCTCCTCATGTTTCTGAAAACATTGTAGGGTATACAGGTACTGTACAGGCAAGTGATATTTTTAACAATCCTGGAATGGGACGTAACATTTATGATATTCGATCGTCTTGCCCTCCTGGGTATGGACCAGAATCAGGCTGGTGCTGACAAAGGAATGCACCGTCTTGCCGGAGGCGATCACCTCATCCCGAAACGCCAGCGCTTTTTCGATCATCTGTCCCGGCATCGCGTTCCATTCGCAGCGGATACACCGCACTGCCGCCAGCGAACCGGGCAGCTTCCGCATTTTCGGATGAAGCGGAATCCCGGCAGCCCGGGCATTAGCTTCGATGATCCCCAGACTGGTAACTGACCGCCAGCCGGAAGGTCCTTCGATCAGATCGGCATGGACGCTGGTCAGGGGCATCGCCGCGATCAGCGCTTTCAGCGCCGGCAGATCCGCGGTCGTCATGTCGGCAAAAGCATCGGCGGTCAGTACGTAATAATCGGGACAGGCTTCGATCCGGGTGCAGGGTGACTCGCACTCTTGAAGCACCCGCCGGTATTTTCGCAGTTCTTCCCGCTGCTGCATGAGCCGCTCGATCTGCGCGTTCAGCTCTTGTTCACGCTTGTTGATCCGGGTCTGAATTTCCGGCAGCGTCAGCTCCGCTTCTTTCACAAAGGTATTCAGCGTTTCATCCAGTGAAAACGACATCGACGCGTAGCGTTTTAAGTAAAACAGCTGAAAAATATCGTCAATGCTGTACCAGCGGAAATCATGTTCATCCCGCCGCGGATGAATCAAGCCTTTTTCTTCATAAAAACGGATCGCTCCGCGCGTATTATCAAACAAATCGGAAACTTCCTTGATCGTAAACCATCCGTTTTTCATCCTGATCACCTCAGTCTGATTGTATCATGAACGGCTTGGGAAAGGCGTTATAAAGTGAAGATCAGGGAGCGGCGCGGCTTCCTTTGCGGCTTCTGTCTGTGGACAAGTCCAGCCCCAGCCAGGGAAGCTCCGCCAGCCAGATTAAATTAAGCAGATCGAAAAAGCTAAGCGCCCATTCGCCGTTTAAATCAGGGTAAAAACTGAACAGCGCATAAACGCTGATTACCGCCAGTTTGATCGCAATAAATCCCCAGCGGATCTTTCTGGCCTTTTTCAAGTACAGCGTTGTCAATCCTGCCTGAAAGAGAAACGCAACAGTCTGCACAAGTCCGATTGGCAATCCATGACCCAGGATTCCCTTTAAGAATTTCAGAATCAGCGTATGCGGAATTCCGAGGATCTCCAGCATCAGCGACGCCGCAAAATAACCATCGTCCAGCGGCATCAGCGTCATTAAAAAGAGGAGAACCGCCAGTCCTGCCGCAAAGCTTCCGATGCATTGTCTTGCATCGCTGATCCAAAATAAATAAAAGCCCACGATCATCATTCCGACTGAAATCATGACGAAAGAAATCCCCGGCTGAACCCACGGCTCGCCATAGAATCGCAGCGAATGAAGTTCCGGTCCCCAGCTTAGCCAATAGCCCAGCGATATCGACAAATAGATCAGCAGCCAGCTGCCTGCACGGTATAAGATCATTCTGTATCGCGAATTATTCATGGATTGATCCCTTTTCTGCTTTCAAATTTCGCTTTGCGGGAGTATCCATCCAGATCCACGGAATTTCTGCCAGCCTGACCAGCGTCAGCATACTGAGGAAACTGAGCATCCAGGTATTATCCACACATTCATATAAACAGAAAAGCGCATAAACGCTAATTATCGCCAGCCTGGAAGCAATACATCCCCAATGGAGCTTTTTAATATATTTGAAACTCAGCACGATCAAAACAACCTGAAGTAAAAATAGAATTCCTGTGACCGTTGAGATGGGAATGATAAAACCGGTAATTACTTTAATGATCTTTAAAATTACCAAATAAGGAAGTGCTGGTAAGGTACAGATCAGAAGAGCACCTAAAAGTCCATCATCATAGACCGCCACCGTTAATAAAACAAGCTCCAATACAAGTCCTGCAACAAATCCTGGCAGAGCGTGAATGGAATCGCTGAGGATGAATAAGACCGCGCCCAGAATCGCCAACCCGATAAGAATGAGGAGCGTCGCCGTTCCCGGAACGATACGGGCATTTCCATAAAAGTGGAAAAAGCGACATCCCCCATAAAACTGCCAGCAGCCCAGCACGAGGGATAAATAAAGCAACAGCCAGCTGCCTGTCCGGCTTAGAATTTTCTGCCAATTCGTATTCATCCTAGCTCCCTCCCTTTCCTTGATTAATCCATTTTTGCAGCGCCTGAATTCCCTGTTCCCCTATGGATAACCAGATCAGAATTTCCAGAACATAGGGATATAAAGAACGCAGTCCGCCATGGATCGTGCCGATCGCAAATACATTCGCTAAAATCGTCATGCGAACCGCCGTCCAAGTCCAGTGGACTTGTTTACGGACAAGCAAAACAAACAATAAGATTCCACATAACATACAAGTCAAAATGAAGGAAAGGAGTACATTAGTCCAATGCGTGCGAATTTGAGAAATATACAAATATAGCATACTTACCGGTGAGAGGAAAGCAAGAATACTGGGAAAATTAGATTCGTTAGCCCATTCCATCGCTCTGATCAGTACAAGCGTAGTCAGGATCACCGCTACGGCTGTCCGCGGCTGGAAAAACGGAAGTTTCTTCCTGAATAAGCAGCCAAGGATGACGGCGATCACACCCACGATGAGTAGAATCAGGATTAAACTCAGAGAGGGTTGGTACAGACTGGGAGATAGTACTCCCGTCCCTAAGCTCTTTTGATAGACTGGGGCATATCCCCACCAGACGACGCAGACGCCGGTCAGGATCACAGAAAATAAGATGGCTGCTGAAATAATCCGGTCTTTCAGTTGTTTCATTCCACATCACCCCAGATTCTTCCTTTTTCATTGTAGCATAGCTGCTTATCGAAAAACCTTACGATAATATTACATTTGTAGACCTGATTTAATCCTTGTGTTTTTAGGCTTCTGCTGATATGCTGAGAGCCAGACTTATTGATTTTATCCTTATTATAAGAAACTTAACAGGAGGTTCTCCCGATGAATAACAACAATGTATTCGACCTGCTTGAAGCGGATTTGCGTCAAGCGGTTGAGGCGCTGCACTACACTCAGCCCACCCCCGTTCAGGAACAGGTGATTCCCGCTTTTCTTGAGGGCCGGGATTGCCTGGTCCAGGCGAAGACTGGCTCAGGAAAAACCGCGGCCTACGCACTCCCCGTTTGCCAACAATGTCATTTTGAAGACCGGCTTCCGCAAGCCTTAATTCTCGCTCCGACACGCGAGCTGGCTGATCAGATCACTCAGGAAATCCAGAATTTCAGCTTGTTCCGCCGTCTGACGTGCGCGCGGCTGGTGGGCCGGCAGCCGATGAAAAGTCAGAAATATCAGCTGAAGCAGCGGGTTCAGATTGTCGTCGGTACCCCAGGCCGGGTGTGGGATCATATAGAACAGGGAACACTCGATCTCTCCCAGCTGAAAATGATCGTCCTGGATGAAGCGGATCAAATGTTTTCGCTGGGGTTGACGGAAACCGTTCATCAAATTCTAGAACAGCTTCCTTCCCCTATTCAGACATGTTTGTTTTCTGCGACCCTAAGTCCTGAAATTTTACAGCTGGCAGAAATCACGGTTCACGATCCTTTAATGATCCAGATTGATTCGCCATGCCAGACAAATCAGAATATCCGCCTGACCTCCTTAACGGTTTCCAACACGGAAAAACTTACCGGTCTGCTTCATGTCTTTTCCACAATCCAGGCACCCTCCGCGATCGTTTTCTGCGATCGGCAGGTGACCGTGGAAGAAGTCGCGGAACAGCTCAAGAAAAGAGGACTTTGCGCGGATGCCCTGCATGGCGGGATGGAACAGGATCAGCGGTTTGCCGTGCTGAAACAATTCCGCCAGGGACAGCTGCGGATTTTATGCGCGACTGACGTAGCGGCGCGGGGCCTGGATATTGACGGTCTGTCGCTGATCGTGCATTGGGATCTGCCTTTGAATCTGGAATCTTTCATTCATCGCTGCGGACGCTGCGGACGGATTGATCAGCCGGGCACTTCGGTGGCCCTCCTCACGCCGAGCCAGCAGAGTCGCTATTCCTCTTTCCTGGAAACATTGGAAACTCAGGATGAAGCTTTCGAGCTGGATCCGTTTGACGATCATTCAGGATTAGCGCATTGGAAAACAAAAAATCAAAGACAACCGGAGAAAGCGGCAGAACTGAAACAAAACAAAGCGACGATCTTAATCCGGGCCGGCCGGCAGCATAAGCTGCGCCCTGGTGATTTTGTCGGTGCTTTATGCAGCGCGGGATATTCCGCGGAACAGATTGGAACGATTGAAGTGCAGGAACGGGTGACTTTTATCACGCTGATTCAAGCCGATCCGCAGCCGTTAATCCGCACCGGAGAACTTTCTGTCAAAGGCAAGCTCCGCCGGGTTGAACGGGCCCGTTCCCTCTAGTTTCATTATACCTATTTCATCATCATAAGCAGAAGTTTCGGCGCCGCCTAGTTATAACGCAGAACTTCTGTTTTTCATATTAGGAAAGATGGTATAATTTCTTCATACAAAGAAATGTCGGAGGGTCAACCGTGAAAAAATTATATGGCTTTTTAAGAATCCTCTTGTGTTGCTTCATCGGTGTTTTTCTTGGCAGCAGCCTCTATCAATACCTTGACTACAAAGCTCATCCTGGTCTGTATGAAATGCAGTCTGCCCCGTGGTATACGGCAATTCAGATTCGCGGCCTTTTTACGATTGTGCTGGTCGTGATCACCCTCGCGGTGATGGCAATCATCCGTAAGAAAATGAAATAAACAAATTAAAAATTATGGGAGAAACAAGGTGATCAAAGATAAATACTCTATTTGCAATGAATGCGGAAGTGAATTTCTAAAGTCATCTTCAAGTTTGACTGCATTATGTCCAGAATGCGCCCATCTCCTCTATGGCTATCCAAATTGTACCCATGTTTTCAAAAATGGAAGATGTATCTATTGTCATTGGGATGGAAGTCAAAGCGAGTATATAAGAAGACTGAAATGGAATAATTAAATTAAAATTTTTAGTTATAGATGAGAGAAAATAGGCGTTATGGAATAGCAAAGCTTAGTACAAGATCTGTTCGATTTTTTGTACTGGTTATTGATGCAAGCCCTGATTAGGGAACTTTTTAAAGGAGATAAGTAATGAAAGAAATTAGTTTCGTTTTTTCGATAAAAGGAAACACCAAGTCACAGAAAATATCTTTGTGCGGACATTTAGAAGCGCTGATCGGAAATTATTATCTTTCTCAGGCAGGCAATCCCAAAGCAGCCTGGTACGGTATCCATTATGACGCATCGATCAATGTCGACCAGGATTGTGTAGAACCCACGGATGAGAACTTAATCGGTTATGTTTACCGGGATGACCGGGTCGCGTTTGTATTAAACCCTTTTCTTAATCAATTTATAACTGACACAAAAGGTTATCCGATCTGCTATCTCGGCGTAAATTCGTTGGACGACGATAGCCTTGAATGCAGGAATGCGATGAATTATAGCTCATCCATTTTACCCGCTCGCTGGATCGATGATGATTTTTTAAATGATGACCAACTTCCCTTTGACTTTGAAAGTTTTGAATATATCGATGAAGGACTGCCTTATCTGAATCCCAAGCATTTTTCGGTGAGTCATTTCGTGAATTATTGCCGGCTGGACAAAGAATAAACTAGCTGGAAAAGGAAAGAAAAATTGAACTTTAGAAAACGAGGGTTCAGTTCAGTCCCATATTCCGGCGTGAGTCTCGATTCCCGCGAAGTCTGGCTATTCCAAATGAAAATGAACGTCCGCAAAGCAAAAGAAAACCCCGTCTGAAATCAGCTCTCTGGAAGAAGCATCCGTTAAACGAGGGTTTTTTGATTACGATTTACGCTGACTCAGCCAAGCGCTCAGCGGAAACATCATGACGCCGGCCACGATGATTAACGGCAGCCAGAACTGCGCGAAACCGGTGAACTTGGCATAGTAGCCCTGGAAAAAGATGAAGATGACAATGCACGGCAGACCCCAGCGCAGATAGCCGCGGATCTTCTCTGGAAAGCGCAGTCCTTTTCCGGCGTTCGCTTCCTCAATGAATGCCTCCCAGCCCCATCCGCATTTCCGCGTGCAGAACATCAAATAGATCAGCGAACCCAACGGCAGAATGTTGCTGGAAACGATGAAATCCTCCAGATCCTGAATCGTGCTGCCCGCGCCCAACGGCTGGAAGCCGCTCCACAGATTGAAGCCCAGCGCGCACGGCAGCGATAAGACCAGAAGCAGAATGATATTCATCCAGACCGCTTTTTTTCGTGATAATCCCGAATCCATCGCAAACGCAACGATATTTTCAAATACCGCAATGATCGTCGTCAGCGCGGCAAACGACAGGAAGATGAAGAACAACGTTCCCCAGATCTGCCCGCCGGGCATTGAGTTAAAGATATTCGGCAGCGTGATGAAAACCAGGCCCGGTCCGGAATCGACAGGAATATTGTAGGCCGCCGCGGCCGGAAAAATGATCAGCCCGGAAAGCAGCGCAACCACGGTATCCAGCGCCATGATATTTAAGCTCTCACCGAACAGGCTGCGTTCTTTACCGATGTAGCTGCCGAAGATCGCCAGCGATCCCATGCCGATCGACAACGTGAAGAACGCCTGACTCATCGCCGCGAAGATGACATTGCTGATGCCGGCCTCCAGCATCCGGTTAAAATCCGGAATCAGATAAAATTTTAATCCTTCAATCGCATTCGGCAGCGTCAGCGAACGCACACACAGCACGATCATGATCAGAAACAAACAGGACATCATGACCTTGGATACCCGTTCGACGCCATTCTTTAATCCTAACCGGCAGACCAGAAAGCCCAGCAAGACCGCCAGTACCATAAAACCGATCTGCTGCGCTGGGGATTTCAACATAGCGTCAAACACCCCGGACACATCCGCCGCTTCCAAACCGGTCAGACTGCCGGAACTCATTTTAACCACATAGTTCATCATCCAGCCGCCGACCACCGTATAGAACATCATCAGAATGTAGTTGCCGCTGACCGCCATCGCTTTAAACCCATGCCAGCGCGTCCCTTTGGGTTCCAGGACGTCGAAGGAATGCGAAACTGATTTGCGAGACGCCCGGCCGACAGAAAATTCCATGACCATAATCGGCAACCCCAGCAGGATCAGGAAAAACAAATAGATTAAGACAAACGCGCCGCCGCCATATTGGCCCGTAATGAACGGAAACCGCCAGACGTTGCCCAGACCGACCGCACAGCCGGCCGATATTAAAATAAATCCCAGCCGGGAAGATAATTTTTCTCTTTCTTTCATGACTTATAAAATCCCCTTTTTCTCCGCTATTGTATCATAGAATAGAGGCGCTGTCTTCAGCCAAAATAAGCCGCAGCCCTCCATTCAGAGCCCGTCTTGGCTTTCCGGCGGACGCGCCCCTTAACTTTTCCAGATAAGCGCGGCAAAACATTAAAATCGCTGTGGTTCCAGCTCGGGATTCAGCTCAAATCAAGTAACTTTCAATCAGGATTTTCTCCAGGAGAAATCAAGAAGCACCGAATTGAAAAGCGGCCGGCTTATCATTAAATAAGGATTGTTTTCAGTCCGATCATCCGTTACACTGAACTTAACCTGCACGATGCCGGTCAAAGGAGAATTTACCATGCAGAAATTCAATTTACACACGCATACCTTCCGCTGCGGTCATGCCAGCGGGACTGACGATCAGATGGTGCTCAGCGCAATCGAAGCCGGTTTTGAGCTGCTCGGTTTCAGTGATCACATGCCCTATCCCGAGCTGCATCTGCCAACCTGCCGCATGTTTTATGATCAGCGCCAGGAATACGTCGATTCCATGACGAAGTTAAAAGCCCAGTATCAGGATCGGATCCAACTGCGGTTTGGTTATGAAGCGGAGTATCTCGAGGATCATCAGGAACTGTTGGAACAACTCCACGATGAAGTCGATTATCTGATTCTCGGCCAGCATTTCAAAGCGATCGAAACGAATCCAGCTTATGAGCTGGTCTATGATTACGACGCCTATAATAACGATGAAGACGTGCTATTCTATGCCGGTCAAATTGAAAAAGCCGTAGCGACCGGTTGGTTCAGTCTGATTGCCCATCCGGATTACTTTATGTTAGGACGCCGTACCTTCACTCCTGCCTGCGCGGAAGCAGCCCAACGGATCTGCGCTGTCAGCGCAAAAACGGGGATTCCGCTGGAAATTAATTTAAACGGCGTACATTACGGCAAGCATGAATATCGAATCAGCACAGCTGATCCAGCATCCACGGAAACGGCCTACGCCTATCCGTTCCGGAAATTCTGGGAGATCGCTGCCGCCATGCGGTGTCCGGTATGTTATGGATGGGACGCGCATGCGCCGCTGGTGCTGCAGGATTTCAGCCGGGTCGCAGTAGCGGAGAAGCTGCTTGAAGGACTGCCGCTGAACTTTATCAGCCGCTCGCCTGTCGAATAGCTTCGGCAGGCTTCCCCTTCCGTCTTTCCTGACTTATCGTTTACCCTCTGTCCTTTTTCACCATGTTTTTATCTTTTCATTGAAAAACACATCCGTTTCTTTTCCGTTCCATTTTGAATTCTTTCGTTAAATAGTGTAATATGAAGTACAGAACTAGGGGGGTTAACACATGAATGAATGTTCCGGGGCTGCCCTGAAAACCCTGATTCGGATGCAGCAGAATGAAATTGACGAATATCATATCTATCAAAAAATCGCAGCGACGGTCAAGTCGGAGGAAGACCGCAAGATCCTGATTCAAATTGCCCAGGAAGAAGCCTCGCATGGCAAGCTGTGGGGAAAATATACCGGCTTGCAGCCCAAGCCGAACACCGGCAAGGTGTTCTGGTACAGCCTGCTTTCTAAAATTTTCGGCTATACCTTCGCTCTGAAACTGATGGAAAACGGCGAGGACAAGGCGGATAAAGCCTATACGAGCTTAATTCAGGAAATTCCGGAAGCAGAGAAAATCGCCGAGGATGAGGAACGCCATGAACAGGCGCTGTTAGCGATGCTTGACGAGGAACGCCTGCAGTTTGTCGGTTCGATGGTGCTGGGCATGAACGATGCCTTAGTCGAGCTGACCGGAACACTGGCCGGCCTGACCTTCGCCCTGCAGAACAACCGGCTTGTCGCTTTGTCCGGCCTGATCACCGGCGTTTCTGCGACCTTCTCGATGACGGCTTCGGCCTATCTCTCCGCCAAGAGTGACAATGATCCGCAGGCTGTCAAATCGTGTCTGTATACCGGCGTCATGTATATGATTACCGTCGCTTTGATGAGTCTGCCATATTTACTGCTTCCGGCAGAAGCCTACATCCCGGCGCTGATCGCGCTGCTAGTCACGGTGACGCTGATTATTCTGGTGTTCAATTATTATATCTCCGTCGCCAAAGACTATAATTTCAAGCAGCGGTTTCTTGAGATGTTTGTGATTTCCGGCTCGGTCGCCGTGATTTCCTTCCTCGTCGGTCTGGTCATTAAAGCCTGGCTGGGCATCGACATTTAACCGCAGACACACCTGCTCCTTTTCCTTATCAGCCAGCCGGGTTAAAACAAGCCCGGTTTTCTTTTTCCGTCTGTTCCTTCTTTTCTTCCCGCAAAAGCCTTATAATGAGGAAAAGAACAGGCGTCAATAAATGAACAACTTTCAGCCCGAAAATCAAGAAGGAGGAATGAAGAATGAAGCATCTTTTCTTTGTAGAGGACGATTTAAGCCTGATCAACGGTTTGTCCTTCGCGCTAAAAAAAGAAGGTTACGCCGTCGACGTCGCCCGGACAAAGCAGGAAGCGGAAGCCTTGTGGCTTAAAGAGAAATTTGATCTGGTCATTCTGGACGTTTCGCTGCCCGACGGTTCCGGTTATGATCTGTGCCGCCAAATCCGGCAGACCTCGACCGTGCCGATCATTTTTCTGACCGCCGCGGATGAAGAAACGGAGATCATCATGGGACTGGATCTCGGCGGAGACGATTACATCACAAAACCCTTCAAGCTGGCCGTTTTCCTTTCCCGGATCCACGCGCTGCTTCGCCGTCAGGAAAATTTCAGCCCCGCGGACAGGGAGCTGGCATCCAACGGGATCCGAGTCCAGCGGCTGGAACGCAGCGTTTATAAAAATGGAGAACTCGTGAATTTAACGGCCGGTGAATATAAGCTTTTATGCTTGTTGATGGAGAATCCCAACCAGGTGCTGACGCCGGAACAGATTTTAAGCAAGCTTTGGGATTGCGATGAAAACTATGTCGACGCCAACACACTGACAGTTTATATCCGGCGATTGCGCGCCAAGATTGAAGACGATCCCAGCGATCCGAAGAAGATCGTGACGCTGCGCCGGCTGGGCTATAAATGGAATGTCCCGGAGCGTACCGGCGTATGAAAATTCTGGTCGATTCCAAAATCAAACGCTTGTTTTATACCGTAGCCCTGATCTTCTTCAGCTTTCTTCTGCTTTCCTTCTTTCTGTTTACTCTCGATATCACCCAGACAGCCGGTATCAGCCTGACCCTCGCTTTGATGACAGGAATTGCCGTCCTGGGCGTTATGTTTCTCTATTTCAACGATCAGTACAAAACGATGGAAAACGCGATTTCCCAGATCAAGGACTACACGGCGGGCAATCCGGCGGCCCGGATTGAATGCGACGAGGAAGGCGAGCTGAACCGGCTTTTCCACGAAGTCAACGCGCTGGTCGCCATCCTGAACGCCCATGCGGAAAATGAAGAAAGAGCGAAGCGCTTCATGAAGGATACGCTTTCCGACATCTCTCATCAGCTGAAAACCCCGTTAGCCGCTTTAAATATTTACAACGGGATCATCCAGCAGGAGGCCGGGGATGTCGAATCCATCCAGGAATTCGCGGCGCTTTCGGAACAGGAGCTGGAACGCATTGAAACGCTGGTGCAGAACCTGTTAAAGATCACGAAGCTGGACGCCGGCACAATCGTTCTGGAAAAGACCGTGGAAAACGTCTCGGAACTGATGGCGCAGATCGAGCGACGCTTCGCTTTTCAGGCTTACCAGGAAGGCAAAACTTTAACCTTTTCCGGCGATGAGTCGCTGACGCTCCTCTGCGACCGCACCTGGCTGACGGAGGCTGTCGGCAACCTCCTGAAAAATGCCCTCGACCACACGCAAGCCGGCGACCGCATTACCGTCCAATGGAAAAGCCGGACCCCTTTAGTTCAGCTTATCGTGCAGGACAATGGCTGCGGCATCCATCCGGAAGATCTCCATCATATCTTCAAGCGCTTTTACCGGAGCCGTTTTTCAAAGGATACCCAGGGCATCGGACTCGGACTTCCTCTGGCCAAAGCGATTGTGGAAGCGCACAGCGGAACGATCGAGGTGGACAGCACGCTGGGAATCGGAACAACCTTTACGATCAATTTTCTGATTCCTACAAAATTGTAGGCTGTCCGTCATCGCCGGGTCGTGTTGATCCGGTACTCTTTCCTTGTTCAAAGAAAGAGGTGTTAACCGTATGGATTTATTAGAAGTGAAGAACATTTCAAAAACGTATGGCAGCGGTGAAGCGGCAGTTCACGCGTTAAAGCATGTGTCGTTTTCCGTACCCAAAGGGGAATTCGTTGCGATTGTCGGCGAGTCCGGTTCCGGGAAAAGTACGCTGCTGAACCTGATCGGCGCGCTGGATTCACCGACGTCCGGCAAGGTGTTGATCGGCGGCAAGGATTTGTTTTCCATGAACGACAACAGTCTGACGGTCTTCCGCCGCCGGAACATCGGCTTTATTTTCCAGAGCTTTAATCTGATTCCGGAATTAACCGTCGAACAGAATATCATCTTCCCGGTTCTGCTGGATTATCAAAAACCCGACAAAAAATATCTGAAGGAATTGTTAAGCGTGCTGAACTTGCAGGAACGCCGTCATCATCTGCCGAGTCAGTTGTCCGGCGGTCAGCAGCAGCGCGTTGCGATCGGACGGGCGTTGATCACCCGGCCTTCGCTGATCCTCGCCGATGAACCGACCGGCAACCTGGATACGCAGAACACCAGCGAGGTAATCACATTATTGAAGGAAGCGTCGCGAATCTACCAACAGACCATCGTCATGATTACTCACAGTAAAAGTATCGCGCAGACCGCGGATCGGATCCTGCAGGTATCCGACGGCGTGCTGACCGATTTCGGGAGATGCCGGGAATGAAAAGCTATCTGAGTCTGATTCCGATCTCGGCGAAAGTGCATCAGCGGCAGAACCGCATGACGCTGCTGTGCATCGTTTTCTCCGTGTTCATGGTCACCGCGGTTTTCAGCATGGCCGAAATGGGCGCACGCATCGAGCGGGCCCGATTGATGGAAAAGCATGGTTCGGTTTCCTTTCAGAATTTGTTCAGCAGCGCGCTGGGGCAGAGCCTTTTGCTTGTCGCCCTCGTCTTGTTTGTTTTGATCCTGATCGCCGGGGTGTTGATGATTTCCAGCAGTATGAACAGCAGCGTCGCCCAGCGGACTCAGTTTTTCGGAATGATGCGCTGCATCGGCATGAGTAAGCGGCAGATCACCCGTTTCATTCGCCTGGAAGCGTTAAACTGGTGCAAAACCGCAGTCCCGGCCGGGGTCGTGCTGGGGATCGTCACATCCTGGATTTTATGCGCAGTGCTGCGGTTTGGAGTCGGTGAGGAATTCACGAAGATTCCGCTGTTGGGTTTGAGCGCGATCGGCATCGTCAGTGGAGTGATCGTCGGCGTCCTCACAGTGTTGATCGCGGCGAGCTCGCCTGCGAAAAGAGCGGCGAAAGTCTCGCCGGTGACCGCGGCTTCCGGAAACTCACAGATGGTGATGAGCGCGAAGCACGCCATCCGCTCCCAAGTCTTCAAGATTGAAACGTCGCTGGGAATTCATCACGCGCTGGCGGCGAAGAAAAATCTATTTCTGATGATCAGCTCGTTTGCCCTGAGCATCGTCTTATTTTTGAGCTTTTCCGTCTTGATCGACTTTGTCAACTACCTGATGCCGCAGTCCGCCGCCGCTTCCGATCTCGATATCGCCAGTGTCGACGGCACAGATTTCCTTTCACCAGAGCTGGCGGAGTCGCTGAGCAACATGGCCGGGGTGAAACGCGTCTATGGACGACGGAGTGCTTTTGAAATTCCAGCCCAGCTGCACAGCGCTTCCACGCAGGCAATGACCGTCGATCTTGTATCCTTCGACGACTTTGATCTGAGCTGCCTCCAAAAGGATCACGCACTGACTCACGGAAGCAAGCTGGCCAAGGTTTACGGTGACAGCGGCTATGTATTGGCGACCGGCGATGCGGGAAGCGCCTGGAAAATCGGCGACCGGATCTCCATCAACAACACCGAGCTTGAAATTGCTGGGATGTTAAAATACGATCCGTTCAGCAGCAGCGGACTGACCCAGGGCAAGCTCACGTTGATCGTCTCCGGTGAAACGTTTGCCCATCTGACGGGGGAAACAGCGTATTCATTGTTGATGATCCAGACAAAAGCTGATGTCACCGAAGAACAAATTCAGGCGATCCAGCAGGCGGTGGGCAGCGAGTACATCGTTAAAGATAAGCGCGAACAGCGCACGACCGGAACATACTTCGCTTTCGTATCCTGTATTTATGGATTCCTGAGCATTCTTACCCTGGTCACCATTCTGAATATCGTCAACAGTATTTCGATGAGCGTATCGTCCCGGATTAAACAATACGGTGCGATGCGGGCAGTCGGCATGGGCAAGCGTCAGGTCACCAAGATGATCGCGGCGGAAGCGTTCACCTATGCTTTTCTGGGGTGCTTCGCCGGCTGTGTCCTGGGGATTCCCTTAAACAAATTGTTATTTGATCTGATGATCGCCAGCCATTTTGGTTATGCGGTCTGGGTCTTCCCATTTCAAAATCTGGCCGTGATTCTGGGCTTCGTCTTCTTCGCGGGGCTGGCGGCGGTGGCTGCCCCGGCCAAACGGATGCGCACGATTTCGATCACGGAAACAATCAACGATTTATAAGCAGAGTCGCCCAACCCGGTCAAAAGATTCAAGGAGAGACCGGAAACGATAGGATAAGAAAAGCAGTGCAGCGGAGCTGGAATCCAGATCTCTTACGGCACTGCTTTTTCTATTAATAAATAGGTATAACTATTCAGAGAATGAATAAAAAGCAAGGTTGAGTTTTAATCCAGCCTTGCTTTTTCTGTGGTTATTTTCCAATCTGGTTCGCGTAGAAATCGACCAGCTGTGTCCGCATCTGTGCCACGACATCCTTCGCCCAGGCGTAGTCCTTTTTCTTTTCCTTACTGCCGACGGCGTTTGCGAAGCGTTCCGCCAGATCCTGACCTTCATAGAACGGAACCGCAACGTCGACCACCTTCCGCTCCGGTGTTTCTTCGAGAATCGCGTCACTGCTCAGCTTGGTGATCAGCACGGTCTGATCCTGAAGGTTGAAATAGCTTTCCGGTTTCAGGGTGTCCTTGTTGTACTGCTGGACGATGAAGACCGGCAGCGATACCGTTTCTTTTCCCTTTTTGTTAAAGCTCAGGGAAACGACATAGCCGTCGCCGTTGAGCGTCAGCCCGTCGATGGACTGGAATGAGCGTTCAATTCCGGATGGGAAGGACGTCTGCTTGAGATACGCGACCGTCACCTTCAGATTTTCGATTTGCTTGCTTTTGGCGTCTAGATCGCTGAATAAATCGGGACTCGGCACGCGGTAATCCTGAAGCATTTCGCCGACCGCGGCAGTTTCATCATAGACCCAGCGCGTCATCTGATCCGCGATTGTCCGCTGATCTTCGCCTTCAGTGCGTCCGATCAGATTGTTCATGTTGATTAAGGACACTGTTCCGTTAGTCCAGATCTGATGTTCTTTTAACTGTTCCGCGTTCCAGCTTCCCTTGCTTGTGGTCAGCGGTTTGGCGTTTATCGCTTCCTCGGTAAACAGCTGAAAGAGGGACAGCCCTGGATTCAGCTTGGTTCCCGCTAAGATGACCGTGCCTTTCAGGCCGGCTTTTTTCGCTTCCTCGCAGGCTTCCATCGTGCAGCCTTCCAGTGTTTCCTCGCTGATCGACAGCCGGACAGTTTCCGAAGCGATCCGGACCGGTGCGGTCTGCGTGATCTGCAGCTTCGCCGACGCTAAGCTGATTCCCGGCAGTTCGTTGTTAATCACTTGTTCCTCGGGTGCCGGAAGCATACCGTCATCCGTCGGCTGCGGCTTCTCCTTGTTTTGACAACCGCTGATCAACAAGATCAGAACCAAAGCTGCTGCAATTGTTTTTCTCATTTCCTGCACCTCGTTTCTCCTTTTATTATAAAGGATAGAATTAAGGAATGTCTTAAAATTTACTTACGACTTCCGCAATTTTTGTTAGTAAATTCTGGATTGTTTCGTTAATGGAAGCGGAAGAACTCCTGCACACGGCGGGCGTAATGACCCAGCACGATCAGATGATGATTCCCGATCGGCTCGCGCAGCAGCGTGTCCAATCCCTGCGGCAGCGAAACCCGGATCTGCGTGCGGCACAGGTGTTTTTCGTTCAGATTTTCGACAATTTCTCCATTCTGGACAAAGTAACGATCCATCAGCGCGGAACACTTGAAGACCGTCGCATCGCCTTCACGCAGATGACCCGCCAGCGCGACGCCCAGATCGGATTCAAAATGCGTCATCAGCCGGAAAGCGCTCGGCATGGTCAGCGGCAGCGTGCAGTGGGCAAAGATGATCTGTTTCTGCTGAGAGAGAATCCGCGATGGATTGCACATGAAGACCGGCTGATCCGTCAGCTTGCCGATCAGCGTCATCGCGATCAATGACGGCATATCCCCTTCGCATCCGCCATAAACACCCTCGGCGTTAAGAATTGCCAATGCAAGACAACCCGTGCTCTTGACCGGACCTAACAGATCGAAGCAGCGCACCGTGACTCCGGCCAGCTGATATTTCTGACAGATCCGCTTGAGCGCGCCGTAGATTTCCAGCGATTTCTGCATTTCCGCTTCCGGCCATGGCTGTTGGCGCAGCTGCCGGGTATATTCGTTTTCTTCCACCTGATGTTTTTCAATCTCCGCAAAGAATTCCTCCATCGAAATCGTAACGAGTTCGATACCGGTTTTCTCCCGGACGGCCTGGGCGTCTACATGACTGGAGATCAGCCAGTCTGAAGGTTCGCCGACGCTGCCTAAGCGCAGCCCCTGCAGCTCCCGCCTGACTTTGAACACCTGAACCAGATCCGCTAACCGGGCTGCGGTATCGTCCAGATCGCCATGCAGGATTTCCGCCTGCACGCCCTTCTGACGCAGATAGGACAGGATTTCCATCGACGCCGCCAGCGAATTATTTTCTCCGGAGGTCAGCAGGAAAACCGGTGCTTTTAAATACGGCTCCAGCTTGAGAAAGCGGCCTTCCGTTCCGCCCCCGCCCACGAACACGACCGTCATCGCTTCGTCTTTCAAGGCTTCTGCCGGCACGATTTCCAATGTGTGGCCGCAGCGTTTGGATAATTCCTGCAGATAGTTCCGGTTCAGCACATCGCGGTCTTCCATATCCGCATTCATACTTTGTAAATAGCCAATTCCAATCTTCATGATAACCCTTCTTTCTTTAGTTTCATTGTAACCTTACCCCGGCTAAAAAACAATCAATCTGCCAGACTTCATCTTTTGCATTTCCGCTTTGCCCGGTCTTTTACCGCTTTTCATCAGGAATAGAAAAAGATCGGGAAAGCGAACAGTTATCCGGCACCTTCACGATCTGTAATAAGCGGTCTGCCTTTCATTTATACTTGAGATCCAATCATTTCCAGCGTCTGCGGAGAATGCCGGTAATACTGCGCCTGCGCTTCCCACAGTTCCTGATACAAGCCCGGCTGTCCGGCCAGCTGATCATGGGTACCGCGCTGAACGATCTGGCCGTGGTCGAACACGACGATTTCATCGCAGAACTTACAGCTGCTCATGCGGTGTGAGATAAAGATCGAAGTCTTATCCTTCACCAGTTCGTTGAAGTTTTCATAGATTTCCGCTTCCGCCAGGGGATCCAGCGCCGCCGTCGGTTCGTCGAGAATCACGACCGGCGCGTCTTTATACAGCGCCCGGGCGATCGCGGCTTTCTGAGCTTCCCCGCCGCTGAGCAGGATGCCTTCACCATTCTCTTTACCCAGCTGCGTCTTCAATCCCTTTTCCATGCCAGCAACCCTTGCGCTCAGCCCGACTTCCTCCAGCACCCGCATCGCCTTCTGTTCATCGACATTCGCCGAAGCCGCCAGATTTTCGCCTAACGGCATTTCCATCAGCTTGAAATCCTGGAAAACGACGGAGAAGATCTGAACGTATTCTTCAAACGCGTATTTCCGGATATCAATCCCATTCAGCAGGATTCTTCCCTCTGTCGGTTCCGCCAGCCGGCACATCAGCTTGATGAACGTCGTTTTCCCCGCGCCGTTGCGCCCGACGACCGCAAAGTGTTTCTTCAGTTCCAGATCAAAGGAGATATCCTTCAGCGCGTTTTCACTCTGGCCCGGATAGCGGTAAGAAACATGATCGAAGGTCAGATGATATTCGCCGTCATCCCGTTTCTCCACCGGCAGCGTCCCTTCATAGCTCATATTCGGACGTTGGATGAAGGCTTCATAGCTGTTGAGGTATTCGTAACGGTAGGCGATGTTGTTATAGCTGGCTGCCAGTGTGACCAGCGAAGTCGTGAAACGCAGAATCGCGTTGGCGTACAACATGACCTCACCGATGCCGATGGTGCCCTGCATCGCGATAATGCCGATGACCAGATAGGTCATCCCGGATGCCAGCTGCGTCAGAAAGGTGATGACGCCGTTGATCTTGCCGTTGGTTGTGCCCCAGGCGAGATAGAAATCGGCACTGACTACCGTTTTATTGAATAAGTGCATGATTAATTTCTGCATTTGGAAGATCCGGATATCTTTGCCATTGGTTACGCTTTGTCCTAAATTCCCAATATAATTTGACATAGCATTATTATGAACGTTATCCCGCCGCATTTTCTGCAAGAGTTCACCGGCCTTGGCGCTCAAAATAGAACCGATTAAAATAACCAGTGCATACAAGGCAAATAAAAAGAATAAACTGGCTAACGCCATCCATCGTGTTTGCGATGATTTTAATATCTGCATGATCAGCACGCCGACAAAAATCAGCGAATATAGGATAGAGAACAGCATCGTCAGAAATTGCAGCAAATCCCGTAGTTGGGAATCGGTACTGCCCCCGCCATTGCAGCCTTGATCCGCTTTGCGCATCTCATCGAGCGTTTCTGTTTTCTCTAATTCTTCATATTCCAGTTGATACGCTTTTTCGACGATCCGTTGGCTAATCTTATTTTCCGAGCAATCTTGAATTTTAAGAAAACGCTGATTTAACGCTTTACTGGTGATTCCAAGAACACCGCTGATTCCGATCATCCAATAGACATTCTGCATGGCGCTGTGAAATTGTCCGGCAATCAACTGATCTAAAATCTGCGCTGAAAAGTAGATCGGTATAAAAGGCACAGTCGCCGTCATCATCGCGGTTAAAAACAGGTAAACAAGGAGATGGGGTTCACTTTTCTGCATCATCTTAATGAATTTACAGGTTTCCTTCCAGGCTGTTTTCAAGTTCATCGATTACACCTCCTTCCTGATAATACTGACTTTGGATATCGAACATCTCGGCATATTTGCCTTTTTTCCGCATCAATTGATCGTGCGTGCCATCTTCGGCAATTTTTCCATTTTCTAAAAACAGGATTCGATCACAAAATTGTGTGGAAGATAATCGATGCGAGATGAACAGGACTGTGTGATCTTCGACCAAATCATTAATCATTTTATACATTTCACTTTCAGCGATCGCATCCAGTGCCGCTGTGGGTTCGTCCAGAATCAGCATTTTCGCTTCCTTATATAAAGCCCGGGCCAGAATCAACCGCTGAACCTCGCCTCCGGAAAGCTGAATTCCATTATCGTCTAAATCCTTGCCGATAAACGTCATTTCCCGCTGCGGAAGACGCTCAATCCTGTCCCAGAGATTGGCTCGTTTCAAGACTTCAATGACTTTTTCACGATCTGTATCCTCCAACGGCTGACACGATATGTTTTCTGCAATGGAAACCGACATTACAATCGCATCCTGGAAGATAACCGCTAAATTTTTCTGGAAAGCATCGCGGCACATTTCGTTTAATTCAATACCATTGAAAAGAATGTGCCCGCTGTCCGGCTTGTATAATCCGCATAACAACTTAACCAGCGTAGTCTTTCCCGCGCCATTGATCCCCACTAATGCCACCTTCTGACCGGCTGGAATTTCCAGACAGAAATCCTCAAAAATTTTCTTAGATTGGCCTTTATATCCAAACGTCACATGATCCAGTGTGATCGCATACGTCGCTCCTTGATCTGGAATTGACTGTGGCTGTGTTGTGGTTTTTCCAGAATCAATGTAATCCCGATAAAACCCAATTCGCATCAGATCATTGCTGATAAATGCCAAAGTTTCACTGATTGTGGAAAACCATGTGGAAAAGCCGCTGATAACGCCTAATAAAAAGACAAATTCAGCAATACTCAATCCATCCATCAGACTGGAAATTAGCCAGGTATAGGCTGCCAGATCACGAATCACCTGAATTAGGATCCCTGCCGTATCATATATAAAATAGGCATTATGAATTTTCCCAGAAATTTTCTCCTGCCTTTGATTCAATTTGCGGTAAAAGTCAGCCAGCCATGAGCGCATACTGTAGAGACGCACATCTTTTCCAGAAGCGACATTATAAGCTTCCTTACGCAGATACCATGTTGATCGAGTAATCTCGCCAATGTCCTTCATTGTCGATTCTTCTTTTTTCCGTGCAAAGTTATAGACAAAATATTGTATTAAAGATAACCCCAATAACAAACCAATCAACTGAAGATTTGTTGTTCCGATTACCACGGAATAAAGAAATAAACCAAGAATGTTAACTGCCAGCTTGATATTGTGATGACAGAAGCCTTCTATGCCCAATTGATTTCCGCCGATACTGTGCTGCGCTTCCGCCTGTTTAATCTGAGTTTTATAATCTTCTGCATCCTGAAAATCGCGTGTGATCGCACTGTTTGTGATTTCACCCCAATAAGTCTGAATCCGATAGAGGATAAACTGTGTCGACGAGCGACTCTCTAAAAAGGTCTGAATTCCGTTGATCACGCCGTAGACTAAAAATGCGCTGAGACAGACGAGAACCAAAGTCTGCACGCCGGCCTGTCGTTCCAGACAGGCGATGATCAGCGACGGCATGAACGCTCCGACCAACGGCGTTATCGCGGAAAACAGCACCTCGGCAATTCCGTAATAAACTAATTTCCGGTCAAAGTCCCACATTTCGGAATAGACCAGATGATAGGTGCTGCGCACACTGTATTTCATAATGATGCCCCTTCCTGTCGTTATCTTCATTTTGATTATATAGTAGAATGATTCCGGTTAAGAAAAATGTGCACGAAACGCAAAATTTCATGCACGAATAGTTTTTTGTTTTCGATTCAGCTTTAATTAGTCCTGAATGCCATGACTATTTACCTTATATAGAGCTGTTCTCCAGTCCCTGGCAAAGCCATAATTTTCTATCAAATTAATTTGAGAATTCTTTTCAATTGTTTTTAATGTGCCAATAGCCCGTTCCCCTAATTTTTTATTCGGATTGACATAAAGCAAAGCACATACGAGCGCATAAGTTGAATGAAGTGAATAATCCTCCAACGTAAATCCTGTTGGAATCTATCTTTTTGGCGCAATCACGTGTTGAATTCTATAAAATCTCTGATAATGACAACATTGGTTTCTTAAATAAGATATACAATGATAAAAGCTTTCTATTTTATCAAAAGTTATATCCGTAATGCCTTGTCTGCATACCACCTTTTTATCAGATGTTAATTTAATGTCAAAGCTTTTTTTAACGTTTTCATTTCCATGCTTCCTATAAAAAAGAGTACCCTGGGCCACATTACTTAAAGTAGGAGGTGCGGGTACTACGGTCATTCACATTATATGCACATTTTAAATAAATGTAAATTAAATCTCATTAGTTTCTAGCGAAATTACTTCGGCTTATAAAGGAAGCATAATTTCCGTGACGAAGATCCCCGGCTCATTCTTGCGGTTGATATACCCGCCGTACTTCTCCACTTCCCGATTGATGCGTAGTAAACCATGTCCATGGTTGCCGCGCTTGTGCGTAATATAGTCGTCATCCATCTTCCGCACCACCTCCGCGGTCGCATTGGCGACGGAGATGTAAAGCTGCTGCTTGAAGACACCGATATATAAGCGGATGAACCGATCCGACGCCAACGCTTCGCACGCTTCCATCGCATTGTCGATCAAATTTCCCAGAATCACGCACAGATCCAGATCAGCGACGGTAAGCTGACTCGGCACGGTCGCTTTGTAGTGCAGCGCGATCTCTTTCTTGATCGCCATCGACAGTTTTGAATTCAGGATCGCGTCGACGTTCAGGTTGCCGCTGTCCACCAGTTCATAGACGTCTTCCAGATCCTGTTCCAGTGCGTTCAGATAGTTCTTCGCTTCCTCGATTTGATTCATCCGCAGCTGGGCTTTCAGATTCTGTAAATGATTGTGATAATCATGCCGCCAGCCGCGCATAATCTGATAGATATTGTTGACTTCCTCCATCTGCCGGACCAGAATTTTATTCTGATATTCCATCATCCGGTCTTCATAACTGCGCCGCAGCAACCGCTGGTTTGCGCAGCCGATACCGTAAAGCAAAAGGCTGATCATCAGAAAAAGCAGAAGCTGATCCTGCAATACACCGCAGCCGACGAGGAAAAGCATACTCACACCGATCACCGCCAGGATCGCCGGCCTGCTCTGACTTCGCTGCTGCTCCAGAACAAGACAAAGCAGATAAGCAACGCAGAAAAATGGCAGAAAGGAGCCAGTTCCCTTATAACTGAGCGCTGCGCCGGCCAACACCGCCAGATCCAGCGCCAGACTTTTCCGCTGAAACCGCAGCCAAAGCAGAATCATCAGCCCGATTCCCGGTAGGCACTCTACAAGATAAACCGCGATCATAAGCGTGTTCCTTTGTTATAGCGAATGAACGCTTCGTTGACGATCTTTAACTGCGACCGGGCGATCGGCAGCGTAAACGAACCCGCGGATAAATCCTCACGACGGATCTGATCCACCTTGGCGATATTGACCAGATAGGATCGATGAATCATCACAAACGTTTCGTCCAGCATCGCTTTCAATTCACGGATGCCAATTTTTTCTTTCTGCCGGTGATCTTCAAAAACAAAGTGACAATAGTGAGCTTCCGCTTCCACATAAACCAAGGCATTCAGGTTAATCCGGCTTCCGTTTAACAAAATCGAGTGCTGCACTGCGGATTGAATTTCATCGAGGATTGCAAACAATGCCTCCTCCTGAACCGGTTTGATCAGATACCGCAGAGCTTTGACCTCGTAACCTTCAAACACATACTCCTTCATCGCCGTTAAAAACAAGATCGGAACCTGCGCATCAGTCTGACGGATTCTGCGCGCCAGCTCCATCCCATTTTGTTTTTTCATCTGGATATCGAGGATGATCAAATCAAACGGATACCGGCCATCGCATTCAAAAAGCATCTGTTCGGCGCTTTCATACCAGATCAGATCTGTTTTGCCCCAACGGCCAAGCGATTCCTCCAGAATCTCTTTCTGAATTTTTTCATCTTCACAATAAGCGATTTTCATAGTTTCATTTTAACCTGCTTCGTTCAAGACTGGCAAGTGTTTATTCCTCCCAATCAGCCGAGAAAGGGTGGATAACAAACCATGATGTCCTCGCCGTGAATATCCTTTTCTCCAGTGAACTGAAAGCCAAAGCTTCGATAGAGATGAATTGCCGCACAGTTCTCCGGATAGACACTCAGATAAATTTCGCGATCCGGAAATTCGAGGGAAAGCGTCTTTGCGATCAAACTCAGCGCCGCCTTGCCATAGCCCTGTCCCTGCGCTGCGCTGTCAATCAGAAAGCGGTCCAGCCACAAACATCCCGGCTGCGGCTGAAATGTAACCGGCATGGATCCGGCCTTCGGTTGAAAAGCAACAGGATATTCCTTTTCAAAGAAACCGAGCATCGCGAACCCCACTGCCTGTTTGCCATCGAAAATTCCAAAGGGACGCCATCGCGCCTCCTCCTCTGCTTCGCGCAAACATTGAGGGACAGTTTCAATATAGCTTTCCTGTCCTGCCGCGACATGCAAGCAGCTTATTTCTTCACGGTTATCCGCGATAACGGACACCATTGTTAAATTCATAAGTTTCACTCCTTTTAACAGACTCTCTTTTTATGAGTCGTGATTGATTAATGAAATTAAATTCAATCGGTTTTTAAGATTTTGGCTTTACACCTGACCTTACTTCGGCCTGCTTGACTTACCGACAGATTCATTCTGAAATTAATCCTAGTTTTTTTTCATGATCCCGTCAAGCTACATTGGCTGAACGTTGTCTAAGTCAGATTTCAAACTTTCTTTCTGCTTTTAGACCTGCAGATCAGACCGTTCATTTTATAAACACACTGTCGATAAGAAGGAGTCCAAAGAAAATGGAGCAGCCGGGAACAGCGCCTTCCTCTTCAAATTACCCGCATAGCTGCTGCAAAACATAGTTCTTGCTCAATGGTCCGTTGAATTGATAGTCGTTTTCTAAAAGGATGTCGCTGTTGTCAATGCCGGCCATGAGCTTGAGAAGTCCGGAGTCAAAGACAAAAAAACTTAAACTGATTCAGCTTGTCAAAGGCGGAAAACAGTGTAACACATTTTTCTAGCAAAATAGATCGGATAGCAACACATTTTTCTGAAATCAACAAAACGAATTACGTTCGGGGAAACAAGGATCCAAACGATTATGACTGAATCAAAGCAGAGGATTCGTTGTCTGAGATCAGCGGTCATCTTGTCTTTTTATGTTTTTGCTTTGTGCAAAAATAAAAAAAGGCAAGGCAAAGCTTAATACCGCTCTGTCTTACCTGCTTGTTTGTAAGAAGTTCCAGTCTTTCCCCACAGTAGTGAGAACTTGAAACGTTACCTTAAGCTTAGATTTATTTCAGTTCCGCCGCCGCGTTTTCACCCGCGACCTTACCAAAGACAACCGACTGGGAATATCCGCCGGACTGCCATGTCACTTCACCGGAAGCATACAGGCCCTTGACGACAGTACCGTCTTCATACAGAACCTGTGCCTTTTCGTTAGCGACAACGCCGCCCTTGGTCATGTGATTTGCCGGTTCAACGCGGACGCCGTAGTACGGACCTTCCGCATCCAGCGCACGGGAAGGAACTTCGCCTAAGACGGCGTTTTCCGCGCCCGCTTCCGCATCTGCGTTGTACTGATCAACGCTGGCCTTCAATCCTGCCGCATCGACGCCCAGCGCTTCCGCCAGTTCTTCGATCGTCTTACCTTCCGCATAGTAGCCCAGACCGACATGCTTGCGGATCCGGTAGAATGAATCGTAGCCTGTCTTATCTGTGATATAGAACGCCGCGCCGTCAGGCTGACCCTGAACCATTGCCGCCCGGTCTAATCCGCCGGTGTTGTCGTTCAGCAGTTCGCCCGCCTTGTTGACTAACAGATTCATGTCGGCGCCGCCGGTCAGATCCCGGCGCGGAACGATGATGTTGGAGAACACGCTCATCTTGCCCATGTTTTCCATCTGGAAGCCGTTCTTTTCAAAGACTTTGACAAAGTCGCCCGTGGTGCCCATCTGGTTGGAAGTATTCATGACTTCATATCCCGGAGCATATTCTGCCAACAGTTCCTTGTTGCTGCAGAAGCCGCCGGTCGCGATGATGACTGCCTGTGCGTTGATGTCATAGCTTTCGTTATCGTTGTTTGTGACTTTCACGCCGATGACGTCCTTGCCGTCCAGAATCAGATCTTCACCCTTAGTGCCGGTGCGGATATCGACGCCCAGGTCCTTCGCTGTCTTTTCCAGACCTGCCTGGATGACCTCGCCGGAATACTGGTTTTCTTCCGCCATGTGGTTGGTATCGCCATAGTTATAGTTCAGCTCCACGCCCATCGCACGCAGCCAGGCGTCCAGTTCATTTTCCTGGTTGGCCCAGACTTCGATGCGTTCCGCGCTTTCGCCGGATTTCGATTTGCTTTCAATGAAGTTTTCGACCTGATTGACTGTCCATTCCTCATTGCCTGCTTTTTTCTGCGCTTCGGTATTGATGATATCGAAAAAGTTCATATCGAATTTGCCGTTGCCGCTCAGGATATCCAGTTTTTCAACCAGGATCACGTTGGCGTTCGCGTTGGTCTGCTTCGCGCCGATGGCTGCCGCTAATCCCGAAGGACCGCCGCCGACAACGACGATATCGCAGGTTTCCGCTTCCCGCTGAGACGCTGGTTTTTCCGGTCCCTGAGTGGTCATCGTGATGTCTTCCACATCCATGCCCGCCTGCTTCATCGCATCCGCCACCGCGACCTTCACGCCGAACGACGAGAATGTCGCCGCCGTCACGCTGTCGACGACTGGCGAGTTGGCTTCCAGGATTCTTTCTTTAATCACCGGGAACGCGCGATCGATGACAACGTTGGTTTCATGGCTGTCCACCAGCTCGATGTCCGTAATCTTCTGATCGGCGATCGTGACTTTCAGATTCATCTCTCCGCCGTAGCCTGTACCCTTGGCGTCATAGACGCCAGAGTTTGCCGCATCAGGGGTTTTGTCCTGACTTGGTTCCGCAGGCGTATTTGAGCAAGCAGTCATGCTTGCCGCTAATAAACCCGCAAGACCGACCTTCACAAATTTGTTGTTCATGTTTCCTCCTATGTAGATCTCCTCTACATCCCCTATTTTACAGAATTCTCTTCATCCGTCAAGTGAACAAAATCGCAAAGATTTCACAAAATGAACACAATAAATCCAGATAATGGCTTAACCATGAGGCTTTCTCTCCCTTTCTGGAACTACTTTCAGCGTATGAAAAGATTTTGTAAGGTGAAAGAAACCCGCTTTCTGCTCGAAAACGGGTCTTTTTTGATTTATTTCCGCATTTCTTCGCGGACTTCGCAGAAGCAGCGGACAATCTTGTCGATGTCTTCGCGGGTATGCGCGGCGCTGACCTGCGTGCGGATCCGGGCTTTCCCCTTCGGGACAACCGGATAGGAGAAGGCGACAACGTAGATCCCTTTGTCCATCATCCGCTTGGCCATTTCCCCGGCCGTCTTTTCATCATAAAGCATGACTGGCACGATCGGATGCACGCCCGGGATGATATCGAATCCGGCGTCCGTCATTTTCTGACGGTAATACGCGGTGATGTCTTCAAGATGGTCGCGCAGCGAGGTGTCGGCTTCCAGAATCTTAAAGACTTCCAGGGACGCAGCGACAATGGCCGGCGCCAAGGTGTTGGAGAACAGATACGGCCGGCTGCGCTGACGAAGCAGATCGACAATTTCCTGACGGGCTGCCGTAAAGCCGCCGGAAGCGCCGCCTAACGCCTTGCCCAGCGTGCCGGTGATGATGTCCACACGCCCTTCCACACCGCAGTATTCCGCTGTTCCCCGACCGTGTTTTCCGACAAAGCCGGCAGAATGACTGTCGTCCACCATGACCAGCGCGTGGAACTCATCAGCCAGATCGCAGATGGATTTCAGATCGGCGATAATGCCGTCCATTGAGAACACGCCGTCGGTGGCGATCAGCTTAATCCGCGCCCCGGCTTCCTCCGCGGCGATCAGCTGCTGCCGCAGATCGGCCATGTCGTTGTTTTTATAACGGAAACGCTTGGCCTTGCACAGACGCACACCGTCGATGATGCTGGCATGGTTCAGCTCGTCGCTGATCACCGCGTCCTCCGGCCCCAAAATCGTTTCAAACAGACCGCCATTGGCATCGAAACAGGAGGAATACAAAATCGTATCGTCCATACCCAGAAAATGCGATATCGCCGCTTCCAGCTGTTTGTGGCTGTCCTGTGTGCCGCAGATAAACCGCACGGAAGCCAGGCCGTAGCCCTTTTCCTCATACGATTTCTGCGCCGCCTGAATCAGACGCGGATCGTTGCCTAACCCGAGGTAGTTGTTCGCGCACATGTTGATGACCTCGCGGCCGTCTTCCAGTTTCACATGCGCGGATTGGGGTGTGACGATCGGACTTTCGCCTTTGAATAAACCCGCTTCTTTAATGTCTTTGACTTCCTGAGCGTAAAATTGCAGCGCTTCTACCTTATTCATTATTTTTCCTCCTTCTGCAGCGAACTCCAGTCCAGCACCACTTTGCCGGATTGTCCGGAATTCATCGCCGCGAATCCTTTTTCATAATCCTGGATATCAAACCGGTGGGTGATCACAGCGTCGATGTTCAGGCCGCTCTGCAGCATCGTGGACATCTTATACCAGGTTTCCCACATCTCCCGGCCATAGATGCCCTTGATCGTCAGGCCGTTGAAAATGACTTTTTCCCAGTTGATCCGGGCGTCTGCTTTCTGTAAGCCTAAAAGTGCGATCTTGCCGCCGTTTTTCATGTTGTTGACCATGTCGTTGAAACCAGACTGTGCGCCGCTCATTTCCAGGCCGACGTCAAAGCCTTCCTTCATGCCCAGCTCGCGCATCACGTCCGGCAGCTTCTCCTGAGCGACGTTGACTGTACGGGTCGCTCCGAGCGTTCTGGCCAGGTTCAGGCGGTATTCGTTGACGTCGGTCACGACCACATGCCGCGCTCCGACATGCCGGCAGATCGCCGCCGCCATGCAGCCGATCGGCCCGGCGCCGGTGATCAGCACATCCTCGCCGATCATATTGAACTGCAGCGCTGTATGCACAGCGTTGCCCAGCGGATCAAAGCACGAATATAATTCCTCGCGGATCGACGGATCACAATGCCACGCGTTCTTCGCCGGAATCACGAGATACTGCGCAAACGCACCGTTGCGGTTAACGCCGACGCCCTGGGTGTTGCGGCATAAATGCGGCTGGCCTGCCAGGCAGTTCCGGCAATGGCCGCAGGTGATATGCCCTTCGCCGCTGACAAGGTCGCCGACCTGGAAACCCTCGACATTTTCGCCAACCTCGACGATTTCCCCGACATATTCATGCCCAGCGGTCAAGCCGATCGGAATCGTATGCTGCGCCCATTCGTTCCAGTTATAAATATGAACGTCCGTGCCGCAGATCGACGTCTTGCGGATTTTGATCTTCACGTCGTTTTTGCCGCATTCCGGGACCGGCACCTGTTTCAGCGTCAAGCCGACATCCGCCTTTTCCTTTACTAAAGCCCACATCATTTTGCCTTCGCTCATTTTGTTCCTCCTTCTTTTTGTAAGCGGTATCTTTAATTTTATAGTGCCTTAGTTTCCAGTGAAATGCAAGACACTTTTTTGAATTTGTCCGCAATATAAAGACAGTTTCTCAATTTATCCGCGCCGCTTTCTGAAACTTGTGAAAATCGTTGAAAATTATTATTTTACTTGAATTCATCGACCCGGTTCCCGTCTTTTTCATGGTTCGACAAAATCCGGCAACAATAAGAGGGTGAAGGAGGGGAGCTTATGCAAGTGGAAGCTAAAAAAACAAGTAATCGAAGGTCAGGATTTCGTCGGACGAAGATCTTTTTAATCCTCGTCAGCCTCGGGGCGGCGGCAGGCGTTCTCTTCTTTTCGTTCCCGCAGCGCGCGCCAAAAAACAAACAGCCCGACTTTCTCGAAGCGGAGGATCATCAGCTGGATCAAGCGCTGCATGAAAAACAAAACGCCGTGGAGATTGTCGTTTTCTACCCACAGGAACCGCAGGCCATTCAGAGTGCGGCCAAAAAACAGGCTGAGCAGCTGATGACCACGCTGACCGCGGAATACGCCCAGCCGGCGGAGCTGCCGGCCGCCAGACAGGAAGACCCGGATCCCCTATTAATCAAAGCAGACTACCATACCGAAGCCTTAGCACAAAACACCGTGTCGGTAGTTTACCTGATTCAGAAAAAAGTCGGCGATCATATTGAGGAAGAACGCTGGGGCTATCTTCTTGATCAACAGACAGGGGCTTTGGTCGGTGCGGATCGGGCTTTCGATCAAACCGGGCTGAACCGGATCTCCGCTTTATTCCGGGACGCGATGAAAAACCAGGAAGCAACTCACTCCCTGGCTTACTCCCTGTCGATGATCGAGGCGACTTCCCCGATTCCGGAAAATTTCTCTCAATTTTATTATGATGACGACCGGCTGACGTTCTTCCTGAAGCTTCCGGAAGGCATGGCGATCTCTACGGAAACGGAAGAACCCAAAGGGGATGGACAAACAAGCGGCGATGAAATGCAAGACAGCGCAGATAATGGAACAGAGGGAACAAGCCCGGCAATGTCCGGACAGAAAATGTCCTTTCAAGAATCCGAAAATCAGCTGCGCTGGTCAGTGAACCGGACGCAGCTGGGATCGCATTTCTTATTGAAACCGGCAGAGGACAGCGCGGATTTGTTCATTCCTCCGCGAACTGTCGACCCGGACCGGCCGATGGTGGCGCTCACCTTCGACGATGGTCCGCATCCCAAAAACACGCCCCGCATTCTGGAGGCTTTGCGGACTTACGACGGGGCGTCGACCTTTTTCATGGTCGGCACCAACGTCGAGCGTTATCCGGATATTGTCAGACAAGTTGCGGAAAGCGGCAGTGAAATCGCGTCGCATACCTATAATCATCCGAATTTAACCCAGCTGTCAGGAGATCGTCTGAAGTATCAGCTCCGCCGTGTTAATGAGCTGATCGGCGAGTTAACCGATCAACAGGTATCGGTGAAAACATTGCGTCCGCCCTACGGCGCTGTCAGTGAACAAGTCAGAGAAGCTGCCGATACGCCGCTGATTCTGTGGAGTATGGACACGCTGGACTGGAAAACCCGCAATGCCCAGAAGACGATCCGTCATGTCCTTGAGCAGGTGGAGGATGGCGATATCATTCTGATGCACGATATCCACGCAGAATCCGCCGACGCAGCCGTGGCAATCATCCCGCAATTGACAGCGATGGGCTATCAGCTGGTCACCGTTCAGGAACTGATGCAGGCAAAGGGGCTGGAAATGCTTCCGGGGCAGAAAATTTTCAGCGGAAATTCAGATTTGCGCGGTTCGTCTGTGATGCTCACCGATCAATGAAACTAACGGAAAGTGACATCAGTTCCTGACTGAAAAAGGCATTGAAATACAAAAAAGGCATATCCCGATCTGAGCTGGGGATATGCCCTCATTCTATTTCCATTAAGATTCTGTTTCTTCCAGGCAATGAATCAATTCCAGGATCCGGTTCAGGTCCTGAGTGCCGGAATACTGGATAACGATCTGTTTCTTATCGACCTTGACGCGGGTCTGCAGCTTGTTCTGCATGACTTCTTCGACATACAACAGATTCGGGTCTTCCGCTTTCTTTGCGGCCTTGGGTTTCGGTTTTTCCTGCCGTTCCTTGACCAGTCGTTCCACCTCGCGCACAGACAGACCTTCCTCAGCGATCTTCATCGCCAGATCATACGCTTCGCCCTCGTCCTCGATTGTGACTAACGGGCGCACATGCCCCATTGACAGCTTATTCTCCGTGACCAGCTGCTGGACGGATTTCGGCAGCTTTAACAGCCGCAGGGTGTTGGTGATGTGCTCACGGGATTTCCCAACGCGCTGGGCCAGCTTTTCCTGCGTGTAGTCCAGCCGTTCGATCAGTCGCTGATACGCCTGGGCTTCTTCAATTGCGTTCAGGTCCTCGCGCTGAATGTTTTCCAGCAGCGAGATTTCCATCATCTGTTCTTCAGTGAACTCCATGACGATTGCAGGAATCGTCTTCAATCCCGCCTTTTTACTGGCGCGGACGCGGCGTTCACCGGCGATCAGCTCATAGCCTTTGACGGATTTGCGCAGCAATACCGGAGTGAAAACGCCATGCTCCTTGATCGACTGAGCCAGCTCGCCGATCTTTTCGTCGTCGAATATTTTACGCGGCTGGTAGGGATTCGGCCGGATCTCAGACAGCTTGATCTCGCTCTGACGACTCTCGTCCCCCTGCTGAATCTCCTCGATCACATTGCTTAAATCATCGCCGAAAATGGCTCCCAGGCCTTTACCCAGCCGGGCTTCATCCTTTTTCATTGGCTTTTGCCTCCTTTGCGTTATAGGAAATGACTTCCTTTGCTAACGATGCGTAGGCCTTGGCTCCTTCCGATTTTACGTCATATTCAAAAATCGTGGCGCCGCGGGAAGGGGCTTCCGACAGCTTAACGTTGCGGGGAATGTAGGTCTTATACACCCGTTCCTTGAAATACCGCCGGACTTCCTGCTGAACTTCGACGCTCAGCTTGGTCCGCGCATCAAACATCGTCAATAATACGCCCTCGATCATCAATTTATTGTTGAAAAGACGCTGCACCAGACGAATTGTCGACAACAGCTGCGTCAACCCTTCCAGCGCATAGTATTCACACTGCACCGGAATGATCACAGAATCCGCGGCCGTCAGGGCGTTGGTATTCAGCAGCCCCAGCGAAGGCGGGCAGTCGATGATGATGTAATCGTAATCATTCTTCACAGCGACCAGCTTGTTTTTTAACAGCTTTTCACGGCCGTATTTGTATTCGACCATTTCCAGATCCGCCCCGGCCAGGTCGATCGTCGCCGGCAGAATATCCAGCGGCGGAATCTTCATGGTTTTCACAGCGTCCTTGACTTCAACCTCGGTCATGATGACATCATAAATACTTTTCACAAAACTTTGGCGAGTCGCGCCGACGCCCTGCGTCGCGTTGCCCTGCGGGTCAAAATCGACCAGTAATATTTTTTTGCCGAGATAGGCCAGTCCGGCGGAGAGATTGATACTTGTCGTCGTTTTTCCGACGCCGCCTTTCTGATTGGCGATGGCAATAATTTTTCCCATTTTTTCACATCCTTTATCTTAATTTATATCCACACTCGGTATTCACAGAGCACAACCCTCATCTCTATCCGGTCTGAAGCTGGAAGATCCGAGATCCGGAGTTTCCGCAAATCTCAGAGTTCTCCTTATCAGGCACTTTCCGATTGGAAATGAGGTGAATTTTCGTTACTTGTTTGGAAACTTAATGATAATCCGAACGTCGTTGTCCGTTTCCGCTTCCTCGGTCTCAATGGCGATCCCGGTCCGGCGCACCATTTCCACCGCCTGATAGATGGTATTGACCGCGATTTTAATATTGCGGGCAAAACCTTTGAAGACTGGTTTTTTCGCTTCCGGTTTCGTCTGCGGCGTTTCTTTCATGCTGGTGATCAGCTGTTCCGCCTGACGGACGTTCATCCCTTTTTTAACGATTTTCTCATAGACTTCCTGCTGCTTTTCCGGTTCGACCGAAAGCAGCGCCCGTGCATGCCGCTCGGTAATTTTACGGGAGGAAATACCTTCCTGGATTTCGTCCGGCAGATTCAATAACCGGACCTTGTTCGCGATCGTGGATTGGGATTTTCCCATTTTGGCCGCCAGTTCTTCCTGCGTCATCCCGGCGGAGCGCATGATCTGGATATAGGCCTTGGCTTCCTCGATCGAAGTCAGGTTCTCGCGCTGAATATTTTCGACCAACGCCAGCTCGGCCAGCTTCTGTTCATCGGCGCTCATGACATTGCATGGAACTTCGCTGTAGCCGGCCAGAATGCAAGCCTTGTAGCGGCGTTCTCCGGCGATGATTTCATAACCATCTTCATCCTCGCGGACGGTGATCGGCTGAATCAGACCGTTCTCCCGGATCGACTGCGCCAGCTCCATCAGTGCGTCTTCATTAAACTCCAGCCGCGGCTGATGACGGTTGGGATGAATCTGTTCAATTGATATTTCCCGGACTTCTCTCATAAAAACACTCCTTTACAACGGATTCTTTTTGATTTTCGCATAAGCGCGCGGATACTGCGGTGGCGTGGACCGGACTTTGCGGTACGTCAGATTCACACGGGCCGAGCCATCCTGCAGATGGACTTCCTCGGCGCGCTCCAATTCCGCTCCCAGAATTTTCGTCGCTTTCTCCGCCTGGATCTGTTCCTCAAATCCGGCGGCCCCCTTCATGGCGACAAACATTCCGTTCTTTTTTACTAACGGCAGACACAGCTCCGCCAGCATGCGCAGATTCGCGACGGCCCGTGCCGTAACCAAATCAAACGATTCGCGATGTTCTTTCGCGTAGTCCTCAGCCCGGACGTTCAAACATTCAACATTGTCCAGCTGAAGCTCGCGGCATACTTCCTTGAGAAAAACAACCCGCTTATTCAGCGGTTCTAAAATTGTGATCTTCATTTGAGGATTCATAATTTTTAACGGCAGGGAAGGAAAACCCGCGCCCGCACCGACGTCGCACAGATGAACTGTGTTCAGCGGCATGCCGGCAAACGGAACCAGCGAATCATAGAAATGCTTTTCCAGCACTTCCTCCCATTCCGTGATGGCAGTAAGATTTATTTTTTCATTCCATTCCCGCAGCAGCTGCGCATACCGCACAAACTGATTCTGCTGAAGAGCGGAACATTCGATTTTCTTTTGCCGACAGGCTTCGATAAATTCTTCCCATTTCATACTGCATCCTCCGCATGGGTTATTATAGCAAAATTCTCTCCTGTTCTAAAGCACTTCTTCCCATGAAATTGATGTTTCATCGTTTTTCATCCCCGAGATTTCGCTTTCTTCTGAAACTTGTTCCGGGTTTTTACATCTGGATTTTCCTTATATGAGTAAGCCTTGTCTTCCTTTGAGGATTCTTTTGCGGATTCTGCGGAATTCCTCAACTCCACCATGAGATTGCGGAGCTTCCGCTTTCTTTATCCGCAGACCCGATCCTCACGACTCCCCACGGACTTGATTGATCAATCATGATTCAGTCTGGGGAAGGATCGTCCCTGGAAAAGTTCGCATTTTACAATGAAGAGAAGTGACCAGCATTGTTCTACTATTAATAAGGAAGATACATAAAGGAAATCGCAGTCGGATTTGCCTTTCCACCACGATTATGCTACTCTGTTTTTAACAGGTTTTTCAGGGAGAAAAGGAGAAACAGGAGATGAAGGACAGAAAACCAATCCGGCTGATCGCCAGCGATCTCGATGGAACGTTATATTACGGCGCGCGGGAGCTGGGGAAAATGACGCCGGCCAATCGTGACGCGATCGTCCGCTGGACGGAAGCGGGCCATCGGTTTATGATCGCCACGGGAAGACGGGCGTGTACGCGGGCGGAAATCATCCGCGAATACGCGATCGACTGCGATATCATCGCCTGCAATGGCGCCAAGGTGATACTGAACGACCAGCTGTTGTGGAGCCGGGAAGTCATGCCGCCGGAGCTGAACGAGCTGTGCGATCTGTGCGAGCCGTTTCGCGATGAACTGGATTTCGTGCTGGATATCGATATCATGGAGCGCATCACCTACCAGGCCAACAGTCTGATTCAAAAACGATTTCCTGAGGATCTTTATTTGCGGCAGGTCCGCGATTATTTGAAACAGCCGCAAACGGCGTATCCCAATAAGGTTTTTATGGTTCTGGCCGATCCGGCAAGACTTCCGTTTTTTCTGGATTACTTTACCCGGCATTTCCAAGGCCGGCTGGCCGTGACCAGCAGCGGACCGGATCTGGTGGAAATGAGCTGCGAGGGCTGCGGCAAGGGAGCGGCTTTGTTGGAAATTCTGGATCGGTTAGGTCTGGATCGGGAACAGGCCGTAGCGATCGGCGACGAACAGAATGATCTGGATATGCTGCAAAGTATTCCGTATGGCTTCGTCATGAATTCCGCTCGTCCTGCGATCAAAGCTCAGGTACCCTATTCCGTAGATTCAGTGCACGAACTGATCGACGCCTGCCTGCGCTACAACGCGGCATGCGGATCGTCGTCAGACGCAGAAGATCTAAACTTTCCCGCAGTCTTCCGTCAATCTTGAGCTTCATCTCACCGCTGAAAATTTCTGCCCGGTAAACTTTAGTGATTAACTTTCCGGCTTCTTTGTAAGAATTTCACCCCTCCGCAATTCAGCTTCGTCTGATCAGAAAGCTAACTATATAAAAATCAAGAGTATCTGATGAAAAAGTATGAAAATGAGAACAGAAATGTAGTTAGCGTCATTTGTTCTTTGAAATGTGAATGGATTTGTAAAAAAGAGCACACTGAAAACAACCGTAAAGGCCTGATTTTAAAAATTAGGAACTCAGCCAGCTGTTATTTCAGAAGTGCGGGATCAAACTGTTGATTGGTGATCAACAGATGATAGATAACGCGGAGAAGCTTTCTGACACAATGGCCTTGAGCGCAGCGATGCCCTTTACCTTGAGAGCGTTTCAGGTCATAAAATCGTTTAAAAACGGGATTATACCTAATGACCGGGGTGATGATTTGGTAAAGTGTCTTCCTCAAGTATGTGGAGCCTTTCTTCGTAATCGCCATATGTTCGGCACGATATTGACTGGATTCATATTCTCGCGGAGCCACACCGGCCATTTTAATCACTTTTGATACTTTATCGTAGTTGCGAATCTCTCCTAATTCAGCTAAAATGGAAGTGCCTGAGAAATGAGAAATTCCTGGCATACTGAGGATAGGAGAGTTGGTTTCGAGGCTGAACTCTTCTATTTTTTTATCGATTTCTGCGATTTGTTCATTGATGAGTTCAATCTGGGCCGCAAGATGCTTTATGTTTAACTCTTCTGCGATGGAGCTAAAGCCTACGGAAGCTTTAGCGGCTTCTTTGAGCTTCTCCGCAGTCAGAGCGATACGACTGCCTCTGCCTTTGACATCAAAGCACTTGCGCAGGGATCTAAGATCAGCCTTAGCGATTTTATCAGCACTGCCAAAATTCTTTAATACCGTCATATAGACAGTACCGTATTTTGATTTAAAGAGCTGATTAAACTCAGGGAAAGTCAGATCAATCGCTCGCTGAAGACGGTTAGAATAAACATTTTTCTGTTCTTTTAAGTTATGGTGCTGACGGGTCAGCTGCTTCATTTCATAAAACTTAAAGTTATTGGGAGTCACAAGACGATAAAGCTTCTTTCTGTGAGTGTTGGAAGCCAATACGTCACAAATGGTGATCGTGTCCAGTTTATCGTTCTTCGTGCAGCTGCCCTGCCTCTTCCGTTCGAAATCCGTAGTGGTCGGGTTCATCAAAGCGACAGAAAAGTTGTGGTCTAACAGGTATCGGAGTAAAGCAAAGTGATAGTGGCCGGTATCTTCCATGCCAATCAGAAGCTCATCATCTCTTGAGTAAGCTTCCAAGGCGTGAGTTAAAAGGTCGAAACCAGCTTGGTTATTTTCGAAGAATGTGGGTTTAACCAGTTCTTCACCAGTGCTGTAATCAAGGATACAGAAACAGTGTTTAAGTTTACCAACGTCAATGCCGACATGAATCATAGGGTATATCCTTCTTTCTATTCTGTGATGTGTACGGATCCACAAGCCTTAGGCCATAAAACCTGGTGCAAAATACGAATTCAAAGACTCATCTAACTAATCAGTATTTGGGAATAAGGTGTGGTGAGATCCTTTCTAAAGTAGTCAAAGCTACAGGAAAATTTACAAATCCACATTCACATATTCATAGTTTACAAATAACTAACACCGTGATCAACCTCGGTTATCAGGTTGAAAGAAAGGAGTTGTATATTGTTAGATTCACTGTTTAGATGAGTCTTTTACAATATACCAGGAAATTGTATGAAAAAGAAAATAATCCTCAGTTTAGCATTCATGGGACTTGCCGCCCTGTTCGCCGGCTGTCAAACCACTCCAGCTTCTCCAAGCTCCTTGAGCCTATCGCCGCACACAATCTCGGAAGATACTCAGTCCCTGCTTCATTTGATGCCGCAGGGAGATTCCACTTTCTTTTTTGACTTACATCTCAACGAAACCGTCGATGGACTGGAAGTTCAGAGCTGGACGCTAACGGCGGACCACCAATGGCAGGAGGAGGCGGGCGGCGGAACCAGCGGGATGCTTGAACATGACGATAAAATCCTGATGATCCAGGTTTTAACCGATCAGTCCCGCTTTGCCTGGTCCTGTGACGGAGTTTCATCTCCCAACGTTCCAATCGGCGAAGACGGCGCTTATTTCACTTCGGACTGGGGCGCGCGCGGAATGGATCGTCTGGATAAAACCGTCGACGTTCAATTAAATCAACCGGTGCCGCTGCTTTTGATGCTAGAAAAAGACGGCGGCCATGATGGACAGCTTTCGATGGAGGTCAACGATCTTATGCAAAGTTTAGAACATCCCGAACGGATTGATGCCGACCGGGCCTTGTTGATCACAGTTATGCTCCGATAAAGATAATTAAGATCATCCATTTTTAAGTAATGAAGCTTGAAGGTTTTGGCGCTTTTGCCTGAACCTTTTTTGATATGAATTGCCAGCGTGAGAATAATATTTTCTTTTTCTTCATTAAGATCACTATTTCAGGCGGATAGAGAAAATATATTTTTATTCATAAATTTGAGATTTTTTCTCATATTATGTGTCAAAAACTAAAAATCAGTTTATAATAAGATCATAGAATAACTTTATTCAGGCAGGAGGAACTCTTTATGTTATGTCAATTTACTGTGAAAAATTTTAAGAGTATTCGCGATGAAATAACACTAGATATGCAGGCGGCCGCCATCACTGAGCATGAAGATCGGGTAATTAAAGATAAAGATAATCAGGTGTTTCTTCCTGTCTCTGTACTTTATGGTCCAAACGGAGGCGGAAAATCCAACATTTTAGAAGCGTTGCAGACATTATCCTCAAAAGTGCTGCGTCCTCTATATGCTGCGGAAAACGTCCAGGATCCAACCTTACTCTGGAAAAACCTCGTTATAGAACCCTATGCTTTTTCGCTGGATACCCGGGAAAAGCCTACAGAATTTGAACTTTTTTTCCGGACGGCAGTGGCAGAATACCGATATATTCTTGTTATTAAAAAAACGTTGGTCATTTATGAAAAACTTGATCGTATAAAATTACTTACCGGAAGAAAATCCGCTCTATTTGAACGCAGCGAAAAAGAGATTGAGCTAAAAGGTTCACTTTCTAAACTAAAGATTAGTGATGGACTTTCTGAAACATTACCACTTCTCTCTTACCTTGGCATTACTTATCGAAAAAACGAAGTCATTGACGACGTCTTTCATTGGTTTGAAAGAAAGCTTCGCTTTCTCAATTATGGCAATCCAATGCAAGAGGTGCAAACAGCCTTTTCTGATTCAGAAGAAATTAAACGGCTCGTTTTGTCAATGATTCAGGAAATGGATTTAGATATTGTGAATTTCCGCATTCGAAAAAAAGAGAATAACCATATAGAAGTCTTTACTACCCATCGGGTCGAGGATCAGGAAACAGAATTAAACCTTGCAGAGGAATCAAGCGGAACACAAAAATTATTTGCATTGCTTCCTTTTATCGCTCGCAGTTTATTGAATGGAACGATATTGGTTATCGATGAACTGGATGCTAAACTTCATCCGCTTTTACTGCGTTATCTGATTATGCTTTTTAGCGATATGGAAATCAATCGCCAAAATGCACAATTGATTTTTACATCCCATGACTTATCTACGATGAGCAGTGAAATTTTTCGCCGTGATGAAATTTGGTTCGTCGCTAAAGGCAAGGATCAAAATTCCAAGCTTTATTCTTTGGTTGAATTCAAAAATAATAAAGGTGAATCAATCCGTAAGGATGCAAAATTCGACAAGCAATATCTGGAGGGAAAATACGGTGCGGATCCTTACCTTAAAAAGATTATAGACTGGGGGAATCTCAATGCCGAATAAGAACAAGCGTGATGATTGGAAGAAAAAGCGGCGTCAGGATTATCTTGAACCTAAACTTCATAACTTTTACATTTTTTGTGAAGGAGAAAAAACTGAGCCCAATTATTTCGAAGGTTTTAAACAAGGTATTGAAAGTAACCCCATCTATCGCGAAATGGTGCGCATTCAAATCGAACCTTGTCAGGCAGAGACTTTACGTGTTATTGGAGCAGCAGAAAAATATGCAGCAAAGAATAAAATCCAAAAGGGACAGATCTGGTGCGTTTATGATAAAGACAGTTTTCCCGCTAAAAATTTTAATGCGGTAATTGATAGAATAAAGCATTTAAATCTCCTCAATCCAGATCTGCAATATCATGCAGCGTGGAGCAACGAGTGTATAGAATTCTGGTTTTTGCTTCATTTTGCCTACTATACATCCAACAATCACAGGTCGGCTTATATAGAGTTTCTAAACTCTCAGTTTAACGAACTTGGAATAGGAAAGTATCAAAAACAAATGGAGAATATATTTGATATTCTTGCTTTTCAAGGTAATCCGAAACTTGCAATCCGATATGCGAAGCGAATTATTGAAAATCACGCAGGAAAGACGCCCGCTGAAATGGCGCCGGGTACAAAAGTTTATGAATTAGTAGAGGAACTTGCAAAGTATTTGCCTGAAGCTATGAGAATGCGATTTGTTTAATAGAAAACCTAAAAAAGTCTGGTTTACTCAGACTTTTTTAGGTTAAAGAAATATCAGCTCTCGCTGAATCATCGTCTTAAATTTCTACCCCACATTTTCTCAAAATAGATCACGCTGATTAAGTTATTTTCTATTCTGTATATGTTCAATTATCAAAAATATGAGGGTCATTATAAAGGTTAAGCTATTAAGCACTATAAAAGCATCCGTCAAAGAATCCACATTTCTAAATATATAGCTTGTCAGAACAGAACACAAAAATAACAATGCAAATATTTTGCTTTTTTTCATAGAATCGCCCTTATTCTTTAATCTGTGAAACCTAATTTTTATTCTTTAACAACTTATAGATCAGTATCTGTGTATCCCCGATCCTCCTGCCAAGCCAGATCCTTTTCCGCCTTAGTAAGCAAAGAAAACAGAATTATTGCCGCGAAGAATAGGCCGCCTGTTGACGGACTTCTTCTTTGGGAAGCAGCGCCCGGACTCCGTGAAGTAACTCAAGAACACTATCCCGCTGTTCTTCGTCATGCAGAGTCACGGTGACCAACGTCAGCTGCGCGCCGCAAATAATCTGAGCCGCAAGCTGAAGCTCGTCATTCGATGAATACCAGCCATACCGGCAGATCCCTTTACCTGCCTGGAATTCCTCGATATCCCGGATTTTCTCAAATCCCTGATCAAAGAAAACCGCATCGCCCTGATTGCGGGAAAACCCGGTAATCTGCCACAGCGGACAGAGCGGATCGCTTCCATCCGTCCATAAATTAATTCCCCGGCCTTGTTCCGTCTGCTTATATTCATATTTATATTTCCCAGGGAATACAAACTTGACGTTGCCGAAATCCTGTGTGATCTGATCCCGCCGATACCCGATCTTCGTTTCATACCGCAGTTCGGGAACGCCGGTCAGATCCAGCGGATCCTTGCCGTCCAGCTGGCAAAGCTTGTAGTAGGCTTCGATCGGAAACGGCAGCGTCCGATCCATCATCAGCGCCTGTTCCAGATGGGAGAAGATAAATCCGTTGATTTGCCGGTCTAATTCGCTGCGGGACGATGGCGCGAAATAACAATGCTCCCATAATTCATTCAACGCGCAGTTCCGGTAATACAGCGCGTCTTTGATCGGATTCTTCCAAAGGAAGAACTGATCGGCGAACGCTTCGATGCCGTCTTCAAGCTTCTCCGCCAACGCGGTGATCGAGAACCGGCCCATGTGCGTAATGATAGTGCCCGGGATTTCCCGCGGCATATATTCGTTCAGATCCCAGCATAAGCACAGACTAGTATATTCCTCTTCTTCCAGCTGATGAATCGGAATTGTCATTAACGTTTCCAGCCAGGGATAAAAATGATCCTCTGCCATTTTCTTAAAATCATGATAATCCATATATTCCGCTTCATCGTCAAACAAAATTTCCAGATCCAGCCGATCCGCCAGCGTTTCAATAAAATCAGCGACCGCTTTGTGCAGCCCCGGTCCGGCCGGCGTCGTCACGCACTCGCCTGACATAATCCAGTGATTGGCTTCTTCCTGTTCAAATTGAATCTCCAGAATACCGATCGGGCAGAACGATAAGCTCACGCTGTTTTCATCTGGAAAAACCGCTATATTCCATTGTTCCGCTAAGTCCATAACTTCTTCCCGGACTTCACTTACATCCTGAATCTGCGCCTCAAACGATAGTCCAATACTCATCGCCAACCCTCCTGTTCTTTCTTTTTTCTTATTATAACATATTCCCCATGCCGCTTTTCCTTTCAAAAAGAAAAGCGGACTTCCGTCTTTCCTTCGGCATGCCCGCTCATTTTTCTGTGATGCTTGATTTGTTATTCTGCTGCGCTCTTTCCAATCACAAACGCATACGTCCGGCCCGGCTGCGGATCCAGTTCTTTGTAGACGCTGTCCACCTCGGTAAAATCATGCACCGGCACATAGACCACATCTTCCCAAGTCAGCTCCGGATTGTGGCAGACGAGGAAGTCCTCAACCGCGATCCGGTGATCATGAACGCCGACGATCGTGATATGATAGGACGTTTCATCTAATTCATTCCAGCCTTCCAGCAAGCCGCCCTGCGGCAGCGGATCTTTATACAGGAACAACAGATATTCCGAACCATCACGGCCGCCGTAATAGAAAGAATGTCCGATGAATGTTTTTCCATCCTGTGCCTTGTAAAGAAGCACGATGCGTTCAAATTCATCCAGACTGGTTTTAACTCTAAACGTTTCAATCATTGTTCATCACCTCTTGATTTCAGTATAAATAGCCCGCCCCAAAAGCTCAACTACGATTTTTCAGGTTTACTAAACCTATGAAGGATTTTAATCTTTCTTCTCCCCCCTTCTTTTTAACCCTTCAGGATTATATCGAACTCACTATATATCACATACCCATCTAATTTTTTTCATTTTACTCTTTAAGCTCACAGCTCATTTTTAAACTTAACAGAGCGATAAACTGATCGAAACTAACTGACGCCGCTAATTCAGCTACTTCCTGAGGTTCACTAAAAATTTCTACAAGCTGATCAAAAATTTCTGAAAACAGATGACGTGAAGCTTCACTAACACCTAACAAAGCAACCAGATGAACTGTCTGAGGTTCCCAGTTCATTCCCTTCTCGCTGATCGCTATCGAAATAAAATTATGTTGGATTTCCTTAGACAGCGTGTGGGGAATCGCAACCGTGTTGAAAGCCGTGCTACTCATCGTTTCTCGGGCCATTACCTCTGTGTAAAAGGTTGAAGAACAATAATCAAGACGTTCAACCTCATCACACATTTTCCTCAATAAATCGGCCTTTGACATAGCAGGCAGTTCTTTATAAAACAAACTTGGATTGAAGAATTCCATCAACTGACTTTTTAATCGTTGGATTTGTTTCCGCTTGATTAATTTATCAAGCCGATCGCCAAGAGCTTGGATATCACCAGCGGTCAAAAAAGGATGCAGCACTAGAAGCTTCACTAACACCTAACAAAGCAACCAGATGAACTGTCTGAGGTTCCCAGTTCATTCCCTTCTCGCTGATCGCTATCGAAATAAAATTATGTTGGATTTCCTTAGACAGCGTGTGGGGAATCGCAACCGTGTTGAAAGCCGTGCTACTCATCGTTTCTCGGGCCATTACCTCTGTGTAAAAGGTTGAAGAACAATAATCAAGACGTTCAACCTCATCACACATTTTCCTCAATAAATCGGCCTTTGACATAGCAGGCAGTTCTTTATAAAACAAACTTGGATTGAAGAATTCCATCAACTGACTTTTTAATCGTTGGATTTGTTTCCGCTTGATTAATTTATCAAGCCGATCGCCAAGAGCTTGGATATCACCAGCGGTCAAAAAAGGATGCAGCACTAACGCATTCGGTACGTCTGGCAGCTCCGCCATTGCCAAAGTAAGCTCCGCCGGATAACGCTGCGGGTCAAAATCATTAATGGACACCGCAGTCTGGATCATCAGCTGATCGTCAAATTGTCTTCTTATTTTACTAATGATCTGTGTATATTGCGCATAATAATCAGCATACACAAAGCAACCGCTGATCTTCATTTTTCCTTTCCCGCTGTTTTCAAAATAAGAACCAATATGCAAAGCGATATAGGCAATCTCATGCTCATTGATTTCTAGATTAGCAGATTTACTTAAATACTGGGCGATAAAGACCGCAATATCATAGATCAATGGATATGACATTTTAATTTCAGCTGTCAGCGGGTTATTTATTTTGTATTGATGTTCAGCGCGGTAAAACAAATTTTGAATATGAATTGCGAATTTAGCGATGAATTCCTCTGAAAAAGATTCCAGGCAGTAATGATCTTCCACTTCCCGGACAGCGTTCCTTGCTTGCAGTAAGTATTGTTCCTCAATGAATTCTTGGATGTTGCCGGCATTGATTTTTGCTGGATCCAGCTGTGTTGTGTTGTTAACGATCACCAGTGTCAGATGGTAAAGTTCAGCTTCATTCAATTCTTTACCGAATTCCTGTTGCAGATAGTTTGCAATTTTTAGCGCAACCGAATATCCGGGAAGCACGGCAATTTTATTCAGATCGACGGAGTCTTCTAACGAATGACCACCGCGAATACGGTCAATCATGATGATTAAATGCAGCGTGATGACGTTCAATGCGTAATCGTTGGTAAAAAGCCCACATTGATCAAACAGCTGCCGAATCATTGACCGAAATCCCCAGATCTGATAATGAAAAGTCAGCAGACCGATTTCCTCGTCAAAAACGAACCGATTGCCAGTTTCCTGCGTAATCAGAAGGCTCATAAGTTTGCGTTTAGCCGCTTCTTCTCCAACAAGCTGGACTGTATTCTGCGAACGCGTTAAATCTAAGTCCATGGTTTTTAATGTATCCCGGATCACTTTTAAGTCCTTTTCCACTGTGGCAAGACTGACAAACAGAGAATCAGACAAGTCGAAAACTGACAGACTCCCAATGATCACCAGCTCCTGAAGAATATAATTTTGACGAACCGACGGTGTATCCTTCCGCGTTCTTTTTTCCAGTTGATATTGCCGGTATGCTTCCCGGTTGAGCTGATATCCTTTATCACTGGAAAGGATCACGGGCAGTGCAAAACCTTCATTCACAGCCGCCACATATTTACGGATTTGACGGGTTGACACGCCTAGCAGTCCAGCCAAACTTGCAGCCCGGATCCAGATCTCCGGTTTTGCCTTTAACAGTTCCAGCATCTGCGTTACACGTGATTCTTTCATGTCTGCACGCCCCTTCCCATTTTCTTCTTCACTATAAGTATAATGAAAGCTGCGTCGAAAAGAAAACAGAAAAAGTTCCTACGCTCCGGAACTCAAGCGATTTGTAATCATTTCGGTAATGTTTTATCGTAAAAGTGTGCTTTATGAATAGCTTCGTTTCAGTTTATGCATTGCAATCGGCCGATTGTTAACGAAAGCTACGAACATTTTAAATTTAAGTGAAGAAGGAGGAAAAATATGTTACACATCTTATTAGTTTGCGGCACTGGCGCTTCCAGTGGATTTATGGCAAAGAATATTCGCAAAGCAGCCAAAGAAGAGAATTTAGAAATCAACGTCAAAGCCCGAAGCGATTCCGAAATTGAAGAATACATCGAATCAATTGATCTGCTGCTCGTTGGCCCTCACCTGCGCTACATGCTCAATGATCTTCTGCAGATCGCTGCACCTTACCACGTTCCCGTCCGTATTATTGATGAACGGGCTTATGGTTCTTTGGATGGTAAATCCGTACTTGATTTTGCGCTGAAATGTATTCAGGAAGAAGGAAAGAAGGTCAGTTTATGAAAAGATTCATGCAATGGATGACTGAAAGTTTTGCACCGCGTATGAACAAGATCGCCAAAAATCCTTGGATTGCATCCATCCAAGATTCAATTCTCACAACAATGCCGGTCATTCTGATTGGTTCTCTGGTCACAATCCTGTCAATCTTCCGATCATTCATTCCAGGATTTCCCGATTTTACGTTACTGTCAAGCTTCTCCTTCGGCTTATTATCTTTATTCTTAGCGTATCTGATTCCCAATACCGTAATGATCAAAAAGCATCATGCCAAGACCGCAAAACAAGCCGGCCTGGCGGGAATCGCCTTCTTCCTGATGGTAGTTAATCCATTGTTTGAAGAAGGCAACATGACGCTGACATTTGCGAAACTGGGTTCCAGCGGCATGATTGCAGCGTTATTGTCAGGTCTGTTTACTGGAATGATCATGAATCTTTTCGCTTCACATTCCTTTTTCTCAGAAGATACGCCGATTCCAGATTTTATCACAGTCTGGTTCGATACATTGATTCCGATTACATTAATCCTTATGGTTGGCTGGCTCTTCACTTTCCAGCTGCACATCGACATCTTTGAACTGATCGCCCAGTTATTTCAACCATGCATTGCGATCGGTCAATCATTCTGGGGATTTGTCTTTTTAAGTTTCATTGCTTATGGCTTCCTGTATTCATTTGGTATTTCAGCCTGGGTTCTGGCGCCGATCACTCAAACGATCATGTTAAAAGGTATGGGCGACAATATGGCGTTAGTCGCAGCTGGAGCCGCCCCCACGAATATCTTTCTGAAAGAAACAGTCCGATTATTTATGGTTGGTGGTTCCGGAGTCACTTTATCATTAGCAATCATGATCGCCTTTCTGGCTAAATCGAAAAGGCTACGTCTAATTGGGAAATCAACATTAATTCCTTCCTTATGTAATATCAACGAACCGCTGATCTTTGGAATTCCAGTAGCGTTTAATCCGATCTTAATGATCCCTATGTGGATCTGTCAGTTAGTATGTCCAATTGTCGTTTATCTCGCGCTGCAATATGGTTTCGTACCTATTCCTGCCGCACCGTGGGACTTTGGATTTATGCCGCAGCCAATCGTTGCTTTCTTCGCGACCAAATCTATCGCCGGATCGCTTCTGACTCTCATTAACTTCGGAATTTCCTGGATTGTTTATTATCCTGGTATATTGTAAAAGACTCATCTAAACAGTGAATCTAACAATATACAACTCCTTTCTTTCAACCTGATAACCGAGGTTGATCACGGTGTTAGTTATTTGTAAACTATGAATATGTGAATGTGGATTTGTAAATTTTCCTGTAGCTTTGACTACTTTAGAAAGGATCTCACCACACCTTATTCCCAAATACTGATTAGTTAGATGAGTCTTTGAATTCGTATTTTGCACCAGGTTTTATGGCCTAAGGCTTGTGGATCCGTACACATCACAGAATAGAAAGAAGGATATACCCTATGATTCATGTCGGCATTGACGTTGGTAAACTTAAACACTGTTTCTGTATCCTTGATTACAGCACTGGTGAAGAACTGGTTAAACCCACATTCTTCGAAAATAACCAAGCTGGTTTCGACCTTTTAACTCACGCCTTGGAAGCTTACTCAAGAGATGATGAGCTTCTGATTGGCATGGAAGATACCGGCCACTATCACTTTGCTTTACTCCGATACCTGTTAGACCACAACTTTTCTGTCGCTTTGATGAACCCGACCACTACGGATTTCGAACGGAAGAGGCAGGGCAGCTGCACGAAGAACGATAAACTGGACACGATCACCATTTGTGACGTATTGGCTTCCAACACTCACAGAAAGAAGCTTTATCGTCTTGTGACTCCCAATAACTTTAAGTTTTATGAAATGAAGCAGCTGACCCGTCAGCACCATAACTTAAAAGAACAGAAAAATGTTTATTCTAACCGTCTTCAGCGAGCGATTGATCTGACTTTCCCTGAGTTTAATCAGCTCTTTAAATCAAAATACGGTACTGTCTATATGACGGTATTAAAGAATTTTGGCAGTGCTGATAAAATCGCTAAGGCTGATCTTAGATCCCTGCGCAAGTGCTTTGATGTCAAAGGCAGAGGCAGTCGTATCGCTCTGACTGCGGAGAAGCTCAAAGAAGCCGCTAAAGCTTCCGTAGGCTTTAGCTCCATCGCAGAAGAGTTAAACATAAAGCATCTTGCGGCCCAGATTGAACTCATCAATGAACAAATCGCAGAAATCGATAAAAAAATAGAAGAGTTCAGCCTCGAAACCAACTCTCCTATCCTCAGTATGCCAGGAATTTCTCATTTCTCAGGCACTTCCATTTTAGCTGAATTAGGAGAGATTCGCAACTACGATAAAGTATCAAAAGTGATTAAAATGGCCGGTGTGGCTCCGCGAGAATATGAATCCAGTCAATATCGTGCCGAACATATGGCGATTACGAAGAAAGGCTCCACATACTTGAGGAAGACACTTTACCAAATCATCACCCCGGTCATTAGGTATAATCCCGTTTTTAAACGATTTTATGACCTGAAACGCTCTCAAGGTAAAGGGCATCGCTGCGCTCAAGGCCATTGTGTCAGAAAGCTTCTCCGCGTTATCTATCATCTGTTGATCACCAATCAACAGTTTGATCCCGCACTTCTGAAATAACAGCTGGCTGAGTTCCTAATTTTTAAAATCAGGCCTTTACGGTTGTTTTCAGTGTGCTCTTTTTTACAAATCCATTCACATTTCAAAGAACAAATGACGCTAACTACATTTCTGTTCTCATTTTCATACTTTTTCATCAGATACTCTTGATTTTTATATAGTTAGCTTTCTTTAAGATTTACGATCGGCAATGTTGTGCTGAGGAAATGCAGGAACTCGGTTTGAAAACAGACTCTCAAAACAAGGAGGAATTGACCTATGAAATACACGAATGAAGACCTCAATCAGGTAGCAATGCAAATAATTCTGCACGCTGGTAACGGCAGAACGATCCTGAACTCAATTTTTGAAAAGTTAGACGAAAATCCGGAACATTTCTTAAAAGAAGCAAAAAAAGAAATTACGGAAGCACATAAACTTCAGACAGAAGTGCTGCAAACAACGATTAATGATGATAATTTTTATCCTACCTTGTTGTTCTCTCACGCACAAGATACATTGATGAGTATTTACAGTGAATATCACACGACTGTTAATTTATTGAAGCTAAAACGCTTCTTGCAGGATCAGCCGCATGAGTGACTATCAAACCGGCTTCCCTCAGGATTTCCTGTGGGGATGCGCCATTGCCGCCCATCAATGCGAGGGTGCATGGAACGAAGGGGGTAAAGGCGTCAGTACCGCAGATATCGCCCGGCTTGGTGGAATAGGCAAAGTTCGTCAGTTGGACGACAAGGTGGATCCGGATGTTCGTTATCCATCGCATACGGGAATTGATTTTTATCATCGCTGGCCGCAGGACATTGAAATGCTCGCTCAGTTGGGAATAAAGTGCTTGCGGTTATCAATTGACTGGACGCGAATTTACCCTACGGGAATGGAAAGCAAACCAAACGCCGAGGGACTGCGTTACTATCATGCACTAATCGATACTCTGCTTGCTCACAAAATCGAACCCATCATTACGATCAGTCATTTTGAAATTCCACTGGTGCTGGCACAATCGATAGGTGCCTGGAAAAATAGAGCAATGATTGATTATTATCTTCGCTATTGTAAGACCTTATTTAACGAATTTCATGGAAAGGTGACACGCTGGCTGACATTCAATGAAATCAACCATAATGAAAATACAACCGAAGCCGCGATGGCTTCTGCCTACCGGGTATCCGGCATCCGCTACGACCAGGAACATAATATTCCTCAGATCGCGGCACAAAGTTCCTATTATATGATGCTTGCAACAGCGGAAGCGGTAAGTCTAGCTCATGCAATTGACCCTCAGAATCAAGTTGGCTGTGTATTGGCGCTGCATCCCAGTTATGCGTTCGATTGCCAACCGGAAACAGCGCTAAAAAGTTTGCAGTGCTTAGAAAATGATTTATACATCGCTGATACACTCTGTCACGGAAAGTTTCCGGATTCCAAACGTCGTCAACTGGCAAAGCGTGGGATTCAGTTGGATACAAAGCTGGAAGACGACGCAAAATTTCAAGCGGGAACACTCGATTTCATTGCCTTTAATTACTATTCCTCAACTGTATGTATGCTTGATGAAAGTCAGTATCCTCAGGGAAATCATTTCAAGGGTGGAAAAAATCCGCGGCTGCCAGAAACAGAATGGGGATGGCAAATCGATCCTACCGGTCTGCGCTATGCCTTGAACCTTATGGACCGTCGCTATCAACTACCGATTCTAATTAGTGAAAATGGAATTGGGATGGAGGAACAACTTAGTGGTTCGGAGTTGCTCGATGATGCGCCACGCATTGCTTACTTAAAGGCACATCTGCAAGCTTTAAAACAAGCCTTGACCGAAGATCAGGTTCACTGCATTGGATATTGTCTATGGTCATGTTTTGATTTGATCTCCGCAACCACGGGAGAAATGCGAAAACGCTACGGTTTAATCTATGTAGATCAAAATGATGACGGATCTGGAACACTGCAACGCTCATATAAAAAATCAGCTGCCTGGTATGCTCAAGTCATCTTGGAAAATGGAGAACTTCTTTAATGATATCTTTCCCGATGCAGCAAAAAAACATTATCAAGAAGAAACTGGAAAACAAAGTCAAGAAAAGAGAAGAAACGTTATGATTTCTTCTTTTTTCTTCGCCACTCTTGTTCTCTTGTCAATCAGAAAACACGTAGATTTTATTGGATTTCTCAGAACCGTTTCACTCCTGCTTCCCTTTTTCCATATTCGTTGTTAAGATGGAAGTAAGATAAGTTAATCTGATCGCGACACGAACTGCTTTTTTCTGGAATTAGTCTAAACCCCTGCAGCCTCTGACTTCCTGATCGAACGGATTCAGCCAATCGTTGAGAAAACTTTTCGTCACCTGATCGAAACTCAGACAAAATAAGCGAAATTCCGATTTTAGTTACGCTTTTAGAAAGTGAGAATACCTTATGAAAAAACATCACTTCCTTCTCACCAGCCTGCTGATCCTGCTTTTATTAGCCGGCGGTCTGATCTACCGCAACGAAAATATCCGAGTTCTGAATTCCATGGAAAATCCGGCCTGCACTGGACTTCAGGTTCGCAGCGCCCCTTTCCTGTTCGTTGATACTCAGCGGCAATTTCAGGCTGGCGATCAGATGAAAGTGATTGAAACCCTGATCTGGGCAGAAAATTTTACGCCTGTCCTGGCTCTGCCTTCCGCTGCTATCGCCAGTTATACCACCTACCAAATTCAGCTTGAATCCGGTGAGCCTGTGCTTTTCTATGTGAATGAACAACAGCGTGATCAAGCTTGCGGTCTGTCCACGATTTTCAGCGGTCCCAGTGCAACACTCCGCGAATCTGGCGGCGTAGAATGGGCAGAACAAACCTTGGCCGTTTCAGATCCCGCTTCCTCCGGCTATTCGATGTCTGTGATCTGGACCATCGGAAATCATGACCACTTAATCGTCATGGAGCTGCCTGACATTCTGCGTGATCTGATAAAACCTGCCGCTGAGGAAACATTTCTAAAATTAGCGGCCTGATTATTTCCCGGGAAAGGATACGAATCCCGTTCTCTTACCCTGATTTTTAGAATGTTGAATATTCGCAGGACTTCATACAAGTTCAGGGAACGCAAAGAAATACAATGATATCTTTCAAAAGGGGGGAATTCCGATGTTCACTTCTGCCCGCAGCGCTCAGGTTGCCATCAACGGCGATACGATGAATTATCTTGTCTTTGGCCAAGGTCCAAAAACACTGGTCATTCTGCCTCGATTGGGCGATGGACTGGCTCCCGTTCATGGTCAGTTTCAGGCCCTCGCTTTTGCGTTCAGCTACCGGCGGATTGCCCAGCACTTTAAAGTTTATTTGTTCAGCCGCCGGAATACGCTGCCCTCAATCTATTCCACGCGGCAGATGGCTGCCGATCAGGCGCTTGCCATGAAAACATTAGGCATTAAAGCTGCTTCCGTTCTGGGCGTATCGCAGGGCGGGATGATCGCCCAGTATCTCGCAATCGATTATCCGAAGCTTGTCAACCGGCTTGTCTTGGCCCTCACCACAGCACAGCCTGCTCAGATGACCCGCGATGTCCTCCAAAACTGGATCCGCATGGCAAACCAGGCGGATTATTCCGGTTTGATGACCGATACAGCTGAAAAGTCTTATTCCGAAGCCTATCTCAAAAAATACCGCCGGTTTCTTCCTTTGCTCAGCCGATGGGGAAAGCCTAAAACCTTCGACCGGTTTCTCACGCAGGCTCAGGCTTGTCTTAATCATGACGCGCTGGAAGAAATCCATCGGATCTTTTGCCCGGTCTTCGTGATCGGGGGCGAGTGCGATCACATCGTCGGCGTTCAGGCTTCCCGCGATCTGGCTGAAAAGCTGAACACCTCTTCTCTTTTAATTTATCCAGGCTTGGGTCATGCCGCTTATGAGGAAGCCGGCGATTTTCAACAACGAATCCTTGATTTCTTAACCCAGGCATAGCGATCCGCCAAGATTGTTCCCTCTGATCATCACAGTCTGGCAGTTCTTCAATACAAAGAAAGACTCCCCCTCATGCGGATTTTGATCAATCCGGTTGAGCGAGAGTCTTTTATTTTGCTTTTGATTCTTGATTCTAAACTGATTCCCTTGACAGTCCGCTTAATAAGCCAGCGTCGTGCCCCACTGTTCTTTATCCAGTCCGGACCAGACGATCACATGTCCCATGCCCTGACGCTCGTTGACCAGAACCGCATCGGACGGTCCCATATAATCCTCATGCGCGATCATCACGGTAAACTGATCGGCGCCCTTCTGGATCACCCAGCCTTCCGCAACAGATTTCGCAAACGGACGATCCTGCCGGCTGACCAGACTGACCGGAGCCGGTACGGCAAAGCACGGTGCTTTTTCCCCTTTCGGGTTGAGTGAGAAAATCGTTGTGATCGAAGTGAAACCCGCTTCGTTCAGCTCGGTTTCCAACATGACCGACGGCGTCGTCGTATTGTAATGCAGCGACAGCCGCGTTTCCGTCAGCCGGACCTCAGCCTGATCCGCCAACGTCAGTACTTCACAGTCGCTGTTGTTCAGCGTCAGTCCCGCCGTCTGGCCTTTCAGCGTAACCTGAGCGTCCGGCGAGAAATGCCAGCGCTGCACAATTTTATGCTTATCCTTCGGGTTGGCATAAATCTCGTCATGAACAAGAATCAGATCTTCCCGCAGCCAAACTACCTTCCGGCTGAGGACTGCGCTGCCGGTTTCCAAATCCATGTAGCCTAACGCCGCCCCCTGCGCCAGCCGGAAGCTGCTAGCTTGACTCATCTGCGTGTTCAGCGACCAGGAACGCTTATGATATCCCCAGGAACGCTTGCATCGGATTGACGGCTGATCGTCCAGCTCGATGACATTGTGCGCCTTCGGCCCTTTAAACTCATACCGTTCCGGCTTATCGACATACGTCAGCCGGCCGCTGTCGCGCACGATATCCTCGCCGCGGTAAAACAGATCGACATGCAGCTTGTCCTCATGGGCATGCCCGCCGCCATGGACGCCGTTGGTGAAATGCAGCCACGTTTGATCCGCGGAATCATCGCTGTGCCAGAAAATATGTCCGCTGTCCGGGAAGATGACGCTGCGCTTCCCGGACGGGATAGCCGGCATGGACGTATACGCCGTCGCCGCTTCCGCGCCCAGATCAAACACACAGTCAAAATCAAACTCTGGATATCCGGCTGCTTTCCAGGCTGAATTGTTGAAGCTGACGGCTGCTTTAGTGATGATGTCGCGCACGTCGATATCGTCGCTGTCGCCCATCGCCATTTCGTTTCCATCCGGTTTGCGGTGTTCGACGCAGAAGTCGATCATTTTCGCCAGCCGCTCGTTGTACCCGGAAGGCAGGGCGATGCCGTTGCGGTCGGCCAGAATCTTCACTTCCAGAAAATCCTGCGCGACCTCGTTGTGATACATCGTCGATTGTTCCCAATGCACGCCGTCCGGATACACCTGCCGCTGCAGCTGCAGATCCAGCCGGCACAGCGCTTCCCTGCGCATTTCCTCACTGAATGGATGTTCCGGCATCAACAAGGCTGCCGTAAACAAGCCGTGGTTTTCCAGCACGCCCCAGTTGGAAATGATCTTCGTGCTGTTCCAGACTTCGGCGATGAACTTTTCCTGCTCGAGGATTGATTCCTCAAACAACGAACAGAAACTGTCGGTCAGCGCCGGACTGTCGCGAAACAGACAGAAAGCCTTGATCCACAGATTCATCCGGATTCCCGTTTCCAATGTCCGGCATGCATTGGCACAGTCCGGATCGCGCAGGTTGATCTGGCAGATCCAACTCTTGCATTGTTTGACGAATGCTTCGGCATATTTCTCATCGCCGGTCAGCACATACGCCTGTCCCATTGTGATCCAGAAATGATGACGGTTAAACGCGAAGATCCATTCCGGATCATCCGCCGGCTGATGCAGCCAGTTGATCTCCTTTTCAAACACGACTGGAATTTCCGTGTATTCCATATCCCAGCGCAGATCAAAACGGAAGCTCTGAGCGCAGGCTTCGTCTGCCCGGGCGATGATCTTGTCGATCTGATCCTGCGCGCAATGGGTTAGAACATAGTCCTTCACCGCCGCCACGTCATTGACAAAAAATTGTTTCTTCTGTGCAAAAAATTCGCTTTTCTTCATGCTTTACTCCTTACCAATACCGGTTCCAGTCCGTCACCATCCGCGTCAGGGCTTCCATATAATAGTAGTCGCCCCAGCTGCAGCACTCGTCGACGCCCTTATTGCGGCAGGTGTTGGTCGGTGTGTGACGGTTATAGGTGCTGTGAAGCAGGATGCCGTTGGTCGAATCCCAATCCTTAACCTCATAGTTATCGATCAGCGATTTCATCATCTGATACGCAAGCTTCGTATAGTATTCCGCTTCTTCTTTGTCCAGCACCTTCGCGGCTTCCAGAAAGCCGCAGATCACGATCGCCGCTGAAGACGAATCGCGCGGTTCGCTGCTGCCGTCGGTAAAATCGAAATCCCAGAATGGAACCAGATCCTTCGGCAGATGGCGCAGATAGTAATCGCTGATGTGGCGGAACAGCTCGAGATATTCCGGATCCTGCGTGTATTGATAGCTCAGAATCGTACCGTAAACGCCCCAGGCCTGCCCGCGCGCCCATGCGGAATTATCGCGGTTGCCCTGATGCGTCACGCCCTTGAGCGGCAGGCCGGTTTCCGGATCGAAGAAATACGTGTGGATCGTTGAGTAATCCTCACGCACGACACACTTCATCGCCGTGCGGATATGCTTGTGCGCAATGTCCGCAAACTTCGGATCACCGGTCACTTCGCTTGCCCAGTACAACAGCGGCAGGTTTAACAGACAGTCGATGATCAGCCGGTAGCTGTCCTTATCGCCCATCTCGCCCCAGGCCTGAATGAATTCGCCTTTTTCCTGGAAGCGGGTGATCAGCTTCTCCGCTGCCATGATCGCGGCTTTCTTCGCCGTTTCATCGCCGGTCAGCTTGTAGCCCGCGACGCAGGACAGGGAATACAGGAAACCCAGGTCATGATGATCAACGCTGAATTCCTCATTGATCCGTTTGTAGAAGTCCTCCACCTGAATCAGCGCGGCATATTTGAAGATATTCTTTTTCGTGTGTTCATAGGCCAGCCAGATTTCACCGGTCCAGAAGCCGTTGGTCCAGTCCTTGTTGATGATCGGCTGATAGAATAAATCGGTGCTGCTGGCAGCCTGGTATGAATACGTGAACGCCGGCAGATTTTTTTCTACCTGGGCGCAGGCACGGTCCAGCGCAGCGGTGATTTCTGCTTTTGTCGCTTGGGGTTTATCTAAAAATTGGATACGGTCCATGATGGAAAACCTCTCTTTCTTCTCTGTCTTGAGTTTATCATCATTTTTCGCTATGATAAATAGGAAGGTTAAGGTTTTTTTGTATAAATTAAAGAAAGAAGGAAGGGAAATGCAGGATTTCAACGTGACGTTCCGCTATGCGATTCAGCGGGAATGTACTTTAGAATGGCGGGTGAAACAGGATCGCATCGATTACAACAATCTTGTGTTCATATTAAAGGGAAAAGCATTGTATAAAATTGACGGAAACGAACAGATTTTAACCGAAAATCAGGTGCTTTTGATCCCGGCGGGCAGTCTGCGGGAAGCCGAACGGTTTGCGGAGGAACCTTTGACGCTGCAATCCTTTGATTTTTTCAGCGATCAGCCGCTGCCGGCCTTGCCTCGGCCGGTTCTGACCTTGGATTCGCTTGATTTCTATCTGCCGTTATTTCAGGATTTCAACCGGCACTGGCTGACGGAAAAGCCGTTGTCCCGGCTGCATTGCAAAGCGTTGTTCTATCAGATTCTGGACGAGCTGTATCAGACAGCCTGGGCAATGCAGGAAAATCCGCATGTCCGGCAGATGAAAACTTACATCGAATCGCACCTGACGCAGAATATCACCATGGAGGATCTCGCTTGGGTCAGCGGCTTAAACGTCGTGTACTGCGGCGCGTTGTTTAAGCAGGAAACAGGGGTTACCGCTTTGCGATACTGGCGCACGCTCCAAATCCGCAAAGCCGCCCAGCTGCTGAGCGAACCGGATATTTCTGTCAGTGAAGCGGCATGGCAGTCAGGCTTTGACGATCTGTTTTATTTTTCCAAGCTGTTCAAGGAAATCCAGGGCGTATCACCCAAGGTCTATCAGCGGCGGCATTCTTTATAAATAACGATCATCTTCTTCTATTCAATCCGCATCTTCCTCCAGCGCTTCGATATAAAAGCTGACCGGCCGGAAACCGTCATTGCAGGAGATCATTGCGGACCGCGGATTTTTCATCCAACCTTCGTAAAGATTTTCCCCGCCGTGCGCCAGCGTCATCACAAACGCCGACATACTCGACCAGGCGCTGTCGCACAAGCCCTCCGGCTTTTCCCAGCCGTTGGCGATGAAGACCTGCCCTTCCCGCAGATCGCAGGCATGGAGCATCGGATTTTCATAGCGTTCCATCAAGTCGGTATGTTCTATCACTTTCATCACGGTAATTCTGCATTTCTTCATCGTTTATCCCTGCCTTTGTCTTTCTCATTGTAGCATATTCATCCTTGCGGATTCATGAGATTCTGCGTTTTCGCTTTATCAAAAGGAAGCAACTTTCATTTCGGTTTCTGACGCGATTCTTTTGTTTTCCAGTTCTTGATGTTTACGAAATGAATCGGACAAAAACAAAAAACCCTTGTCTGGATGGCAAGCGTCTATTTCAATCATACAAAATTCTAAAAATCTGGAGCCGCAGGCCGTCTTTGTCCTACCCTGCGGATTTATTGACTGATGCGACAAAATCTCTGCCGGGTTCGCTTTGATTTTAAAGCGATTATTTCACGGTCTTCGTTCTTCGCCGGCAATCATCAGAAATGAAACTGAACGCTCAAGACCCGCGCTTTCCTTTATTCCGGCTTTTGATACTGATTGCGGATCTCGTTGATTTCATCAATATCGTCGAAGCATTGAGAATCGAAGAACTCTTTGAGCGAAAGATTCAGCGCCAGGCAGATACTATAAATCGTCAGCATATACAACGTTTCCTGATCCTTTGACATAAAACTGGAAATCGTGCTGTTGCCGCAGGCCTTCTGACTCAGCCCGCTTGGATTCATGTGATATTCCCCGCATAACTCTTTAATTCTGATTCGTAATGCTTCACTAAATTTCATCGTTATAGTCCATCCTCTAAATTATCGAATAACTCACTGTCGAAGAACTGACTAAACGACATATCGAACGCGCCTAAAATCTTACAACAAGTATGAAGCGTCAGATACTTATCCGGCTCCCGCTTATAATTGTAAAATGTATTCTTGCTGACACCGCTCACCTTGGCCAGCTCATAATATGTCCAGCCCCGTTGCGCGCGAAGTTCATCGATTCTCTTAAGCGTTGCCTCGTTCAATTTCATGCCATCGCTACCTTTGCATCCACCCTGAATTAGTCAATAACTTCCAATTCCTGCTTTTATTATAACTAGCCGCATGATAAAATTGGTTTGGAGGTTATGTGCTAACTTATGGAAAACAAAGAGTTCCCGGATGTCGGTTCCGCTGTGCGCCAAATCCGGATTGACAAAGGCATGACAATCGAAGCCCTTTCCCGTATTACTAAAATTAGAATTGAAGAGTTGAACAGCCTGGAACAAGGCGGAAACTGCCCGGTTCCTGATTATTTCATGATCTTAACCGCATTGGGTTACGATTGGGATCAGATCGTCGACTTCCTGCAGCACGGCCAGACCCCGCTGACATAAAATCACAGCCCCGGATGCCGTCCGTTCCTCTGTCTGTATCCAAAAGAAAGTAAAAGAAAAGAGGATGACCCTCTTCTCCTCTTCCTCACTTACTATCCCGGAATTGAATATCTGTTTCGTTTTCCAATCCCAGCGAGCGTTTAAGGAAGCGAAGTGAAATCATCCTGCTTCTGTTGTTGGCTTAGATCCCTAAGAACTGGTAAAAATCAAATAACGGAAAAGTACCTGATAAAACAGATAAGTAAATTGACTTCATGGTTGATTACTCCTCTCTTTTCAAGTACTTGATACAAAAATTATATTATCCGAACTCAGATTAAACAAGGAAACCCGCTTAATAAAGATGGTTTAAAACACGGCGCTTCCCTGTGTCGTTTTTATAGAATTTACAGTAAAGGAGAGCGAATGAAACAAGTCAACGCTTTAATAAGGATAACCCGTCTGAAAAAAGGAATTAAAGCGGCGGCGTTAGCCCATGAATGCAATATCACAGCCAGTTATTTAAGTCAGATCGAGTCCGGGAAGGAAGTCGATCCGGCGATCACCTCGAAGATCCTGCGCCAGCTGGGAGTTGAGATCAAGAAAAATAACCGGCAGGTTCAGAAATACGACAGAATGATGGACGACTTGATCAACGCGGCGGCGTATTACGATCAGACCCGGGTCAAGGAACTGATCGATCAGCTGGCTAAATCCGAGGCTGTTCTCATGGAGTCCGAGCTTGCGCTAAAGTGGATGCTGACAACCTTTATTGCACAGGTCTTGAATAAAAATAACGGAGCGATGAAAGAAACACGGGAGATTCTGAAAAAATGCGTAAAATTGTTTACTCCGGAGCTGCTTCAGATTTATTATTTGTATCTGGGGATGTCCTTTGCGAACAGCCGCAGCGATTTGTTTAAGGAGTCCATGTTGAAAGTTTTGGGGATGAAGGAGAGAGAATCCGTAACTTCGATCGCTCATTACAATCTGGCGATCTGTTATGCCCGGGAAAATAATCATTTTCTGGCTGACAAGCACAACCTCAAAGCGCAGCGCGCCTTTCTTGATGAACAGAATTATCTCCGCTTGATTTTCAGTAAATCTTTCGAGGCTGTTTTGTATTCGGAAAACGGGATGATGGAGGAAGCGCTGGAAATTTCCTGTTCCATTCTCGATCAGACGATCATCAAGATTCCGCTTTACCAGCGTCAACAGGTCCTTCATAATATTCTTTTCACCTGTATTCTGGCAAAGCGCTATGAAGATGTCCAACGCTACTGCGCTCAATATAGTTCTTCCGTCGAATTGAATGATTTCCATCGCGCTCTGCAGGCCTGGGCCTTCATCAAACTGAATCGTCCCCAGGAAGCGGAAGCCTTGATTCAAAGCTGTACGCCGGATAAAAATGATCCGTTTGCCTCGCAGTTTATCGCGATCGTCCATTTGACACTAGCGCAGGATGAAGCGGGACTGCAGCGTCTATTGATCCAGTTTCAAAAGTTCGCGCTCAAAGTAGGCAACGACCTTTCCGCCAAATTCATCACAGACTTGTTATGCGAATCTTATATTCGTAAGAACAATTATTCGAAAGTTGTGTATTACCAAAATCAAATTGCACACAAAAATTAAATCCAGGAATTCAGGAAGAAAGAAGGATACGAAGATGCCGGAAGAAGTACAAGATCTGCTGGAACAGCTAGCTCAGGACAATCAGGTGAGTGTCGATGAAATCAAACAGGATCTGCAAAATCGGATCAATCAAGCGTGGGAGGATCCGGAAGATAAATATCCCGAGTTTCGGCGATTCTTTAAAAACAAGAAACCGACCTCGGTCTTTTTCCTGTATGCCTTCGATCAATTACAAAAGATGAACGATAAAATCCAGGAAATCATTGAGGAAGTTTATTTAACGGAGATGAAAGCAGGAACGGAACCCTCGATTGAAGTCGCCGCCCGGCTGGACGCCCGCCAAATGGAAGATCCGATCGAAACCTTCCTGGCAATTTTAACCTGTCTTCAAAGCAACGCGCTGATCATTGAAACCATCCGGAACATGGATATCTGACAGTTTAATGCTTTGCTTGCTTATTGCTTTAATCCCCTGACTGATGAGCTTTTTTCTCTGACAGCGAACATTCCAAAATAAAATGAAAATTTACTAAGCAGGACATCCGAGAACTGTACCCATCTCTGTACGCGAGTTCCTTCGAAGGTTCTTTGCGTAAGCTGGTAACTTCCGGCGAACTTGCACGAAAGGGCGCAGGAATGTCCATCTGCTGCTTTCGATTAAAATAAATGCCCTTAAATCCACGTCATTTCCCTTAAAATCAGCATTCATTTAAGGGAAACGATAACCTTACGAGAAAAAGCTGTGACTGATAGCTTAAAAGAAATAAAAAAATGTGCGGATTTCGATAGAAATAAGCACATTTTTTAGTATTGTAAATCGATGCTAAACGGATTAAATTCTCGGGAAGACTACAACGCAATTCCGCTCTCATGTTATTGGAAACTTCTAATACGTTGGAGAATATCGCCGATACAAAGACCTTTTCAGGGAGTGCCTGGATCCGGCATTATCCATCGCGGCACAGGCGGAAAGTGATGAAGATTGTGCATCGAAATAGCGGAAACACTTTAAAAATCCAGCTGTCTTCCGTTGGAAGCTATGACTTGTTGGTACCAGGCGAAGGAATCCTTTTTGATTCGGGCATAGCTGCCGCGGCCTTCATCATCCCGGTCAACATAGATAAAACCATAGCGCTTTTTCATTTCGCCGGTCGACACGCTGATCAAATCCAGACAACCCCAGGCCATGTAACCGATCAGATCCACACCATCGTCCACCGCTTTGTTCATCTCCAGGATGTGATCCCGCAAATAAGCGATGCGGTAATCATCATGAATTTTTCCATCTGCACTCAGCTGATCCACACAGCCGATGCCATTCTCTGTAATCATGATCGGCACCCGGTAACGGTCATATACCTTTAACAAGGTCGTGCGCAGACCGACCGGATCGATCGGCCAGTTCCACGCGGTTTCCTGCAAATAAGGATTCTTGATGCCGCCCATGATGTTGCCGCTGGTTTCTTCGCTGAATTCCTGGGTGCTTTCTGAAATACTTTGATAATAGGAGAAGGTGTAATAATCGCAGACACCTTCTTTCAGGATCGCTTTTTCTTCCTCATTCAGTTGCAGCAGCACGCCGCGTTTTTCAAATTCATTCAATGCGTAAAACGGGTATTCGCCCTTCAACATCACGTCCGCGCAGGTATTGTTATAGAACAAATCATTCTTCAATACGAGCAGCACATCCTCGGGATGGCAGGTTCGCGGATAGCGGGTGATGTGGCAGATCATCGTGCCGAAGTGAAACTCCGGGTTGATCTGACGGCCGCGGACCACCGCTCTGGCTGAGGCGATCATCATGTTGTTCAAGGCGTTGAAGCGCTCGTCAGGATCGTCCTTCTGTTGATGAATGAACTGAGCCTGCGAATCGATCAAAGCCCCCTGCCCCAGCGCGCTCATCGGCAGAAACATGTCGTTGATCTCGTTGAAGGGAATCCAGTAGCGGACTTCATCCTTATAATTTTCAAACAGCGTGAGCGCATAGCGGACATACAGATCGATCACTTGTTTATTGATCCAGCCATGATATTTCAACGCGATGGCCAGTGGAATATCGCTGTGCGAGAGAGTAACCACCGGTTCAATGTTGTATTTCTTTAATTCCGCAAAGACGTGATGATAGAATTCCAGCCCTTTGGGATTGGGAACTGCATCGTCGCCGTTGGGATAGATGCGCGCCCAGGAAATCGACATCCGGTAGGCCTTAAATCCCATTTCAGCGAACAGCGCGATATCCTCCTTGTAGTGATGATAGAAATCAACCGCAGTGTGCGACGGATAATGATAAGCTTCGTTTTGATCCAGCGCAATCCGGCGGGGTGAGGTATGCGAGCCAGATGTGACAACATCCGCGACGCTGATCCCTTTTCCATCTTCCAGATAAGCCCCTTCCACCTGATTGGCGGCGGTGGCGCCGCCCCAGAGAAAATCATTTCTGAACTGTTTCATCGTTTACTCCTCAAATTTCAACAGACTCATGGCGATCCAGGTCACAACCATCGAAACACCGACGCCCAGCATGTACCACGGGAAGGTTTCTGTCATCGCCAGTACGATCGTGCCAAACGGAACGAAGCCAAACGACAGATACTGAACCGTGAACGCGCCCATGATCGCGCCGCCGGCCGCCCCGCCGATCACCGTGGCCCACAACGCTTTCTTATATTTCATAATCAAGCCGAACATGACGGGTTCCGTGACGCCGATCAGTGCGGTAACTCCAGTTGATAAGCCCAGCGATTTCGTTTCTTCCTTCTTCGCCTTCCAGAAAATGAACAACGCGCAGACCGCCATCGCCGCATTTGACGCCGCGGTGCAAGGATAGATGAAATCGTAGCCGAGCGTCGCCAGATTCTGCACCGTGATCGGCGACATCGCCACCTGCATGCCGGTCATCAACATGAACGGATACAGCGCACCACACAAAGCGCCGCCGACCGGGCCTAACGACGTATACAGCCAGAGGATGCCCTGGGCGACAAAGGTGCCGATCCAGTTGCCAATCGGCGCCAGAACCATCCAGCCAACGACCGCAGAAAGCATGACGGAAACCAGCGGCGTGACGATGATATCGATCATCTTCGGAACTACACGCTTGCAGGCGCGCTCGACATAGGACTGGAAATAAACGATCAGGATTGCCGGAATCACGGTCGACGCATAACCGGCATAGGTGATCGGCAAAAAGCCGAACAACTTCACCGAGGTCCCCGCCATGCCGGAGAAGGTCGGATGCATGGTGATCGCGGCCGTGGTTGCCGCTAAATATGGATTGCATTTGAAACGCTTGCCTGCCGAGAAAGCGACCAGCACAGGCAGGAAGTAGAACGCGGCTTGGGAACAGGTGAAGAAGAAAGTATACGTTTCCGAGGCCGGATCGATTAGTCCCAGCGTCTGAATAGAATACAGAATGCCCTGAAGCAGACCGCAGGCGACGATCGCCGGAATGAACGGAGCGAAGATCGAAGACAACGTTTCCATAAACGTTCCCAACAGGTCTTTCAGTCCGCGCTTTTCCTTTGGCAGATCCCGATCGAGATTTTCTTCGATACCTTCCTGCCGCTTGAGATCGCCGGCCTCGCAGATCGCTTCATAGACGTCGTTGACCTCGTTGCCGATGATCACCTGATACTGATTGTTGCTCCACTTGGAACCAAACACGGATGGCAGCTTGTCAATTGCTTCAGCCTGTACCTGGTTTTTATCTTTGACGGTGAAGCGCAGGCGTGTAACACAATGCGTGACGAAGGAAATATTCTCCTTCCCTCCAACATGGCTGAGTATTTCGGCGGCTAAAGCTGTGTAATCTTTTGTCATACCCCAAATCTCCTTTACATAGAAATGACTTCGTTTCTTGCCTTTTCTGGGCAAGCTTGCTGACTATCGTTTTTTGATATTTCTAACTTTGAATATCTTCTCTGTGAAATCCGCCCGCGCATGCCTGCGCGGATTCGCAATTTCTTCGTTGGCGGTCAGGAACGCAACCGGTTTATTTCATTCCTGATGAAACTTCATCTTACCGAAAGATCGGGCGTCCCCGGAACTTTCGTCGAAAAGGTTAAGGCTGAGTTGTCAGACAACGTTCACGGTCGCATAACCGCTGAACATGCAGGATCAGATAAAACTTTTCTTCCTCACTGACCGGATAGCCGTTCACCTCCAGATAAACCGCCATCCCGTTGACGATCCCGGCAATCTTTGCGTATTGTTTCTGCATCGTCTGATAGAGAGAATAAGAACAATTCTCGCTTACGCCTTCATTGATCCGCCGAAGCAGATACCGCATGTGCGTCGCGAACCGGGCGTAATTGAACGAATTCAGATGGATCGTCTGATGCAGATGCGCTTCGATGATCCGCGTACAGCCGGCGATTAATTCTTCTTCCTTCTGCGTGTTGGACGCTTTGACCGTCAGTTCGGAATTGATGATATTCAAAGCGATTCCGGCTTTCTCACTTGTCGGCAGACAAATCCCCAGCTGTTCCTCAATCCGTTCCAGCGCGTTCTCCGCCAGTTTCATTTCCAGCGGATAGCTGCTTTCCAGTTCATAGGTCAGCGGCATTTTCAGCTCGATGTTCTTGTTCAGTCTTTCGATACAGAATTCGAGATGATCGGCCAGGGTAAACGGCAGGTTGGGATTCAGTTCCGCCGGGATTTGATCAACGGCTTCGTTGTAGAGCTGGTCGGCAATCTGTAAGATCTGCGGATTGACCGTTTGAATCAGCCGGATCGTTTCAGAATTAAAACCGTAATAGGTCCGGGAAATGGACGAGAGATCGTTCAGCTCGCATGGCATTTTCTGAAACCCGACGCCGCGGCCTTCGACGATCACTTGTTCACCCTTGGAATCTTCGGCTAAGGCAAAGTTGTTATTGATCTTTTTCAACAGCTTCATAAGCGTTCCCCTGTCATCACACGATCGCCGGCCTCGACCCGGCTGTTTTCCAGATGCTTCTGCCAGCGTAAAGCCTGCGGTTGAGTCACGAACATCATCACCGTCAGATCATAAGCGCTTAAACGCTCGCGGTCGAAACGGATGATGGGTTCGCCCCGGCGGACTCTGTCATTCACCTTTTTCAGTGCGGTAAAGCCCTGCCCCTGCATCTGCACCGTATCGATGCCGATATGAACCAGCACCTCCACCTCCCCGCAGCGGATGCCGAACGCATGGCGTGTTTCAAATACCATGACCAGCCGGCCGTCGCAAGGGGCGCAAACGGTTTGCGACTGCGGGATCACCGCCACGCCGTCGCCCAGGTTTTTACTGGCGAAAAAGGGATCGTTGACCTGCGTGATATCGAGCAGCTGCCCGGCGGCGGGTGCGCCCAGAATCATCGCTTTTTTTGAAAATAGCCCCAACATGTTAACACCTCCTTTAATGCAACAAAAAAGGGAGGCAAACCATAACCAAAACAAATGTTCTGGTTAGTTATGCCTCCCTTACGAGTTACAGTCTAACGATAATTTAAAATTACACCTGAGCACGATTTTTGTCAAGCGCTTTCATTTTATTTCTTTTGTCAATTTTTCCCATTTCTGATTCCAAGACTCATTTTCGGAAGTTATCATTGACAAAGGCTGCAGCGAATCTGTCTGATCCCAGATCCCCCTTTCCCCCTTCATTCGGAGAATTCGGGATTCTGTGAAATCTTGACGCAAAAAAAGAGCTGGATTAAATCCAGCCCATCTTCCTCACTTTCCAAATCAGTTGTTCACGCTTTTAGAGAAAGTGTGTGAGGTTTCTTAGAATTCCTTATTTCGCCTGATCTAAGCACTCAGTAACGCCTTTGATAACTGCGTTAGAGGAATTCGTTGCGCCGGAAACCGTATCGACTTCCGCAGAGTTTGCTTCGACGATCGCCGCGCAGACCTTTTCCATCGCTACATCGCCCAGACCTGCAGTTTCTGCCTGTTCCGGAGTTGTAACGCTGGTGATCTTGCCGCCTTCAATCTTCACTTCGACTGTGACGTCGCCGTTGTTGCCCTTCTGTGTGGATGTGTATGTGCCGTCTTTGTAGCCTGCAGCGTCGCCGCCCTTATCCTTGCTTCCGCAAGCGCTCATGGACAGAACCATCATGCCGGCCAGAGCCAATGCTAAAAACTTTTTCATCTTAATTTCTTTCTCCTTCCAAAAATATCGAACGTTGTCGATAGTTTAATCATATCAACACCGGTTTCCAATGTCAATTCCCGAACGCCGCATTCTTGTGAAAAATCGCCTTAAAATAAGGATGAAAGCGGCTTACAGGTCGTCTTTGAGCGCGGAAGCTTTCGCATACGCACTGGAACGAGCTTCAAAGAAATCCGTTTTGATCAGGTTGGCGTTGGCATACTGACTGACCCATTTCATGGATGCCGGTTCTTCTTCTTCACCCGGATACAGAATTTCCAGATGAATCGCCTTGGCCCGCAGATTGCCGAGATAGCGGATATAATCGCGGATCATCGTTTTGTTCAGCCCCGGGATCTCATCACCCAGGATCGCACAGCCCCATTCGATTTCTTCCTCGACGCCCTGCTTTAACATCTCCCGGTAAAGCTGTTCCCGTTCCGGTGTGAACAGCTGCGGTTCTTCCTTGCGCAGTTCCAGAATCATGCTGCGGAACAGCCACAAATGAGTGTTTTCATCGCGATTGATATAACGAATTTCCTGAACTGAGCCCGGCATCAAGCCCATCCGGCCAAGGTTGTAGAAAAACATGAATCCCGAGTAGAAGTAAATTCCTTCGAGAATGTAATTCGCGATCAGGGTTTTCATCAGCTGCACCGGCGTGCGTTGTTCAATGAATTCGTTATACAGCCCGCCGATAAACTCGTTGCGCTTCAATAACCGCGGATCTTCCTTCCATTGATACAGAATCTCCGTGCGCTGATCCGGCGAACAGAAGGAATCGAGCATGTAGCTGTAACTCTGGGAATGAACGGCTTCCTGAAAAGCCTGGATCGTCAGGCACAGATTGATTTCATTGGCCGTGATCACCTCGCCGATATTCGGCAGGTTGGCCGTCTGAATACTGTCAAGAAAGATCAGAAACGACAGTGTTTTATCGAGCGCCGTCTTGACGGCCGGTTCCAGCTTGGGATAATCCTTGAGATCCTGGCCGAGATTGATTTCCTCGGGAATCCAGAAATTATTCATCGCCTGACGGTACCAGTCGGACACCCAGCCATATTTCAGCGTGTTGAAGTCGTTGAGGTTGGTCGTGTTGCCGTTGATCATCCGGCGCCGGCGGACGTCGGTATCGCCCTGGGCGTTAAACAGGGCTTTGCGTTTGAGTGATTCAGACATGGGGTTCCTCCTTGATTGATGACGGACAGCGAGCTGCGAACGCCGCAGACTGTATTCTTTTGATTGATTGACGCTGGGGCTGTTGCTTCCTCAGCCAGACCTGCCGCTGACTTAAGCCGAACAGGATTCGCATTCTTCGACTTCCAATGACTGGCTGCGGACATAATAGAGGGTCTTCACGCCCTTCTCCCAAGCCAGGATCATCAGATTTAATAAATCCCGCAGGGAATAATCGGTCGTGATATAGAGATTAACGGACTGGGCCTGATCAATATGCCGCTGCCGGACGCCGGCGGCCCGGACAACCCAGGTCTGGTCGATCTGATGCGCTTTCTTGTAATACCAATAGGTCTTTTCGTTGAGCTCGGGAGCGACACGGGCGATGATACTGCCCTTTTTCTCCTCGAGGAAAAATTTGTTCATAATCGGATCGACGCCGGCGCTGGTCCCGGCGATCACCGACGTGGAGCTGGTCGGCGCGATTGCCAGCAGCCAGCCGTTGCGCAGCCCATACCGCGCCACTTCCTTAGCCAGTGTCTGCCAGGCGTCGGAGGTGTAGCCACGCTTGGTAAAGTAAGCGCCGGTCTGCCAGTCGGAGCCTTCAAAATCGGCATACCGGCCTTTTTCCCGGGCCAGCTGCAGACTGGCGCGAATGGCATTGTAATTGATCGCTTCAAACAGCTTGTCGGCAGCGTTCAGGTGTTCTTCAGACTCGAAGAAAATTGATCGTTTCGCCAGCCAGTGATGCAGACCGCTGACGCCCAAGCCGATCGCCCGGCTTCGACTGGCGGTGCGCTGTGCCTGCGGCAGCGGATAGGCGTTGAGATCGATCACATTGTCGAGCGCCCGCACGGTCACTTCGATGACCAACCGCAGTTCTTCTTCATCTTCAGTATTCAGCCGGCCCAGATTCAGCGAGGCGAGATTGCAGACAACCATCTCTCCGGCCTTCGCCTGTTCGATGATCACCGTTTCCCCATTGATCTCGGTCATTCGGGTTTCGATCTCTCCGGCCGGCGCGATGTTCTGCGCGATTTCCGTGCATAAATTGGAGCAGTAAATGACGCCGCGGTGACCATTGGGATTCATCGCATTGACAAGGTCGCGGTTAAAGACAAACGGCGTGCCGGTTTCCGCCGCTGATTTCAGAATCAGCCGGACAAGGTCTTTTAATAAAATCACCCGTTTTTCAATCCGCGGATCGGCGATGCATTCCTGATAGCGCTGTTCCCACAATTCTCCGGTGCAGTCTTCCAATGCGTACCCTTTGACAGTCTGGATCTGATGGGGATCCATCAGATACCAGTTCTGATCCAGACTTGCCTTCGCCATTTTCCAAAACAGATCGGGATAACAGACCGCCGGGAAAACGTCGTGCGCCTTCATCCGATCGTCGCCGTTATTGGTGCGAATCTGAAGGAATTCCGGCAGATCCCTATGCCAGCAGTCCAGGTAAACCGCGACAGCGCCCTGCCGCACGCCCAGCTGATCCACGGCCACCGCCGTATCGTTGACCAGCCGGATCCACCGCAGGACGCCGCCCGCCGCGCCTTGAAAACCACGGATATCGCTGCCGGAAGCGCGAACCTTGCCGAAGTACAGCCCCATGCCGCCGCCTTGCTTGGAGATTTGCGCGAAGCTGTCAAGCGACTTATAGATTCCCTTCAGGGAATCCGGAACAACGTCGATAAAACACGAGGCCAGCTGGGCTTTGGGTTTGCGGGCGTTGGCCAGCGTCGGTGTCGCCATCGTGACTTGGAGCTGACTTAAAACATCATAAATCTTGATCGCCCATTCGACGCGGTTTTTCCCTTCCGGAATCGCCAGGTGCATCGCAATCCCCATGAACATCTCCTGCGGCAGTTCCAGAACTTCACCCTGGTGATCGCGAATCAGGTAGCGTTTGATCAACAATTCCAGGCCGCTGGCGTTGAACAGCTGATCGCGCTCATTGTCGATCGCTTGTTCCAGCCGGTTTAAATCGTTATAGCTGTAATGCTCGGATAAGTCTTTATTTAACAGACCCTGAGCTTCCAAATAAAGCAGCTTCTGCGCCAGCGTGCGGATTCCCTGAGCCTCCATCCGCTGGCTGACGGAACGGCGCAGCTTGATCATCATAAACCGGGCCGCGGCCTTTTCCCAATCGGGCGCTTCCTGACTGACCAGCTCGACACAGGCGCGGATGAGATTGTCAAGCTGTTGGGAGCGTTTCATCTTTTCCTTGGAAAAAGCCTGAACCTTTTGAATCAACGCGTCAAGCGACATCGCCGGCTGGGAAAAGTCACGCTGCAGCTGACGGCAGGTCGCAAGGATTTCCGGATCCGGAATAATCCGGCGCAGCTGATCGATCTGATCGCGCAGCCTGGCATGTTCCTGACGGTACAGGATATAGTGGCGGGCTTCTTCATAACAATTCTGACGCATTAACGCCTGTTCTACCCAGTCCTGAATTTGTTCGACGCTGACCGGGGCCGTTTCCGCCGCGCCGCGGATCTGGACTTCAACCTGATCGAGAATGGCTTCCTTTGTCATTTCCGGCAGCGGATGGCCGACGCTGGCAAAAGCCGCGCTCACCGCCCGGCTGATTTTCCGGCGGTCATAGGCTTGAACGCTTTGATCTCGTTTGATGATCTCCATTTTGATTCTCCTTTTTCTCACACGTTCCGCCTGGCAGGTTGTGGATCTTCTGCCGGGAAATGTCGTTCTTCTTGATTGAAACCGACATTCCGCTTCAGGCGTTGGTGTGCTTATTATACAAAAGTTGCCCGCGCAAAGGAAAAGATATGCCCGGGATTTCCGGGGCAGTGGTGAAATGAAAGACGGAAGATTAAATTCGCAGCCTGGAGGACAGAAAAAGAACCGCAGGGTTCAGCGGTTCCTCTTGGAATAACACTTCATTTTCAGCCCGGCGGCGATTCAGCAGGATTCATCCTTCAATTCCGCCATCATCGTTAAGGCCCGGCGGCTCAAACCGATTTCATAATCCATCCGGAAACGATCCGACACCCGAACGGCCGGGATTTTATCACTGTTGTAGCATTGTTTCAGCCGGTCGGCAATTTCCTGCTGGCTCTGCAGAAATAGCGGGTGTGAATAAAGCTGGATGATATCGGGATCCGCGACCAGCGCATAAGTCAGGATACATTGCAGCACGGATTCGGGAAGCGTGTTGGCAGAGATGTCCTGCGTCAGCTTTTCCTGGTGGATCCATGGCAGCAATTCGATTTCGCCGGCCACATTATGGGAGCCCTTAAGCGCTTTGCCATTGAAGACGAAGCTGGAACCAGAGCCGCACTTTCCCAGATAGAAGCTGATCAGCGACGTTTTATCATTCAAACGCAGACGCTGCCAGCTGCCTTCCGCGGAGAATTCCATGTCGTTGCCTACCGCGCCCTTTAATCCGCTGGCGCATTCCAGTTCCTTGAGAATATTAATTCCTTTCAGTTCCGGGTATTCATAGCTCTGCTGGACAATTGCGCCGTCAATGTTGGCGGCGATTCCCAGTACGAAGCAGCAAAGCGAGGGTTCGCTGCGGCGTACAGTCTGTAAAAGGAGCGCCATCGTTTCCAACAAGTCGGCTTCTACGTCAATATGTCCCTGGTTCTTCGTCATCCCCAGGCTGTCCAGTAAAAACCAGTCGATGGTCTGGCCTTCCAGAATCAGCGCGATCGCGTTGCGGAAATCCGGATTGTATTGATATAACCGGCTGCACCGTCCGCCTGAGGAGCTCTGCATGCCCATTGCCTGGAGTTCGCGGGTTTTTACCATTTCGTCCACAATCTTGCCGACGGTCGGAAAGCTCAGGCCGGTAATGTCCGCCAGCGCCGTTTTACTGAGCGAACATCCGCTGCACAGAACCGCTCGTATCTTACCGAGATTCATTTCTTTAAGAACAGTAGCGTCTGCCATGATTATCCTCCTTATTCCCGCTTTTTCAGCGGTTTTCATGATCATCATATTCTCTTTAAATTCTGACGTTGGATGGGGCCGAAGCTTAAAAAGCCCGGTTAATCAAAGGGATAAAATCTGCGCATTCATCGCTCGGTACCGTCTGGGCAGTGATCCGAACTCCTTTGGCAGCGATGTCGCGGAATATCTGAGCTTCTTCGGCGGTGATGCAGACTGAGCGGATGATGCGCACAGAGCCCAGTTTATTCGAGATATTTCCGACATTGATCACGGGCAGGAAATACCCGGCTTCCAGCACTCGTTTCGCAGTTTCCGGGCCCCGCATAACGATGAACAGACGATCCTGCGGATATGCTTCCTGCTGAAGCCGCTGAACTGCTTTTTCCACCGAGAGGATGGAGAGCTTAACCGTTGACGGACAGGCCATCCGCAGCGCCATTTTCTGGATGTCATCCTGCGCCGCCTGATCGTCGATGACCAGAATCCGCGTGGCGTTCAACAAGTTTGTCCAGATTGCGGCGACCTGACCATGAATCATTCTTTCGTCAATTCTTGCGTTTACAATTTCCATTCTTTTTCTCCTCCTGAGTATTTATTAAAACGCTTTTTAAATCTATTTTAATAATAGAATGCATTCGATTTCTTGTCAACCGTATTTTAAAATAATTTTAAAAAGTATTTTAATTATAGTTAATCCTATGGTTTATACCCCTTTTTCCTGAAATCCATCCACAAAACGGAAAATCGAAGGATACCGGAAATTTCTATTACTTTCCCTCGGAAAGAATCCGTTCTCCCCTTGCTTTCCCCGGTCTCCGTTAAAAGTCACGAGAACAGAACCAGAATCTGTTAAGCAAACGAAAAACACCGAAGCCTTGCCTCGGTGTACTTTCTGATCGTTCTCTTGTGATTCCTGATTATTTTGTCTTGATCATCAGTTCCTGAAGGTTTTCCAGTTCCTGGCTGACCCGCTGTGCATTTTCCGCCGCCGGCTGAAACAGCGAATTGTAGCTGAAGATGGAGAACCCGGCCACCGCCGCGTGATCGCGCAGTTCCAAAATCTGACGTTTCAGAATATCGTCGTGCTGCTGCCACTCGTATTTGCCATCTTTGGCATAGTTGTCCACAGTGTTGATTTTATAGGCGGCCAGACCCACGATCAATTCGGTCGAGGTGCCTTGAGTGAGGTCTTCCCATTGTTTCAGGCATTGATCAAACGGCAGTGTGCCATGCTCATAACCGAAATAAATCTGCGGGAGGATGTAATCGAGATAGCCGTCATGGCGGACCCATTCACGGACATCGCCGTAAATGCTTTCCACGGAATATTCCAGATTGCCGGCCGGACTGATGCCGACCTGAATCGTTTCGTCCACCTGTTTCACTGTGGCGTACAGGCTGGCCACCATCTCGTTGATATTTTGCCGCCGCCAGTCGCCCAGTGACAGCTCCCCACCTGTTTGCCGATAAGCTTGATAAGCAACCTGATCAAAGCTTTCACTCACGCCGTCGGGATAGAAATAATCGTCCAGGTGCAGGCCGTCGATCGGATAATTCTGCGCCAGTTCTTTCGCCACCGCGCAGATCAGCTCGCGGACTTCAGGATAGGCGGGATTAAGATACCAGCGGTCGCCTTCCGCAACAATCCGCGTACCGCGCATCGTTGGATCGCTCAGCCACTGGCCGATCACCGAGCTGACAGGAATCTGACTTTCCTGATCCGTGCGGAATGAGCGCATCGGATTGATCCACGCCTCGATATGAAAGCCAGCTTCATGGGCTTGCTGAACAAACAGGCCGAACGGATCATAAGCCACATTCTGCCCGATCTGGCCGGCGACGTATTGCGCCGTCGGATAGTATTGCGACGGATAATAAGCGTCAGTAAAGGCGGACGCGTGGACATAGACCGTATTGAAGTTCATCGTTTTTAAATTTTCCAGCATCGTTTTGACGCCTTGGATGTAATCGGCCTCGCTGCGGTTATCCAGAATCGATGACAATTCGATGTAAGAAATCCAGGCTGCCCGGACTTCGCCCATGGCTCCGGTTTTTTTTCGCGGATGACAGCCGGCGAAGATCAGCAGGATCACGAAGACGGCGATCAGAATTCGTTTTATGTGCATAAGCTCGCTCTCCTTCACCCTTACTTTATGCGCGCCGCCGGCGGCTTATGAAATCAATCAGGCCGTTTTGCCGGTGATGAATTCGCTGCACGGCAGCGTTTCGATCCAGCCGCAGAAAGCCCGCCATTCCGGCAGCCGGTGCGTGCGGCGCTGCAGATAGATGGTTTTGAGCTGACGGTAATTGGTCGTCATGCGGGCCGTAATGCGGAAACCGCAGGGATTGGAATAAAGAATCTGCAAGTAGCGTTCATTCAGCTCCGCCTGCAAAGTCTGCTTTTCCGCCGGATCTTCCGTTTCCTTCATCCGGGCCTGCAGGTCGTTGTAGGCCTGGACTTTTTCCTTCATGATCTGAACCATCCGCGGATCGACGTAATCGATGTATGCGCTGTCCAGATCAAATTTCGTAATCCGGTGCATCGTTGACTGGCTTGAAACGAAGTCGAGGAAATGGTAGCGCTCGGCTTCCACCCAGGCTTTGTTGGTCAGTGTCAGATCCATCTGCACGATGATGCCGTTCATAAAATTGTCGTGACCTTCGCCCTGCTTGCTGGTAGCGAGTTTGACAACGGTCGGGGTGACGTCCTCACTGACTTTACTCAGATCGGTCGCCATCGGATATTTGCTTCCGCGCACGCTTTCTTCTAAGCCGTAAACGTGAACGCGGGAAATCACTTCTTCATAGTTCATTGTTTATTGTTCCTTTCTGTGACGTTGTTCGAGAACCATCGCGAGCATCGCGACATCAGCCGGTGACACGCCGGAGATGCGGGAGGCCTGGCCCAAAGTATGCGGCTGGATTGCCTTGAGTTTCTGACGGCCTTCTAACGAAAGGTGCTGAACCTGATCATAATCCAGGTCTTCCGGCAGGACGACATGATCCATCGCCATCATTTTCTCCGCTTCCTTGCGTGCTTTATTGATATAGCCTTCATATTTCAGCTCAATTTCTGCCTGCGCGGCCGCGGCGGGATCGAAATCAAAGTCCAGCGCCGGTTTTAGCATCGCCACAGTGATGTGCGGACGGCGGACGAGTTCCTCCGCGCTTACGCCGTCGGTCAAGGCCGCATAGCCGACCTCTTCTAAAGCGTCCTGGATCGGACTTTTCGGCGTCAGGCGGCAGGTTTTCAGCTGTTCCTTGAGTTGTTCAACCTGAGCACGGCGGCGTTGATAATCCTGCCAGCGCTGCTCGCTGATGCTGCCCAGCTCATAGCCGTAGCGCATCAAGCGTTGATCGGCATTGTCATGCCGCAGCAGCAGCCGGAATTCCGCCCGGGAGGTCAACAGCCGGTAGGGTTCCTGCGTGCCCTTGGTGACCAGATCGTCGATCATCACACCGATGTAAGCTTCATCCCGGCGCAGAACTAGCGGTGGTTGATTGCGCAGCTTGAGCACCGCGTTGATCCCGGCCATTAACCCCTGCGCAGCCGCTTCCTCATATCCGGAGGTGCCGTTGATCTGACCCGCTGTAAACAGATTTTCCACCACCAGCGTTTCGAGCGAAGGTTTCAGCTGAAGCGGATCGATCGCATCATATTCGATCGCATAGGCGTATTTACGGATCACGGCATGTTCCAGCCCCGGCAGCGAATGCACCATCAACTCCTGCAGATCCCGCGGCAGCGAGGTGGAAAAGCCCTGGACATAGGTGGTATCCAACGCTTCTGATTCCGGTTCCAAAAAGATCTGATGGCGCGGCTTATCGGAAAACCGCACAAGCTTATCCTCAATCGAAGGACAGTAGCGCGGGCCGACACCTTTGACCACGCCGGAATACATGCTCGACTTTTTCAGATTGGCCAGAATCAGCTCATGCGTCTGAGGCGTCGTATAGGTCAGATAACAGAGCTTCTGATCTTCCGGCTTGCGAATCGTCTGCGTCGTCGTGGAAAAGGCGACGAACTGATCGGTACCGGGCTGCGGTGTCGTTTTAGAGAAATCAATTGATTCCGTCAGCACCCGCGGCGGTGTCCCGGTCTTTAACCGGAAGGTTTTTAAGCCGGCCTGGCGCAGCGATTCGGAGAGCTTGTTTGTGGTAGGTTCTCCATCCGGGCCGCTGGGCGTGACCTCACTGCTGATCATAACGGAGGAACTCATATAGGTGCCGGTCGTCAGAATGACGGCCCGGGCTTCCAGGATCTGGCCGTCCTCCATTGTGATGCCGGTAATTTTTCCGTTTTCAACGAGAATCCCGGTACAGATCCCCAGGATCAGCCGCAGCCGCTCCTGACGCAGAATTTCTTCCTGCATGCGCCGGGCATAGGCGAGCTTATCGGACTGCACCCGCAGCGATTGTACGCCCGGGCCTTTCGTGGTATTCAACATTTTAAATTGCAAGGCGGTTTCATCGGCAGTGATGCCCATCTGACCGCCCAGTGCGTCGATTTCCCGGACAACGATCCCTTTGGCCGGGCCGCCGACCGAAGGATTGCACGGCATCTTGCCGATGTTTTCCAGACTTAACGAAATCAACGCCGTTTCGCATCCCAGGCGGGCCGCAATCAGCGCCGCTTCAATTCCGGCATGACCGCCGCCGACAACGATGACATCCAGCATGTTTGATCAAATCCTTTCTTCTCCCTGATTTAAAGCGTCGATGGCCCGCGTGATTTCAGCGGGCAGCGGTTCTTCACCGACGATCTCAAAATGCAGCGGAATGTGATATTCGCTCCACCGGGAAAACTCCAGCTTCATCAGCGCGCAATGGCCGATCAGATACTGCAGCTTCCGATAGAAGTCTGTTGAAGTATAGACGAATGGGATCAGGATTTCAATCCTTTCCCCCGTATAACAGACCAATTCGGTCTTGCTTCCTTTGATCAGTTCTGTAATCTTTTTCTCCTCGGCCTTCTGGTCGATGGTTTGGCGGGCTAACCGCCGCAGCCGCTTTTTCTCGCTTTCCGTGTAAAAGGTGTCGCCGGCCTTTTCAATGATCTGCGACAGCTGATGCTTGATCTGTTCCTCTTCCAGATCGAAGTTCTGGCTGAGAGTTTCGCTCATCGCCGCCATCCACATATCGACGCCGGTTTCCTTGGCTTTGTTCAGCACCTTGGACGTCGCCTGCGGGTCTTCCTTATCGAGATAGATATAGCTTTCCACTTTATTGGAGATGGCGACGCCGATCTCGCTTAAATAAATCGGAGCTTGAAAAAACACAACGTCGGTGAGATACAGGCAGTTCATTTGCTTCGGCATTTTCTTATTTTTAGAAACCTTGACGATCGCGTCGTACAGTTCATCCTCGCTGGCATACCCGTTTTCCGTACCGTAGACGTTCCACATCTGACGAAAGCTGAGCGTATGGGCTTTCTGAAACCGACCGTAGCCCACGATCCCCTTCTCGCGGTGCCGCCCGCGCTCGCTGCCTTTCGCCAGAAAAAACAACAGGTCGCCCGGCTTGAAATCCGTAAATTTCTTGGAATTGCTGGGACGCCAGAAATTCATCGTCCGGTTTCCGTTCAGGCGATGAAATTCGATCATATTCCGGTCTGTAATGTATGCAATGGATGCCATGAAAACTCACCTCTATGCCTTTTATTTTACCATTTTCCACGTGCTGTGAAAAGGAAACAAAGTTGAACAAGTCCGGAAGTTGCAGGAATTTTTCAGCGTTTTTCATATCTTCTCGATCCGGATCAAACCCATTTCCATTTCTATCGGATTTTTAAGAGTAGATAATGGCTGCCTTAATTCCGGGTATTGCTTTGATAAAGATGAAATATTGAAAATTATTCAAGTTATTCTGATTTGTCTCTTATACAGAAAGATAAAAAAAGATGAGGCCGTTTATAACCGCTTCATCTTCTGTTATTCAATTTATCCGGGGTTTCCATACTTTTCAACCCGTTCATTTTAAGACTTAGAAAATTCCGTAGGAAATGCCCTTTTCATTGATGCCCATGTGGAGCGCCGCCGGATCCTTCGGCAAGCCTGGCATCGTCATGATGTTTCCCGTCAGGACAACGACGAAGCCTGCGCCCGCGGAAATCCGCAGTTCCTGAACATGGATATCAAAACCCGTCGGACGGCCGACAATCTTCGCGTCGTCTGTCAGTGAATTCGGAGTTTTCGCCATGCATACCGGCAGCTTGTCCCAGCCGGCCTGCTTGAATTCTTCCAGCTGAGCTTTTGCCCGGTCGCTGAAGATGACCGAACGGCCGCCGTAAATCTTCCGAACGATCGTTTCGATCTTTTCTTCCAAAGACAGATCGAGATCATACAACGGTTCAAATTTGGAGTCTTCTTCGCACATTCTGACGACTTCCTGCGCCAGATCCACCGCTCCGGCTCCGCCGCTGGCCCAAGCATCGGATAAGACGACGCGATGACCGTTCTCTTTGCACCATTGCAGAATCGCGTTGACTTCCGCCTGTGTATCCGCGCTGAACTTGTTGATCGCGACGATATACGGCACCCGGTATTGCTTGATCGATTCGATATGTTTTTCCAGGTTTTTGATGCCTTCCAGAATGGCCGGAACATTTTCTTCTTTCAGCTGATCCGCCGGAACGCCGCCGTGCAGCTTCAGCGCTCTGGCCGTTGCGACAATGACGACCGCATTCGGTTTCAGCTCGCCGTAGCGGCATTTGATATCAAAGAATTTCTCTGCGCCCAAATCTGCGCCGAAGCCGGCTTCCGTAACGACATAATCTGAAAGCTTCAGCGCCATCCGGGTGGCGATCAGACTGTTGCATCCATGCGCGATGTTCGCAAACGGTCCGCCGTGGATGAACACCGGCGTTTTTTCCAGAGTCTGCACGAGGTTCGGTTTCAAGGCTTCCTTCATGACCAGTGTGACTGCGCCTTCGACCTGAAGATCGCCGACCGTGACCGGCTGATCATCATAGGTATAAGCGACAACCGCCTGACTGACGCGCTTTTCAAAGTCCTGAAGATCTTTGGACAGGCACATGATCGCCATGATCTCCGTCGCGACCGTGATGATGAATCCGTCTTTGCGTTCGACGCCGTTGGTTTTCTTATCCTGCGCGATCGTAATGCTGCGCAGCGTCCGGTCATTCATATCCAGGCAGCGCTTCCAGACGACCTTCGTCGGATCGATGTTCAGTTCATTGCCCTGATAAATGTGATTGTCCAGCACGGCGCTGATCAGGTTATTGGCCGCTGTAATCGCATGCATATCGCCGGTAAAATGCAGATTGATTTCTTCCATCGGCACCACCTGGGCATATCCGCCGCCGGTCGCACCGCCTTTTAAGCCGAAAACCGGCCCCAGAGAAGGCTCGCGCAGACAGCCGATAACCATTTTATTGATCTGAGCCAGACCGTCGACCAATCCGATCGTGGTCGTCGATTTGCCTTCGCCGGCTTTCGTCGGATTGATCGCCGTTACCAGAATCAGCTTGCCGTTGCGGTTATCCGCGATTTTATCCATAATTTTTAAATCGATCTTCGCTTTGTTTTTGCCATACACTTCGAGGTAATCAGGATCAATTTTGGCCTTTCTCGCAATTTTCTCGATATTGTCCATCGTATTTTCCTGTGCGATTTGTAAATCTGTTTTCATCTTAACCCCTTCTCTCTTATTTAAGGCTTTTACGCCCTTCAAACGCTTTAATGAGCGTCAGTTCATCAGCATAGTCCAGATGGCCGCCCATCGGCAGACCATGAGCGATCCGGGTAACGAGCACGCCCTTTCCGGAAAGCAGCTTATCTAAATACAGTGCGGTGGTTTCTCCTTCAATGGTCGCGTTGGTGGCGATGATCACTTCTTCCGTTTCCGGTGTAATCCGCTCCAGCAGCGCGTCAATATTCAGGTCTTCCGGCATGATCCCCTTCGATGTGGAAATCAAACCGTTCAGCACATGGTAGACGCCGGCGTATTCCTGCATTTTTTCCATGGCGATCACATCCTTCGGCGACTGCACAACACAGATCATCCGGGAATTGCGATCCTCGTTCTGACAGATCGGACATTCGTCCTGATCGCTGATATTGCCGCAGATCCGGCAGCGCTTAATATCGTTCTTGCAGCTGATTAACGCCTGCGCAAACAAATCAATCTGTTCCTGCGGTGCATCGAGCATCGTAAAGGCGTAGCGTTCGGCCGTTTTGGCGCCCACGCCCGGCAGCAGCTGAAAGCATTCGATCAGTCGTTCAAATGACTTCGGATACATGCAATCAGAAAGCTCCCGGCATCTTCACGCCCTGCGTAATCTTATTCATGCGTTCTTCTTTATCTTTTACCGCGGCGGCTAAAGCGGCGTTCACCGCAATCATCATGGTATCCTGAAGCATTTCCCTGGAATCCGCAGTCAACAGATCTTCGCTGATCTCAATACTGGTTACTTCCATCTTTCCCGTCAGCGTGACTTTCACCGCGTCGCCGCCGGCCGTTGCCGTATATTCTGTGGCTTCGATCTCTTTCTCAACCTTGCCGATCTGATTCTGCATCTGCTGCGCCTGCTTTAATAAATGTTGAATGTTCATTTGTTATTCCTCCTCGATGATTTCGACATTCTCGGTCCCGAACAAATCGTACAGTTTCTCAACGACGCCTTGTTCCGGCTCGGTTTTCTCTGTATTGCCTGCTTCCTCGCAAATTTCAACCGGCGCTACATGTGCGGGTTCCGGCAGAGTTCCGCTGCGTGAGCGAGCGAGGAAATCGTTCGTTTCTATTTTAAACTGTTCCTGCGTAATCGCAAAGAGTTGTTTTCTGATTTCTAAATTTTCATAACAAAAGCGGTTGATCTGCGACTTCATGGCCGGATCGTTGATCTGGTTGGCCAGCGCCTGATAGGATACGCAGATCAGGATGTAATTTTCTCCGCACGCCACAATGCGTCCGTTCCGCAGAAGATTGGCAATCCGCGCACAGTTGAGATCGCGGTCGCGGCATTTCTGATCGATCAGCTTCCACTGATTTTCATCCTTCATCCGCATTTCTTTATTTGCGCCCGCTAAGAGCCGCATCACAAATTCATAATCCAACGGTTGAATTTCGAACTCCGGATGGACTTCAACCGGTTTTTCCTGGATTACACGTCCGGTTTCTTCCGGCGGTGCCGGAAGCGGCGGCATCATTTCTAATGGCAGCGTATCTTCTGTCAAATCGGCTTCCTCCGGCATCAGCGTTGATTCGCTCTGCACTTCCGGCCGAGGCTTTCCCGTTGAGGCCTGAGGCGAAGCTGGAATTGACGGAGCTGCCGCCGGCTGGGAATAAACGGGCGGAATCACCGCAGCGGTGCGCTGGGATTGATCCAATTCCGCCATCATTTTCAATACCGCAACCTCAAAATAGGAAGCGGCGCTGCTGGCAGTGCGGTATTTTTCCAAGGTTTCCATCAAGATATCGATCAGCGCTAATAAATCGCGCGAGCTTTTTCCGTTGATGATCGCATTGGCTTCTGTTTCATTAATTTTATTTAATAACGTAACATCCTGAGTATAAATGAAAATGACGCACTCTTTCAGGATTTCGATCAGATCGGAAGTCAAACGTTTAATATCGACGCCTTTTTCGTTCAGCAGGCGGATTTTCTCCAACAAAGACTGAGCCTGATGCTGGAAAATCCACTGAAGCATCTCGATCTTCTCACTCACGGTCGTGATTCCGTAAATTTCATTCACATGTGCGGCAGTGATGTGATTCTGCGCATACGCAATGCATTGATCCATGATGCTCAAGGCATCGCGCATTCCGCCGTCAGCCAGCTGAGCGACTAATCGCAGCGCTTCATCCTCACATTCGATGTGTTCTTGTTCCAGAACGCAGCGAACGCGCGTGATGATCTCATTCTGACCGACTTTTGAGAAATCATAGCGCTGACACCGCGAAATGATTGTCGGCAGGACTTTCTGCGGTTCTGTCGTTGCCAGAATGAAGATAACGTGGGACGGGGGTTCTTCCAATGTTTTTAACAGAGCGTTAAAGGCGCCGGAAGACATCATGTGAACTTCGTCGATGATATAGACTTTATAGCGTCCTTCCAGCGGCGCGTATTTCACTTTTTCAATCAGTTCGCGGACTTCGTCAACGCCATTATTGGAAGCGGCGTCAATTTCCACGATATCGGGATGATTGCCCTGTTGAATTGCCAAGCAGCTGCGGCACTGATTGCAAGGCGCATTCTGCTGATCTTCGCAGTTCACCGCTTTCGCCAACAACTTGGCGATTGTTGTTTTTCCGGTTCCGCGAGGACCGCAGAATAAATACGCGTGGGCTATTTTATTTTGTTTTACCGCGTTTTTCAGCGTAGTGACAATGTGCTGCTGACCTACGACTTCTTCAAAGGAGGATGGTCGGTAAGTCCGATATAACGCTTTATAACTCATGCCTGATTCCTCCTTCGCTGACTTACTTATTATAACAAAAATGAGCCGTCATTAAAATGAAAACCCATTTTTTTACGATATTCGTTTCTGTTATTTTTTGGCGTCCTGACAGGCTTGTCCCGGAATGGAAGACGCTGCGGATTTTTGTTCTTTCTGTGCGTTTTTCTTTATTCTTTTTTGTTTAAAAAAGGTTTTAAGAAGCATGGCGCAGTCCTCTCTCAGCACTCCGCCCAGCACTTCGGGATAATGATTAAAACCCGGGATATCATAAAGGTTAAAACACGTTCCGACGCTTCCGCCCTTCGGATCCGCAGCGCCGTATACAACCTTTGCGATCCGCGACTGAAGAATCGCCCCGGCGCACATCGGGCAAGGTTCCAGCGTAACGTAAAGAATACAGTCTTCCAGACGCCAGGATCCGATTTTTCGGCAGGCTTTCTCAATTGCGACGATTTCCGCATGAGCCAGGGATGATTGCTTCTTTTCCCGCAGATTATGGCCCCGTGCAAGGATTTTTCCATCATGGACAAGAACTGCTCCGATAGGAACTTCGTCCAAAGCTTCTGCTTTTCTGGCTTCTTTGATCGCCTGACGCATGAAGTATTCATCATTTTTACTTTTACTGTTTTCCGCCATGTTCTGAACCTCGATTCAAGAAAATAAAAAGGGTACACACAAACAGGGATTCTTATGGCTGCTACCTTCCGGTCCTGACCAGGTTCAAATATGTTTGTTGTACCGTTTATTATTATACTCAATCCTTGCTTAAACCGCAAGTGACTGCCTGGCTTTTTTGACACAAACTCTTTATAAGCCTTAATGAGGAAATTTTGAATGTTTCACGTGAAACATTTCAGATGAATTCAAAGAAAATATTCAGTTGTTTAATCAAACTCACAGCATCTACTCATTATTTATGATTATTCTTATTGATCTTTGTCATTCACAACGCGGATAACTTTCCCCACCCCGACAACATTTCTTCCTTCCATGATCTGAAATGTTTGACCTTCCTTCACCTGATCATAGTGACTGTCCTGAAAAGTAAACTTGATTTTCGCTGTCGACCAGGTGTCAAATTCTGATATAGAACAATCCGCAAAAGTAATACCCCAGTATTCATCCGGATTCTTCCCTTCGAACAGGGCATCAGGCCGATATCCTACGACAGGCAGATGCTTGCGCTTGTTGGAATAAAAGAAAACTTCGGATAGGATGACTTTGTTATCTTCCATAAAAACACCTTTCCTTTGATATAAACTAACAAGTTCGCATTCTTTCTATAAAACTTTGTTTTATCATCAGTTACAGAAGACTATTGATAAAGCGCAGTTTTTAAACGTCTTCAGTTATACTTAAGCTTAAAAATTGATTTTAATTGTCTTATAAGCTTCTCTTGATGGATTGCCATCGCAAAACTGGATTTTTTCATCATTGAGATCATAAATCACAGACCAGACTGTATCTCCGCCGCGTTTGCGGTCATATTGACATAGAAATCCTTGCTTTCCCATTAATACGTCTTTTAAGTATTCCATACTCAGCACAGTTTGATGTTGAAAGGCTTTCTGACACGTTTTCAATCGCAGTCCTGATTCCATATCATCAATATTCCTTGGATTATAGGGTTTCATGACATCGCTGACAAACTGATTTACTGAATATAAGATGGAATGAGATTGAATGATCTCAATATGCTGAGCGCTGCATTCAACAACCGCTTTGTTTCCTGTGCTGTCGGCCATCGTTAAGACCTGAGATGAGCCAATCTTCATCTTCTTGAGCATAGCAATTGCTTCATCCACGCTTGCACAGTGCTCTAATAAGATCCTGACGATCATTCCAGCGTTTAAGCCGCAATGTTTTTGTACGCTGTAAATAAAAGTCAGTCCGACTGCGAAGCCTTTTTCATTCATTCCGTCTTCCATTTCAACAAAAGCCGTTGTGTTTCCTGTAAAAGCATAGCCTGACGTTGGTTTAATTACACAATGACTATACATCGGCTGCATCGCTGTCAAAAAATCACTGTTTCTTCCTAATAAGAGATGGCCGCGATGATCTAATCCTGTAATACAGGTACAGAAATTCATTGCGGTATAAACATACATACTTAATAAGAATTGAGTCAATGTTTCCGCATCGCATCCGTTTCCCTGCGCCACTCCTTCAATTTCTTCCAGAATCGCCGGATAATCAGATTTATACAGGAATTTTACGGATTCACTGTACTCTTTTCGTTCTTTCGTACCGGAAGGCAACATTGAGGACAGATTAACGCCCTGTTCCGCAAAATATTTTCCATATTGAAAACCAATCTCTCGTGGAGTTCCAACTAAATTTAAATTGTTCATCTTCTATTCTCTCCTGATTTCAGGAGCTGGCGCCAACCCCACAATTAGGATAACTGAATAAAAATTACTTGTCTATGCTTAAATTTTATTCTTAATTTTCTTTTGCTTTTCCGAAAATTCACTTATCTTATTCTGATGTTTCACGTGAAACATTCAAAATGACTGTTTGTAACAACATTCCCCGACTATGGACGTTTCCATTGCATGAGAAGCTCAATTTCGCCTGTTTCCTCATCAATAAGCTGTTCATGAATGACAAAACCTTCTTGAAGATAAAATTTCAAGGCTCTCTGATTCTTTTGATATACGTTCAGCGTCAATACTTCATTTCTTGTCTTTGCCCATTCAATCAAAGAATGTCCAATCCCTCTTGATTGAAAGTTGCAATTCACAAATAAACCTTCGATCTTGGTTTCATTCATTCCAATGAAACCGACGATATTACCCTCAATCTCCGCAACTTGAATAAGACTATGGGGAAGCATTTTCCTCACTTCTTCTTTATTTTTCTCCCAATAATCGGCTTCAATAAACGAATGAGCCTGCCGATTGCTTTCCAACCAGATCTGAATGACAGGATCAAGATCGTCTGTTTTCATCTTTCTTAACATTTTTTCCTCCTTATCAATGAAAAAGGGGTTTGATTTCCCCCTTCATCACTATTTTTTCTCGATTTTAGTCTTTCCGCCCATATACATTCTTAACGGTTCAGGAATATTTACCGTCCCGTCAGCGTTTAAATTATTTTCCAGGAAAGCGATCAGCATTCTAGGCGGCGCAACCACCGTGTTGTTCAAAGTATGCGCGAAGTACTTGCCTTCTTTGCCCTGAACACGAATACCTAAACGACGGGCCTGCGCATCGCCCAGATTGGAACAGCTTCCAACTTCAAAATATTTCTTCTGACGCGGAGACCAGGCTTCGACGTCGCAGCTCTTTACTTTCAAATCCGCCAGGTCGCCCGAGCAGCATTCCAGCGTTCTGACCGGAATATCCAGGGAACGGAAGAAATCGACCGAGTTCTTCCACAGCTGATCATACCAGTATTTAGAATCTTCCGGCTTGCAGACAACGATCATTTCCTGTTTTTCAAACTGATGAATCCGATAAACACCGCGTTCTTCAATGCCGTGCGCCCCTACTTCTTTACGGAAGCATGGGGAATAAGACGTCAGCGTCTGCGGAAGCTGTTCTTCATCAATAATCGTGTCAATGAACTTACCAATCATGGAATGTTCGCTGGTACCAATCAAATACAGATCTTCCCCTTCGATTTTATACATCATGTTTTCCATTTCCGCAAAGCTCATGACGCCGGTGACCACGTCGCTGCGGATCATAAACGGCGGGATGTAATAGGTAAAGCCACGATCAATCATGAAATCCCGCGCATAGGACAGAATTGCGGAATGCAGACGGGCAATATCGCCTTTTAAATAGTAGAAACCATTTCCGCTTGTTTTCCGGGCGCTGTCCAGATCAATACCATCAAACGATTCCATGATGTCCGTATGATAAGGAATCTCATAATCAGGAACAACTGGCTCGCCGAATTTCTCAATTTCAACGTTTTCACTATCATCTTTACCAATCGGTACTGTTTCATCAATGATATTCGGCAGCACAAGCATAATCTTTTTGATCTCCGCCGCTAATTCTTCTTCCTTCACTTCCAGATCAGCCAGTTGTTTCGCAATATTAGCGACTTCTCTCTTCGCTTCCTCCGCTTTATCCTTTAATCCCTGCTTCATGAAGCCGCCGATCTGCTTACTGATGGCATTCCGCTGTCCCCGCAAACTATCACCGTCGGTTTTTGCTTTTCGGAACTGCCGATCTAATTCAACAACCTTATCGACTAATTCCAATTTCTGATTCTGAAACTTCTTTTTAATGTTTTCTTTGACTACTTCTGGATTTGTACGCAACAAATTGATGTCCAGCATAACTATTTCCTCCTTTTAACATAAAAAAGGCCCGCCCAGTCAGGGACGATGCCTCGTGTTGCCACCCTAATTACTGATGTTTCACGTGAAACATCAGTCGCTTGAATCGTTAACGGCGATAACCGGAAAGTTTTACTTTCACTCCGAGGTGGATTTCAGTACAGATTCACAACAACTCACACCAACCGTTGTTTCTCTTGAGAAAATCTTATACTTACTTGTCCTCATCTACGTTTTAACATCTTCATTTTAATCAAGCCTTATTTTTTTGTCAATGGATAAAACAAAACCGATGCATTTCTAGTCCCTTTCCCTTCAGTTTGGCTTAAAACAAAGAGAATAAACCTAGAATGAACCTGTTTTATCTAATTTCTAAGTTCATGACTCTAATACTTTGCGAACCGGTCGGATATATTTCCAGGTTTGCTCCGGATTGAAGTAAAAATAAAGAATCCTACCCGGCGTCGTTGTATCATAACAATATTCCGTTTCACTGAAATCAAATTCAGCCATTGCTTTTTCAACCTGTTGCTCAATACTCTGGTTTTCCTGTTCATAATTAAACGGCCCATGTTCAAATACGAGATATTCCCCTTCAGGAATCTCTGTTAAAATCATCTGCGGAGGAACTTCCCCATGATAATCTGCTGGAAGCCGCACGCCGTAACATTCTGTTCGAGGAAATCCCCAATCACACAGCCGACCTTTTGGATCATTCATATAAGCCATGACCTGTCCGCTGCCGCTGTTTGTTTCACTTCCGCCGTCATCATCCAGTTTTCCTTTAATGCTGTCCAGTAAACCGCAGATTGTTGCCTGATCCTGTCCTGAAATCAAATTTTGTTTCTGCCAAAAATCCCAATATCCATTACTTTCATAATTTTTGATATACAGGAACTTATGAGCTGGAATTGTAACAAAGTAAATCTTCAAGTCTTCTGTTGTTTTCATCATACCGATTTCTCCTAATCCTAAAAAGTAGCGGTCAAACGGATTGATTTTAGTGCGCAAAACGACAGGTTTCGGTCGCTTCCGATAATCGCTGGGCGATACACCGTAGGTATGCTTGAATGAACGGGTAAACGCTTCATGGGAAGAAAAACCATAATTCAAGGCAATTTCAAGCATGCTTTTCTCACTATCGCGCACTTCTTTTAAAGCAAACGCCAGTTTCCGATACCGCAAATAATCCCGGAACGACATTCCCGATATAGCTTTGAATTTCCGCGTCATATAAAATTCAGAATATCCTGAACGTTTCGACAAATTAGCCAGGGTTAAATCTTCATTACTCTGTTTCTTGATTTCCTCGTCGATTTCATCGACGACCTGCTGAATTTGTCTTTGCCATTCAAACATCACGTTCTTTCTCCTTCCGCTGCTTTAACTGTATTATAGAAAATCAGAAGGCTTTTCGCTTGATCTGAATTGCCTTCTTTATCTACCTGATTTCTTTTTCTAACTTTGTTTTCCTCATCTTTTCAACTTTTGAATAACTTGAATTATTTTCTATTTATCTATTATTTCTTATTTCTTTTTACAGGCCTTCGCTCAATTCTTCTTTTTCCAACAATATGTCTTTTAAATAAATTGAAAAAAAGCTATATCTACTAAGTAATATAGCTTTTTCTCTCATCTGTTAGCTTTGTTTCTAACGTTATCTACTCAGCATTTTCCTCAGTCTGAGCATCTTCTTCCTGAATTCCGTCTGTTTCCTGATCCGTTGTCTGATTCAGCTCGCTGTTTTCATTGTCGCCTTCTGTTTCCTCATCATCTTCCGATTTATATACAATCGCTACCGTAGAAACGGTCTGATTGTCTTCCACAGAAATCAACTTCACGCCCTGCGTATTCCGGCTGTAAACCGAAACTTTCTCCAGACTGATTCGGATGACGATGCCCTCGTTGGTCATAATCAGGCAGTCTTCATCGCCGTTGACCGCGCGTAAGAAGACTAACGGTCCGTTCTTATCCGTAACCTGAACGGTCTTTACTCCCTTGCCGCCGCGGTTGGTCATCCGGTAGTCCTCCAGCTTGGATTTCTTACCATAACCCTTTTCCGTAACGGACAGGATGTACTGACCTTCAAAGTCAGTTGTCATGCCGATCACCCGGCTGCCGTTGACATTGAAGCCTTTCACGCCGGTCGCGGTCCGGCCCATTGGACGGACGTCGGTTTCATTGAAACGAATCGCCTGGCCATTGGCCGCCGCAATCAGAATCTGACTGCTGCCGGTCGTCGGTTTCGCGCTGATCAGTTCGTCACCCTCGCGCAGATTGATCGCAATCTTGCCCGACTGACGGATATTCTCAAATTCTTCTATCGGCACACGTTTGACGATACCCTGAGCCGTTACGAAGAACAAGAACTTCGCCGGCGAATTTTCGCGTTCCACCGGCACCATCGCCAGCACCTTTTCATCCTTATCCAGATTCAACAGGTTGACAATCGGAATGCCCTTGGAAGTCCGGGAAGCCAGCGGAACCTGGTAGCCCTTGATCCGGTAAACTTTACCCTGGTTCGTGAACATCAACAGGTAATCATGCGTCATCATCGTCAGGAACTGATCGACAATATCATCTTCATGCATGCTCATGCCCTTGATGCCTTTGCCGCCGCGGTTCTGCAGCCGGTAAGTATCGACAGGAATCCGCTTGACATAGCCGTTGACCGTCATTGTGATCACGACGTCTTCCTGCGGAATCAGATCTTCATCCTGCATATCAATTTCAGCGTCGATGATTTCGGAACGACGCTTGTCATTGTACTTTTCTTTAATCTCAGTCAATTCTGAACGGATGATTTCCAGGACGCGGCTGTGATTGTTCAGAATATCCTTCAAATCGGTAATCTGCGCCATCAAGCTGTCATACTCTTCTTCAATTTTCTGCCGTTCCAAACCAGTCAGACGTCTAAACTGCATATCCAAAATCGCTTTCGCCTGAATTTCGCTTAAGCCGAAGTTTTCCATCAAACCGTTCATGGCGATGGAAGTATCCTTGGAACTGCGGATCAGGCTGATGATCGCGTCAATGTGATCCAGTGCAATCTTCAAGCCTTCCAAGATATGCGCACGATCCTCCGCTTTCTTCAATTCAAAGCGTGTCCGGCGCACCGTAACGTCGATCTGGTGATCGAGATAGCATTTTAAGACATCCTTCAAGCCCAGCTGCTGCGGAGCGTTGTCCACCAAGACGATCATATTCACGCCAAACGACGTCTGCAGCGAGGTCATGCGGTACAGCTGATTTAAGATGACGTCGCTCTGTACGTCCTTTCGCAGCTCAATGACGATGCGGATGCCTTCCATGTTGGATTCGTCACGCAGGTCGGTGATCCCTTCGATGATTTTCTCACGGACCAGGCTGGCGATCTTCTCGACCAGCGCCGCCTTGTTGACGACATACGGAATTTCCGTAACGATAATCTGTTTTTTGCCGTTGGGCATATCTTCGACCTTGACCTTGGAACGAATCATGATCGATCCGCGGCCGGTTTCATACGCCTGTTTAATGCCGGCACGGCCTAAAATATAACCGCCCGTCGGAAAATCCGGTCCGCTGATGTAATCTTCCATCAATTCCATGACCGTGATATCCGGATTATCCATCACCGCGAAAACCGCGTCGATCGTTTCACCGAGGTTATGCGGCGGAATGTTAGTCGCCATGCCGACGGCAATCCCGGTTGTGCCGTTGACTAATAAGTTCGGGAACCGGCAAGGCAGAACCACAGGTTCATGTTCCTCACCATCGTAGTTATCCATCCAATCGACAGTATCTTTGTTGATATCGCGCAGCAGCTCCATCGAAATTTTAGACATACGCGCTTCGGTATATCGCATGGCCGCCGCGCCGTCGCCGTCGACCGAACCGAAGTTGCCGTGGCCGTCGACTAACGGGTAACGGTAGCTGAAATCCTGGGCCATCCGGACCATCGTTTCATAGACCGCGGTATCGCCGTGCGGGTGATATTTACCGATGACTTCACCGACGATACGTGCCGATTTCTTATGCGGCTTATCCGCGACGATGCCTAAGTCGTTCATCGCGTACAAAATGCGGCGGTGAACCGGCTTCATCCCATCCCGGACGTCCGGCAGCGCTCGCGCCACGATAACGGACATGGAGTAATCCAGAAAGGATGTCCGCATTTCACTGGAAATATTGGTTGTTTTTATATTTCCGTGATTAAAATTGTTCTCATCCATCGACGATCCTCCTTAAATATCCAAATTCTTGACGAAATGCGCGTTTTCCTGAATGAAATTGCGGCGCGGTTCGACTTCGTCGCCCATCAGCATCGAGAACACGGCGTCCGCGTCCATCGCGTCTTCAATCGTCACCTGAATCAGCGTTCTGACTTCCGGATCCATCGTCGTTTCCCACAGCTGTTCCGGATTCATTTCACCTAAACCTTTGTAGCGCTGGATGTTCAGCCGATCGCCCATTTCCCCCTTCGCCTTATTCAGCTCATCGTCCGAATAGGCATAGCGGACCTGTTGACCCTTCTGGATCTTATACAGCGGCGGCTGCGCGATGTAGACGAATCCACCTTCGACCACCGGCCGTAAATAGCGGTATAAGAAGGTCAGCAGCAGCGTGCGGATATGCGCGCCGTCGACGTCGGCATCGGTCATGATGACGATTTTATGATAGCGCAGCTTCGTCACGTCGACTTCCTCGCCGACCCCCGCGCCGAAGGCGGTGATCATCGAACGGATTTCGTTGTTGTCAAAAATACGGTGCAAACGGGCTTTTTCAACGTTTAAAATCTTACCCCGCAGCGGCAGGATCGCCTGAAACTTGGAATTTCTTCCCTGTTTCGCGCTTCCGCCGGCGGAGTCACCTTCCACCAGGTAAATTTCGCAGATCTCTGCGTTTTTACTGGAACAATCGGCGAGTTTTCCCGGCAGTGCGCTGATTTCCAACGCACTTTTGCGGCGCGTCAGTTCCCGGGCTTTTTTCGCTGCCAGCCGGGCTTTCGACGCCAGCTGCGCTTTTTCGATGATCAGCTTGGCGCTGTTTGGATTTTCCATTAAAAACCGTTCCAGCTGTTCGCCTAAGATGTTGGAAACGATCTTGCGCACCTCGGCGTTGCCCAGCTTGGTCTTCGTCTGGCCTTCATACTGCGGATCCGGATGCTTGACGGAAATGATCGCCGTCAGTCCTTCGCGCACATCGTCGCTCTGCAGTCCTTCCTCGTCTTTTTTTAACAAGCCCGCTTCCTTGGCATAGTTATTTAACGTGCGGTTGAGCGCCAGCTTGAAGCCTTCCTCATGCGTGCCGCCCTCACCAGTGTTGATGTTGTTGCAGAATGAATACACGTTCGGCACATAGCCGTCGTTGTACTGCATCGCAATCTCCACCTGGATGCCGTCCTGTTCGCCTTCCACGTAAATGATTTCTTCATGGATCGGCGTTTTATTTTTATTCAAAAATGCGATGTATTCTTTTAAGCCGCCTTCATACAGGAACGTATGCGACCGCTTCGCTTCATCTTCCATTCTTTCATCCGTAAACAACAGCTTGATGCCTTTGTTTAAGAATGCGATCTGACGCAGCCGGTCATACAGGACGTCATGGTTGTACGCGACTGTTTCCGTAAAGATCGTCGCATCCGCCATGAACCGGACCAGACTGCCGTGCTTGGACGGATCGCAGGTGCCGATCTGTTTCAGCGGCGCGACCGCCTTCCCGCCGTTTTCAAAGCGGATAAAGAAGACCTTGCCCTCTTTGTAAACCGTGACTTCCAGCCATTCGCTCAGCGCGTTGACGACCGAGGCGCCGACGCCGTGCAGACCCCCGGAAACTTTATAGGCCCCGCCGCCGAACTTCCCGCCGGCATGCAGCACTGTAAAAATCGTTTCGACCGTTGAAATTCCCGTTTTCTCATGAATTTCAACCGGCATGCCGCGGCCGTTGTCTTCAACGGTAACGATATTCTGAGGATCGACAGTAATCTCAATCTCTGTCGCATAGCCAGCCAGTGCTTCGTCAATCGAGTTATCGACGATTTCCCAGACCAGATGATGCAGGCCCTTTTCCGAAGTCGAACCGATATACATGCCAGGCCGTTTTCGGACCGCCTCTAACCCCTCCAGCACTTGAATATCATGCGAGGTATAAGAATGCTCTACTGGTTTTTCCATATTCAATTCATGTCCTCCTTCCAAGGTCGTATCTGACCGCTGTCTATTTCTGCAATTTTAGGTTTTCGCGACAGAAACGGAAGCAGTTCCGCGATTTCTGTCGTCGTAATAAACGTTTGGATTTCCGGGGAAATCAAAGAAAAAAGGTTTACCCTTTTCTGTTGGTCAAGCTCCGACAATACGTCGTCTAAAAGCAGCACCGGCAGCTCGTTAAGCCGCTCTGCAATGAAGTCGATCAGCGACAGCTTCCACGCCAGCACGATCATTCGCCGCTGTCCCTGAGAAGCATAGCTCAGCACATCCCGCCCGTTGAGCTGAAAACTCAGATCATCGCGGTGAACACCGCTGGACGTCGTCTTCAAGATCCGATCACGTTCACGGTTTTCGAGCAGCTTCCGGCTGATTTCTTCCCGCATCGCATCCGGTTCGGTTTGTTCTGTGATCGTGTGGTAAGCCGCGCTGACCTGCGCCTCTTCTTCTGCTAACGCACTGTAAGTCCGGCTTAAGCTTTCATTCATCTTGGCGATGAACTGCCGCCGCATCGCAATGATCGTCAGCTGCTGCTCAATCATCTGCTGATCCAGAACCTCCAGCATCGCGTTGTCAAGATGTTCGCGTTTCAACAGGCTGTTGCGTTCTTTTAAAAGCTTCATCATGGCGCTCAGCGCCTGCATGTACCGCGGCGACACCTTGCCGATCTCCACGTCCATCAAACGCCGGCGAACCTTCGGGGGCGCTTCAAAAAGCTCTAAATCGGAAGGCGCAAACAGCACCGCGTTGAGCTTACCGATGAATTCGCTGGATCGGGAAACCGGCTTCTGATGAATCATCAGCGTTTTTCCTTTTCCATGAATCACCGCCGACAGCACCATCTCCGGCTCTGTGTTCAGCCGGCATTCCGCTTTGCAGAAGTCCTGGCCTTCCCGGATCATATCCTGATCCCGCACAGCCCGGTGAGATCGTGTCGTCGAAAGCAGTACGATGCTTTCCAGAAGATTGGTTTTGCCCTGCGCGTTTTTCCCGATGATCACATTCATGTGCGGATCCGGGATAAACTGGCAGGAATCATAGTTTCTGAAATTTTTCAGGCGGATCTGATTGATCTTCATCGTTCGATCGTATAACGCTTATCCTCGATCCTGATTTCATCACCGGGATAAAGCTTGCGGCCGCGCCGGTCTTCTTTTTCACCGTTGACCGTAATCTTGAGTTCTTTCACTGCCAGCTTCGCTTCACCCCCGGAGGAGATCCAGTCCGTCATTTTCAGCAGCTGTCCCAAGGTAATGAATTCAGTATCAATTTTGATCATTGTCAGAGTCCTTTCCTGCCTATGGCCTATCAGGTAGATTATACCACAAAAGCAAGTAAAAAGCACCGCCTGGGTGCCTTTTATTTCGTGTTTCTCCAACTTTTATGAGTAGGTTCTGACCGGCAGAACGAGCTGCAGAATTGAGTCGTCGTCTGTGTTGCGGATGACAAACGGTTTCATCTCGCCACTGAACAGAATCTTGATGGTGGTCGCGGATAAGACGCGGATCGCTTCAAAAACATATTTGCCGCTGAATGAAATTTCAAGCGGATTGCCTTCATAAGTGAGAATGTTTAAATTTTCGACCGAAGATCCGACTTCCTGCGATTTGCTGGAAATGACGACTTCTTCGCTGTTGGCGCTCAGCTTGACGATGGATATGCCTTCGTTCTTGATAAACGACGCGCGGTCGATCGCGTTCAGCATATCACGGGAATCAACTGTCAGTTCATGCGCGAATTCTGTCGGAATTAAACGAGCGGTTTCCGGATAGGCGCCGTCGATCAGACGGGTCTGAATCACGGTTTCCCCAATCCAGAACTGCGCTTTTTTATCCGAGACGGCAATCAGCACGCTGCTGTCCTGAGCGATCGTCTTGGACACTTCATTTAAGCTCTTGGCTGGAATCGTGATGTTAAAGTTGTTTTCCGAGGTCAGATCGACGATCTTGCGGGCTAAACGGTAGCTGTCGGTCGCGACACATTCCAGTCGCTTGCCGCTGCACTTCATGTTGACGCCGGTTAAGACAGGACGGGTTTCCCGGTCGCTGGTCGCGAATGTCGTCTGGCTGATGACCTTTAATAAGACGTCGGCGTCCATTTCAAACTGCTGACCCGGACGCGTAAAGTCAATTGCCGGATAGTCCAGGGCACGCATGCCGTTAATTCTGAATTCTGCTGACATCCCGCTGATCTTGGTCAGGGAGCCGTCGACGATTTCCAGTTCAATTTCGTCAGCGTCGATCTTTCTGACAATTTCAAGGATATATTTCGCTTCGATGACAATCGAGCCGGTTTCTTTGACGATCAGATTGATTTCTTCATCGCTGCCCTTCAAGGTAGTCTGGATGGAGATATCGGAATCGCTGCCGGTCAATACGATAGAATCCTGATTCACTTCAATTTTGATGCCGGACAACGCTGGTAAGGGCGAGTTGGAAGAAATCGCTCTGGATACGGTATTCAGAGCGGAGTAGAAAACTCGCTTGGAGATTTTGAAATTCATGGTGTACCTCCCTTGTGTTTTTATTAAGTATTTAAGTTCAACATCATTAGGACTGTGGAAAAGTGGATAAAGTTTCAAAAAGCCTTATAATACAGGTATATTTTATCACTTTTGACGGCGGAAATAAAGTGGAAAGCAGTGGTTAACTATTTGACCTGCATGAGCTTTTCCAGTTCGCCGACAGCCTGCCGGTAGGTTTCGTCGTTCTTTAAGCCCTTCTCAACTTTCTCGCAGGCGCTCATGACGGTCGAGTGATCGCGCTTGCCGAATTCATCGCCGATTTTGACATAAGGCATGTCGAGATGCTTGCGGCACAGATACATCGCCATGTGCCGGGCGGTCGCAATGTTTTTGGTGCGGGTTTTGGAGACCAGCTGCAGTTTGGTCAGACCGTAGTAATCGGCAACGCAGCGGATGATCTTGGAGGCGGTCAGATCGTTTTTATCAATCGTCTGCGCCTGTCCGCGGAAAGCGGAAACTGCCGTTTTAAAGTCGATCCGGGTACTGTTGGAGAAATTGATCGAATAGAATAACAAACGGTTGAGCGCGCCTTCCAGCTTGCGCACGTCCTGCGAAAAGTTCGACGCGATGTAAGCCAGCACGTCGTCGTCGATGATCGAAGGATCGACGCTTTGTTTTTCCAGCTTGACCTTCAGAATCGCAACGGACGTTTCAAATTCCGGCGAGTCGACGCCGACGGACAAGCCGGAGGAGAAGCGGCTGATCAAACGTTCTTCCAGCCCTTTGATCTCAGTCGGATGGCGGTCGGAAGTCAGGCAGATCTGCTTCTTGTTGTTAACGAGTTCGTTGAAGATGTAGAAGAACGTTTCATGACTTTTTTCCTTGCCGGCCAGAAACTGAATATCGTCGACCAACAGGACGTCCAGATCGTTCATTTCCTCTTTGAATTCCTGAATCTGGCCGTTTTTGATGGAATTGACGACGGCGTTGACGAAGTCTTCGCTGGTCGTGTAGTAGACTTTTTTGTCCGGTGCGTGTTCGCTGACATAGTTGCCGATCGCGTTTAACAAATGCGTCTTGCCTAAGCCGGAATTGCCGTAGATGAACAGCGGGTTGAAAAACTGTCCGGGATTGTAGGCACAGGCCAGCGCCGCGGAATGGCTTTCGCGGTTGCTTCCGCCGACAACGAAATTGTCAAACGTGTAATCCTGAATCAGATTCGTCGTATTCAATCCGGTGATCGCCGGCGCTTTCTTTTTCGCCGCCATCGGCCGGATTTTCTGCAGCTGACTTTCCATGACGATCTCGCAGCTGATTTTGCGTTCCTGGACTTCGCTGATCGCTTCTTCGACGATCTCTTTGTTTTGCATCATAATCGTTTGCTGGATATACCCGGGCACGACGACCAGCGCTTTCTTTTCATCGAGGTCCATCAGCTTGGAATCTGAGAAAAACTGATTAAAGATCAGATTGTCCAATTTCTCCTGCTGTTTCCCCTTTTCTAAGATCAGCGTCAGGGTTCGTTTCCAGATATCGGATAAGTAAGAATCCATTACTGTCATTTTTTATACAACTCCCATTCGTGGATAAGTTTCCATAGCACTACTAGTTTAGCTAATTTATCAGCATTTTTCCACGATGATTTTCTTCCAAAAAAAGTTTTCCACAGGATAAGTGTCCTTAAATCGGTGTTTATTGTTTGTTTATGCCGGGTTATCCACTGTAATCCACATCTTTTCCATTGTGGAGAAAGTGGGGAAAAGTGGACATGGATAACTTTTTTGGGGAAAATGGGGATAAAACGGGAGAATCATAAAGTTATCAATATGTTTTCCATATCAAAATACCGCTCTATAAAAGCATATTTGACATAATCCACCATTATCCACAACTGTGGATAACTGCTGAATGTGGAATGCGGAGAAGGCGTGGACAACAAATTCTTCACCGGCGAAAAAACCCCGGAAATCCGCAGAATGGACAGAAGCCTCGGTTTTTCCTGTGGATATCTTAGGATTTGCTTAACATTCCCACGATGGTATAATTACAATACGATAAAGTGAGGACTTAAAAATGATACGTTTGATCTTTTGCGACGTTGATGGAACCCTAGTTCAAGATAACGATCAGGGGGAGTACACCATTTCGGTGGAAAACCTTCAGGAAATCAACAAGACGATGAATTCCGGCGTTCACTTCGCGCTGGCGACCGGCCGTCCGGCGGACTTTGTGCCGCGGATTTACGGGCGGCAGTTCAGCTTCGATACGGTCGCTTATTCCGGCGCCTATGTCACGGCCTCCCAGAAACTGATTTATGAAAGTGTATTCACCCTGGAAGAAGCTCGGCATATCCATGCCTTGTTGGAAAATCAGCCGGCTGAGCTGTTGTGTATTACCAATCAGAATGATTATTGCTTTGCGGATCGGAAACAGGAATATATCGACGAATTTTCCGATCCCGATAACGTGCCGGACCACCGGAAAATTCTGCCATGGACGCTTTCAGAGCTGACGCGGCGGAAACCTGAACAAACCTTTGTTTCCCTGGTCATCCTCGCGCATCAGCCGGAAATACTAAAGCAGCTGGCTGAGCAGGTGGTCCGTTTGGGCTATGATCCGGTCATGACCCGCCACGATGGCATTTCGGTAATGAAACCGGGTGTGAACAAGGCCAGCGGAATTCAGAAAATTGCCGCGCTGAACCATGTGCCGCTGTATGAGATCGCCGTTTTAGGGGATTCTATCAATGATCTGGAAATGTTTGATTTGATTGAAGAAAGCTACGCCATGGAAAAAAGCAATCCCGAAATCCTGGCGCGTGCGAAATATATTGTCCGCGACGTAGCCGAGGCGCTGCGCCGGATTCAAGAGAAAAACCGGGAAGAACAGGAGATGAGCAAATGCTGAAAATAACAAAAATTACGATCGCTTTCCTGTTGATCGCCGCACTGGGCGGCTGCGGGAAAAAAGCGAAGACCCCGGAGACCGATAATCCCGCGCCTTCGGAAACACCGCAGGAATCGGTTCAGCCGACGATCACGCCGGAAGCGACGCCGGCCTCTGACAACCAAGACGGAGAAGGAGATATTATGATGGAAGTTCCAGATCTGACCAGTCTTGACAGCATCACTCTGATCGTCAACAAGCAGCACCCTTTAGGCGAAGATTATGAGCCGGCGGACTTAGTGAAGCCGGACGTGCCGCTGGCGAAATCCTCTGTCACGCTGCGCCAGGAAGCGGCGGACGCGATGAAAGTCATGTTTGATGCGGCAACGGAAGACGGGATTTCATTAATGATCGGCAGTGGTTATCGCTCTTACGATTACCAGAAAAACTTGTATAACAACTATGTTGCCCGCGATGGCGAGGAGGAAGCGAACCGTTATTCCGCCAAACCTGGGCAGAGTGAACACCAGACCGGATTAGCCGCCGATTTATCCGGCACCAACAGCAGCTGTTATCTCAAGGGATGCTTCAAGGACACGGACGAGGGCGTCTGGCTGAAAGAAAACGCCTGGAAATACGGCTTCATTCTGCGTTATCCGGAAGGAAAAGAAGAAATTACCGGTTATATCTTTGAACCGTGGCATTACCGCTATTTCGGCAAGGAAGAAGCGCAGAAAATCTATGAAAGCGGTTTAACTGTCGAAGAATATTACAATTTGCAGGATTAGGCTTTTCAATTTTAAATTCATCTTCTATAATGGGGCTGTTTTCAGACCAGAATGAAAGATGAAGGAGAAATGATGAAGAAAAAATGTCTCTTTTTTGATATCGACGGCACCTTGGTCGATGAACAGACGCACCAGATTCCTCAAAGTACAATCGAAGCGCTGCAGGCGGCCCGGCGCAGCGGCAGTGTCGTATTCATCAACACCGGCCGGCCCTATTCGCATGTTTCGGCGATGATCAAGGCATTGGATTTCGACGGTTACTGCTGCGGCTGCGGCACAGAGATTCTCATCCAGGGCAAACCTCTGTACCGCCATCAAACTCCCCAGCCAATTTGTCAGCAGATTAAGGAAAAAGCCGACGCCTGTGGAATTGATTTGTTTGGTGAAAATACACCGACTTGTTATGTCAGCTTAGGCCATGTGGAAAATGGTTTTGTGAAGTCCATGGAAATTTTGAGAAGCGAAGGCTTTAATAATATTGTTCCCTGGGTTGATCATCAGTCGGAATTTGTAAAGTTCTGCATCGCTTATGATCAGCACAGCGATCTGGAAGCCTTCAAGCTGTTTTTAAAGCAGATGAAGTTTGAGTTTATCGACCGCTTCGACGGATTTGCGGAGATTGTTCCGCAGGCTTGCAGCAAAGCGACGGCAATCGATGTCGTACGGGAAAAATACAACGTGGATCTGCACGACTGCTACGTCTTCGGCGACAGCACAAACGATCTGCCGATGCTGAAGCATGTTCCGCACAGCGTTCTGATGGGCAACGGCACACCTTCGCTGAAGCCAATCGTCGAAAAAGTGACGGCCCGGATCGATCAGGATGGAATCGCAAAGGCGTTGAAAGAATACGGGTTGATCGGATAAATTGAACGAACAAGCAGAAACTTTCCAGTTTACAAGCGGCTGGGGAGTTTTTTTATTTTCATCACAAGAAAAACAGAGGCAGGAAGAACGATCCCAGAAAAATAAAAAAAGGACTCTCAATTCATTCTTCATGGCGTAAGCATCGCTTACACAAGAAAGTCTTGAGCGTCCTTTTTTGAGTATTGGTTCAGGTTTTAATCAATCCAAAGCTTTCCTGCCGCAGTCATCCGCAGGATTAAGCCGATTTTTCAAAGGAATCCTCCGGCCGCGGCTTCCGCAGAAAATAGCTGTTTTTCCCCTGTCGTTTCGCCTGATACATGGCTTTATCCGCCGCGTCGTACAGCTGATCGTAAGTTGTACCGTCCAGCGGCGCGGAAGCAATTCCAATGCTGACAGAGAACGCTCCGGCTTTTTCAACCGCAAGCCGGTTTAAGATATGCGAGGCTTTTTGGATGGCTGCCTGCGGATCCTGAGTTTGGTCCATAAAGACCATAAATTCGTCGCCGCCCAGTCTTCCGATCACGTCGTTCTGCCGAAATTCAGATTTCAAAAGCTGCACAAGATCAATCAGGATCTGATCGCCGATCATGTGTCCGCGCGTATCGTTGATTTCCTTAAAGTTATCAATATCCAGCAAGAATAAGAAGCCTTTTTGATCGTCACTCAACCGTTTCTCAATCCGCGCTTCGGTCGCTTCCCGGTTCAGAGCGCCGGTCATCGCGTCGGTGGAGGATTTTTCGATCAAGCGTTCTTCTTTGGATTTCTGATCCTGGATATCCACGATTTTGCCAATGATCGATAACGGATATCCGCTGCGTTCGCGGATTGCCTGTCCCTGACAGGAAACCCAGCGGTAGCCGCCTTCCCGGGTCTGGAACCGGACGTCCAATCGATATAAAGAATTGCCGGTGGACAGCGCTGCGGAGTTTAGCATGGAAATCATGGCGGGCTGGTCTTCCGGATGAATTAACGGCATTTCAACCTGCGGATTCATAGGGTAAAGTATCAGATCGGCCGGCACATTAAACCGCTCGGCAATATTGGGCGTAAAGGTCAGCCGCTGCGTTTCACAGGCATATTCAAATAAAATCGTATCTGAGAATTGCGCCAGTAAATCATAACGCGCCTGATTGTGCAGAATTTTCCGGCGCTGCCGGGTGAAGATCGCACTGACAACAACCGCAAGCAGAACCAGGAAGACGATCAGCGAGGCGGTCAGAACGGCGGCATTTTGGCTGATCAGTTTGGAATAGCCCTTAAATTCATAGGGATAGGCAATCGACAGCAGCAGCCAGTCGTTATAGCCCAGCGATGAAATCGTGATGTACAGCGCGCGGTTATCCGCCCCTTTGATCAGCATCATTTCACTTTCACCCTGCTTCAGCGCGGTTTCTACATTCTCCATCGCGATGTCCGAAGCGCCGATGCCTTCCAGTTCGGTCTGAAGGCGATAAGGAATTTCCGGCCATCCGTAAGGCTCAAGAATAATTTCTCCATCCCTGCGCACCAGAAAATTCTGCGCATATTCTTCATCATCGCTGTTAGGAACATTCACAAGCAGATCAGCATTCAAGATGCTGTGGAAAGCGCCGATCACCTGATCGTTCTGAATGACCGGCACGGAAATGCTGATCAAGGCGTCTGTGCCGTATTGTTTTTGCTGGAAAAGATCAGAGATATAAGGCTGTCCGTTCAATAAATTTTCAATCCCCTGCGGATCCGTGCCCGGTATCGGTGTTTCCAGCATCGACCGCAGCGTGGCCGCGGAAAAATACCGGATATCACGAACGGAATTGAAGTTCTGGACCGCTTTCAAATAGGATTGCGTCCAGGCACTTTCCGGATCCGCGTCCGACGTCTGATAAATGGCAGCGATCGCTTCCAGACTGCGCTGCGTGGTTTCGATGATATTCCTGGCTTCAAATTCCTGCTGCTGATGAGAAACGCTGAGTATTTCACTGATCAGTTTTTGAAAGACTTCTTCGTTGCGTTTCTGATTGACCTGAAGCAAACCGGCGATGACCAGAATGGACAGGATCAGACTGCCGGCAGCTAAAACCCAGCCTTTGCGGGAAACTCTCTTTTTTGTAGAAAGAATGGTTTTGTGTTTCATGAATCTTCACCTGTTTTCTAAGGAGAAAAAATTGTTTTTTTGAACAGACGTTTTTAGTAAAGAAATACCCGCTGAATTGAAATCGAAAATATAAAAACAATTTCCGGCGGGAATTTCCAAAGTTGATCTCATCCTGCAGTCTGCGGACCTGTCATTTTAATCTTCTATACCTTTTGTTTGAAAACTTTGAATAATCCTGCTGTTCATCGGAAAATTCTTCGTTAGTTCGGGAGATAAAGAGTATCTTTATTGTATAGCTTTCAATCAGGAGAATCAAGAACAGGGCTTAAAAATTGCCCCTCACGCGCCAAGGAAAATCCAGTAAACATCGCCAGGATCTCAATCTGAATAGCCCATAAATTCATGAAATTCTTGAAAAGTTCTTTCATTTAAGCAAAAAAGGGAAAATCAGAAAGGGAAGTCGCCGGAGTTTAGTTGACTTTTACAGAAAAACTATTGTATAATGTACCAGCAATTGCTCATTATTGTATAAAAAGAACTGGAGGTGGCTCTTTAATATGAAAAGAACTTATCAACCGAGCAAAAGAAAACACCAAAAAGTCCACGGTTTCAGAGCCCGCATGAAAACGGTCGGAGGACGTAAAGTTTTAGCCCGCCGTCGTGCTAAAGGCAGAAAGATCTTGTCGGCATAAAATAGTCACCCACAGGTGGCTTTTTTAATAACTCAAGATGAAGAAAAAATATCGGGTCAAAAAGGCCGGCGAATTTCAAACGATTATTGAGCATCGGAAATTTGTCAGCTGTCCTTCTTTTGTGCTGTATGTCAAAGCCCGCAAAGAGGAGCACAGCCGGATTGGAATTTCAGTCGGCAAGAAGTTGGGCAATGCCGTGGTCAGAAACAAAACCAAGCGTCAAGTGCGTATGATGTTTCAGGAAATTTATGATTTTGATGAAAATTTTGACGGAATTTTAATTGTCAGGAAAAAGTTTCTGGAACAAAGTTATTCAGACAACAAAAAAGACTTGGAAAGCCTTATTAAAAAAGTTAAAATAAAGAAGTACGCATGATTATTCAGTTAAGGAGAGTTCAATGAGAAATCGTAAAAAACAGTTGCTTCTGCTGCTGGTATTCGTCGCGCTGCTGTTCTTGGCAAGCGGATGCACATCGCCAGTAGATCCAGAAACAAAAGAAGTCATTCAAATCACATCAGATACGACGTTTAAGTATATGATGGCCAATGAAAACTGGTTCAACGCATTCTTCGTCTTCCCGTTAGCGAAGTTGGTTAACTTCCTGACGCCGTATGTCGGAGTTGCGCTGTCTGTTTCCATCGTCACCCTGTTGGTTCATTTAATCACTTTGGTCTTCACGATCAAGTCCACGGTCATGACTCAGAAAATGCAGGTCATTCAGCCGGAAATGAACCGGATTACGAAAAAGTATGAAGGTAAGACCGACGAGCGTTCCCAGATGGCGCAGGCCCAGGAAATGCAGCGGTTATACAAAGAAAACGGCATCAATCCGTTCGGCGCGATTATTTCTTCTTTCATTCAGCTGCCGATCATCATGGCTGTTTACATGTCGGTTCAGCGTGCTGAATCCGTCGTTAACGGTACGATGTGGGGCTTAAGCTTAAAAGAAACGCCGCTGCATGGCGTGATGTCCGGACAATGGCTGTATCTGGTTCTGTTCGTCTTCATGGCGATCTGCCAGATTGGTTCAATGATGCTGCCGCAGTTCTTAGCAACGCAGAAAGCGAAGAAGGAAGCAGCCGCGCATCATAAGAAGTATGAAAAGACCAAGCAGCCAGGCGGCAACATGATGATCTACATGATGGTCTTCATTCTTGTCATCTCGGTCAACTGGCCGGCAGCCATGACGATCTACTGGGCTGTTTCGTCGCTGGTTATGATCTTCAAGACCTTGTTTGTTCAGTTTATCTATATCGATAAGAAATAGTAAAGAGGGACTTTATGAAGAAATACACAGGAAAAACATTAAATGACGTACTGAATTCCGCAGCGAAAGAAAAAGGCGTGTCCGTCGAGGAACTGACTTATTTCGTTACCGAAGAAAAACAAGGATTCCTGGGAATCGGAGCTTCAGTCACCGCTGAGGTTTATGCTTCCTGTGATGTCAAAGAGTTTCTCTTCAATTATATCGGTGAGTTTTTTACCGGTCTGAATCAGGATGTTGAAATCGAAATTTTTGAGGAAGACGGCGGATACCGGATTATGCTGAACGCGGAAAACAACGCGGTAATTATCGGCAAGAACGGTCAGACGCTGCAGGCTTTGAATACCGTTGTGCGCGGAGCTGTCAATTCGGCATTCCGCAAGCGGTTCTCCATTATGATCGATATCAACCACTATAAGGAAGAACGGTATGAAAAGGTTAAATCCATTGCCGGACGGATCGCGAAAACGGTGCAGCGAACGAAAGTGGACGCTTCGCTGGATCCCATGCCGAACGATGAACGGAAAGTCATCCATCAGTATCTGGCGGACTGGCCGTATATTAAAACAGAGAGCGAAGGCGAAGGCAGCCGGCGTCATCTGAAAATTATGTACGACCGCACAAAGACGGCGGGAAAGAAATAAAGAAATGAAGCAGGGCTTGAAAGGGCTCTGCTTTTTTTTGCTTGCGTGTTGTAAAGGAGAATACATTGACATTTGTAAAGGAAGTCGTTATGATTATATTGACAAATGTAGAGGTGAGAAGAATGAGCGGAGAGAAAAGGCTGCCGGACACGGAGCTGGAAGTGATGACGGCGATCTGGAAATGCGAAATTCCTGTAAAAACGTCAGAAATTGCCAGACATATTGAACGGGACTGGACAATGTCAACGATACAGGCGTTATTAGCGCGATTAGAAGAAAAGGGCTATGTCAGCGTCGTCAAAGAAGGACGTTTAAAAACGTATGTGCCGTTAATCAGCGAAGAAGAATACCGCGATCAGGAAACGGTCCGCTTCTTTGAACGATTTCACCGAAAATCAGTACGCAGTTTATTTATGACTTTGGTTAAAAATGAGAGTTTAACAGAAGCGGATCTGGAAGAATTGGAAGCGATTATCCGGAAAGAGGAAAAACGGAATGACTGATTTGTTTGGACAAGTCATTGAAATATCACTTTCCATGTCGGTACTGATCGTAATTCTGTTTGTTTTTTCCAAAACCATGCATCAACGATATCGGGCTTCAGTTGTGGTCTTGGCCTGGCTGGCCATCGCTTTGCGGTTGGTTCTGCCGTGGAATATCACGCTGCCTTCCGCGGCGGTCACGATCCCTGTTCCTCAGCGAATGGTGCAGCCGCTTCCCGTGGGATCCTCATTTACAGAGAGGCCTCAGCCGGAAACCGAACCGCAGCTGCCAAGTCCTTCATTTTCAGAGCATTACGAAAAAGCAGAAGAAAACCCAACACCGGCAACAGGATTTTCAATTTCGATCTTACAGATCTTAACGGTCATTTGGATCATCGGTATGGGATTATCCGTCCTTCGTTTAACACTGGATTATTATCGAGTGAAAAAGCTTCTGATGGCACGCGGACAGCGTGTTTCCAGACAGAGTCCGCAAGGTCGTCTGTTGCGTCAGCTGGGACGGAAAATGAAAATGAAGAAAATTCCGCCGCTGATTGCCAGCCGGTCAGCGCCTACGCCAATGGCGATTGGATTTCTTAATCCCGCGATAGTTCTGGCTCCGGAATTATTGGAACATGAAAATCTGGATCTGATTTTAAAGCATGAGCTGATTCATCTGAAACAAAAAGATTTGTGGAAGAAAGTGCTGCTTAGCGCAGCTCAGACCATTCATTGGTTTAATCCGTTCGTCTGGCTGATGAACAATCAGGCAGAAAATGATATCGAGATGGCCTGTGATCAGCGATTATTAAAAGGGCAGTCGAAGGAAGTCAGAGCGGTCTATGGCCGGATGATCGTCGATGTCATTCGTCAGACCCGTCTACCAATGACGGCGTTCTCTACTCGTTTTTCATCCGGAAAGCCGCTGAAAAAGCGTATTCAAGCTCTGTTTGATTCCTCGCGGAAGAAGAAAGGGACCCTGATCTTAACCGTGATCCTGTTAAGCACGGGAATTGGCTCCATGTTGGTTGCCTGCAGCGTACAGGCACAGCCGCAGGAGCCGGAGGAACGATTATTACAGATTAGCCGCAATGACGAGAATGCGGAGCTGATGTTACAAAGCGAAGACCCGGAAGTTCTGGAAACGATGCAGAAAGTGCTTGACCGGCAGCGAGAGCCAATCAGCGATCCCTATTATTATGATCTGAGAATTCATTATAACGGGAAAGATTATTTAGCCTGGACAAATCCAAAATGGTTGTATCTCAATGATCAACAGGGAAATATCAGCTATACTGACGATCCTTACACCCTCTATGATTTCTATGCTTTGATCGGTTACGAACAGCCGGAAATCAAGACAGGAGAAATGAGTATAAATCCAGTCCAAAATTCGATCTCAAAGATCACAGTACCTGAAATAAGTTCGAATTTACAACCAGAAAAAGAAGTGAATTGGGGATTAATTCATTCTGATCAGATTAAATATTTTGATATATTCTCAAGTCTCCACGGAGAATATGTTGAAATGGGATATTTCACATGGAGAGAATTAAATCCTGATTTAGATCAAAATCCTTTATTCACTTTCGTTATCTATCCAAATACGGATGGATATGATCAACCATTAAATATAAAATTTGTAGAAGGTGATTTGGTCTTAATTAATAATCAGTTAGTACAACTGAACCAAGATTATACGGAGGACATTCGGCAACTTCTTGAAATATTAAGCGAAACAGGATCTCATTTTGAAAGCATTGAGGAAGAGGCTGAATTAAAGAAAGAAGTGATTCGTAAAAATTATACTAATCTAACACTAATCGAACCAAGAATTAGTCATGAATCAAGAATCTATGATATCCCGCAGATGAATTTGCGAATTACCGTAGATCAGGAAGTTCCTGCCGACGTGTTCATGATTTATGATAGACTCTCACACAGCGTTGGTTTTGAATATTATGAATGGCCGGTTGGAACTGACTATAGTTATGTGTATGGGATTGGAATGATTGATGGGGATTATATTTTTGGACTGTTTGAAGAACCTCCAGTTGATGGTGGGTATTTTGAAGGTGATGGGGCAACTTTAGCAACTGAAGTTCATCGCTTTAGTGACCATGAAATATTATGTAAAATTGGCGATTTAAGTATTGATATAACATCAAAAAGTGTCGATTATATGAAGAAGGCTGGTTTTTGGTCAGAGTCAGAAAATTCTCTTACTTTGCTGGATCATCTGACCTTTGAAAAAATCCATGAATAAGCAGTGAGTAAATCTCTTTAGGAAAGGAAGACGAAGAATGAAAAAGATTATCATCGTAGTAGCCTGCTTTTTATTAACAAGTTGTGCCCTGCAGGAAACAAAAGAACCGATAGAAAATCCGCCGGCGACAGCTCCGGCAGAAAGTACGCCGGAGGCCTCAGCAGAAGCAAGCCCAACACCTTCACCGGAAACAATTCAGTTGGCGGAAGGCGTAACCGCGGAAAAGCAAGATGGAAAGTTAATCATCAGCGCGTTTAACGGAGATGTCACGTTGGAAATGATCGATCCATTGCCTTCGGAGCTGAATGCCAGCTTTCAAATGAGCGAGGATCAAACTACGCTGCAAATTGAACTGGAATTTCAGGCGGAAGGTTGTACCGCGAAGGATGGAACTTGCAGCAATCTCTTTGAATCCTATTCGATTTCCAGAGAAGCAGGAGAAAATCCGATCGGGACGATCAACGGGTACACCGTCTCAGAAAACATCATATTGGATTCCATGCTGACGGAGGAAAATTTAAAACGGTACCGGGAATTACAGGGGTATCCGGATGGTGAATGGAGTGAAAATATTCAGCCTGTCCGCTATCTTCTGTGGACCTTTGATAACGAGGAACAATGAACAATTGAAGCGATGCAAAAAAGAATGGGCGACTGTTCTTTTTTGAAACTCAAAATGCTGAGAAAAACGGATGAATTCCCAAAAAAGCAAGAAAATGATCTAATCAATTTGACAAAACAAAACTACAAATGTAGACTTAATATAGAACTACATTTGTAGACTCTCTGCGTATTCGATCATTTTAGAAACAGATCGAGGCTCAGGGATAGAAAGAGAGAATGACTATGATCGCAGACGAATATGTTTTTGACGAACATCCCAAACCCCAGGAAATCGAAGACTTTCTGGAAAGCCATCCGCAGAACAATTTACTTCAACATGCCCGCTGGAGCCAGGTCAAGGAAAACTGGTCGATGAAACAAGTCGTTGTCCGCCGGGGCGGAACGATCCGGGCGTATGCGATGATTTTGATCCGTCCGCTGCCGCTGGGATTAAGTCTGTTTTATATTCCCCGCGGACCGATCGCCAACTATCAGGATGAGCCGTTAATTCGTTTTCTCTTTGCAAAGCTGAAAAAACTAGCGCGCCGTTCTCATGCGGTCACCCTCCGCTTTGATCCGAATTTGATCGATCGCGCTTATCCCTATGCGCAACGCAATCAAAACCATGACGAACATCATCAGGCCGCGGTAGTTCAGCTGCTGACAGGACTGAAATGCCGTCATAAAGGCTATACTTTGTACCTGCGTGAAGCGACGCAGCCGCGCTTTCAGGCAGTTATGCTGCGGGAACAAATTGATTGGGCAGCATTAAACGGAAAAACCCGGCGAAGTATCCGGCACGCTGAAAAATGCGGGGTGACAATTCATGAGGGTGAAACCGAACTGGATCCTTTCGTTGAGGTTATGAAACAAACAGAACAACGAAAAAAGATCCATCTGCGCAATGCGGAATACTTTAAACGCTTAATGACGTTGTACGGCGAACGCGCTGTACTGATGACTGCCCGGCTGGATCTGAATCAGCGGCGGAATCAGATTGAGGATCAGATATCCGAGCTAGAAAGAAAACCTGAAGAACTTAATAAAGTAGAAAAAGAACAGATTATCAATTTGAACCGGGAACAGGAATTTCTGGAGAAAAAATTAAGCCAGGGTCTTTCTGTTGTCACACTGTGCGGATTATTGGCTTTGATTCAAGATGATCAGATGGAAGTCTTGTATGCGGGTACAAACAGTGAATTTCTGACTTACCGCGCGCCCTATTCCGTGCATTGGAAGTTGTTTGAAAAAGCCCGGAAGATGGGGATTCAGCGCTGCAATCTGGGGGGCGTAGAAGGCACGCTGGACGATGGACTCAGCATTTTTAAAGGTAATTTTCCAATTCAGATCGAGGAGATGATCGGCGAATTTGATCTGCCGGTCATGCCGGTTCTCGCATGGATGCTGGACCGGGGAATCGCCTTGATCAAAACGGTTCGGCGCTGGAAGGCAAAAACATGCTGAGACTGATTGAACACGAACAGCCCCAGCTCTTTGACGCCTACGCGGCCAACGGTAAAATTCCGCATTATTCCAAAACCCATTTTTACGGCGAGCTTTGCCGCCGAAAGGGAATCGAGATTCAGCTGGTTTCCGCCCGCAACGAAGCTGATGAAATTGCAGCGACGGCCTTGATCCAGTGGGAAAAAAGCGGCGGAGAGGAGTATGGTTATCTCTGTTATGGATTCAATCTGGATTATACGGACACAGAAACCTTGCAATTCTTTGCCACTGCTTTAACGGAATTGGCAAAGCGGCGGGGCGCGGCATATTTGCGGATGGAGCTGAATATTCCGCGGATCGAGCATGAAAAAGATGGCCGGATTAAACCGGAGGGATTTAACAATGAATTTGTGACGGCGCAGATGGAAGCCTGCGGTTATCATCATCTGGGGTATACCTATGGTTACAGCGGCAACCGGATGTCGCGGTTTACCTATTGTCTGAATCTCGATCAGCCGCTGGAAACGATCCGGAAGCAGATAAAACACTACGCTGCCTATCAGAAGAAAAATATCCAGCGTGCGGTTTCAGTAAAATTGAGCGATGCGCGGGATCTGTCAATCTTAGTTGAAGCGGAGCGCGAACTGGCGCATAAGCTGCATTTTCTGCCCAAAAAGGAAAAGGATTTCCGGCAGCTGATGGAATGTTTCCCTGATCAGGCCCGTTTGTATGTCGTCAGCGCGAATGTCGATCAGGCTTTAAGTCATCTGAAAATTCTGCGCGAACAGCTTATTTGTCAGCAGGGAAAGTTGATCAACGCTCAACGCCTCGCTGAAAATCAGAAACAGATTGTGGCGCTGGATCAGGAGATCGCGGAGCTGATGCGGGATTATCAGGGACTGGGGGAAATCAAACTGGGCGCGAAACTCATCATCCAACAAGGCGAACATGTCTATAACGTCAATATGTATACAAAGAAAATCCTGCCGAACTTCCGCGCCGCGTTTGCGCTGCACAGCGCGGTGATTGAGGATTGCTGGAAAAGGGGAGCGAAGACCTATGATTTTGAAGGCGTATCCGGCGCGCTGAATCCGGAGGATCCGTACTACGGTATTCACGATTTCAAGAAAAGCTTCGGCGGAGAATTCATTGAGTTTCTCGGTGAGTTCGACTATATCCAAGATCCGCAGGCGTATCAGAGAATTTTAAAGCGCCAGCGCCGGCGCAGAAAACTGCGGCGGGGTCTGGCCCGCGTGCTTTACCGTTGAGATGAAAGTTTGAGTTGACTTCCAAGGACGAGAAGCGGGAGAGATAAACTGTTTTAAATAAACAACTTTCTGGCAAAACACAAAAAGCAATCATAAAGGAACATAAAATCCACCTTCCTGGCAGGCCTGCGGGCAAAAAACAGGGAGATGGATTTTTTAATGAATCGCTTAAAAATGGAAAATAATCATCTTGTCTGAACTAAAATCAAGCCCATTAGAAATTCCGTGCTATGACGATTTTTGACAAAAAAAGTAGTCTTTTTGTGACAGCTGTTTTATAATGGATTAAGACTTGGAATAAGCCTTTATTTAAAGGGCTTTCCTTACAATTTAGGATGAAGCAAAATGTCTACATTATGTGACAGGAGGAAAAAAGCATGGATGAAGGCCGCAGAAAAGAACTGGAGAAATTATTTATTATGGATCCGGATGATGCATGGCGTACCCGGTTGTCGCCAGAGGAAGCTCTGTTGATCGCTCTGTGGGATCGTCAGTTTGCGGAAGCCCAGCTTCGCCTGCAGCAGGGAGAAAATCGGAAAGCTTCCAAACGCGCAAACACAAAAGAATGCGAATGAGATTTTCACACGAAAAAACAAGGCGTAGACTTTGTTTTTTTTTGGGTGTTGACAGAAGTGTCAGATAGTGTTATTGTATTAGTGCACTAATACAGAGAGGAGAAACCTATGGCAATCGATTTTGATTCTAACCTTCCGATTTATATTCAGGTTATGGACTATATCAAAAAAGAGATCGTATCCGGACGGTTAAAACCTGGCGATCGGGTCGATTCCGTTCGTGATCTGGCTCTGCACTTCGGCGTCAATCCGAATACCGTACAGCGATCGTTATCCGAGCTGGAACGCGAGGGCTTATTAAAAAGTGAACGCACCGCGGGGCGGTTTATCAGTGAAAATGAGGAACTGATCGGATTGGTCCGCGAACAGATGGCGACTTCTTGCATCAGCCGCTATGTAAAAGAGATGGAAAATCTGGGATATGAGGGAGAAGAAATTCTTGCTCAAACAGCCTATTATGTAAAGGAGAGGAACAATGACAACGGAGAACACTAAACCTTTGATTCAGATTCGGGGCCTGACGAAATCTTACAGTCAGACGACGGCGTTGAAAAATGTAGATCTGGATTTGGTTCCAGGCCAGATTATCGGTTTGTTGGGGCCGAACGGCAGCGGGAAGATGACATTGATCAAGATCATGAACGGCTTGCTTCGGGATTACAGCGGGGAGATTCTGATCGATGGTCATCGGCCTGACGCGTATACCAAAAGTATTATTTCTTATCTGCCGGATGAAAGCTACTTCAGCGATTGGATGAAGGCCAGCGACGCTCTGAAAATGTTTGAGGATATGTATGCAGACTTCGACGGTGCGAAAGCCCGTTTGTTGATGAAGCGACTGGATCTGAACGCGAATATGCGGATTAAGTCGATGTCCAAGGGCATGAAAGAGAAATTCCAGCTGTGTCTGATCATGAGCCGCAAAGCCCGGATTTATGTACTGGACGAACCGATCGGCGGCGTGGATCCGGCAGCGCGTGAATTGATTCTGGATATTATTCTGAACAACTACGCTGAAGATGCGATTGTGCTGATTTCGACCCACCTGATCAGCGACATTGAAAAAATCTTCGACGATGTAATCTTCTTGAAATACGGCGAACTGGCCATGCATGAGAATGCGGAACAGCTCCGGGCGGAAACAGGAAAATCGGTAGACGAAGTCTTCCGGGAGGTCTTCAAATGCTAAAACTCTTAAAATATGAATTGATTCATGAATGGCGCAGCTACGGGATTATTTATCTGGTTTTTATCGCTGCCTGCGCTTTGTCGCCAATCTTATTTAAAGATCAGATTTTGATGAATCAGGCCATGGTCCATACGTCATCGACGATGAATATGCTGGGTGTGATTTCAATCCTGATCATTACCATTATGACGATGGCGATCATTATCAGTACGGCGATCAACATTGCGCTGAATTACCGGAATTCGATGTTCAAGCGTCCAGGGTATCTGACTCTGACGCTGCCGGTTACGACGCATCAGCTGATTTTAAGTAAAGTGCTGGCCGATATTCTGTGGATTCTGATTGCCGGTTTCGTGTTGATGCTCGGCTATACTTTGATGGTTCTGGTCGCCGGGATTCTAGTGGGTATGAATCTGCCAAGCTGGTCGGACTGGATGCAGTTGTTCTCGCAGATGCATATCGATCTGTCGGATTTAGTGAGAGTGTTCCTGTCGTTGGCGTTGATTTTCTCAGGTATGGCTGAAATAATTCTGTATGTCTACATGATCATTACGCTGCCGCAGACAAAATTCACGCCGCGGCATAAGACCGCAATCTCTGTGACTTTGTTCTTCGCCATTTCCATTGCGATGGGAATGATCCGCGACAGCTTCTCCGGACCGATGAATCGGCTGTTTCATGGATTGTCGGCAAACGGAATCATCGCTGTCGAGATCTTGATTACCCTGGCTGTCTGCGCGTTGTTCTATGGCGTCATCTACTTTATTCTGGAAAAGAAATTAGAAGTGGAATAAACAGAAAGCGATTCTCATGGTTCAATCATGGGAATCTTTTTTTGCGATCAATTCTGTTGCCCGCAGACTCTTTTTCTTAGAAAGGAATAGGAAGGACAGGTCAAGTTGAAATCTGTTTCTCAGATTGGAATTCCGCTTATAAAAATCAGAATTCCGGTCATACTAACGACCAGGAGGATCGATGTTATGAAAATGATCAATGGAATTGCTTTGCTTCTGGTCATTGTCGGCGCCGTCAACTGGGGTTTGGTCGGAGCGTTTGAATTCAACCTGGTTTCCTTCCTGTTTGGTCCAGGTACTCTGTTTTCCCGGATTATTTACAGTCTGGTGGGGATCAGCGGTCTGATTGCGCTGACCTTCTTCGGAAGGCTCGGCGACTAACGGAAACCGGCAAAGCTTTTTTTCCTGAGCTAAATCAGGTATAATGTCACCGAGAGGTGACTTTTTTATGAGTCTGTTAATTACGATTATCTGCTTTGCGATTTCAGCGGGTATGTTGATTTCCCTGCTGACCTTGCTGAAGCGTTCTAAAAAAATGAAAAAACTGATTGCCTGCGTCGATCAAATTGGTGATGAAGCACGTTTCTTTCCCGCGATCGATCAGTTTATTGATTCCATCCAGGATCCGGAATTTGCGGCGAAGGGTGAAATTCTGAAATTGTGGGGACTGATCAAATATCAAAAGGAGCTGTCTGAAATTGAAGCGTGTCTGCAGCGGATGGATTTAAGTAAAATTATTATTGATCCGAAGCACCGCCGTCGGAATAAGATTGGATTAAACGAAGATAGTTTCTATTATCTTTGTTTTGCGTGCAGCTTTAAGGCGTACAGTCAGAATAACACGGAGTTGTTAAACCGCCTGCATGAAAAGGTGTTGGAAAAGGAAGATTATTTCCAGGATCAGCTGTTCTATCAGTTGTATACCGCCAGCTGGAACTGGTATACGAAGCAGGGCGACCGCGGGGAAGCGGTATTCCTGGATCTGGCGCAGGGCCTGATCAGGAAAATGAAATGTTCCCGGCAGATGCTGGATATTTACCGGAATATCGCCGCGGCTTTCTTAGCGGGGATCGCGCAGGAGCGTGGCGATGCGGAATTAGCGCAGCGGGTTGAAAAACCGGTGTCCAGCTGGGCGGCAACCGAAATGGGCGGCAACATTCTAAGGGATCTGGGGATCCACGAAGTGAGTCAGCTGCAGAGCTGGTCGAAAACGGATGATGCAGAGGAAGAAAAGCCGGAAGAATAACGAAACGGAATTTTGTGAATTCGACGAGGTTGAGATTAATAACTCAACTGATAAAAATATTGTGAAATAAACGATTCTTTGTGTATAATAGAGACAGCAGAAGGAAACTCTGTCTGCGAAAAAGTTGGAAGTCCCTGGCCTCAACGGGAGTTGAAAAAGTTGGAAATCCCTCGACTGAACGGGAGTTGAAAAAGTTGGAAGTCCCTTGCCTCAACGGGAGTTGAAAAAGTCTGGCAATCTCAAAAGAGGTTGCCCTTTTCATTTGAAAAACCAGAAAAGACGAAAAATCAAGTCTGGGAATAGGACAACCGGGCAGAATTCTGATATAATGATCGCGCACGAAAAGGCCGGGATGAATTGAAATCCGGTCATTTTATGTCTTGTTGGCACAGGCGTTACTGAAATAGCGCACCCGTTCAACAAGCGGTTAAACTACGTTTATACAAAAAAGACAGGAGGAACGACTTATGAAGTTAATCGTCGGCTTAGGCAATCCCGGCCGAGAATACGAACATACCCGTCACAACGCCGGTTTCGATGTGCTGGACCGGCTGGCTGATCTGTTGAACACCGGCATCAGCCAGTCCAAGTTCAACGCGCTGATCACAACAGTGCGCACCGGACAGGAAACGATCCTTTTGATGAAACCCCAGACCTACATGAACAATTCCGGGGAAGCGGTCATTCAGGCCGTCCAGTTCTATAAAATCCCGGTCGATCAGATTTTGGTGATCCACGACGACCTCGATCTGCCTGTGGGCAAGATCCGCATTCGCACTTCCGGAAGCGCTGGGGGGCAGAAGGGAATGAAGAACATTATCGATCATCTGCATACTCAGGATATCGCCCGGATCCGTGTCGGGATCGACAAAAATCCGCTCATTCCGATCGTCGATTATGTGCTGGGCAAAGTCCCGGCTGATCAGCGCGAGGATTACCAGGCAGCGATCAACCACGCGGCGGAAGCGGCCAAAGCCAGTATGACGATGCCGATCAGCGACGTCATGAACCGCTTCAACCGCAGCCGATGAATTTCCTGTTAGGCCGGCTGGCAGACAATCCAGCCGTTCAGGCCTGCACGGAACAACAACCCTTCCTTTCCGCGTCATCTCTGACGGAAGAGGCGCTGATTCTGGCCGCCAGCTACGCGCAAAATCCGCGGCCGATGCTGATCGTCAAGAATAACTTATATACCGCACAGCGTCTGGCGGAGAAGCTGAAATCTCTGCTCTCTCCGCAGGTCTGCGCGCTTTTCAGCGTGGAAGAATCGCTGCGGGTGGAAGCCATCGCCGCTTCGCCGGAAGCCATGGCCGAGAAAGTTGAAACACTGAACCGGCTGCTGAACGAAGATCAACTGATCTGCGTCACCCACGCGTCGGCGTTGGTTCGCTATCTGCCCTCGCCGGCTCAGTTTAAGCTCTGTACGATTGTTTTAAAGACCGGCATGGACGTGTCGATGAACGAGCTGAAACGCACGCTGATTGCGGCTGGTTATCAACAGACCGCCCGCGTCGACCAGCCGCTGTGCTTTGCCAGCCGCGGCGGGATTATCGACATCTACTCCATTAACAGTGAAACGCCGGTGCGGATTGAATTTTTCGATACCGAGATCGACAGTATCCGCACCTTTGATATCGCCACCCAGCGCACTCTTGAGGTCAAAGCTGAAACCGAAATTGTCCCGGCGTCCGACCTGCTTCTGGATGACGATCAGATAAGCTTAATTCAGGAGCGTGTCCGCCGCCATCTCGAGTCGCTCAAAAGTCGTTATACTCATGGCGAATACGAACAGATCGAGGGCATCATCGACCTTGATATGGAAACGATGCGCGCTCATCTGCGGGAAAGCCGCCTGTATCCTTATCTGAGCTATCTCGATGACAACAGCTCGCTGATCGACTATTGTCCTAAGGCTCAGGTTTTCCTGTCCCATCCCGATCAGATTAAAACCCATCTTCATCAACTGAGCGAGGAAACGACAGCCTATATTCAGGAAATGACGCAGGAGCTGAAAATGCTGCCGCGCTTCACCGTCCAGCATGAATTAAACACCGTGCTCGCCGGCCGCAAGATTACGGAAATCGACAGCTTTGATTCGCTGCGCAAGGTTCCGCACGCAATGATCCGCGAGGTTGCGCTGCCCAATGAAACGCTGGCGATGAAGCTGGAAATCGCCCTGAAGGAAGGCCGCGGCCGTCAGCTGTATTTCTTCTTGCAGGAACACGAGCTGAAAGAAGTCGTGCCGATCCTCAAAGGCAAGGAAATTCCCTTCCTGATTGATGATTTTAAGCCGCGCGATGAAGGTCTGGTGCTGATCCATCAGGCGCTGGACGAAGGGTTTGAGGCGCTTAAGGAAAACTTTGTCGTCTACACTTCCCACGAACTATTTAAGAAAAAGACCAAGCTGGGCCGCTACGCCTCCAAATTTAAGGAAGCTGAAGCGCTGAACAGCTATCAGGAGCTGCAGCCGGGTGATTTTATCGTTCATTCCCAACACGGCGTCGGGCAATACCTTGGAATTGTGACCCGTGAGTTCAACGGCGTGCATAAAGATTTCCTGCGCGTTGTTTACAAGGGCAACGACGAGCTGTTAGTGCCGCTGGAACAATTCCGTCTGGTGCGTAAATTCGTCTCCCGTGAAGGCGTGGTGCCGAAGCTGAATAAGCTGGGCAGCCATGATTGGGAAAAGACCAAGCAGCGTTTAAAAGACAATGTCAACGAGATTGCCGACCGTCTGGTCAAGCTGTATTCCCAGCGCGAAGAAAATATCGGCTACGCCTATGGGCCGGACACTCCGCTCCAGCAGGAATTTGAAGACGATTTTGATTACGACCTGACGCCCGATCAGGCGCTGGCCGTGCAGGAAATCAAAAAAGACATGATGCAGCCCAAACCGATGGACCGTCTGTTGTGCGGCGACGTTGGCTTTGGCAAGACCGAGGTCGCGCTGCGGGCCGCGTTCAAGGCGATCACTGAGGGCAAGCAGGTCGCATTTTTGTGTCCGACTACGATCCTTTCTCTGCAGCACACCGCCACGGCCATGAAGCGCTTTGAAAACTTCCCGATTCGCGTCGAAGTCCTCAACCGGTTTGTCGTGGAGTCCAAACAGAAGGAAATTCTGCGCGAACTCAAGGAAGGGAAGGTTGATATGATCATCGGCACGCACCGGATTCTGTCCAAAGACGTGCAGTTTCATGACCTCGGGCTGTTGGTCATCGACGAAGAACAACGCTTCGGGGTTGAACACAAGGAAAAGATTAAGGAAATGAAAGAATCCATCGACGTGCTTTCACTTTCCGCCACGCCGATTCCGCGTACCTTGCAGATGTCGCTGATCGGCATCCGCTCCTTGTCCCAGCTGGAAACCCCGCCGAGCAACCGGATGCCTGTGCAGACCTATGTCATTGAGAAAAACCGGGCGTTGGTCAAGGAAGTCATCGAGCGCGAGCTGGCCCGGCAGGGACAGGTGTTCTACCTGTTCAACAACATCCAGGAAATCTACAATGTCGCCCGTCAGATCAAGCAGGACGTGCCGGAAGCGGAAATCGCCGTCGCTCATGGCAAGATGAGCCGCGATGAAATTGAGGAAGTCATGATGCAGTTCACGGATAACGAAGTGAACGTGTTGATCTGCACGACGATCATCGAAACGGGCATCGACATTCCCAACGCCAACACGATTCTGATTGAAAACGCCGATACCTTCGGTCTGGCACAGCTCTATCAGATCAAGGGCCGGGTCGGCCGCAGCGATCGTATCGCTTATGCCTATCTGATGGTGCGTCCGCGCAAGCAGGTGAACGAGATCGCGCAGAAGCGCTTGCAGGCGATCAAGGAATTTACGGAGCTGGGCAGCGGCTATAAGATCGCGATGCGGGATTTGACGATCCGCGGGGCCGGCGATTTGTTAGGTCCGAGTCAGTCCGGTTTCATTGACACCGTGGGCATCGATATGTATATTGAAATGCTGCAGGAAGCCATCGCCGAGAAGAAAGGCGAAGTCAAGCCGGAGGTCAAGGAACCTGTCCGCGCGCAGGTTCAGGTCGACGGCTACATTCCGAAGCAGTTCGCGCCGTTGGATTTTGAGAAAATCTCGCTCTATCAGCGGATTGACGCGACGGCGGATGAAGCGCAGCTCATGGCGCTGAAAGAAGAAACGCAGGATTATTTTGGGAAAATGCCGAAATCCGTCGGCCTGTTGTTTGAGAAGAAACGACTCGATATCCTGCTGAACGAACCGCGGATCGATTCTTTCCGCGACGTTAAAAACCAGATGGAAATCATCTTCTCCAAAGCCTTTTCCGATCATATCGACGGCGTGAAATTATTTGAAACCTTCACCACGATTTCCAAGGATATTCAGCTCCGGTATGCGCAGGGCAAGATTATTGTCCGGCTTCCGAAAAAAGGAAATGAACTGGCGCTGGCGATCGAAGTGTTGGATCAAAGTAAGAAACTGGAAGTTTCATAGAATAATCCGGGGCCGGCTGTCCCATACTATTTGTACGTAAAGGAGAGTCGGCATGAAAGCAACAGGTATAGTTAGAAGACTGGATGACTTAGGGCGTTTGGTCATCCCAAAGGAAATCCGTAAAATATATAAGCTCAAGGAAGGGGATTCGATTGAATTCTTCGTCAACGAGGATTCGGAAATCGTATTGAAGAAATTCTCCGTCCTGAGCGATGAAACGGAGTCGATCACGCGGATGTGTCAGACGCTGCAGGAAGTCACGGAACATCCGGTATTGTTTGTGGAGGACGATCAGATTTTATGCGTCGGTCAGGCGAAGCTCGACGAATGGCGCAGCCAATCATTGTCCGTGGAATTTCAGGAGTGCGTGAAGGCGTATCATGTCCGCCCGTTCGATCAGGTGCGCTTATTCGCCGCCAAGCCGGAAACCTTTAAGGGAACGATCTTCCCGGTTGCGGTGTACGGCGACTGGCTGGGAGCCTTCGTCGTGTTGGAGGAGGATACTCCGCTGCAGCCGCAGCATCTGGATATCGCGCAGGCGTTCAGCCGGCTGTTGATCCGCAATCACGAACATTAATTGTGTTTTTCCGGATAAGCAAACAGGGAATGACTGCTGAACAAAGCTGGAAAATCTTTATTTTAACCAAGCTGTGTCACAAGCGAAAAGCACGGCCGCTGAGCAGGTAAGCAATAAAAAAACAGGCGTTTGACGCTGCCTTCGGAGTGACGAAGCGCGGAGGACGTCTGTTTTTTTGTGGATAAAAAACGATAATGTTCTGTAATTTATACAAATTTTATCCATGACGATGAACGTGTTCCGGATTTATTAATAATCCGACAGGTGTTCCTGTTATTCAGAACAGGTCAGCGGGTGAAAAACGTTTTGCCGTCAAAGGTTTCATGACGCAGCTTTTCGTCCAGCTCCGGCGCCGCTTCCCAATCCGCATCCGCACTGCCATATTTTACTGTGTGCAGCACTGAGCCTTCGGAAAGATAGACATTATGCGGCAGACCCGGCGGAAGCATAAAGCTGTCGTCGGGGCCTAAGCGGCGGAAGGTCAGCTGCTCTGCCTGCCGCAAGGCGATCACGATCCACCCTTGTTCCACAATATAGAATTCCCGCTTTTGATGATGAACGTGACTGGACTGCCATCCGCTTTGTTCCGCGCTCAGCGTCAGAATATAGCTGCTTCCGGTATCCCGGGTCAGGCGAAACCGCAGTTCGCCATTATCCATTTGATGATGAACCGGCTGGATGCCGAACTCCAGCGCTTCCTTGTCAGTCAGTTTCAACATTGTTTTTCCTACTTTCTTTCCAGACAGTATAAACCGGAAATAAGACGTTGAACAGAGACAGGGAGAAATTATGATCGGCTCTGATAGCAGCCCGGGATTAAAATACGAACTAAACTATGGTATGATAGGAAACAGAGGTGATGAAATGCGATTGGATAAATATTTAAAGGTGGCCCGGATCTTAAAGCGCCGCACGGTATCGAAGGATCTGGCGGATCATCAGCGTGTGCTGATCAACGGGAAAGTGGCCAAGCCAGCCAGCGAAGTCCAGGTCGGCGATCTGATCACCGTGATTTTCGGTCAGCGTCAGCTGACGGTGCGCGTGACGGAAACCGCTCAGTATACCCGCAAGGAAGACGCGGCTTCGATGTACGAAGTCGTGGAGGAAAAGCGTGTCGAGCTGGAATAATTGAAACCTTCTGTTCATACGTTGATAAGGAACAGGAGGTTTTTCTTTATGAGTGAAAGTCTGTTATCCAATCCTTTGAAATTTGAAACGAATCCGTATCATAACGTAGTGATGAAAGACCGCAAAAGTCTGGATCTGACAGGCGTTAAGCAGATCGACAGCTTTGACAGCAACGAATTTCTTTTGGAAACCAGTCAGGGCTGGATGCTGGTGCAGGGCAAGGATCTGACGCTGGGCAAGCTGGACACAGAGCGCGGGGAGGTCAGCATCCATGGCCTGATCGACCGCCTGGAATATATCGTAAATAAAAAAGGGCCGGGCAAGGAATCCTTTTTAGGTAAGCTGCTGAAATGATTCTGCTTCCCCAGCAGTTTCAGGCGCTGGTCTATCATTTTTTCAGCGGCTGGGTGTTCGCCCTGACCTGGAGCGGCATGAACCGGCTGACGTGGCATTACCGCCTCCATTTTGTGCGCTGGGTGATTGAAACGCTTTACTTTTTTATCTTTGTCACGCTGATGTATGCCGGTCTGCTTCCGATTACCGGCGGACAGACGCAAATGTATCTGCTCGCCATCTTTGTGCTGGGCGCCGCGGTTTATCTTAAATTTTACGCCATGACATTTTCTCCCTTGTTTGAAGGGATTGTGCGCAGCATCGTAAAGCAGCTGACCGGATTTAAGAAACAAAAAGCGAAAAGTCAGGCAGCTTTTAAGCATCGTCAGGAAATCCGGCATAAGAAAAGAGACAAAAAGCGGCAGAACAGAAAGGTGAAACGTCAGAAAAAACAGAACGAAAAGCAGTTGAAGCGGCAAAAGAAAAGGGAAAAACATCAGGCTAAACAAAATCGGAAACATCACGGCCGCGTGATGCCGAAGGAAGAATCCGGCTAAAGCACGGGTTCTTTTTATGTTTTTTCATTTCAAACGGCGGCCGCCGCGGTCAGTTCACCGGAGTTTCACTTGCGTTTAAATGATTTTTCAGTATAATAAAGGTGCACCTAAATTTTTATCATTTTCGCAAGAAAACAGGCGAAGGAGGAATTGAACTTGACAGCTGAAAATAAAAATGAGCCGAAAACCGCCAAACCCAAGGGACGGAAAAAACGGAGCATGCTTGCAAAGTTCATCAGCCTGGTCGTAATCTGTTTTTCCCTGTTTATGCTTTACGGCGTAGTCAAGGAAATCTTAACGACAATGGAATTGAAGCAGCAGATCTCCCGGGTCGAGGAAGAACTGAAAACCCTCCAGGAAGAAAATAAATATCTGACACTGCAGCGGGATAAACTTGAAGATCCTGCTTACGTACAAAGCTATGCGCGGGGAAGCTTTATGCTTTCCAAGGAAGGCGAACAGATTTTCTATCTGCCGTCGAACGATAAGAAATAGCCAGGAAATACGCAATCACAGCCGGGTCTTGAAGACCCGGTTTTTTTGTTTTCCACCGCCTGGATCCCGTTGCGCCTGAAAGAATGATGTAGGATTACCTGAAAAACAAAGGAAAAATAAGCGATTTCCAGAGGTTAAATCCTTATAAATCAACTATTTTTCATACAACGACACGTTACGCGGGATTTCGACAAACCCCAACCCCTATAATGACGCTGTCAAGGTAAAGAAAGTGAGTGAATAAGGATGAAGGGTCCGGGAATCAACGATTATTTAAGAATACTTCAACAGAAGAAGCAGGAGGCGCATGACCGAGGGGAGAAATGGATAGAAATTAGTTCCAAAGAACTGCATCAGGAGGTGTCGCCGGAACACGCGACCATGCCGACCTGCTGCCAGGCGATTTACAAGCTGTTATATCAGGGCGATGATATTCTGCAGCGGCCGAAGGGACAAACCGGTTTCGGTTCGCATTTGCGGGTTCGGTACTATGTCGACAATCTGACGGATCGGGAAGTCATGTTTCCGCCGAAAAAGCGCGGCCGGCCTGCGAAGAGCGAGGAACAGAAGCGCCGCGACCGGATGATGAAAAGCAGCCGGAATACGGAAGACCTGCGCCGGATTTTAGCGGCCTGGTTAAATGAACGTGGATGGCAGACAACCGAGTTTCCAAATAAAATTCAGGCGGAAAAAGATGGAATTACCTGGATTATTGAGGTTCAGGGAACGCATCGCGGCCGCCGCCAGCCGCTGCCGGCGAAGATCAATTCCATTCTCAAAGATATCAGCGAGGATACAGCCAGCTCTATTCGTTACAGCGTTGCGTTTAACGATTCTTCGGTGTACCGCAAGCAGTGGAGCGAGATTCCCAAGGTTGTGAAAAACAAGCTGAATGTCAGCGTTATTCTGGCGGATAAAAGCGGGAATATCCAAGAAGTTAAATAATTGTCAGTCCAAGGCAAAGAATCCCCCCTTAACGGAAAAACAAAGAAAGATCCCTCATTTTGAAGCGGATCTTTTTTTTGTGTGAAAGTGAAGCGTTTCAGCTCGCTTCTCCTGCAATCTTGGTGACTGTGCGAAGCGCAGTCATGGAGATCAAGATGAAAATTCATTCAAATTCCCAGGAATTGGCTTAAAAAGTAGACTTTACCTGACGATTGAAATATAATAAGAATTACTGGAAAAACCGTTTGTTTTCGACATAATCAGGCCCGGTGCAAAAGGTCTACTTTATTAGACACGCTTGGAAAGACAGGTGATAAAGGTGGAAGTTTTCGGGATTAACAGCGCGATCGAGCATATCTTGATCTTCTTAAAAAATGAAGTCCAGGCCGCGGAGCTGACGGATCTGAGGAAATCCGATTACCGGGAACCGCTGCTTGCCGTTCTAATAGAATGTCCGCTGGGCTTGTATCGTTTGGAAACCTGGCGTGAAGTTTTTCGCTGGCTGAACTGGACGCTGGAATTTTCAGATTATGATGAATTGAAAGCCGCGTTGGAAAATGCGCGAATGAAGCAATAATGTTAAGAACTGCGGGAGCGGTTCTTTTGCTTTTCGATGAAAAGGAAGCTTTAAGCATAGACTAAAATGGAAGGCGTTCATTGCTTTGCGGCTGCGGATAGAGGTTGTTTCTCAGCGATGATCGGATAAAAGAAACGGAGGAAACGTCATGATAATTCAAACGCTGCGGGCGGGGCGGGAACAAGAAATCCTGCGTTTGTATGAGGTGGTCGGCTGGACGGCTTATTTGAACCAGCCAGATCGGATAAAACCAGCTTTCGATCACTCGCTCTGTGTGCTGGAACTGTGCGATGACGACGATCGGCTGTTAGGCTTTGTCCGTGCGGTTGGCGATGGAGAAACGATCCTCTATATCCAGGATTTGATTGTCGATCCCTCCGTACAGAATCAAGGCTGGGGTACGCTGTTGCTGAAAACGATGGCGGATCGGTATCCGCAGGTCCGCCAGAAAATCCTGTTGAGCGATGATGTTGAGAAAACGCTGCGCTTTTATCGTCGGCTGGGCTGGCAGCCGGTAAGTGAGCTTCATTGTCAGGCATTGATCAAAATCATTCGTTAAAGCTTGGCCATGAAAATTAAGATTAATAACTCAATAATCAGTTATTAATTTCTTTTCGTTATGAATAAAAGCAAAGGAATAGCGGGTTTTAGTAAATTGTGTATAATTTGTGAAATTTTTCTTGATTATCTCGCTTAAATTGATATACTAAAAACGCAAAAGCATTTGCGAAGGAGAGATTGAAATGAAGAAATTAGTTGCTCTTACTCTTGCCAGCTTGATGCTTCTGGCGGGCTGCTCCAGCACGCCGAAGAACGACGGCAATGAGGCAACACCGACTCCGGAAGCGGCAGCGACAGAAGCTGACGTTATCGTCGTAGGCGCCGGCGGAGCGGGCATGACAGCGGCGATTGAAGCTGTAAACGCAGGCAAGTCGGTTATCGTGATCGAAAAGGCAGCGATGACTGGCGGCAACACCACGCGTTCTACCGGCGGCATGAACGCGGCGAATACACCGGAACAGGATAAGAATGATTTCGCGGAAGACGCGGGCGTCGAAAAGATGCTGGCGAGCGCGAAGGAAAACTATCCGGATTTAGCGGAGCTGACAGCCACGGTTGAAAAGCAGTATGAAGAATACAAAGCCAATCCAACAGGTTACTTTGATACTGAAGAGCTGTTTATGCTGGATACGCTGGTCGGCGGCAAGAACCTGAACGATCACGCTTTAGTTGAAGTTCTGGCGAATGAAGCGAAGAACGGTATTGAATGGTTAAAGACAATCGACGCAAATCTGTCGCAGGTCGGCAGCTTCGGCGGCGCGAGCGTTAAGCGGATTCATAAGCCGGTCAACGATGAAGGCAAGACAGTTGCAGTGGGTTCCTACCTGGTTCCGAAGCTGACAAAAGCAGCGGAAGACAAAGGCGTTCAGTTTGTTATGGAAACGGCGGCAACCGAATTAGTCGTTACTGACGGCAAGGTTACCGGCGTCAAGGCGGGCGATACGACGTATACCGGCAAAGCAGTGATCTTAGCGACCGGCGGCTTTGCGGCGAATACGGAAATGGTTCTGAAATATAAGCCAAGTTATGAAGGTTTTGTCTGCACGAACGCTCCAGGCATGACGGGCGACGGCATCGTGATGGCGACGGCTATCGGCGCAGATACCGTGGATATGGAACAGATCCAGATCCATCCGACGGTTTCTCAGGAAACCAGCGCGCTGATCACAGAAGGTCTGCGCGGCGATGGTGCGATTCTGGTCAACAGCGAAGGCAAGCGGTTCTTTGACGAAGTCGGCACGCGTGACGCGGTATCGGCAGCGGAAGTGGCGCAGCCGGGCGGATTTGCATGGTTGATCGTCGATAACAAGATGGTCGAAGCTTCCAGCGTTATCGCCGGCTACATCAAGCAGGGTCTGACAGTGGAAGGCGCTGACGTTGAAGCCTTAGCGGCGGCGATGGGTGTCGACGGTGCGGCTTTAGTAGAAACGATGGACAAGTGGAATGCTTGCGTCGAAGCCGGCAAGGATGAAGAATTCGGCCGGACCAGCTTTGCGAACAAGCTGGATGAAGGTCCTTACTACGCGATCAAAGTGGCTCCGGGCGTTCACCACACGATGGGTGGTCTGAAGATCAACACGAATACGGAAGTTCTGGATGCTTCCGGCAACGCGATTCCGGGTCTGTATGCGGCAGGCGAAGTCACTGGCGGCGTCCATGGCGCTAACCGCTTAGGCGGCAACGCAGTGGCGGATATCATCGTCTTCGGACGGATTGCCGGCCAGCAGGCAGCGGCTTACGCAAACTAAGCAAGAGTTAACAAGTGAGGTACAAGAACGGATGTTCAGTGATGAATGTCCGTTTTTTTTTGAATTTATCGTTAAAAATGGAAGTTTAAATTCTCTGTTTCATTTATTTTCTTTTTATGAATGCTATTTTTGAACTGGAAAGTTTACGGCAGGCTGGTATAATGATAGAGAAAAGCTTAGCTTGCTAACAGTTGGTGAAGGAAACTAAGTGATCGCAGAGGGGGGAATGAGAATCTGTTATGGAACTATTAAAGAAATATCTAAGGCCGTTGTTAAAAGCGATGTCCGTCAGCTTTCTGATGAAGTCGTTGGGAGCGCTGGCGGTGCTGCTGCTGCCCTATCTGTTGGCGTATGTGATCGACACAATCGTGCCGACCAAGGACATTCAATTGATTGTTATCTATGGCTTGATCATGATCGCCGTATCCATTGCGGGCTGGATTTTTGACATCAAAGCGAACCGGCTCGCGTCCCGCGTCGCCCGGGATGCGACCATTCATATCCGGCACGATCTGTTTGAGAAAACGATCCGGCTGTCCTGCCGCAAAGGGGATGAATTTACAATACCATCCTTGGAAAGCCGTCTGACCAGCGATACCTACAACGTTCACCGGATGATCGGCATGATTCAGCGGATGGGGGTCCGCGCGCCGATTCTGTTGATCGGCGGGATTGTGATTACGCTGATTATGGAGCCGGTGCTGGCGCTGGTGATGCTGGCGACATTGCCGTTTATCACACTTTTGGTTTATTCGAAAGCCACCAAGGGCATTCCGATGTTCACCAAGGTACAGCGGGCGCAGGACCGGATGGTTTCCGTCGTTCGGGAAAACGCCCAGGGCATCCGCGTGATCAAAGCGCTGTCCAAAGCGGATCATGAAAAAAAGCGTTATGAAAACGTCAACACGGGACTGGCGAATGAGGAACTCAAGGCCAACACCCGGATGGCCGCGATCAATCCGCTGATGAACCTGTTTATGAATCTCGGTCTGGTGGGCGTCATTCTGGTCGGCGCCTGGCGGGTCAACGGAGGCTTGAGCGAAACCGGCAAGATCATCGCCTTCACCAATTACTTTACGATCATTACCAACGCGATGATGTCGATCAGCCGGATCTTCGTCATGGTTTCCAAGGGAATCGCCAGCGCGGACCGGATTGAGGAAGTGCTGCAGGCTCAGGATGAAATGGAAATCATTCCCGACGATTCGCCGCTCAATGACAAGATCGTTGAATTCGATCACGTCAGCTTTTCCTACCTGGGCGTGAAGGATAACGTCGAGGATATCACATTTGAAATGAAAAAAGGCCAGACGCTGGGAATTATCGGTGCAACCGGTTCCGGTAAGTCGACGATTCTGCAGCTGCTGATGCGCTTCTATGACGCGGATGCCGGGACGATCCGGATTCATGGCCGCGATATCCGCAGCTATGATCCGAAAGAGCTGCGGAAGGAATACGGCATCGTCATGCAGAACGATTTTATCTTCCAGGATTCCGTCCGGGAAAACATCGCCTTCGGCCGGCCGATCGACGACGAGCTGCTGGATGAAGCGACGCAGATCGCTCAGGCCCGGCCGTTTATCAAGAGCCTGACCGATGAATTCGATTATAAGCTGAACTCCAAAGGCACCAACCTTTCCGGCGGACAGCGCCAGCGGATATTCTTATCCCGGGCGTTTGCCAACAACCCGAAGATTCTGATTCTGGACGATTCCAGCTCGGCGCTGGACTATGAAACCGACGCCCGGCTGCGCAAGGCGATCAATACGCACTTTGCCGACACCGCCAAGGTGATCGTCGCCCAGCGGGTTTCCAGCATTATGCACGCGGATGAGATTCTCGTGCTGGATCAGGGAAAAATCGTGGCCCGCGGAACGCATGACGAGCTGATGCAGACGAGTGAGATTTACTCGTCGATCAGCGACAGCCAGATGGGAGGTGCGCTGCTTGAATAGAAAAGCGACGATCCGGCGGTTGATCGGATATTTAAAGGAATCCAAGTTTCTGTTATTGCTGGCATGCGTGACGACGATCGTCGCCAACGTGCTTGCTCTGTACGGTCCGAAGCTGACCGGCATCGCAATCGATGCGATCGGCGGCCCGGGACAGGTCAATTTCGACAAGGTTCTCTATTACTGCGTTCTGATGATTCTTTTCTATGTTATATCCAGCGTGCTGACCTACATCCTGCAGATCATTCTGCTGCAGGTGTCAAAGAAGATCACGCACCGGATGCGCAAGCAGGTCTTCGATCATCTGCTGGAGCTGCCGGTCAGTTATTTCGACCGCAATCAGACCGGCGATATCGTATCCAAGATTTCCTATGATATCGATACGATCAACACCTCGCTGTCCAGCGATATTCTGCAGCTGGTCACCGGGGTCATCACGGTTGTCGGCTCGTTGCTGATGATGCTGTCGATCGCGCCGGTATTGGTGCTGGTGTTTGTCATCACGGTGCCGATCACGCTGGTGTTTGCGCGCTATCGGATGATCAAAGTCAAGCCGCTGTTCCGCCGGCGTTCGCGCAAGCTGGGCGAGCTGAACGGCTTTACGGAAGAAATGTTATCGGGAAACAAGACGATCAAGGCGTACGGTCAGGAAGACACAATCATCACAAAATATGACGGACGCAACGAGGACGCCAGCCAGGCGTACTACACTGCGGACTATGAGGGCAGTATCATGGGGCCGTCCGTCAACTTCGTCAATAATCTCTCGCTGTCCTTAATTAGTATGTTCGGCGCGATTCTGTTTCTCTTGGGCAAGATCACGATCGGCAACATTTCCTCATTTGTGATGTATTCGCGGAAGTTCTCCGGCCCGATCAATGAAACGGCCAACATCATCACCGAGCTGCAGACCGCGGCGGCCGCGGCGGAACGGGTGTTCCGGCTGCTGGACGAGCCGTCGGAAATTCCGGATGCTCCGGATGCCAAGGTTCTGATCGACACGAAGGGTATGGTCGATATCGATCATGTCAAATTCGGATACACGCCGGAGAAGGAAATTATCCATGATCTGCGGCTGCATGCCGATCCGGGCCAGCTGGTCGCGATCGTTGGTCCGACCGGAGCGGGCAAGACGACGATTATCAATTTACTGATGCGCTTCTACGACGTCAATGAAGGCGTAATCTCAGTTGACGGCTATCCGATCCGCAATCTGACCCGCGACAGTCTGCGCAAAGCGTTCACGATGGTGCTGCAGGACACCTGGCTGTTCCAGGGCACGATTGAGGAAAACGTCGCTTATGCCCGTGAAGACGCGACGCTGGAGGAAGTCATTGACGTCTGTAAGAAGGCACATATCCATGACTTTGTGGAAACGCTGCCGCAGGGCTATCAGACCGTGCTGACCGATGACGGTGTGAATATTTCCAAGGGCCAGAAGCAGCTGCTGACGATCGCCCGGGCAATGCTGTCCAACGCGCGGATGCTGATCCTGGACGAAGCGACCTCGAACGTTGATTCCCGCACGGAAATGGCGATTCAGGACGCGATGCTGGAGCTGATGAAGGGACGCACGTGCTTTGTCATCGCGCACCGGCTGTCGACGATCAAAAATGCCGATGTGATTCTGGTGCTGAAGGACGGCGACATCATCGAATCCGGAACGCACGACGAACTGCTTCAGGCGCGCGGTTTCTATGCCAAGTTGTTTAACAGTCAGTTTGAAAGTTAAATTTCGCAGCGATCAGAAACTTAATTTCTGGTCGCTTTTTTAGATCGCAGAACATTGCTTCCGAGATTCCGTTCAGTTATGGGGTTTAAAATATGACTTCTGAGTGAAATCCAAGGAAAATATGCGATAATAAAGACAAAGAAGGTGATGTCATGACCCGCAGTGAATGGGGACAGTCCTGCTTCAAGAACGTTTTCAGCCGATTCCGGTTTTATCTGATCACTTCTGTACTGATATCGTTGGTCATAACCGGCGCGGTACTGAAATGGAAGGGATCGCTGCTGATCGGGATCTCTGGGATTTTCTGGCTGGCGACGCTGGCCATTCTGCTTTTGCTTCTTCTGGAATGGAAGGGAATCCAGCGGATGACGCAGACCTTGCCGGAGTCGCTGGGACCTGTGCGGCAGCTGAACACGCTATGGCTGGGAGAAGATACCGTCTATTTCTGGTTCCGCCGTCAGGGATATGTTATTCCGATTTCACAGATTATGTCCTGCAGCGTCGCACCAGTTACGGAAAGTCCGTATGCCAGCGGCAGTGCCCGCAATAGCATGTTGATTCTGGGATTGAAGGATCGAAATTTGGGCGTGAATGTCAGCGACCGGAAGAACGCAATCCAGGCTGCGCAGTTTCTGAAAACAAAAAATCCGCGGCTGACGCTGATGGATATTGAAGAAAAAAAGGTGTCTTTGACAGAAATTCACACTGAATAATAATCAGAAAGTTGAAACGTTGGACTGGAAGTAAGATTCAGAAAGACTTAGTTCTCTTAAAGCCATCTTTTTTTATGAAAGTTTGGAAAGGTTTTTGAGCTTGAAGCAAACTTTGGCTTATGAGTATGAGTTCACGGAAAAAGTATAATGAAAAAACAGGAGAAACAGACTGATTGAGAGGGATATCCCTTGTCAGCAGGGTAAAACTCCTGTTTTTCTTTCGCTTAGTTTTGTCTTTACAGCCATTTTGCTTGTGGGAAAATTAAGTTCAAAATAAAAGCGAGCAGAATCAGCACGACCAGGATCAACCCGCAATATCTGGTTTGCTTTTTTGTGATGCACTTAATTTTACGTTAAATTTCATTGATATTCCTTCTTATCAGACAGGTCTGCTTATCCCTAAAAAGTGATAAGTAGAAAGAAGAAACAAAGCTCTTTTTGAATTCAGGAAATTTCAATTTTCAAAACAACGATGCTGAAAAGGCGGCAAAGAAAAGAAGCTTTCGCGTTGACAGCGGCGCTTTTTTCCGTTATTTTATGGATAGAGAGAAGACTGCTGTTTTGACAGTGGTCTGAATGAGGAATTCCGCCCGGCCATGCAGGACGAATTCACGAACCGAATTCTAATGAATGGAATAGACTAAAGAGAAGCCTGGAATCGACTTCTTTTTCCGTATTCTTAAGTGAAAATGACACAAACTAACAGAAAGGTGATGATGAATGTTTAAATTAGCGATTTTATTGATTGCGTTGTTGTATTGGATTCTGCATTAAAAAGTTACAGAGTGTTCAGTGAAAAATGAATGGGATTTGACTGAACAGCCTGACCAAAACGGAAAAGAGATGTCGTATGACTTCACAGGAGCTGCCGAAAATCCGGCAGTTTTCATTTTGTGCCGCAGGATGCTCTGTTCAAATTAATTAAGTTTCTGCGACGCTCAGAAAAAGCTTGTGGGCGCTGATCAGGTAGGCTATAATGTTCTGGATTTCGTAAATCGAGAGGGGGAAAAAAATGCATAATCGAATGACGGAAGGCAGTCCGCTGAAACTGATCCTGATGTTTGCGATGCCGGTTTTGTTAGGCAATGTCTTCCAGCAATTTTATAATATGGCTGATACGATGATGGTCGGCAGAATTCTGGGGGTGGACGCCTTGGCGGCAATGGGTGCTACGGCTTCCGTTTCCGGACTGGTGCTGGGCTTGAATATCGGATTGGCGCAGGGCTTTGCGATTCCGATCGCGCAGTATGTCGGCGCGGGCGAGATGGATAAAGTCAGAAAAGCGGTGGCCGGCACGCTGATGCTGGGGCTGATCTTTGTCCTGGGTATTACTCTCGCTGCCCTGCTGACCGGAATCCCGGTGCTGAAGATGTTGGGAACGCCGGAAGAAATTATGGGGATGTCGGTGGAGTATATCTTTATTATATACGGCGGGCTGATCATCACGATGATGTACAACATGGCCGCCAGTATCTTACGTTCCTACGGCGACAGCCGGACACCGCTGTATTTTCTGATTCTGGCCTCGCTGACTAACATTGTGTTGGACTATGTGTTTTTAAAGACCCTGCGGATGGGCGTCGGCGGCGCGGCGATTGCGACGTTGATTTCCCAGGCGCTGTCCGTTGTGCTCTGCGTCCTCTATATTAAAGAAAAGACGAGCTTTCTGATTCCGGGAAAAGAGGATTTTCACTGGGATAAGGAGATGCTGAAAGCACAGCTGTCGCTGGGAATTTCAATGGGGTTGATGAACTCGATTGTATCCATCGGTTCGGTCATTCTGCAAAGCGCCGTCAACAAGCTGGGATCGGTGATCATTGCCGGCCATACCGCTTCCCGCAAGGTGATCGAAATGTTCATGCAGCCGTTGATCAGCATCGGCGTTACCGCGACGACGTATGTTTCACAGAATCTGGGAGCGGGGAAGCTCGACCGGATTCGTAAAGGACTGCATTGCTGCACAGCGATCAGTTTTGTGTGGTCGACGTTCTGCATCCTGATTTCCTTCTGGGGGATCGACTTGATCCTGGCGCTGGTGGTGGACGCGAAGGAAATTCAGGTCATCGCTACGGCCCGGCAGTATTTTAAAATCAACGTGTTTTTCTTCTATGCGCTGTCAGTTTTATTTATCTACCGCAATGCGCTGCAGGGGTTGGGAAAAAGCCAGGCTCCGATTTTTTCCAGCTGTATTGAGATGGTCGTGAAGATCCTGGCGACGCTGCTGCTGACACCCAGCCTGGGGTATCTGGGGGTGTGTTATACTGAACCGATCGCCTGGATTCTGATGGCGGTGTTCCTGTTGGCGGCCTTTTACCAGGATCCCCGGTTCCGTCCGGGATCTCATGATGAATCCCTTGATTCTTCTATGTGAGCGGATATTGAAATCCGAAATCGCTTTCTTTTTTCCATGCCAGGAGAAATGCCGGAAAGGAATTGAAAAATCTGGCAGATTGCGGTAATTTTTTGTGCCGAATGGCGCTAACTGTGCTAAACTAGTTCTGCATTATATGGAGGAAAAGGTATGAATAAAGTTTACACGGGCAAGACAAAAGATGTTTATGCGTTAGACAACGGTAATTACCAGCTGAAATTCAAGGACGACTGCACCGGCACAGACGGCGTATTCGATCCAGGTGCCAACACCGTCGGACTGCAGATTGAAGGCATCGGCCGCGAAAATCTGAAAGTATCGGTTTATTTCTTCGAGATTCTTAAAAAAGCAGGCGTGAAGACGCATTACGTCAGCGCGGATATCGACAACGCGACGATGGAAGTGCTGCCGGCGAAAGTATTCGGCAAAGGCTTGGAAGTTATCTGCCGCTACCGTGCAGTCGGAAGCTTTATCCGCCGTTACGGAGCCTACATGGAAAGCGGAACACCGCTGAACGCTTATGTGGAAACGACACTGAAAGATGATGATCTGGGCGATCCGCTGATTACACCGGACGGATTGGATGCAATCGGCGTTATGACGCTGGATCAGTACGCACAGATGAAGGCGATGACGCAGAAGATTTCCGGCATCGTTAAAGAGGCGCTGGCGGAAAAGGGACTGGATCTGTATGACATCAAATTTGAGTTCGGTTATTATAATGGCGAAGTCATTCTGATTGATGAAATCGCCTCTGGCAATATGCGCGTTTATAAAGACGGCGAAATTGTTGAACCGACGGATCTGACAAAATTAATCTTAGGTTAAACGTAAGCAAGACTCAGAAGGGAACGGATGAAAATCCGTTCTTTTTCGTGATTAAAACAGAGGAATGAAATTGAAAACAAAACGGTAATGAGTTATAATGAGCTCAGAAAGATTAACTCAAAAAAGTATTTTTACAAATTTCAATTCTTTTAGGGGCTTTTCCTGATTTTCCGCAATATTAATATTAGGAGGCTCCTGAATATGAAACAAAATAACTTACTTCTCAACATTTCCGATCAACAATTACGACAGGCGGGACTGACCCGCGCTCAGGCTAGAAAAAGTCTGGCCGCCCTTGATTATCGGGATAACGACGTGTTCCGTCATGTGATGAACGCAGAGAATCCGATTTCCCGGAAGATTCTGACGATGTATCTCTCGGATTTGCTTCATCGGCAGATTGTGTGGATAGGATCGGAAGCGACAGAACCGGTGAAGGCAAACTTCCGGGAGAAAGGGGTCCGCTATGATGTCATGGTGAGAATCCGGGATGATCAGGGAAAACCAATGCTGGTGAATTTAGAAATGCAGAATTATCGGATGGCGGAATCGTTATCGCTGCGGTCGCAGGGCTATGCTTCGCGGATGGTTTCCGATCAGATAGAAGTGGGCGGCAGCTTTGATTTTATTCCTGTGCTTCAGATCATGATTACCAAGCGGATGCCGGAGATGAAAGCGAGTCGTGAATACCTGCATTACCACCGGTATACCAATGAAAAAACAAGCAAGCGGATGCCGAAGGAACGCTGCCGGACACTATGGATTGAGATGGAAAAAACGCAGGCGTTGGAGAGGGTTCCGACAGAACAATGGCGGATTTCAGACAAGATCACATATATGCTTCGATACAGCCGGGATCCGAAAAAGCAGAAGATCATTCATGAATTGATAGAAAAAGAGGAGGTTATTCGGATGATGGAAGAAAAGCGGATGGATTTTTTAAAGGACACCAGTTATGCAATCGCCAAGATGCGGATGAAGTACGACGAGATGGATGAGAAGACGGTGTATAAAAAAGGCATAAAAAAAGGGATGCGGAAAGGTGTAAAGAAAGGAATGAAACAAGGGTTGGAACAAGGGATTGTTCAAGGAATGGTTCAAGGAATCGTAAAAGGGAAAGTATCCTTGTTGA
>QFCE01000203.1_pt1 | contig 157606 bp, 134 predicted proteins | sample 5346091 | NCBI WGS metagenome assembly QFCE01 (sample SAMN09062252, study PRJNA434731) | Human gut metagenome, whole genome shotgun sequencing project. | isolation source: stool timepoint A chromium assembly | host: Homo sapiens | collected 2015
TGTTTGCGCGCCATGGGCGCGCTCTAACGGGTGCAAGTCCCGAACATGCCCAGATAGTGGGAAGTGTATAGCCGAACAGCAAGGGTGTCTATCGCGAGGTAGAATCTGAAGGAAGCTGTAAGCAAATCTCTGGTCCGACGAACAGAAATCACATATAAGGCTAGGCTACGAGAGATAAGTTGGCATGAAGCAACGAAGTCTAATAACTATCACCTTTGTAGTAGCAGAGTAAATGTGGCGGATATATGGAGAGAAAGAGCGTGCACCTTAAGCGTGGAGGTCTCACAGAGGTTCCATCAGCCTAGTAACAACGAACTGTGAGAAGTCAGCCGAGCCCATAGTAGTGAAGAAGTCTCTGTAATGGAGATGGAGCAAAGGGGCGAACAATCAATAAGTTTGAGTATGTCTCGGATTGCAGAAATGGCAACATCTGCCGTAACTAAGCGGGAAAAGGTGGTCAAATCAAGCGAGACGGAAAGGAAAGAACGCATGGACATATCATACCCTTTGGGTACAAGTAGTCTAATGGAGCAGATATTGTCTAGTGATAACCTCAACAGAGCATATCTGCAAGTCGTACGAAATAAAGGTGCAGAGGGAGTGGACGGAATGAAGTACACAGAACTCAAAGAATACCTTGCAAAGAACGGCGAAATCATCAAGGAACAGTTGAGGATGAGAAAATATAAACCTCAGCCAGTACGAAGAGTGGAGATACCAAAGCCTGATGGCGGTGTCAGAAACCTAGGAGTACCAACAGTAACAGACAGATTCATACAACAAGCCATTGCACAGGTTTTAACACCAATCTATGAGGAACAGTTCCATGACCATAGTTATGGATTCAGACCTAACAGATGTGCTCAGCAAGCAATTCTAACAGCGCTCGACATGATGAATGAGGGTAATAACTGGATTGTAGATATCGACTTGGAAAAGTTCTTTGACACAGTAAACCATGATAAGCTCATGACTATCATAGGTAGAACTATCAAAGATGGAGATGTTATCTCTATCGTTAGAAAATACCTTGTCAGCGGAATCATGATTGATGATGAATATGAGGATACCATTGTGGGGACACCACAAGGAGGAAATCTTTCGCCATTATTGGCAAACATTATGCTGAATGAACTTGATAAGGAAATGGAAAAGCGGGGGCTTAACTTTGTACGATATGCGGATGACTGTATTATTATGGTCGGAAGCGAAATGTCTGCCAACAGAGTCATGAGAAATATTTCACGATTCATTGAGGAGAAGCTAGGGCTCAAAGTCAACATGACCAAGAGTAAGGTAGATAGACCACAAGGGCTTAAATACCTTGGATTTGGTTTCTACTTTGATTCAAGAGCACATCAGCTTAAGGCAAAACCACACGCAAAATCAGTAGCGAAATTCAAGAAAAGAATGAAAGAACTCACCTGTCGTAGCTGGGGAGTCAGCAACAGCTATAAGGTGGAGAAACTCAATCAGCTTATAAGAGGGTGGATTAACTACTTTAAGATAGGAAGTATGAAAACTCTCTGCAAAGAACTAGATGCAAGAATTCGTTATAGGTTGCGTATGTGTATCTGGAAGCAATGGAAAACTCCGCAAAATCGAATAAAGAATTTGATGAAACTTGGAGTTGATAAGGATATAGCCTGGATTACGGCATATACAGGTAGTCGAATCGCTTATGTGTGTCAGCGAAGAGTTATGAATTTTGCAATAAACAAAGAAAGACTAACCCAATTTGGATTAGTCTCAATGATAGATTACTACACCAAGAGATGTGTTACATGTTAAGTTGATTGAACCGCCGTATACGGATCCGTACGTACGGTGGTGTGAGAGGTCGGGAAAATTCATTTAATTTTCCCTCCTACTCGATTTTATAGAAAATTATTTCATGGAAAATGATAGAACTGCGGATCTGGGGAAGCTACGTTTAAATGCAGGAACGAATCTGGATATCGTGGAAAGAATATGAATAGAAATGAAAATGGGGATGCCGTAAAGGCAAGGGATAAAGGAAGAATCCCAGGCCTGCTTTTACAGCATCCCCGTTTATTTATTATGGGATCTTAGGATCCGTTTAGCCGATCTGCGGAAGGCTTGCCACAGCCATGGACTGGCCGACACGACGGAAGTATTCATCCGGCAGCTTTAACTGGAACTTATCGGCGATCTCTGGATACTCGTCCTTCAGAACGCGGTCACAGGTTTCCATCAGGATGTCTCCGCCCTTACCGCTCATTACACGGCCTAACAGGAGCACATAGCGGAATCCATAGGTCTGGTAGTAATAAGCCAGAGTATGGCCCAGATAGCAGCCGATGGACTCATAAACCTTTGCTGCCCTGGGATCGTCTTCTGCCATCAGCTTCTGGACAGCTTTCAGCTTTTCAGCCGGAGATGCAGACTCATCCAGCTGGATTCCGGCTCTGGGAGCCAGTTTGATCACGCCGTCCTGGGAGAAGTATTTCACGCCGCAGCCGATATCGCCGGCCCATTCATCGATCATGGCGTTGGGGTTCGCATCCACCGGAACGAACGCAAGCTCATTGAGCCAGCCTGTAATGCGGCCTTCCTCGTCTACGTAGCCTACTGCCTCGCTGGTGCCCATGGCAATACCCAGGACATTGTTGTCCTTTAAGCTCATGGTTCCGGCCAGGGCGGAAACATCCCCGTCGTTGGCTACGGCATAGGGGATATCGCCGAAGGTATCCTTTACGGCACGAATGTAGATATCCTTTACCTTGGACTCATAAAGGTCCTTGGGAACGCTGAGGAACAGGGATGCGCTCATGGTACGGTTGTTGATGAAGATCCCGGCAGAGGAGATACCCACTGCATCCACCCGCGGCATATGCTCTGCGGCAGATTTGAAGGCAGCTACGATCCCGTCATAGTGATACTGAGGATCCTCGGTAACCTTCGGGAACCATACGACTTCCTCAGAGAATACGGTCTCTCCGTCGATCACTGCAGAAACCTTACGGTCGGATCCGCCGGCATCAAAGCCGATGCGGCAGCCTTCCAGGTGTCCTCCCATGGCAATGGGGGCGTTTTTGGTCTCAGGAACCTGTTCTGTGAACACGATCTCAAATTCATGCTCATAGATATGGGACATGAAATCCCAGTCGAATTCACGGGCTCCGCCTTTGCAGTAAACGCTGCTTAAGTAGTCATAAAGATCTTTATCATTTACATAAACACGGAAGCCGCCCTGAAGCCAGATCATGGTCTTTACCAGGCGGTCAATGTAATAATGGTTCGCCTGGGTCATTTCCGCTTCTTCATGGATCTTTGTATGGCAGGCAGCCATCTGGCCGTCAGCCCTTTCCACTGCGATGGATACGGGCTTTGTGGCGTCTTTCAGAAACGCTTCATTGAATTTTAAAAGGGGAGTGAACTCCGGATCCAGTTCCGGGATATTTTTTAAATTTACAGAAACTCCGTAACAATTCATAAGATAGAACCCTCCTAAACTACATAATTTCCGACTATGATATAATTATAACATAATGGGACGTGCTTGTCACTGGCTTCATAAGAAAATGTGAGGTTTAGAATTGTTATGAAAGTGCAGGCCTGTTTCTGATGACACAGGGGTAAAAATGTGATACAATCCTTTATGAAAAACATCCTGTATAGGGATGGAGTATGTATAAGGAAAGGAGACTGAAAAATTATGAGAATATACCGTGAAAAGGACTACGACGCCATGAGCCGTCGTGCAGCGAACATTATTTCTGCTGAGGTGATCCGTCGTCCGGACTGCGTTCTGGGCCTGGCAACCGGTTCTACACCCATTGGAACATACAAACAGCTTGCAGCATGGAACCAGAGAGGGGATTTCAGCTTTAAGGAAGTACACTCCGTGAACCTGGATGAGTATAAGGGACTTTCCGGAGACCACGACCAGAGCTACCGCTATTTCATGCAGAAAAATCTGTTTGACCATATTGATATCCTCCCGGAGAATACATATGTGCCCAGCGGTCTGGCAGAGGATCCGGAGGAGGAGTGCAGAAGGTATGATGAGCTGGTAAAATCCTTTGGATATGCAGATCTTCAGCTTCTGGGACTTGGCAGAAACGGCCATATCGGATTCAACGAGCCTTCTGATCACTTTGTGAAGGAAACCCATGTGGTGGATCTGACAGAGAGCACCATCGAAGCCAACGCCCGGTTTTTCGCCAGCGCTGACGATGTGCCGAAGCAGGCCCTGACCATGGGCATCGGCTGCATTATGGCTGCCCGCCGTATTCTTCTGATCGCCAGCGGTGCAGATAAGGCTGACGCGATCTATAAGACTGTATGCGGCCCCATCACACCGGAGTGTCCGGCTTCGATCCTCCAGCTCCATCCGGATGTTGTCCTGGTATGTGACGAGGCGGCTCTCTCCAAACTGGAGGGAACGGGGGTAGAAATATGCGGATAACCGGCGGAAGCGTGTTCGACCTGGAACACGGTTTTTGTGAAAAGGATCTTTGCACAGACGGCTCTGTATTTGCGGGGACCAGCAGCGACGGGGAAACTGTGGATGCCTCCGGCTGCTATGTGATCCCGGGCCTGGTGGACGTTCATTTCCATGGATGCGTCGGCGAGGATTTCAGCGATGCGACTCCGGAGGGACTTCAGGCCATGGCAGATTATGAGCTGTCCGAGGGCGTGGCGTATATCTGCCCGGCAGGAATGACCCTGGGCGAGGACCAGCTTTCCCTGATCTGTAAGAATGCCGCAGCCCATAAGGAGAAAAACAGCGGCGGTGCAGAGCTGGTGGGCGTCCATCTGGAAGGCCCGTTCCTTTCCAGCGCAAAAAAGGGAGCCCAGAACAGCGACTTCCTGCATGATCCCGATGTGCCCATGTTAAAAAGACTCCAGGCAGACGCCAGAGGTCTTGTGAAGCTGGTGACTCTGGCTCCGGAACAGCCGGGCTCCATGGAATTCATCCAGGCTGCGGCTGAGGAAGGGATCCATGTTTCCATTGGCCATACAGTTGCCGATTACGAAACCGCCAGCGCAGCCTTTGCGGCGGGAGCAGATCATGCCACTCATCTTTATAACGGCATGCCGTCCCTTCACCACCGGGAGCCGGCAGTCATTGGAGCGGCCTTTGATAATAAGAAGGTCATGCCCGAGATCATCTGCGACGGGATCCATGTCCACGGCAGCGTGATCCGTGCCACCTTCGCCATGTTCGGAGCAGAACGCATGATCCTGATCTCCGATTCCCTGCGGGCCACAGGAATGCCCGACGGCGAATATCCCTTCGGCGGACAGATGATCGAAGTCCATGGAAACCGTGCAACGCTTCTGGGCCATCCGGAGACGCTGGCAGGTTCTGTGACCAGCCTTATGGGATGTCTTCGCCAGGCTGTGAAGTTTGGGATCCCGGTGGCGGATGCGGTGCGTGCGGCTTCTTATAACCCGGCCAGATCCATTGGAATGGAGGACCGGATCGGAAGCCTGACAGAGGGAAAGGAAGCTACGTTTGTCCTGCTGGATAAGGAAACGCTTGAAACAAAGAGGATTGTATTCAAGGGAAAGACGGTAAGCCAGGCGTAAAAAGCCCGTAAAAACAGACTGGCTGAGGCCTGTAAAAAACTCTGGAAAATTACAGGAAAATATAATTGACAGGCAGACGGATTTGTGATATTGTTACAGTAATTCCGATGCATTATTGAACTCACATGCAATTTTGTAAGTCATTTGCACGTTAAATGAATTACAGATGCATGTGAGTTTTCTTGAATAAAGGCCGACAGAAATGTAAGGGGATTTATTGAGGGCAGTGCGGAAAATTTTATTTATGGAGGTACCAAAATGAATAACGGTACAGTTAAGTGGTTCAATTCTGAGAAAGGCTACGGATTTATTTCCAACGACAACGGCGGCGACGATGTATTTGTTCACTTCTCCGCTATCGTAGGCGAGGGCTTCAAGACTCTGGAAGAGGGTCAGAAAGTTACCTTCGATACCGAGCAGGATCCGAAGAACAGCAAGAAGCTGCGCGCTGTAAACGTAGTTAAGTGCTAATTTACCAATGAGAAAAGGCCGCTTTGTCAGGAAACTGACGGGCGGCTTTTTTAGTGGCACGAATGCGTTCTCACAGGCGGAAAGAGGGAACTGTTCCAGGGGCTTGACATTTCTATATAGTTAAGCTATAATAATTATTATGGCTAAAACAAATGAAAAATGGGGGGTAGATAATGGAACTGAGAAGGGCACTGGATTCTTTTTATTACAGCACCGCCTTATGCGATCTGCGCCTGATGAACCGGCAGTTCATCGACGAAAATATTACCTACAACAGTCTTCTGTACCTGGAGCTGATCTACGCTATGGACGGACGGCTGACGGCGTCCAAGATCGCGGAGATGCTGTGCGTATCAAAACCAGCAGTAACGCTAAAGATCAATGAGCTGATCCGCCAGGGGCTGGTGGTCAAAACGCCGGATCCCAAAGACCGGCGCCAGAATCTGTTGTCCATCAATGAGGAGGCAGTTCCCAACTACAAAATATATAAAAAGCAGGATAGCCTGGCGGTAAAGAAGATCGCAGAAATGTTTTCAGAGGAAGATATTGAAAAGTTCTGCCAGATGCTGAATGTGTTGTCCGACGTGAATTTTTCGGTCCTCGGGTAATGAGGGCGGGCCGTCGTGTCGGAAAGGACCAGGCCGGACGGATCACGGCGGACAGAGATCGTTGTAAAGAAAGGATATTATGGTTTCAAAGAAAAAAATTAAGTTAGACAGAAGAAAAATAGCACTGTGTATGATCGGCAGCAGTATCATGGCATTTGGCCTTTATAACGTCCATTCGCTTTCCGGCGTTACGGAGGGCGGGATCCTGGGAATGACGCTGCTGTTAAATTATTGGCTGGACCTTTCTCCGGCCATTACCGGCTTTATTATGAACGCAGCCTGCTATCTGGTGGGCTGGAAGCTTCTGGGCTGGTCGTTTATTCTTTATTCCACCATTGCCGGGTTTACGTTTTCCGCTTCCTATGCGGTGTTCGAGCAGTTCCCGAGACTCTGGCCGGGATTAGCGGATATGCCGCTGACGGCAGCCATCGTGGGAGCGCTGTTCATCGGTATCGGCGCGGGACTCTGCGTGAGGGCCGGCGGAGCCCCCAGCGGCGACGACGCCCTGGCCATGAGTATCTGCCGTGTTACAAAGAGCGATATCCGGATCCCGTACCTGGCCAGCGACCTGCTGGTGCTGGCGCTGTCCTTATCCTATCTGGATCTGAAGCGCATCGCCGTATCCCTTTTAACGGTGGTGCTGTCGGGCCAGCTGATCGGATTCGTTCAGAATGCGCGGGTGCCCCAGGCGGAGGGATAAAGCGGGCAGAGAGAACCACGGCCTGGATATTTTCCCCCAGTACCCAGAACTTTTCAAGTTTGTGGGTGCTGGGGGATTTTTCTGCTCTGGCATCCAAAGTCTTTGTATTTTCTTGATTTTTCATGAAAAAATCCAGGAGATCCGGGCATGGGAGAAAAAGGATACGGATGTGCTCAGAGAGGGAACAGAGAATTATAGATCAGAAACAAAAATCGCTCAGGCCGTGCGGCCGGGGCGATTTTTTGCCTGTTGGCGGGCTTTTTTTCATATCCACATCTACACTGGCAGCCCCAGTCCATAACCGGCGCAGATCCCGATGACGGCTGACAGGCAGATCAGAAGGATCGGATGGACTTTTTTGAAGGCCAGTACGGTCATCAGAAGGAAGATGGCCAGGGAGATGTAAAAGCTCATGCCGCCCAGGACGCCTGTGGAGAAGCCCTGGGGGAAGAAAACGGTCTTTCCAACGGAGAGGACGGCAGTGCCGATGAGGCCGATGACAGCGGGCTTTAGACCAGCCATGCAGCCGCTTACGATCCGGCTGTTCCGGAAGGCCTCAAAGCACCGGGCCACCAAAAGGATGATCAGGAAGGACGGGAGGACCACGCCCAGGGTAGCAAAGATCCCTCCGGGGATCCCGGCCAGCTCCGTTCCCACATAGGTGGAAATATTTACAGCAAAGGGACCGGGGGTGCTTTCGCTGACCGCCACGAAGTTCACAAGGTCAGCGGAGGCCATCCAGCCATGGGATTCCACCTCGGCCTGGATCAGGGGCAGCATGGCGTAGCCGCCGCCGAAGGTGAATGCGCCGATCTTAAAAAATGTCCAGAAAAGCTCCAGATAGATCATGATTCAGCCCTCCTTAAGGAAATGGTGGATGCAAGAAAGCCTGCGGCGGCACAGAGGATCAGTACCAGAAGCACGTTGACGTTCAGGATGGCCGCCAGGATGAAGGAACCGGCCGCAATGGCATAGGAAACCGGATTCTTCGGACACTGGCGGTACATGGACCACAGGGCCTTCAGGATCAGGGCCAGGACTCCGGCGCGGATCCCGAAGAAGGCGTACTGGACCACCTTCATGGACTGGAATTCCCGGAGCACAAAGGCGATGGCTGTGATGACCAGGAAGGACGGGAGGACGACGCCCAGGGTGGCGCAGAGGGCTCCGGTGAAGCCGCAGACCCGGTAGCCCACAAAGGTGGCCGAGTTGACGGCAATGGGGCCGGGAGTAGATTCCGCTATGGCAACGATCTCCAGGATATCCTTGTCAGAGATCCAGCCGTGTTTTTCCACTGTTTCCTTCTGGATCAGCGGGATCATGGCGTAGCCGCCGCCGAAGGTGAATGCGCCGATCCTTAGGAAGGTCAGGAATATTTCCAGAAGAGTTTTGTTTCGATTCTCCATACATATCTCCTTTTCGTTGTGTTCCCTATTGTTATAACGGTTTTCTTGACATAAATCAATATATATATTAAAATAAAATATATAAATATTTATTTATGAAAGGAAGAACCAGTATGACGGTCCGCCATATGTACATTTTTAAGACCGTGTGTGAATGCCAGAGCATTACTGCGGCTGCCGGGAAGCTGAATATGACCCAGCCGGCAGTCAGTGTTGCCATAAAGGAGCTGGAAAGCTTTTACCAGGTGAAGCTGTTTGAGCGTATGAACCGCACCATCTATCTGACGGAGGCGGGAAATACCTTAAGGGAATATGCGGATTCTATCCTGGATCAGTTTGAGGAAGCGGAGGCGGTGCTGCGGGACGGAACCTCCATGGCCAGATGCCGTATGGGAGTCAATGTATCGGTGGGAGAAACGTTTCTCCCAGGGATGCTGAAGCTTTTGGAAGAAAAAATACCTGGGATCCATATGGAGGTGCTGGTGGGGAACACCGTGACCATTGAAGAGAAGCTGAATGAGAATGAGATCGATTTTGCGGTGGTGGATGGGCTGAAGGACCAGACCAGGCGGGTGATCCAGCCCTTATTCCGGGGAGAGATGGCGGCGGTCTGCGCCCCCTCCTACGGCCCCCATGGGCCGGTGACTGTGAAGGAGCTGGCGGGGTACCGGCTGCTCCTGCGGGAAAAGGGAAGCGGGAACCGGGTCTGCATTGATGCCATGTTCGAGTCCCACGGATGCAGCGCCAGGCCGGTGGTGGACAGCATCAGCGATCTAAGTCTTTTAAAGCTGGCGGAGGAGGGCTTCGGCATTACGATCCTCCCCAGGGAGCTGGCGGCGGAGCAGCTCGCCGCTGGGCGGCTTAAGGAGGTGAAGCTGACGGACGATACTCTGGAACGTCAGTATTTTATTGCATATAATAAGAAGAAATACCTGACTGGACGGATGAAAGAGGTACTCCAGGTATTGAAGCTGTAAAAATGGCTCCGGGCTCAGGCCCGGAGCTTTATTCTGTTATAAGAAAGAACGTCCTATAATATAAAAACACTCCGCGGGTCTGTGTGCCTGCACATATTTTCTTTCCCAGGCGGCATACTAATCCCAAAGCATATGAATTTTTCAAAAAGCGAGGTTGTATGGGATGGAAATGACACTGCGGTGGTATGGGACAGGGTTTGATACCGTTACTTTAAAGGAGATCCGCCAGATCCCCGGCGTGACCGGGGTCATCACGACGCTTTACGATACGAAGCCGGGAGAAGTGTGGAGCCGGGAGCGGATCCGGGCGCTGAAACAGGAGGTGGAGGGCGCCGGGCTCCATATTTCCGGGATCGAGAGCGTCAATGTCCATGACGCCATTAAAACAGGGGCTGCAGACAGGGAGGTGTATGTCGGCCGCTATATAGAGACGCTGGAAAATCTGGGCCAGGAGGACATTCATCTGGTGTGCTACAACTTTATGCCAGTGTTTGACTGGACCAGGACGGAGCTGGCCCGGCTGCGCCCTGATGGGTCTACGGTGCTGGCCTACACCCAGGAGGCGGTGGACCGGCTGGACCCGGAGACCATGTTTTCCTCCATTGCCGGGGATATGAACGGCACGGTCCTGCCGGGCTGGGAGCCGGAGCGCATGGCACGGGTAAAGGAGCTGTTTGCCATGTACCAGGGCGTGGATGAGGAACGGCTGTTTGAAAATCTCCGGTATTTTCTGGAGCAGATCATGCCCGTATGCCGGAAATATGACATTCGGATGGCCATTCATCCCGACGACCCTGCCTGGAGCGTGTTCGGGCTGCCGCGGATCATGACCAATAAAGAAAACGTGCTCCGGATCATGGACATGGTGGACGATCCTCATAACGGCGTGGCCTTCTGTACCGGCTCCTTCGGCACCAGCCGCGCCAACGATCTGCCGGACATGATCCGCGCCCTGAAGGGCAGGATCCATTTTGCCCATGTGCGGAACCTTAAGTTCAATTCCCCCACGGATTTTGAGGAGGCGGCTCATCTGTCCTCAGACGGCAGCTTTGATATGTACCAGATCATGAAGGCCCTTTATGATACCGGCTTTTCCGGTCCCATACGGCCGGACCACGGGCGGATGATCTGGGGAGAGGAGGCCATGCCCGGGTACGGGCTTTATGACAGGGCCCTGGGAGCGGCCTATTTAAACGGCCTTTGGGAGGCCATTGAAAAGGGGGAAAAGGTGAATGGAGCTCAATGAGAAAGGTTTAAGAGAGCGGAAGTGGTGGACGGAGCGGGGATATAGGCTGCCGGAGTTTGACCGGAAGGCCGTCCGGGAGGCCACCGGGCGGGAACCGGTCTGGGTCCATTTTGGTGCCGGAAATATTTTCCGGGCATTTCCGGCCAGGGCAGTCCAGGAACTGCTGGACCAGGGGATCATGGACCAGGGGCTTGTGGCCGCCGAGGGCTACGATACGGAGATCCTGGAAAGGGTGAACCGGCCCCACGATGAATATTCGGTCCTGGTCACCTTAAAGGCCGACGGAACGGTGGAGAAGACGGTGGTGGGAAGCATCCTGGCCTCTTACGGCCTGGGCGGGTTAAAGGAGATCTTCACCATGGACTCGCTGCAGATCGCGTCCTTTACCATCACAGAAAAGGGATATGGCGTTTCCGGAGCAGAGGAGGACTTTAAAAACGGGCCGGACCGGGCCAAAACCTATATGGGACAGGTGGCGGGGCTTCTGTACCGGCGGTTCCTTGCGGGGAGAAAGCCCATTGCCATGGTCAGCATGGACAACTGCTCCCACAACGGGGACCGGCTTTTGGAGGCCATGGAGACGTTTGCCGGAAAATGGTGTGAAAACGGGCTGGCAGACCGGGGCTTCCTGGAATATGTGACCGACCGGAGCCGGGTGGCCTTTCCGTGGACCATGATCGATAAGATCACCCCCAGACCAGGGCAGGATGTGCTTAAGATCCTGGAGGAGGACGGATTAACGGGCATGGAGCCTGTGGTGACGGCAAAAAATACGTATGCGGCTCCCTTTGTAAACGCAGAGGAATGTGAGTATCTGGTGATCGAGGATGATTTTCCCAATGGACGTCCGGCGCTGGAAAAGGCCGGTTTTTTATTCACAGACCGGGAAACTGTGGAAAAAGCAGAGAAAATGAAGGTATGTACCTGTCTGAACCCGCTTCACACGGCGCTGGCGGTATTCGGCTGTCTCCTGGGGTATAAGAAGATCTCAGAGGAGATGAAGGACAGGGATCTGGTCTCCCTTTTAAGGCGGATCGGGTATGAGGAGGGGCTGCCGGCTGTCACAGATCCGGGGATCCTGGATCCCAGGGAATTTCTGGATACAGTGCTTACAGTCCGGTTTCCCAACCCGTTCCTGCCGGATTCTCCCCAGCGTATCGCCACAGACACGTCCCAGAAGCTTTCTGTGCGGTTTGGGGAGACCATAAAGACGTATATGGAATCTCCGGATCTGGATATGGACCGTCTCCGGGGTATCCCTCTGGTGCTGGCCGGATGGCTCCGGTACCGGATGGCCGTGGATGATGATGGCAGGCCCATGGAGCTGAGCCCGGATCCCATGGCGGAAAGGCTGGGACGGCAGCTGGAACGGATACAGCTGGGAGGCTGTCTCCAGATGGAGCATATCCGGGAATCGGAGCACGTTCTCCGGCCAGAAGGTGTGCCGGGATCAGAGATCAGGGAAGCCCTCCGGCCGGTCCTGTCGGATGCGGCGATCTTTGGAGTGGATCTTTTTAAGGCCGGACTGGCAGACAGGGTGACAGAGTATTTCACGGAAATGGCAGCGGGGCCGGGCATGGTCAGAGGGACTCTGCACGCCCTGGGGAAAGGGGAGAAGTGAGACCATGAAGCCGTTTATGGATGAAGAATTTCTTTTGGATACGGACGCGGCCAGGCGGCTGTATCATACGTATGCTGAGCCCATGCCCATCGCCGATTACCACTGTCACATAGACGCCAGGGAGATCTTTGAGGACCGGAGATTTGAAAATCTCACCCAGGCGTGGCTGGGCGGGGATCATTATAAGTGGAGGCTGATGCGGGCCGGCGGGGTGCCGGAGGAACTGGTCACCGGAAACGGAGGCGACTGGGAAAAATTCCGGAAATGGGCCGGGGTCCTGGAACTGGCGGCGGGCAGTCCGCTGTACCATTGGAGCCATCTGGAGCTGAGGCGGTATTTCGGGTACGGCGGAGTCCTCAATGAAAGGACAGCAGAAGAGGTCTGGGCGCTGACCCGGGAGAAGCTTAAGGAGTCGTCCATGGGAGCCAGGGGGCTGATCCGCCAGTCGGGAGTGAAGGTTTTATGTACCACTGACGATCCGGCCGATCCTCTGGAATGGCACCGCAGGCTGGCAGAGGATCCGGGCTTTCCTGTACAGGTCCTTCCGGCCTGGAGACCGGACCGGGCCATGAGCCTGGAAAGAACCGATTATCCGGCGTATCTGGAACGGCTGGAAGCCGCCAGCGGACGGAAGATCCATGATTTTTCGTCTCTCCTGGACGCCCTGAGAGTACGCATGGACTTTTTTGCTTCCATGGGCTGTGTGACCGCAGATCACGGCCTTCCATATGTCCCTTATGTGGAGGCGTCCCGGAAAGAGGTGGAAACGATCTTTTCCTGGCGGCTTGCGGGCCGGATGCCGGAAAAGAGGGAGCTGGCGGCGTTCCGGACGGCATTTCTGGCTGTGATGGGCCGGGAATACCATAAAAGGGGCTGGGTGATGCAGCTGCATTTCGGCGTGAAAAGAGACAACAGCAGCCGTCTGTATGCGGGCCTTGGGCCGGATGCCGGCGCAGACTGTATCTTAAGCCCTCTGCGGTCCGGGCCGCTGGCGGATTATCTGAACGCCCTGGACCGGACCGGGGAGCTGCCAAAGACCATCCTTTATTCCCTGAATCCGGCGGACAATGCGGTCATCGGCGCTCTCATTGGCTGCTTTCAGGGAGACGGTATCCTGGGGAAGGTACAGCAGGGAAGTGCCTGGTGGTTCAATGACCACAAGGATGGCATGGAGGCGCAGTTAAAGAGTCTGGCAAGCCTGGGCCTTCTGGGGAGCTTTGTTGGAATGCTGACGGATTCCAGGAGTCTTTTATCCTATCCCCGGCACGAGTATTTCCGGCGGATCCTCTGCGGTATCCTGGGACGCTGGGTGGAGAACGGGGAGTATCCGGCGGACTGGGAGGCCCTTTCCCGGATCGTCCGGGGGATCTCCTATGAAAATGCGGTGCGGTATTTTGGGTTTTCTGTACCGGGAGCGGAGGCAGTGCAGGTATGAAGAAAGAGAAGTCTGCAAAAAGGAGACTTACGATGGGCGCGGTCCTGGCGGCCGGGCTTCTGTCACTTTTAAGTGGCTGCGGGTCCCGGACTGATTCCCGCCGGATCGTCCGTATCGGCCACAACCAGTCGGTGAACCATCCGACCCATCTGGCGCTGACTGCCTTCCAGGAAATGATCGGGGAAAGGCTGGGGGACCGGTTCCGGGTGGAGGTGTATCCCAGCGAGCTCCTGGGCTCCCAGACGGATATGGTACAGCTGACCCAGACCGGGGCCATGGACTTCTGTGTGGCCAGCAACGCCATTCTGGAGACCTTCAGCAAGGATTATGAGCTTTTTAACCTCCCTTACCTGTTCCAGAGCACAGAGGCGTACCATGGGGCCATGGAGGATGAGGAAGTGACGGGGCCTGTTTTTTCAGCCACCAGACAGGCGGGCTTTACAGCGGTGGCCTGGCTGGATGCGGGAACGAGAAATTTTTATACAGTAAAAAAGCCTGTGGAACGGCCGGAGGATCTGCGGGGGCTAAAGATCCGGGTCCAGCAGTCCCCCACCAATATTGAAATGATGCGGCTTCTGGGCGGGTCGGCGACGCCCATGGGCTTCGGGGACGTTTATACGGCCCTTCAGTCCGGCATCATCGATGGGGCAGAAAATAATGAGATGGCCCTGACGGACAATGGCCACGGGGATGTATGCCGGTATTACTCCTATGACATGCACCAGATGGTCCCGGATCTTCTGATCGGGAACTATGGGTTCCTGGAGAGCCTGACAAAAGAGGAAAGAGCCGTATTTGAGGAGGGCTTTGAAGAGCTGGAGCGGGTGCAGCAGGAGGAGTGGGGGAAGGCTGTGGAGGCGGCCAGGGAGAAGGCGGAAAAGGAGCAGAAGGTGACCTTTCTCTATCCGGACCGGGAACCGTTCGCAGCGGCGGTACTGCCGCTCCATGAGATGGTCCTTGAAAGAAATCCCGCCCTCCGGCCTTTATATGAGAGGATCCGGAAATACAATGAAATGTATGCGTCCGGCCAATAGGAGGAGATCATGGAGAAAATGAGAAACGTTCTGGACCACACCCTGGAGATCCTTTCCGGCGTCAGCTTCCTGGCTATGGTGGTCCTTACCTGCTGGCAGGTATTTACCAGGTATCTTTTAAAAAATCCGTCGTCCTGGTCCGAGGAGCTGGTGTCCTATATGTTCGGGTGGATGGCCCTTTTTGGGGCGTCCCTGGTGACTGGTGAAAGAGGGCACATGAATATCCCGCTGCTGATGGAACGGCTGGGGCCGGGGTTGAAAAAGGGACTGGCTGTTTTCTCTGAGACAGTGGCTCTTCTTTTTTCTGTGGTCATTCTTTTTTATGGAGGGATGAAGATCACAGACCTGGCTATGGGACAAATGACTTCATCCCTGGGGCTTCCTGTGGGCTTCTTTTATGCGGTCCTTCCGGTGAGCGGCGTACTTTGTGTGGTGTATACAGGATTGAATCTCTGGGAGATCCTGAAAACAGGAAGGGAGGGCTGATCCATGGCATGGAACGCACTTTGGACGATCTTAGGCGTGATGCTGGTTTTTCTGGCGCTGGGGGTGCCCATTTCCTATTCCATTGGAATTTCTTCCCTGGCGGCCATCCTGGCGACGGTCTCTGCGGATGCGGCGGTGGTGACGGCGGCCCAGAGGATCTTTGTGGGAATGAGCCGGTTCAGCCTTACGGCCATTCCGTTTTTCATCCTGGCCGGGAACCTTATGAACCAGGGAGGGATCGCCGGACGGCTGGTGGACCTTGTGCTGGCAGTCCTTGGAAGACTTCCCGGTTCTCTTCTGGTGGCAAATGTGGGGGCCAACGCCCTGTTCGGGGCTATTTCCGGGTCTGCGTCGGCTGCCGCTGCCGCCGTGGGAAGCATGGTGCGGGACGGAGAAGAGGAGCAGGGCTATGATCCGGCTCTCTGCGCGGCGTCCAACGGGGCGTCTGCGCCATCGGGACTTCTGATCCCGCCGTCCAACGCTCTGATCACGTATTCTCTGGCAGCCGGAGGCGTTTCTGTGTCGGCGCTGTTCCTGGCGGGCTATGTGCCCGGTATTCTGTGGGCCGCCTGCTGTATTGCCGTGGCGGTGGCGGCAGCGGGGAGAAAGGGATACAGGGGAGCCGCCGGGAAATATGACTGGAAGAATCTGGGACGAGCCGCTCTGCGGGCCATTCCCTCCCTCACCCTTATCGTGGTGGTTATCGGAGGCATCATAGCCGGGATCTTCACAGCCACAGAAGGAGCAGCCATTGCCGTATTATACGCCCTGGTCCTGGGGATCTGCTACGGGAATATCACGGTCCGTTCGTTCTGGCGTATCGTTACCGACAGCGCCAGGATGAGCGGTATGGTGGTGTTTCTCATCGGAGTGTCCAATATCCTGGGCTGGGTCATGGCCTTCACACAGATCCCCCAGGCAGTTTCCGCCGCTCTTCTGGGATTTACATCCAGTCCGGCGGCCCTGCTCCTCATTATGAACGCCGTCCTTCTTCTGGCGGGCACCTTCATGGATGTGACCCCGGCCATTCTTATTTTCACCCCGCTGTTTCTTCCGGTGGTGGAGGCCTTTGGTATGCATCCGGTCCAGTTCGGCCTGATCCTGGTCTACAATCTCTGCATTGGAAATATCACGCCTCCTGTGGGGAATACCCTGTTTGTCGCCATAAAGGTGGGAAAGACCTCGCTGTCTGAGGTCATGCCCTATATGCTCTGGTACTACGGAGCCATTCTGTCGGGACTTCTCCTGGTGACATTTGTGCCGGCTGTCTCCCTGGGCCTGCCCTGGCTGACCGGCGTATTAAAATAGAAGAAAAACGCAGGGGGGGAACCAGCGGCACGTTATAAAAATGTAAGAAAATAGAACTGGAGTTCGATGAATGGAGTATGATATAATGGGAACATGATAGGATCACCGGAAGGGGGAGACGTGATTGTATACCATAAAAGTTCGGATGCGGAAGCTGGGGAAAAAGAACCAGGGAGCCGTGGAGCCTGTGGAGTTTCTTCTGGAATCCAGACCGGAAACTGTGAAGGAGCTGGTGGAAGGACTGGTATGCCTGGGGGTGCGCCAGTATAACGAGAGGAAGGATACGGGGCAGATCGTTCCCTGGCTGACCAGTGAGACGATCCAGGAGCAGGCTGTGACGGGAAAGATCTCCTTCGGCCTCAGAGGAGGGAACGATGCGGATGCGGACCAGGCGGTGGAGAATGCGGTCCAGTGTTTTGAAGACGGGATCTACCGGATCTTTGCCGATGACGAGGAACTGACGGAGCTGGGGCAGGCGCTCCCGTGGCACGATGGACTTGTATTTACCTTTGTACGGCTGACGATGCTGGCCGGATGGTAAAGGGAGGGAATGTATGGGAGGATTTACCTACGAAACGAGAAAGAAGCTGACGGAGCAGCGGATCCTGGAGGCGAAGGCGGCAGGAAAGGATCTGACCGGAATGGAGAAGAAGCTGCTTCCAGATCCATATTACTCTGTAAAGACCGAGCCTCTCCAGTGGATGACCAGTCTTCTGGAAAACGGGGAGGCCGGGACATTAAGCGAGATTTACAAGAGGGAGCTGCCGGGCCTGGTGAGGGTCTGCGTCCCGGAGGGCCAGGAAGAGGAGTTTTATTATGCCCTGGACCAGATGAACCAGTTCCAGATGACGGCCGGATGGTACAGAAGGAGTCTGCGGACAAAAGAATATATTCCCTTTGTCCGGCAGAGTGTGAGTCTTTTATGGGCGTATTCCCAGCTTAAATTTTATAAGGCCAGTCTGGCAGAGATCCTGACGGGGAAGACGGATCCGGAGATCTATGACCATGCCAGGACGGAAAGCTGGCCCTATGCCGGGATACTGGCGGCCCAGATCGACCTGGGAAGGGAGGAGACGGTCCGTGCAGTTCGGGAGATCCTGTACGGAGAAAATAATACGGCAATGCTGAGCCACGAAATGATCCGCGGCATCGTCATGAGCAGAGATACCGGGCTTTATAAGGTGCTGGGGGATTTTCTTCTGGCGGCCAGGCTCCAGGAGGGGGCCCGGCAGGCGGTCTGTGAGACCATGGATGCCGGCCGTCCGGAGGCATTCCTTTCCCTGTTCCAGGTGATCGAGGATCATGACCTGATCCGTTTTTCCTCTGTAAAGCGGGCGGTGGGCACCTGGATCGGGATCTTTGATGAGAACAGTGCAGACCGGATCAGCAATAAGCTTCTGCATCTGATGGGAAAGTGCCTGCGGGAGCCGGAGTTCTGTGAGGAGCAGCTCCGCTCAAATGATTCGGTGGCCATCAGCTGCGCCCTCTGGGCCAAAGGCTTTTACGACGCCGGAGCCGGAGTAGAGGCAGTGCTGGAGCTGATAAAGAACGGAACGAAAAACCAGAAGCTGACTGCCTCCTATTTTAACCGCTCCCTGCAGGATCAGAGACTCAGCGCCCGGGCGGCCAGAGAGGTATTTCTTACATATCCGGAGGACCTGGAGCTGATGGCGTGTTATCTTCCAGGTTTTATGGGAAACCTGTATTCCATCATGTCGGACCTGGTCTGGGGAAAGCGGACAGGATGGTTTTCTGTGGAGCGGGAGGAGGCCTCCGAGCCGGAAAAGCTTCCGGTGACTGCGTATGGACTGTTTGAGAACGAAGAGGAAGCCAGGAAGATCTACGGGATCTTTAAGAATGCCATGGAACGCATCCCCAAAAAGGGCCTGGACCTGGATCCGTGCATCTTCCCCTGGTACCGGGTGACCATGAGCCGGTCCGACCTGGCGGCGCGTATGTGTGTGATCGCCTGGATGCTCCAGGATGAAACGTATCTGGATGAGGCGGCGGCTCTGATCCCAGTGGTGGGCCAGGGCCAGGTATATGGGGCCAGCCGTGCCATGACCGCCCGGCTGCTTTTATACAGACCCAGGAGCCGCGCCAGAAGAGATATCCTGTTTGAGCTTCTCCATAACCCGGAGGAATATACGGTGTCCTCAGCCTTCTGTCTGGCAAAGGCCCTGGAGGATCTGGACGACAGGGATTACCGGAAGCTGGAAGCGAATCTGAAATATAAAAAGGGCCGCACGGAGACCCTTTCCCTGCTGCGCCGCCAGAGTCCGGAAAAGCTCCGGGAATGTGTGGCCAGGCTCCTGGGAGAAAAATCCGAGGAGTGCCATATGGGGGCCCTGGATCTGGCTCTGGGTATGAAGAAGGATGCTCCGGAGGCGTTTGAAGCCCTGCGTCCGGCCCTTGCGGCCTTCCAGAACCCCACGGGAAGGGAGCAGGTGCTCCTGGCCCAGCTGACCGGAAAGGACGGGGATGGAGAAGATATCCTGAAAAAACCAGGCTATGGCTTTTATGATACGAAAAAGGAGTTTGTCCTTCCGGAAATAAAGACGGATATCAAAAAGGCACCGGAGCTGTTTTCATACGGGGAAAAGGAATGCATCCGGGTGCTCAAGGCTTTAAACAGCCTTGTGGAAGCCAATCAGTTTAAGGAGTATACGACAGTCTGGGGAGAGGAAAAGACCCTGGGAGCAGAGCTTGGAAGATGCCGGTGGAGGAATGCGGAGGATCCTGAAATGGGGCCGTTGGACGAGTATCCCTTCCGGGAAATGTGGGAGGAGTTTTACAGAAAAGAGATCCGGTCCACAAGGCTTCTGACGGAGCTGTACCTGTATCAGGCCTGCCGCCAGCGGAAGGGAGATTACCGGAAAAATACGGAGCTCTACAAAAAGGTGTTTGGAAAGGGGCTTTTAAAAAAGCCGCCGTTTACGGAGCTGGTGGAAGGCCTCCGGTTCGGAGCCCAGGCAAGGACGGTCATCGACTGCCTGTTTTTCCAATATGTGCCACGGGAAGAGCTGGTATCGTCGGCGCTGCCCGCTGTTGGAAAGCTGGTTTCTGTTTTAAATGATGAAAATGAGAGCTATGAGGTACAGGAAAGCCGTTGGAATGGTGAAGTGGAACGTGTCTGGAAGCGCTCGGCCGATCTTCCGGTCTTTGCAGAGCTGATCTCCTGGCTGGGGATGGCCGGAGAAGAGGACTGGGGAACTGCGTTTGCCCTGCGGTTCCAGCTAAAGGCCCGGTATGATAAGAGGAGCGGAGACCGGGCTCTGGCCGGATACCAGAGCAGGAAAAATTCCTTCCTGGAGCTTTCGGACCTGGTCCAGTGCTATGTAAGAGGGATCTGGGACAAGGATCTGTTTTATAAGGCAGTGTTTGAATTCCTGGGGATCGGAAGCCTGCTCTCTCCCATCAGCCTCGTGGAACAGAAAGGCGCAGTGGCAGGACGGGACGCCAGGCCCGGGGATCTGGATCGGTTTTTTGGCCGGGGAAAAATAAGACCGGAGGACGGGAAATACCGTTTTGATACCATTGGAGAGGAAATGCCGGAAATGACCCTGGCCCATACGCTTTATAAAGAGATCATCCCGGCAGTGCTCCAGGTGGAGTTAAAGCGGGGAGAACAGGAGACTCCCTTTTCCAGCTCCATAGGAAGCATCCGTGTGGTTTACGGGATCCCGGTGCTGGTGCAGATCTTAACGGCCCTGGGGAAGGATACGCTGGAGCGGAGCCAGTATTCCTATTATTCAGGCGGGTCCAGCCGCCGTTCTGTCCTGAGCCATCTTCTGAAGGTCTGCCGGCCGGCGCCGGAAGAAACGGCAGCAGATCTGGGCCGTGCGCTCCAGGGGACCGACATCACAAAAAAGCGTCTTGTGGAGATGGCCATGTATGCAGAGCAGTGGATCCCCATGGTGGAGGAATATTTAAACCTTCCGGGCTTTAAGAGCGGCTGCTATTATTTTATGGCCCATACCAGTGAATGGATGGATGAGTACGCCAGGTCTGTGATCGCCAGATATACGCCCTTATCTCCGGAAGAGCTGCGCGACGGAGCCTTTGATATCCACTGGTTTTTTGAGGCGTATGAAAAGCTGGGCGAGGAGAATTTTAAGCTGCTTTATGATGCGGCCAAATATTCCTCCTCCGGAACGGCCCATGGCCGTGCCAGAAAGTATGCGGATGCAGCCCTGGGAAATACCAGGTATGAGGCTCTGGTCCAGGAGATCCGTGAGAAAAGAAATAAGGACCTGCTGATGAGCCTGGGGCTCCTGCCGCTTCCCCAGGACCGGGCGGAGAAGGATAAGATCCTTTTTGAACGCTACCGCTTTATCCAGGAGTTTAAAAAGGAAAGCCGCCGGTTTGGCGCCCAGAGGCGTGCCAGCGAAGGCAGGGCGGCAGAGCTGGCTCTGCGGAATTTAAGCTCTAACGCCGGATTTTCGGATGTGACCCGCCTGGTGCTGCGTATGGAGGCCCATCTTGCAGGGGAATCCAGGGCGCTGTTTGAAGGAGACGTGCTGGAGGATGGAACAAAGATCCGCCTTTTTGTGGATGAGGACGGGAAGAGCTCCATTGTCTGCGAAAAGGGAGGAAAGACATTAAAGTCTGTGCCCTCCAGATTTAAAAAGAATGAGACAGTCCTGCGGTATCAGGAGGTCCATAAGCAGCTGAAGGACCAGTACAGCCGCACCAGGCAGATGATGGAGCAGGCCATGGAGGACCGGACGGTCTTTGAAGCCTGGGAGCTTCTGGAACTTCAGGAAAACCCGGTGGCAGGTCCCATTGTGACGCCTCTGGTACTTCTGAGAGCGGACCAGGCGGACAGGGAACCTGGGCTTTCCGGGGAGCAGCAGGAGGCGGCGCTGGGACTTCTGACCAGAGAAGGCCTGGTGGACTGGACAGGAACCATTACCCCGGTACAGGAGGACACAGGATTTCTCATTGCCCATCCCTGGGATCTTTATGAGAAGGGCTGCTGGCACCAGTACCAGAGGCTGTTATTTGAAAAACAGATCCGCCAGCCCTTTAAGCAGGTATTCCGGGAGCTGTATGTGAAGCTGGAGGAGGAACTGGAAAAGACAGAATCAGCCATGTTTGCGGGAAATCAGATCCAGCCGAAGAAAACGGCGGGGACCCTGCGGACCAGACGCTGGGTGGCCGATTATGAGGACGGTCTCCAGAAGGTCTATTACAGGGAAAATATCGTGGCCCGTATCTATGCCATGGCCGATTGGTTTTCTCCCAGTGATATTGAGGCTCCGACTCTGGAAGCTGTGGTATTTTATGACAGAAAGAGCATGAAGCCTCTGAGGATACGGGAGATTCCCGACGTCATATACAGTGAAGTGATGCGGGATGTGGATCTGGCTGTCAGCACGGCCCATGCGGGAGGCGTGGATCCGGAGACCAGCCGGTCCACGGTGGAGATGCGCAGCGCCATCATCCAGTGCAGCCTGGAGCTGTTCAGGCTGAAAAATGTCCGTCTGGAAAAGACCCATGCGTTCATCGACGGAAAGCTGGGGCAGTATACGGTCCATCTGGGCAGCGGAGTTGTCCATCAGATGGGAAATGCCATGGTATTTGTGGTGCCCGTCCACTCCCAGCACCGGGGACGGATCTTCCTTCCCTTTGTGGACGACGATCCGAAGACGGCGGAGATCCTGTCAAAGATCCTGCTGTTTGCAGAAGACGACCGGATCAAGGATCCCGGGATCCTGTCCCAGATCCGCTGACCGGAAGGCAGCTTCTGGCTGTCCTGTTCGTATTTTTCCTGGAAATTTTGCCCCCGCTGTTTACAGTGGGGGCGTTTTTATAGTAAAATAAACGGGAAATACAAAGAAAAAGGAGAATGTATGGGCAGAAACAGGATATATATACGTGCAGAAAAATTTGGTCTTCTGGCGCTGATCCCGCTGTATTTTATTGTGGTGGGACTGATGATCCAGCCTCTCTCGGACATCATACCAGGACTCTGGCGGATCATAAAAGAGCCGGATTTCCTGATCACCGATTATTTCCTCGTCGGGGGGATCGGAGCGGCGTTCATCAATGCGGGTATTCTTACCCTGGCTGCCATCGGAACTATCTATTTCCTGGGAATGGAGATGGACGGCCATACGATCACATCCAGCTGTCTGATGTTCGGATTTTCCCTGTTTGGAAAGAATCTGATGAATATATGGGCGATCTTACTGGGGGTGTATCTGTATTCCAAATACCATAAGACCCATATGTCCAGATATATTTACATCGGATTTTACGGTACCAGTCTGTCCCCGATCATTACCCAGATCATGTATATCACAGAGCTTCCATACCTGGCCAGGCTGCCATTAAGCATCCTGGTGGGGATCGCCATCGGCTTTGTGCTGCCGCCTCTGGCTACCCATGTCCACTATGCCCATAAGGGCTATTCTCTTTATAATGTAGGCTTTGCCTCCGGTATCATCGCCACAGTGGTGGTTTCGGTGATGAAATCCTTTGGAGTAACGACGGAATCCCGGCTCATCTGGTCCACGGGAAACAACCGGCTCTTTCTCTTTGTGCTCTGCGGCCTGTTCCTGTCCATGATGGGAGGAGCCCTGGTCCTTGGGGGAAAAGAGGTATTTGCCGCCTATGGCCGGATCCTGAAGACCACGGGAATTTCCGGCACCGATTATCTGAAAAGCGAGGGCGGGCCGGCGACCACCTTCAATATGGGGCTGTGCGGCCTGTTCGCCACCCTGTTCGTGGCGGCCGTGGGAGGAGATCTGAACGGCCCCACCATTGGCGGGATCTTTACCATCGTGGGCTTCTGCTCCACGGGAAAGCATCTGAGAAATATTGCCCCCATTATGTTTGGAGTGGTCCTGGGCGGTTTCACCAAGCACTGGCATGTGAACCAGCCGTCTCCTCTGCTGGCGCTTTTATTCTCCACGACCCTGGCTCCCGTAGCCGGGGAATTTGGCTGGATCGTGGGGATCCTGGCCGGCTTCCTCCACTCATCGGTGGCTTTAAATGTGGGCATCGTCTACGGAGGAATGAACCTGTATAACAACGGCTTTGCCGGAGGGATCGTGGCGATCTTTATGGTTCCGGTGATCCATTCCATTGAGGACCGGAGAGCCAGGGCCCGGGGTGAGATCTCCCTGTAAAATGTTTTAGAAAGAGAGTATGCGTATTATGAAAAAATATCTGGCATGGATCCCGGCACTGGTGATCATGACAGCCATTTTCTGGTTTTCGGCCCAGCCGGCGGACGTGTCCACGGAAATGAGCGACAGCGTTACCAGAGCGCTTTTGTGGACGGCGGAGGCTGTGGGGCTTACGGACCGGCTGTCGCCGGAGCAGGTCCATGATCTGTGCGGTCTCCTGGCCACACCTGTGAGGAAGACTGCCCATATTACGGAATTTGCGGTGCTCCATCTGACTGTTTTATTCGCCCTGTTCCAGTGGGAGCTTCCCTGGAAGAAATGGCTGAAGGCCGCCCTGGCAGTGACCGTGGCTTATGCCTGCACCGATGAGCTTCACCAGCTCTTTGTACCGGGCCGGGCGGGAATGGTCACAGACGTTCTGATCGACAGTACGGGAGCGGCCCTTATTACGGGGCTTTTATGGATCGTCGGAAGACGGCGGGAAGGAACGTCTGGGGAAGACGGAACGGTCTGGGCGGCAGGGAGGCCGGAGGACAGGAGCCGCCGGTTCCCGGGGCCGGACAGCCGCGTAAAGCAGATGGTCCAGGGAGCGGCCATCGCCGCGGTCTATGTGGTCCTGACCATGGCCTTCCGCCCCATCAGCTTCGGGCCGGTCCAGTTCCGCATCTCTGAGGCCCTGTGCGTCCTTCCATACTTTACCCCGGCGGCGGTGCCCGGGGTATTTTTGGGCTGCCTGATCTCCAATCTCCTGGGCGGGGCCGCAGCCCTGGACGTGGTATTCGGGAGTCTTGCAACGCTGATGGGAGCCGTGGGCTCCCGGCTTTTCAGAAAAAACCGGTATCTGGTCTCCCTTCCCCCCATTGCAGCCAATACGCTGATCATTCCGTGGGTATTAAAATACGCCTATGGCTCTGGGGACATGGTATGGTTCATGATGATCACCGTGGGTGCCGGGGAGATCCTGGCCGTTGGGATCCTGGGCCAGCTTCTTCTGGGGGCGCTGGAACCATACCGGGAGGAGCTGTTTTAGCGCCAAGAGGCATCCGCCCCGGGAGAGCGGCGGTTCCTGGCGGCAGAAGCGGCCTGAAGAGCGGGGATCCAGGGCCTGGATCCTATGGATTTTCTGCTTTTTATGTGCTATGATAAAGGTGAATATACCGAGAGGAGCAGATACATGTATCATATAGATTTTGAACGTCCCTGCCATGTGCATTTTATCGGCATTGGCGGGATCAGTATGAGCGGTCTGGCGGAGATCCTGCTGGAAAGGGGATTTACCGTATCCGGTTCCGACGCCAGGGAGTCGGAGCTCACAAAGAAGCTGGAGGCCCACGGAGCAAAGCTCTTTTACGGACAGAAAGCGGAGAATATTATGGAAGGGACCGACGTGGTGGTCTATACGGCCGCAGTCCATCCAGACAACCCGGAATATGCAGCCGCAGCGGGACGGTCCATCCCGATCCTTACCCGGGCGGAGCTTCTGGGCCAGATCATGAGAAATTATAACCAGTCGGTGGCTGTGGCGGGAACCCATGGAAAGACCACCACCACCTCCATGCTGACGGAGATCCTGATGGAGGCACGGAAGGACCCCACCATTTCCGTAGGGGGGATGCTGGACGCCATCGGCGGCAATATCCGTGTGGGCGGCCCGGAGATGTTCGTGACCGAGGCCTGTGAATATACCAACAGCTTCCTGTCCTTTTTTCCCACCATGGAGATCATTCTGAACATCGAGGCGGACCATCTGGATTTCTTTAAGGATATCGACGATATCCGGAACTCCTTCAGGCGGTTTGCAGGGCTTCTGCCGGAGGATGGCATCCTGATCATAAACAGCGATATCCGGGAATATGAGGAGATCTGTAAAGGACTTCCGTGCCGGGTGATCACTGTGGGAAGCGATCCGGTAAGGAGCAGGTACAGCGCGGCCCATGTGGCCTTTGACGAAAGCGCCTGCGCGTCCTATGAGCTTCTGGAGAACGGGAAGAAGGTCTGCACGGTCGTCTTAGGCGTGCCGGGAATGCACAATGTGTATAACTCCCTGGCAGCCTTTGCCGCAGCCCGGGAGCTGGGCGTAGACGATGGGGATATCTGCGCCGGCCTTCTGGCTTACCGGGGCACCCACCGCCGGTTTGAGAAAAAGGGCGTATTGAACGGCGTGACCATCATCGACGATTACGCCCATCATCCCCAGGAGATCGCAGCCACCCTTTCCACGGCGGAGAATTATCCTCACCGGGAGCTGTGGTGCGTGTTCCAGCCCCATACGTATACCAGGACCAGGGCTCTGATGGACGATTTTGCCGAAGCCCTTTCTGCCGCGGATCATGTGGTCCTGGCAGACATTTATGCGGCCAGAGAGACCGATACCCTGGGGATCAGCTCCTCCATGCTGGCGGAAAAGATCGCCAGTCTTGGAACAGATGCCTGGTATTTCTCCAGCTTTTCAGAAATTGAAGAATTTCTTCTGGAAAAATGTGGATCCGGCGACCTGTTGATAACTATGGGGGCCGGAGATATAGTAAAAGTGGGGGAAAATCTCCTTAAGAAGTAAGTTATCCACAATATCCACAGAGTTTTCAACAGTTAGCCGAAGAAAACCCTGTGGATTTTTTTATTTACATAACTGGTAAGAGACAAATGTGGAAAAGTTAGGAAATACAAGGGATACGACAATTTTCGTGGAAATTCCCCAGGATTATGCCGCAGGCTTATCCACGTTATCCACAATATCCACAATCCAGATTGTGGATGATTCCGCCTATTTCCTTTTGGGTGGAGCTGTGTTATGATGGAAACAGGAAAGTTGTGAGGGTGAAGGATCATGAATTTAGGGTTGAAAAACAAAATGGCATTCCAGGGGACTGTGGTATCCAATACATTTATCGACACATATATGACGGCGGCCAATGGGGAATATGTGAAGGTATTCCTTTACCTGCTGCGCCATGAGGGGGAGGAGGTCACCGTGTCTGCCATTGCCGACGCCCTGGACCATACAGAGGCGGACGTGAAGCGGGCTCTGGCCTATTGGGAGGAAGCCGGCCTTTTGGAGCGGGAGGGAGACGGAGGCCGTCCGGAGCTCCGCCAGAGCGCGGAAAAGGAAGCGGCGGCGGCCAGGGATGTGGAGATCCCCGAGGAGGGAAACAGCTGCGACCGTATGGAGCGCCTTTCCGGGGATGAGGAGTTTACAGCCCTTTTATACGCGGTCCAGCAGTATCTGGGCAAGACCTTTACCCAGATCGAATGTGAAAAATTCGCATTTTTTTACGACGGCCTTAAGATGTCCGGGGATCTTCTGGAGTATCTGGCGGAGTACTGCGCCGGAGGCGGCCATTCCAGCATCCGGTATATTGAGAAGGTGGCACTGAACTGGTATCAGATGGGGATCCATACCAGGGAGGAGGCCAGAGATTACACCATGCGGTATTCCCGGGACACATCGGCGGTAATGAAGGCCTTCGGGATCACAGGGCGGAGCCCGGCCACGGCGGAGACAGAATTTATGAAGCGGTGGTTTAAGGAGTTTGGCTTTGACTGTAAGCTGGTGACAGAGGCCTGCGGAAGGACCATAAAGGCCACAGGGACGGCCAGCTTTCCCTATGCCGACAAGATCCTCACTGGCTGGAAGGAAGCCGGGGTAAAGACCCTGGGGGACGTGGAAGAGCTGGACCGGAGGCGGCAGGCGTCGAAACGACAGGACCGGCGGGAGCCGGGAAACGGCAGAGGCCAGGAGACGGGAAGAAAGCCCGCCGGTTCCAACCGGTTTAAGAACTTTGAGGAACGGACCTATAATTATGAGGATTATGTATGGGAAGATATGAGAAGGAGACAGCAGAAGGGAGGAAGAATGGATGGCACTGAGTAATTCCCAGTTTGACGCCATCATGCGGGTGTACAACCAGCGCCAGTTTTTAAATAAGCGCCGTCAGGATGAGCGGATCCGGGAGGTGTATGAAAGGATCCCCCAGGTGGAGGCGCTGACGGATGAGATCGCCGCCGCCATGGCCCAGGCGGCCAGGAGAAAGCTTCTGGGGGACGAGGACGGGGCCAGGGCCTTCAAAGAGGAAGCCTCTCTTTTGAAGGAGCAGAAGAGAAAATACCTGCAGCGGGCGGGCTATCCGGACGACTATATGGAAATGCAGTACCACTGCCCCTGCTGCCGGGACACAGGCTTTGCAGACGGAAAAAAATGCCGCTGCTTCCGCCAGATGGAGATCCAGGTCCTTTATGACCAGTCCAATATCCGGGAAGTGCTGGAACGGGAGAATTTCGATACCCTTTCCATGGGATACTATGACAGGGAGCGGATCGACAGCCGGGTGGGAATGACGGTGTACGATTACATGTCCATGGTCATCGGCGAGTGCAAAGCCTATGTGGAAAACTTTGGCCGGGAAAAGGGAAGTATCCTGTTCACCGGGAGCACTGGCTGCGGAAAGACCTTCCTCAGCAACTGCATTGCCCGGGAGCTTTTAAGACAGTGCTATTCGGTGGTGTACCTGACGGCCACAGACATGTTCGATATCCTGTCGGAAAGCCGCTTCGGCGGCCGGGACGGGGAGGAGGTAAGGGACCGGGCGGCCTATATCCTGGACTGTGACCTTCTGATCATTGACGACCTGGGGACGGAGCTCATCAATACCTTTACGGCCTCCCAGCTCTTTTACTGCATCAACGAGCGGCTTACAAAAAAGCTGGGCACCATTATCTCCACCAATCTGGCCTTAAGCCGGATGCAGGACGAATTTACGGAACGGGTCACCTCCCGGATCATGAGCCAGTACAAGGTCCTGCCCCTTCTGGGCGAGGATCTCAGGCTTCTGCGGCGCGGTTATGGGAAACAAGGTTGACGAAACGGCGGATTTTGTTATAAAATGTAGTTCAGCGCAGAAAAATGGAGGAAAAATATGCTTTACGAAGAAAAACAGATAGAGACGATCCCGGTGGGCCCTCTGGGGCTGATCCCCTTAAAGAGCTGTGAGACCCTGGGAAAAAAGGTAGACGCCTGGCTGACCGGGTGGAGGAACGAGCGGGAAAGCGAGCATAAGTCCACCATCGCGTTTGCAGGCTACCAGAGGGATTCCTATATTGTTGGGGCCAGGACTCCCAGATTCGGATCCGGCGAGGGCAAGGGCGAGATCCTGGAATCCGTCCGCGGCGACGATCTTTATATCCTGGTGGACGTGTGTAATTACAGCCTGACGTATTCCTTAAGCGGGATCCAGAACCATATGTCCCCGGATGATCATTATCAGGACCTGAAGCGTGTGATCGCCTCCGTGGGCGGAAAGGCGAGACGGATCAACGTGATCATGCCGTTCCTTTATGAGAGCCGCCAGCACCGGAGGACGGGCCGCGAATCCTTAGACTGTGCCCTGGCGCTCCAGGAGCTGACCAGCATGGGCGTGGAGAATATCATTACCTTTGATGCCCACGATCCCCGGGTGCAGAATGCGATCCCCTTAAAGGGCTTTGAGACGGTGCAGCCCATTTATCAGTTCATCAAGCATCTGTTAAAGCATGAAAAGGACCTGCAGATCGACAGCGGCCACATGATGGTCATCAGCCCCGACGAGGGAGGAATGGGACGGGCTGTGTTCTTTGCCAACGTGCTGGGACTGGATCTGGGCATGTTCTATAAGCGCCGCGATTACACAAAGATCATCAACGGCCGCAATCCCATCGTGGCCCATGAATTTTTAGGGGCCAGCGTGGAAGGAAAAGATGTGATCATCATTGACGATATGATCTCTTCCGGCGAGAGCATGCTGGACACAGCCAAGGAGCTGAAGCGGAGAAAGGCCAGAAAGGTTTTTATCTGCACCACCTTCGGACTTTTTACCAACGGCCTTAAGAAATTCGACGAATATTATGAAAACGGCGTCATCGACCGGGTGCTGACCACCAATCTGATCTATCAGACGCCGGAGCTTTTATCGAAGCCATATTATATCGATGTGGATATGAGCAAATATATCGCTCTCATCATTGACAACTTAAACCATGACTCCTCTTTGAGCGAGCTTTTAAATCCCACAAAGAGGATCAACCGGCTTCTGGAACGGTACCGGGCCGGGGAAAGATAAGACAGGAGAGAGGGTTACATTGGAGATCAAAACAGATATATCTTTGCAGACGAAACAGGTTTTATCCCAGGTACAGATGCAGTCCTTAAATATTCTCAGCATGTCCATGACGGAGCTGGAGGAATTTTTACAGAATGAGGAGATCGAAAATCCTCTGGTGGAATATTCCTCCGGCCGCCAGGAGGGGGAGCTGCCGGTGGCTTACCGGGAGTACGACCGGTTTTATAACGGCGCGTCCAGGGAAGGAGATTCCCGTGGGGAGATCTATGAGGCCGACGATACGGAGCAGTCGGTGGAGCATATGATCATGATGCAGCTTCCCTGGAAGACGCTCACGGAGGAGCAGCACAGGATCGTGAAGTTCTGCATCCATTCCCTGGACCAGAACGGGTATCTCACGGTCCCGCCGTCAGAGATCGCAGAGGCTCTTAAAGCGGAGGTTTCTGAGGTGGAGTACATCGTTTCCAGGCTGAAGGAGCTGGAGCCGGTGGGGATCTTTGCCTCAAGTCTGGAAGAGTGTCTGGTCCTCCAGGTGCTGGGAATGGAGCAGGAGGCCGCTCTCTGCACCATTATCCGGAACCATCTGCAGGATGTGGCCGACGGAAAGGTCAGTACCATTTCCAGAAGACTGAAGCTTTCCTCTGTGGAGGTGCGGAAGCTGATCCATGTGATCCGGAACCTGAATCCCAGGCCTTTAAACGGCTACGGGGGCGACCGGGCCCAGTATGTGTTCCCGGATATCATTTTGAGCTATCAGGACGGCCAGTGGACCGTGAGCCTCAATGATAAGTGGGCCGGGAATATCAGCATCAATGAGTTCTATGTACATATGATGGAGACGGCCCAGGACGAGGAGTTAAAGAATTACTTTGAGGAGAAGCTGAAGCGGGCCAGGTTCATCATGAACGCCGTGGAGCAGCGCAGAAGGACCCTGGAGGGGATCACAGAAGGGATCCTAAAGCGCCAGGCTGGGTATTTCCTGGGAAAGGAGCCCTTAAAGCCCATGACCCTGGAGGAGATCGCCGCTGAGCGGGAGATCCACAAATCCACCGTCAGCCGGGCGATCCGGGATAAATATATCCTGACCCCCGCAGGCTGTCTGCTGATCCGGGATCTTTTTACCACCGGGATCTCCGGCGGAGGGAAGACCGGGGAGGATGTGAGCCGCAATACGGTGAAGTCCCGTCTGAAGGCCCTGGTGGATCAGGAGGACAAGAAGCACCCGTGCAGCGACGAACAGCTGGCAAAGCTCCTGGAAGCCGAGGGAATGGCCATTTCCAGGCGTACTGTGGCCAAATACAGGATGGAGCTGGGGATCGGAGGCGCGTTTTCACGCCGGGAAGAATAAAGAAACGGGAGGCAATGGCCATCATGGCATTTACGTTTAAAAGCCTGCTCCCTACACCGGAGCTGATCAAGGCAGAATTTCCCCTGTCTGACGAGGCAGTGGAGTTAAAAGAGAAAAGAGATAAAGAGATCGCGGCAGTATTTACTGGGGAAAGCGATAAATTCCTGGTGATTATCGGGCCGTGCTCGGCGGACCGGGAGGACTCTGTATGCGAATACATGGAGCGGCTGGCCCGGGTCAGCGAGAAGGTGGGCGACAAGCTGATCCTTATTCCCCGGGTCTATACCAACAAGCCCAGGACCACCGGAGGCGGCTATAAGGGGATGCTCCATCAGCCTAACCCCGAGAAAAAGCCCAATATGTACGAGGGCCTGGTGGCCATCCGGAAGCTCCACATGCGGGCGATCCAGGATTACGGCTTTTCCACGGCGGACGAGATGCTGTATCCGGAAAATTACAGCTATTTATCGGATGTGCTGTCCTATATCGCCATCGGCGCCCGGTCGGTGGAAAACCAGCAGCACCGGCTCACCTCCAGCGGCGTGGACGTGCCTGTGGGCATGAAGAACCCCACCGGAGGGGATCTGGGCGTTATGTTAAACGCTGTTTATGCGGCCCAGCACGGCCACGATTTCATCTACCGCACCATGGAGGTGACCACCGACGGGAATCCCCTGGCCCATACGATCCTCCGGGGAGCGGTCAGCAAGCACGGCCAGTGCATCCCCAACTACCACTACGAGGATCTGGAGCTGCTTTTACAGCTTTACGGAGAGCGGGAGCTGGTGAACCCGGCCTGTATCGTGGACGCCAACCACTCCAACTCCAATAAGCGCTACGAGGAGCAGGTGCGGATCGTGAAGGAGGTCCTTCACAGCCGCCGCTATTCCCCGGATATCCATAAATTCGTAAAGGGCGTGATGATCGAAAGCTATCTGGAGCCGGGAAGCCAGAAGATCGGCGAGCACATTTACGGAAAATCCATCACCGACCCGTGCCTGGGCTGGGAGGAGTCCGAGCGGCTGCTTTACGACATTGCAGAAGAGATCTAGAAACGGCAGAGCGCCGTCCAGCCCCGCGTCTGATGCGCGATGGGCCGGGCGGCGCTTTTTTGTCCCGGGTACCAGAGCCGCTGTCTGCGGCTATTTCATTATGAGCTTATAGATGCGGATGATCTGGAAAATCACGCAGAAGCCGGCCACGCCAGCCATGGCCCACTGGGACCTGGCACAGTTCTGCCAGAGGAGGAGCAGTCCGGCGGCCATGCCCAGGAGATTCCAGTGGATGATGATCGTGAGCGTCCTGCCTTCGCGGGACAGATAATAAAGACCGAGGACCGCCAGCGTATACAGAAGGAGAAACGCATGGTCCTCCAGGCCCTTGACAAAGAAGACGAAAACTGTGAACATTACGATCCATGGCGGCAGCATGGGATTGGAAAATTTCTTCATATAAACACCTCCGGTCCAGATCACAGATTCACAGCCCGCGGCAGGGTGAAGATGAATTCCGAGCCCACGCCGGCGGTGCTGATCACGTCGATGTTTTCCCCATGGGCCTGGATGATCTCCTTTACGATGGAGAGGCCCAGCCCCGTGCCCTTTTTGTCCTTTCCTCTGGAAAGGTCGGATTTGTAGAAACGGTCCCAGATCTTTTTCAGGGAATCCTTGGGGATCCCCACGCCGGTGTCCTTGACGGAAACGAAGACCTTTTCGTACCGGGGCGCAGTCTGGATATAGATCACGGAGCCGTTGTGGCTGAACTTGATGGCATTGTCCAGGAGGTTATAAAGGACCTGCTGGATCTTTCCCAGATCCGCGTAGACCATCAGTACGTCGTCGGTAAAGGTCAGGTCCAGGACGATGTCCCTGGCGCTGCAGGTGCCCTCAAAGGAGGCCGCCGTGTCCTTGATGACCCGGTTGATGTCGAAATTGCTGCGGGACAGAAAGCCCTTGCTGTCTAAGGAGTTTAAGGTGAGCATTCCTTCGGTCAGCTTATTGAGCCGCTTCGTCTCAGAGATCACGATCCCCAGATATTTTTCCTCCAGCTCCGGCGGGATGGTGCCGTCTAAAATGGCTTCCAGATAGCCCTTGATGGAGGTCAGGGGGGAGCGGAAATCGTGGGATACGTTGGCGATGAAGGATTTCTGGTATTCCTCCATCTTTCCCAGCTCGCTGGACATATAGTTTAAGGTGTCGGCCAGATAGCCCATTTCATCATTGGTCTTTACTTTTATGGTGTGGTCCAGATTGCCGCCGGCGTATTCCATGGCTCCAGCGGTGATCTTTTTCAAAGGAAAATACACAGTTCTGGTGAATACTAAAAGGATGATCAGGGACAGGAAGAAGATAATGGCCGCAGTGATGTATACAATATTCAGGATCTGGTTCTGGCTGTCCAGGATCCGCTCCATGGGCATGTGGAGCACCACATAGCCGTATGTATTGAAATTTCCGGTGATGGGGGCCAGTACCGATAAGGTCTCGCCGGGGAACATGCCGAAGAAGTCCCCGATGATATAGGACTTGTTTCCTGTGACCGTGGGATCGAAGCCCTCGATGGTCTTTCCCGAATGGGAGGCGGGAGAGGTCTCGGCCACCACAGCGCCTTTATGGTCCAGGACCCAGGCAGAGGCCCCCAGATAGGTGGATACGGCCTCCAGCTGCGGGTTGGCCGTATCCAGGGAGATGGTCTTTCCCTGGTAAATATCGCTGTATGTGGAGGCCAGGAGGTTGGCTTCATCGTACATGGCATCGGACCGCTCCCGGACCAGATATTCATGGGTCATGTGGGAGGAAAAGGTGGCGATGAGGACAAAGCCCAGAAGGCCGAACAGGAGATAGCCCAGGACAAACTTGGTGTACAGGGAATGTGTCATCGTTTTACCTCGAATTTATAGCCGATCCCCCATACAGTGGAGAGGGACCAGTATTCGTTGTCCTTGATCTTCTCCCGGAGACGCTTGATGTGTACGTCCACCGTGCGGGTGTCCCCAATATATTCATACCCCCAGATATGGTCCAGGAGCTGCTCCCTGGTAAAGACCTGGTTGGGAGAGGACGCAAGGAAGTAAAGAAGCTCCAGCTCCTTGGGCGGCATGTCCACGGAACGGCCCTTATAGAGCACGGAATAATTGGTCAGGTTTACGACGAGATCCGGATATTCCACAAACTCTCCCTGCTGCTTCGGCACAGAGGAGACGGCGGAGGAACCGGCCTGGTAGCGGCGCAGGACGGCCTTTACCCGGGCCACCAGCTCCTTGGAGTCGAAGGGCTTTATCATATAGTCGTCGGCCCCCAGCTCCAGCCCCAGGACCTTGTCGAAGATCTCTCCCTTGGCCGAAAGCATGATGATGGGGACCTGGGAGACGGTGCGCAGCTCCCGGCATACCTGGTAGCCGTCGATCCCCGGGAGCATCAGATCCAGCAGCACCAGGTTTGGCTTAAAGGAAGGAAATTCCCGGAGCGCCGATTCCCCATCCCCCACGATCTTTGTTTCATAGCATTCCTTCATCAGGTACAGTGAGATCAGCTCCGCGATATTGGCATCGTCGTCAACGATCAGGATCCTCTGTTTATCAACCATTCCATGTTCCTCCCTGTCAGTTTTACTTAAATGTCACAATGGTAACTCCGGTATCGCCTTCTCCAAAATCGCCCAGCCGGAACTCCTTCACGTATTTCAATTTTTTCAGATGCTTATGGACCCCGGCCTTTAAGGCGCCGGTCCCCCGTCCGTGGACCACACGCACCTTGGGAAGGTGGGCCAGGTAGGCATCGTCCAGGTACTTATCCAGTACGGGAATGGCCTCGTCCACGGTCATGCCGATCAGGTTCACCTCCGGGGAAACGGAGAAGGACTTGGACATCTTGATCTTTCCGCTGCCGGTATTGTTCTTTTTCATCAGATCCATACCGGGACCGGAAATGGCCGGCTCGTTTAAAAGCTCCAGGTCCTTGATGTTCACCAGAGACCGCAGGATCCCCATTTGTACGTACAGATCGCCCTTGGCGTTGGGCAGGGAGCTGACGGTGCCGTTTAAGTTCATGGTCAGCACCTTGACCCCGTCCCCGATCTTTAATTTCTTTGGAGAAATGGTCTTTTTCGGGCCTTTTTCATTTTTAAGGCTCAGGTTTTTATCGACCTTGTCCAGCTTTTCCCGAAGCTTTGTGCGCTCTGCCTCCAGCTCCTTTCCCACGCCGGAGGACTGGGCCAGCTTATTGATCTGGCGGATGGTCTGGTCGGCAGTTTCCTTGGCCTCCCGGAGGATCCTCTGGGCCTCCTCATTGGCGTTTCGGATCAGCTTGTCCTTCCGCTCGTCAAACCGCTCCTCCTTCTGCTCCAGACGGCTCTTTAACCGGGAGATCTCCGATTTATAGGAGGCGATCTCCTCCCGTTCCTTTTCGATGGTGACGCGGCTTTCCTCCAGGCTGGCCAGCAGGTCCTCAAAGGCCTCGTCGCCTTCCTCCAGACGGGACTTTGCATCCTGGATAATGAAATCGGGAAGCCCCAGCTTCTGGGAGATGGCAAAGGCGTTGCTCTTTCCCGGAATGCCGATGAGCAGACGGTAGGTGGGCCTTAAGGTCTCCACATCAAATTCACAGCAGGCGTTCTCCACGCCGGGAGTGGTCAGGGCATAGACCTTTAACTCACTGTAATGGGTGGTGGCCATGGTGCGGCATTTCATGTTGTGGAGGAAGGACAGCACGGCGATGGCCAGGGCTGCGCCCTCGGTGGGGTCTGTTCCGGCCCCCAGCTCATCAAAGAGGCATAAGGAATGGCTGTCGGCCTTTTCCAGGATCCTCACGATATTGGTCATATGGGCGGAGAAGGTACTTAAGCTCTGCTCGATGCTCTGTTCGTCTCCGATGTCGGCAAATACTTCGTCAAATACAGCCAGCTCTGACCCGTCGAAGGCCGGGATCTGGAGGCCCGACTGGCCCATGAGGGTGAAAAGCCCCACGGTCTTTAAGGATACGGTCTTTCCGCCGGTATTGGGGCCGGTGACGATGAGCAGGTCAAAGTCCTTTCCCAGATACACGTTGATGGGGACCACTTTTTTGGGGTCCAGCAGCGGATGGCGGCCGTCCTTGATGTGGATATAGCCGTTCTTATTGAATTTCGGCATGGAGCAGTTATAATGTCTGGCCAGAGCGGCCCGGGCAAAGATAAAGTCCAGCTTTGTCAGAAGCTTCAGGTTTATGAGGATGGTCTCCACATAGGGGACCAGCTCCATGCTGAGGGCAGCCAGCACCATTTCGATCTCCTTCTGCTCCCGGATCTCCAGCTCCCGCAGCTCGTTGTTTAATTTAATGATGGCCATGGGCTCGATAAAAAGGGTGGAGCCGGTGGCAGACTGGTCGTGGACCATGCCCTGGAAGCTGCTTTTATATTCGGCCTTTACGGGCAGGCAGTAGCGGCCGTCCCGCATGGTGATCACCGGATCCTGGAGCATGGTGCGGCTGGAATTTAAGATGGCATTTAACTGGGTGTGGACCCGGTCGCCGGTGATCTTCATCTGGCGGCGTACATGGCGCAGTCCCGGGCTGGCATCGTCGGCCACCTCTTCTTCGGAAATGATGCAGCGGGTGATCTCGTTGTTTACGTTGGTCAGCGGCTCCAGGGAACGGAACATCTCGTCCAGGGAGTCGTCGGGAAGCTCAGATTCCTGGCGGCGGCCATAGTTTTTGGCTCTGGCGGCACAGGTCAGAAGAGAGCTGACGGCCAGGAGCTCATGGATACTTAAGGAGCTTCCGATCTCCAGGCGCTTTAGGGAGCCGCCGATGTCGGAGATCCCGGCAAAGGAAACACTTCCCTTCTGGCGGACCCTGGCGACGGCATCGGCGGTCTCTGCCTGGGCCTGGACGATCTCCTCAAAGTCCGAGGACGGCTCCAGCTCCCGGCACAGCCTTTTCCCTGGCTCCGAAGCGGCATATTCGGTTAGTTTTTCTATGATCTTATGATATTCTAAGGTTTTTAATACTTTCTGGTTCATAAAAAGGTCCTTTCAAAACAGCGGGCAGAGACTTTGCCCATTTACCAAAGTATAACACAAAGCAATGGAATATCCTAGAGATATTTTTGTTGCATAAACCCAGCAAAAAAACTATAATGGAAAGGAGAGGAGTTTTATGGGATATGGCCGATGCACCAGACGAAAAGAGATCCAATGAAAAACCATTCATGAGGGAAAAGATCGTAAAGCCCCCGCTCAGCAGACGGCAGACTGCGGTCCGCGTTTTCCGGCTGTTTTTAAGTGCGGTCATTTTCGGGGTCGTGGCAGCAGTAAGCTTTGCAGCCTCAAGGCCGCTGGCAGAACGGTTCCTGGGAAAGGAACCGGAGACGACTCCGGCTCCTACCATTACCATTGAGCGGGATGAACCGGGAAAAGAGGAGGAGACCCAGACGGCGGAAAGCGAATCCCTGCCGCCGGAGAGCCAGTCGGAGGCAGCCCGGGAGGAGATTGAAGGGATCGTAAAAAAAGAGCTGGAGACCTTCGACTGGACCAGGGACAAGGTGGAGGGCATGAACCAGGTCCTCCAGGAGATCGGCAGGGAGGCCGATCAGAGTGTCGTGACCGTATCTTCCGTAAAGCACCAGGTGGACTGGTTCGACAATCCGGTGGAGAGCACCGGCCAGTATGCGGGGATCATCCTGTCCATAAGCCGTGGGGAGATCATGATCCTGACAGAAGCTGCGGCGGTGGAGGAGGCGGATTCCCTCCGGGTCGTTTTTAAAGACGGCGGTACGGCGGCGGGAACCTTAAAGCAGAAGGACAGCCTGGGTGGTCTGGCGGTGGTATCAGTGGCGGAAGCCGAGGTGCAGGAAGCCGCAAGGGAGCGTATCAAAGCCGTGGAGCTGGGAAATTCGTATAGTCTGGAAACTGGAGACCTGGTGATTGCCGTGGGAAGCCCTGCGGGGATCGTCCATTCCGTAAAGCAGGGGGCTGTTTCCTATGTGGCTGGGAACGTGCAGACCGCCGATGGTCAGACCCGCGTTCTTTACACAGACTGCGGCTGCGAGACTGGAAAAGGGACCTTCTTTTTAAATATGTCTGGAGAGCTGGTGGGCTGGGCCACAGAGCTTTATGGGGCAGAGGACGGACAGGGGTTTACCATTGCGCTTCCGGTATCTGAGTATAAAGGAAACCTCCAGAAGCTGATGAATGGGATCCAGATCCCGTATATGGGCTTAAAGGGCCAGGACGTCAGCGAGGCCATGCAGGCGGAGGGGATCCCCAAGGGACTCTATATTACAGAGGCCATTGCCGATAGTCCGGCATACCTGGCCGGGATCCAGGCAGGGGATATCCTGACGAGGATCCAGGGAGCGGAGATCTGCTCCATCCGGGATTACCAGGCATGTCTGGAGGACCAGGCGGCCGGGACCGAGGCCACAGTGACGGTCCAGAGAATGGGACTGGGAGAATATAAGGAAATTGAATACAAAGTGATCATTGGAGCCAGGTGATTCGCCTGGCTCATGATGTCCGGGGCCGGGAGAACGGATCCGGCATATAAAGGGCTGCTGTCCGGTATTGAGGATACCGGAAAAGCGGCGGGAGATTGAAGAAGGGAGAAATTATAGTATGAAATATATCGAAACATTCCGGGAGGGCGCTCACATATCTGAGGTGTATCTGTGCAAGACAAAGCAGATCGCACTGACAAAAAACGGAAAGGAGTATGGCTCTCTGACCCTCCAGGACAAGACGGGGACCGTAGACGCGAAGATCTGGGAGCTGAATTCTCCGGGGATCAATGAGTTTGCGGCTATGGATTATGTGTTCGTGGATGCAGACGTGACAGTGTTCCAGGGGGCTTTCCAGTTAAACGTAAAGCGGATCCGCAAGGCCGATGAGGGGGAATACAGGCCTGGGGATTATCTGCCGGTGACCTCCAAGGATGTAAAGACCATGCAGCATGAGCTGACCCAGTATATCACCACCATCCGGAATGAGTACCTCAGAAAGCTGGCCGCCGGCTTTTTCATGAACGACGCTGCCTTTATGAAGGCATTTTCCTTCCATTCTGCGGCCAAGAGCGTTCACCACGGCTTTGTGGGAGGGCTTCTGGAGCACACCTTAAGCGTTGTGAAGATGTGCGATTATTTCAGTAAACAGTATCCGGCCTTAAACCGGGACCTGCTCTTAACGGCCGCCATGTTCCATGATATCGGAAAGACAAAGGAGCTGTCTGCGTTCCCGGAGAACGATTATACCGACGAGGGACAGCTCCTGGGCCATATCATCATCGGCGTCCAGATGCTGGAGGAGAGGATCGCCGCCATGCCCGGCTTCCCAAAGAAGCTGGAGCATGAGCTGATCCACTGTATCCTGGCCCATCACGGCGAGCTGGAATACGGCTCTCCCAAGAAACCGGCCCTGATCGAGGCGCTGGCCCTGAATCTGGCCGACAACGCCGATGCCAAGCTGGAGACCATGACCGAGATCTTAAAGGGCGCAGGCGACAACATGGGCTGGCTGGGCTATAACCGGTTTATGGAAAGCAACGTGAGACGGACCAGCGACGGCCAGGAGAAATAACCGGAGGACGGAGCATGAAGAAAAACGACGTATTTACCGTGACCATTGAGGACATGGGCGAGGACGGGGCCGGGATCGGAAAAACCGACGGCTACACCTGGTTCATCAAGGACGCGCTCATTGGGGATGTGATCCAGGCGTCGGTGATGAAGATGAAGAAAAATTATGGCTTTGCCAGGCTGGTGAAGATCCTGGAGCCTGCGCCGGGACGGGTAGAGGCCCAGTGTCCGGTGGCCAGGGCCTGCGGCGGCTGTCAGCTCCAGGAGCTGGATTATAGGGAACAGCTCCGGTTCAAGGAGAGAAAGGTCTACAATCATTTAAAGCGGATCGGCGGCATGGACCGCCTGTTCCTGCCGGAGGACAGGGAAAAAGCCGCGGGCGTTTTGGATGCCGTGGTCATGGAGCCCATCATCGGCATGGAGGACCCTTGGCGTTACCGCAACAAGGCCCAGTATCCGGTGGGCCTGGGAAAGGACGGACAGCTGACGGCGGGATTTTACGCGGGACGCACCCATTCCCTGATCCCGGCTCCGGGTCTGGACTGCCTTCTGGGCTGTCAGGAAAATAAGGAGCTTCTGAAAATTATCCTGGATTTCATGAAAGAATATAAAATAAAGCCCTATGACGAAGCCGCCCATCAAGGCCTGGTGCGCCATGTGCTCTTAAGAAAGGGATTTTCCAGCGGCGGGCTGATGGTCTGTCTGGTCATCAATGGAGAGGAGCTTCCCCACGGCGGGGAGCTGGCGGAGCGGTTAAGGGAGGCAGGCGTCTCCAGCGTATCGTATTCGGTCAACACCGAGCGGACCAACGTGATCATGGGCACAAGGATCGTGAACCTTTACGGCCCCGGCTATATCACAGACACCATCGGTGATATCGAATACCGGATCTCGCCTCTTTCCTTTTACCAGGTGAATCCGGTGCAGACGGAAAAGCTTTACGGAACGGCCCTGGAATTTGCAGATCTTTCCGGCGGCGAAACGGTCTGGGACCTTTATTGCGGCATCGGGACCATTTCGTCGTTTCTGGCGAAGAAGGCCGGGAAGGTCTACGGCGTGGAGATCATTCCCCAGGCCATTGAGGACGCCAGGGAGAATGCCAGGAGAAACGGCATCGAAAATGTGGAGTTTTTCGTCGGCAAGGCCGAGGAGGTGCTGCCGGAGCAGTATGAAAGGAACCATGTCCATGCGGACGTGATCGTGGTGGACCCGCCAAGGAAGGGCTGCGATCCCGTTTGTCTGGAAACGATCCTTAAGATGGCTCCAGAGCGGGTGGTCTATGTAAGCTGCGATTCGGCGACCCTGGCCAGGGATGTGAAGTTCCTGGAGGAAAACGGCTACCGGGCAACGCGTGTGCGTCCAGTGGATATGTTTCCGATGGGGGGACACTGCGAGTGTGTGGTAAAGCTGGAGCGAGTGGGAAAGTAATATATGAGAACGGATAAGGGGCGGCTTTGGGGAGCATTTGAACCAGGCCGCCGCCTTGTCCGGATTTCCGGTTTTGGGGTCGGGCTGGACAGTGAGTTCCCGTCGTTTAGATAGGATCCGGAAAATCCAGGAAATAGAGAAAAATTTAAAAAAATCCTTGACATTTCTTTACCTCTATTATATAATATCATCGTTGTTTGAAACAACTATTCCTCGATAGCTCAGTCGGTAGAGCACGCGGCTGTTAACCGCGCTGTCGTAGGTTCGAGTCCTACTCGGGGAGCTTTTTATTACTGTCCGGTTTTGCCCGGCTTAAATCGGTTGACAGAGGCAGTCAGATATGATAGTATAAATAAGCAATCCGGCCCCATGGTCAAGCGGTTAAGACATCGCCCTTTCACGGCGGTAACACGAGTTCGAATCTCGTTGGGGTCACTCCTGGAATATTTAGTGTTCCAGTGCATACAATAGAATATGGCGCGATAGCCAAGCGGTAAGGCGTGGGTCTGCAACACCCTGATCACCGGTTCAAATCCGGTTCGCGCCTCTTGAGGAATCACAGAAATGTGGTTCCTTTTTTTATATAAATTTCCTTTAAAATAAAGGAATTTCGGCTATTTTAGTAATTATTACTAGAATAAACCGAAGTTCCTTTTTTAGTGGAAAGAGCCGTTTTGGAACAGGTTGGTACACTATAAATCGAAAGATAGTGTACCAATAGTGTATCAGAAAACAGTAACGAGTGAGGGACCTATAGATGACTTGACAAGTGTTAGTCTTTTTTTGAGGAATCTAAAGGAATTTTTATTTGCTTAACTACATCGTTACTATAGCTATGTAACGCATCAAATTTAATTTAAAGAAGGTTTCGCACACTGCTTTGCTAATGTTTAAAAGTCATGTTCCATGTTCCAATGTTCTTGGCAAAACCGCTATTTATGGGGAATGTTCCAGGAACATACAGGAACATACGGGAAATTTTTATTAGTTTGTTTAGAACGTGGAACCTGGAACGCTGGTTATCGGGAAATTTGATAAAAAAGAAATATAACTTCCCCGAATTTTTTTGATGTTTGTATTATGATTAGCGGTACAAGTACTTAAGGTGAGTTCCGGTGTAAGCAAGTTGATTTTGTAGGCACGCTTTCGGAACTCGGTTAAAAGCTTGGATATATCACAAGGAGGGAGGGTGTCTAATGAAGTATCAAAACGTTTTTCTAATTCCTTTGTATCAGAGGAAAAGAAGTCCTTTTCATGCTCTATCATATACTGCCTAAGTAGAGGCTTTAATGCACTCATTTGTTTTTCTATATTACATTTTGAAAGATGTTTCTTTGTTGTTTTAATAAGGGTAAGCATGAAATACCACTCAACAACAGGGCAGGCAAAATCAGAAAAGAAACGACAGAATCGTTCAAAGAAAATATGCCAGGTATGAATCGGCAACGCTTTTTGAACGGGAGGAATTTTCTGCGCTATTATATCAAAATTAAAGAGTTCCTTAAAAAAATAAGTTTGTTCTGAGAAAGATTCATTAATAGCTGAAAATGCATAATGAATATACAGAGAACGAGAAAGGCTATTTGGTAGTCGGTTTGCATAAGATAAGGTGCGGTAGCTGTTTATGCCGTCAGGGTAGGGCGTGCCTTGTATTTTTAAATCATTAATATTAGATAGAATTTGGCTCAATAAATCAAGGCCGAATATATTTTCTATACGGTAGAACCATAGTAGCCTTTCGGGAATGTCGTCAGGAGCCTGTTTAATAAGCATCTTATACAACTCAGATGTTTTTGTTAAACTATTTGATATTTTGCATGGCGTGCTGCTATTTTCATCATAATTATAAAGGCGCAGTACGCTTCCAAATTTTCTTGCATCAAAATCCATAATGGACTGAAATAGAGCAGCCTGTGATGTTTCTATCTGGGTTTCTTTTTTGCTACCCCAAAATAAAGGAAAAGATTGATTGTTCATTACACGAAGATGGTTCTTTATGGCATTGCTCAATCGTGTAGCTTCGGCTGCTCTTAAAGTAGTATCATTCTTGTTAAGTTCTGATTCAAAGTCAATGTTTGCCCTCGAATAGGTAGTTTGAAATGTCGAAGTGAACGAGCTAATAACACTATAAGCATAAACTACACAATGAAGTAGGAGAGTTTTTGGAAAAAGACTCTCCTTTTTGTAGTAGGAGGTGGGAGGCAATTCGGAAAATTCATATTTAGGCTTGCTTTGTCCAAAAAAATCTCCAGAATTGGGAAAAATTTTAAAAATACAGTTGTCAAAAAGCTTTTCTAAAGAATCTGGAATCCAGGAAGATGGATCGGCGTTTGTTATAGCGGTGGAATCTGGAAGAAGTAACGTGTATTTTAGAATATGGTCAGCTTCTTCTAAAGCATTGTTCCATCGGTCTTTATCTAATACAAGATATTTCATTTTATGCTCCTAAAATTTAGTTTTTATAATTATAGCATGAAAAATAGTATTTATAAAGTTTTAATATAATTGAATAGTAAATATGAAAAGATATAAATTGATTAAAAGGACAGGTATACTTTAGAAAAAAAGGAGGAAATAATATGCAAGAAGCAGTTACATTCAATGGATTTCTGCATGAAAGTGGCAAGCAGATTTCTATACAAATACCGGCATCAGCATACATACAGTTGGGGGAGAGGAGGGTGATTACGGCAAAGGAAGCCCTTGCAGTTGGAATGGATCTTACCCATTTGGCTGATGAAGAGACTGGAAAACAACTTTTTTCTGAGGGAGATCTTCTGGCGATTCGTTTAGCAAATAGTCAAATCAAGACGGAGGGAGAATTCGTACAGATAACCGAACTTCAAAGCATTGCAGAAGAGATAAGGGCAAAGGCCGTAGGGATGCAACCGGCAGTTTCCTTTATGGAAAAATGCCGGATTCCGATAAAGGAGGGAAAAAAAATGCCAGCCTTAATCGAGGACAAAGCCAGCATGTCGAAAGAGCAGCTTGCGCCGGCAAAAATTTATAAAGGAACTCCGATGCAGAATGACGAATTTTTGACGAATGATGAGGATGATAAGGCGCTTATTGCAGAGATTGAAAATTATTTGCGTTTGAATTTCGGTTTTCGCATTTATGATGCTCAAATTTATTTGTTTAATGCCAATATTGGATTTTATACGAGAGTTTCAGACAATGAAATAGACTACCTCGTTAATGCAATATTCGGGGAACGAATAAAAACCGTAGGAAAATCATACATCTACCGCGAAGTCCGAGAGTTTTTGAGGAGGGAGTCAAACCTTTTGGTTAAGGATTCTCAGCTTCTGGCTCCTAGAATTTGGGTTTTCCGTGATAAATTTGTCGATTCTTTTTCAGGGGAAATGCGCCTGAATGATGGAAATGTTTTTGTTTGTTCGGCATTGCAGTGCGAATATGATGAATACGCAATCTGTCCAAACTTTGAAGTCTATCTCGATTCAATCGCCGGAGGGGATGGAAAATTAGTTCAGCTACTGTGGGAGGTGATAGCCTACTTGCTATCAAGGGAAACAAGAGCAAAAAAAATCGTTTTCCTTCTCGGCAAGAAAGACTCTGGAAAAAGCCTTTTTGCGGATATTCTGACAGGGATTTTAGGTGAAGAATCTGTTTCAACGCTGTCGGTCAATGATTTTGGCAAACAGTTTGGACTTGCAGAACTAATGGGGCGTCACCTAAATATTTGCATGGACTTGCCTAATGTTCCCTTATCAGCAGAGGCAGTAGGAAGGATAAAATCCCTTACCGGAGGTGATTTAATTCGCGCAGATGTTAAATTCAAGGAGGCAGTACGTTTTCGTGCGACAGTTCGCCTTCTGTTTGGTTCTAATGCCATGGTACGCTTGGCATCTCCAGATCCAGCATTCGCAGAACGGTGTATTTTTATTCCTTTCAGGTACGCCGTCCCTAGAGAAAAACAGGATTTACAACTTTGCGAAAAGCTATTAAGGGAGCGTGCTGGAATTTGCAGAAAGGCGATGAACGTTTATGCGGATTTGGAAAAACGGGGGTTTGCATTTACTACCGTGGATCTGGGCACTGAAAATGAAGGAAAGGTAATCAACTGGGAAAAAGTTTTGGACGTTTTCATGGAAGAGCATTGCGAATTGACCGGAAATGAGGCAGACAGGGTATCATCAGAGAAGCTGTTTAATTCTTTTTTGACATTCTGCATTGAAAAGGGAGTAGGTTCAATGTCGCAGGAATCATTTAGCAAGAAGTTTCGGGAGAAAACAGAAGGAAAGGTCGAAAAGAAAAAAATAAGAATTGGAAAAGAAACAGTAAATGGATTCGTGGGAATCATTTTGAAAGGGGCGTAAAAATGAAGAAATCAAAAGATGATGCGAATATTCGAGTTTATACTAAAGCCGATTTGCTGAAAATTTTTCCATTCGGTCGCACGAAGCTACAGCAACTGCTTACGGCGGGCGTCCTCCCGGTCGTTAAAGTCGGGAAGGCGTACCTCACCTCTGAGGCGCAGATCCAGCGTTGGTTGGAGGAAAATACAGGAAAAGAGATTTACTATTAATATAGCCCCCCTGGAATTGCACACCAGGGGGATATTTATAGGAGGAAATTGTGGAAGAGAAGGAAACTACAAAGAAGCGTCGCAAAAAGGGTGCTGGTTCAATTATGAGGAAGGCGAATGGGACGTATTTAGGGAGGATTGCCATTTCCGGATATGAACCATTTTCCTGTACTGGAGCAACGAAAAAGGAGGTAGAACGGAAATTAGAGGAATTTAAAATCCGAACCTTAAAAAAAGAGGTAATACCGCAAAAAATATTTGTTAATACCTATATCGAGAAATGGATGGAAACCGTAAAACGGCCATCCTTAAAAGCAGCATCCTTTGATCGACTGGAACGTACATACCTTACACAGATTAAAGATAGCCGGGTAGGAAGATGCCAGCTAGGAAATATTACGTCAATGGACGTGCAAGGTCTGATTAATGAGAAAAGTAGGACACTTTCCTACTCATCCCTAAAAAAAATATATGAATTGTTAAATGGATGCTTTGAGTATGCGGTTATCTGCAGAGAGATGGATTTTAATCCGGTGCGCGCAGTCCAGATGCCGAAAAAAGAAAATCTAAATAAGAAGGAGAAGCAAATGGGTGTATTTAGCAAAGAGGAACTTACCAGAATAGAAAATGTGGCAGCAATTACGTATCAGTCAGGAGAGGTGAGGTATAGACATACTTGGTTCTTCCTGTTGTTGGCCAATACCGGCCTTCGTGCAGGAGAAGCTATAGCCTTACGTTGGGACAATATTGATCTTGATAAGGGATTTATTCATGTAAAGCAAAACGCATCTGTTGTAAAATGCAGGGATGGGAAAGAAAATAAGTATCAGGTGGTGATAACGACAGTGAAAACGAAAACTGGAAACCGTATTGTGCCTTGTAATGAGAAAGCGTTACAGGCTTTAAGAGCGCTGCAGGATTATCAAAAATCACACCATATTCATTCCGATTATGTGGATTGCAACGATAAGGGTGAACTGCTTAGTCAGCAGACCCTCCCGAAAATTTTAAAGGCTATATTGAAAGCGGCAGATGTACCGTATCGAAGTGTCCATTCTTTCAGACATACATTCGCTACGAATCTTATTCAGGCCGGGGTGGATGTAAAGGTGGTAAGCCAGCTTCTGGGTCATAGCTCGGTTAAAATCACTTATGATACATACGTTCATATGGGGGTTGATCGGGCGATTGAGGCAGTAAAGAGAATTGGCTAGCCTGGTATTGCTACTTGGTATTCATTTTTAATTGTGCTATACTATAAAAAGGTCGTATTAGGAATGGAAGGGGGATCTATGGAGATAGAGTTAAAACGGGATATATACGAAGAACTGCTTCAATGGAAAAGACGAAATTCAGGACTTGTTTTGGAGTTGGAAGGAGCCAGACAGGTTGGCAAGACTTATATTTTGGATAAATTTGCAAGAGAGCAGTATCAGCAGTATATTTATATCAATATGATTGGGGAGTCAGGGGAATATTTTCTGGAATGTTACGAAAAGGCGTATCATCGAAGAAATGTACAGGACGAGGCAGAAAATGGCATGGCCGCAGTACTGAAGACGTATGCTCCTAACTTTGTAGACAGCAGGGAGACAATCGTTGTTATTGATGAGATACAGGAGTCTCCGGTGATCTACAGCCGAATCCGCGAATTTGCCAGGGAATTTTCCTGCGATTTTATTGTAACAGGAAGTTATTTGGGAAAGACACGGGAAAAAGAATTTTTCCTTTCCGCTGGAGATACGGATACTCTGGTTATGGGGACTCTGTCTTTTCCAGAGTTTTTGGGGGCATTTGGAAAGAGGGATCTGTATGAGACCCTTACTCTGGACGGGAAGGACGATCATGCCAGGTATGATGAAATCAAGGATTATTTCGATTTATACTGCCAGATTGGCGGTTATCCAAGAGTTGTCCAAAACTACTTGGAAACCGGAGATCTGAGCCAAAGCCGGAGGCTGGTGGAGCGGATTATCGATATTTTTATCAAGGAGTCATCCAGATATTTTGAATCCGAACTGGATATTGAGATATTCGGGCAGTTATTCCAGGCAATCGCAATTATGCTTTTAAAGGAGAAGAGAGGTACGGAAGATCTGGTAACAGACTTATCCAAAATCGTCTTTAAAGAAGAAAGTGGACGGGTTTCTAAGAAGATGATAAATCATGCCAGAAGCTGGCTGTATTTATCTCACGTAATCGGTTATTGCAGCAAAAGTATTAATTGCGATCATTTAAGCATTGTAGATAACTGCAGATATTATTATATGGATTTGGGAGTGGCTGCTTATTTTCTGAGAAAGACCGGAGAACCAGATACAGCTATAAAAGGAATTCTATGCGAAAACTTTGTGTATTTGGAACTTTTGAATCGGTTGAGGAACACAGACAGCATTGCAGGAACCGTGCCATGGTTTGCCGTATACCAGCAGACGGGTGGAGTACTGGATTTTTATGTCAGAAGTCTGCTGGATTATAAGAATTACGGATTGGAAGTAAAAGCAGGAAAGAGCGCAGGAAATACAGCGTCCACTTTACTGGAGGCAGGCTTACTGGATTTTCTGTATTATCTAAAGGGTAATACCTACGGTGGAATTACGGAGGATGGAAAAATCCAGACAGTACCGCTCTATTTGGCTGGTAGGATTAGGTTTGATAAGGGCGTATGATTGCTTTTAAAAACAGGTGTTGCTTTCGATGATTGGAGGTAGCACCTGTTTTTAGGCATAAATTGAATGGGGGGGGGCGGCGTATCATGTTCCGAAACCGTATTATAATACAAACAGGGACAGAACCTTAAATTGGCATTACCCTGAGCAGCGAATGAGATTTACAAAAACCGTAAAATGATCTTAATTATTTCTGGTCGATTTTGGATTCAGAAAGGATATATTCTTCAACCGATCTCTTTGGTATCTTCCATAGGCGTCCGATGCGGAACGCCTTTATTTTTTTCCTTCGCAGAAGTTCATAAGCTACATTTTTGCCAATAAAAAGCATTTCACATAATTCTTCTATAGAAACAAGATCTGAATAATTCTCAAACATATAGTGCACCTCCATGTGATTTTTATAGAGATGTGTATGATATAAAATTTAAAAATGATAAAATGTATATAGTAAAACCATATAATACAAGAAACTCAAAGATCATCTGAAATAATTTTTAAAAATATTATAACATTTTCATAAAAGTAGAATGGGAAGTCTGTAGGACATTCCCACCTACTTGCTAGAGTATTGCCAAAAGGAGGAAAAAGAAATGACAATATCAATTCGACTTACAGAAGATGAGGAGAAGGTACTTAAACGGAAAATGGAACAGACTGGATTACAAAAAACTCAATTGATTAAACAGAGCCTGTTTGTGGAAAATCCAGTACAAATCGTAGATCATAGCCGGGAAATATATACGATGCTTCACCATTTGCGTGAGGAATTAGAAAGGCTGGAAGGAACTCAGAACATAAGGATTTCGGATAATATAAAAGAGGAGCTGTGGGAGATATGCCAAAAATTGTTTGCGTAAACAAAAATAGCAAAGGTTATAATACGCCAGAGGATTTACAAAAGATTATCCATTATGCATACAATCCACTGAAAACGACAGAGGATACAATTAGGCCAGGACATGCGATTGGCGACTATACGGGATGCTATCCATTTATGGGGCCAGAGTACTTAACCCATGATGAAGCTGCTGTATCGTCATATATGATTTTGAACAATGCAATCTATGGGAAATCTCATGGAAATTTGATTCGTCATTGGGTGATTAGTTTTCATAAATCCGACTATGTTATGCCGTGTGATGCGGCCAATTTGGGAAATTTTTTAATTCACGTTTTAGGGCAGAATTATATTTCAGCATTCGGAGTCCATATGGATACATACTATATTCATATCCATTTAATAATCAACTGTATCAACTGGCATGATGGAAAACGCTATGATGTTCCATATGAAGGGAAGTGGATTAATAGTATGGTAGAAGGCTGGTATCAAACCCATATGGATAATCTGATAAAGGATGTGGAAGCAAGAAAACGATACGAGGCATATTTATATGGAGAGTATTAAAGGTTTTGAAAGTTTACATTCTCAATTTTTCCATAGAATATATGCTTTTTGCTTTTTTAAACCTTAATTCGGATAATTTATTTAGGACAACTGCAGAATCTTTGCTTATTGAAAAGGAAGGATAGGAAGCTACAGATACTTAAGTCATGTAGCTTCCTTTTTACTATTTTTATTATGCAACTATTTTGAAGTCAATAAGAGATTTATAATAGAATAAATGGCGTCTTTTTCTTTTTCCGATAATTGGTCCCATTTAGTTAATAAATTTTTTTGATCTTTGGATAGACCATTAAAATCTTCATAGGAGAAGAAATCATGTAAAGAAATTTGGAAGGTATTGCATAGGATTTCTATCTTGTCTATCGGGGGATAGAGATTTTTTTGATACCATGTAGCAATTGTGGATTGTGGAATACCAGATAACTTTGCCAATTTATATACAGACCATTCTCTACTTTCTCGTAGTTCTTGTATGCGAGCTAAAACGTCAAACAAAGAATGCCCTCCTTTAATGTTTATCTATATTTCGATATTTTAAATCGAATTTACGGTAGTCAATAGATGGATATTTGCGTTACAATGTATCGTATAAACGATACATTGGTAAAAGGAACTAAGCAAAACCCAATTTATTTTTAAAATAAAATAACAAAAAAGGAGAGCAGGAGAAAACTATACAGATGGAGAGATTTCCTAGCAGATGCTTAAGATGAGGAAAACCTCATTTTAATTTGTACTAAATCTTGACATAGTACCATACGCTGTATTGCGTATTGGAATCTTCATAATACCATGCTAGAATAATTTGGAGGAGGAAAGACATGAAATTATTTGCTGAAAATCTAAAGAGAATGCGAAAAGAAAGAAACATGACACAGGATCAATTAGCACGTATTTCTGCTATTCCGAAGGGAACAATTTGTAATTATGAGCAGAATCGAGGGGGCTGTGATCCATCTCTTCATAATCTAATGGTTTTGGCGGATATATTTAATGTTACCCTTTACAATTTATATTATGGAGGAAAAAAAGAAATGACTACAAATTCTATTTACATGGATGAATTGTTAAGTGAACTTTTCCAGCTGAATCATGGTGCGATAGGAGAGATTCACGATAGTGAACCTAATGGAATTAGTTTACCTAAGTTGAGTATTTCAGATGAAATAATAACTAAGCTTACAGAGCGTTGGAACACTGGCATTGCCTATCCTAAACGTGGTTTGTATAGAAATTATGTTGAGCAGACTATTGTCAGATATGCACAGGATAGACAAGGGTGGAAAAAGAAATTCGGATTAGACCAATAGTATTATTTATTAGGCGCCTTGGAGGAATCCAAGGTGCTTATTTTATAGACTTTAGGTTTGTCCCTGGGTGCCCGGACGCGGGCTAGGATAATTGCTGTGCCATAGTGTTCAGCCATTTCCTGATAGACAGCATTTATACGCTGATCTTTCCAACCCTTGCTGTGATCCATAGCAGTGCGGTAGTTATCCAGCACAAGGATTTTGGCAACACCACCAAAGTACTTATAGATGTGGACATGCGTAGCAATCTACGAGGGCTGCTTCTCGTCCATAAAAGCACACGATCTGAATATTTACGGATATCTTAAATTTCTGCTGGAGCATCAGCTGAGTAAAGATATGACCGATGAACAACTGGCACCTTGGAGTAAAAACTCCAATCTATCAAAAATCGCATATGAATTATGGTGAATTACTCCAACTCGCAAAGGGACGGGGTAATTTTGTATCTGACCGCATTATAATTTGGCGGTTACGATATAAAAATCATATTTAAGGCAAAAAGCGGCTATCGGGAAATAGAATAGCCTAAAACAGGGCCAGTTGTGACTTATCTCTCGATCCTTTGAGTTCCTCCAAAAAGGTTGAGAAATCGGCATTTTTATACTTCTTATAAACGATACAACACTTCGATATTGCGATTGACAAAAAAGATAAAAATTGATATTATAGAACTAAAGATACACCTTGTGAAGGAGGGGATATTTATGCAGAGGGTAGAAATTATATGTCCAAGTTGTGGAAAACGCTACAAAACTATAACAGTGAGTGACACGAGCCGTTATAATCAGACAGGTATATGTACTGGATGTAAAAATAGAGTTAGGTATAGTGTAGAGGGGACCCGTGTAATCGTTTCAAGAGGATAAGATAGTTGTCGCTATTTATTTTGTAGGATAGTCAATATGTCAAATGAATATCGGAACGTTGAATACATGTGCACAATTTGTGGTAAAAAGACATCTCGTATTTCTACTATGGGGAGACCTTTGCCAGGGCATTGTCCAAGGAGGCCTATAGCTTTTGATGGAAAAAGAGGTCCACATAGATGGGTTATAAACAGAAAATATTAATATTGGAGACGTTTATAAAAGTTCAAAAGGAGGATATGTATGTCATTTTTTGGAAGTTTTTTTAATGCCGCAATGAAGGAAATGGAGAAAAATCAAAATAAATACGAAAGAGCTAATGAAAAAGCCGCTAATATGTCAGATGAACAATTGAGAAGAAAGTTTGAAAGCTCAACAAACACTTTTGAAAAAATGGGATATGCTCAAGAATGGAAAGATAGGCATGGAAATTAATGGCTATTTGTCTGCAGTTTGGGTATACATAACTAAAGGAACATTCAAAATATCGCTTTTTTAGCTTTTCCAAATTTCAGATATATATTATAACTGTGAGTAATTCATAAGGAGGTCTTTAAAGTGGACAAAAGAATTCTCACAGTTATTCTCGGGATCCTTGCACTCATTCTTGATGCGATGAAAGATGATGAATAACGCCAGCCCAGGTCAGATATGGCCTGGGTATTTTTATGCAAATTATTTCCAAGGAGTCGAAAGAGAAGCAAACACAGAATCGATAGTGCATATAGCCTCCCATATTATGTTTACGATATAGAATGATGGAGAATGAGTTTCACACGCAGAAATAGGAAGGGCGGCAAAACAGGCTATATGCCTGAATTGCCGCCTTTTGCCTTATTCCGTATGATTTCTGCGGTGCTTTTTCTTTTTGATAAGAATGAACGAAGCAATCAATCCTGTACCCGAAACTGCAAGGAGTGTGATCCACAGCGCCAGGTTTGCAGTGTCTCCAGTTTGAGGCACTTTGTCAGATTTGGTTGTTGTGCCAGGTTGTCCGGGAGTGCCAGGCTGTTCTGGTGTTACAGGCTGTCCCGGGGTTCCAGGCTGCCTGAGAGTTTCCGGCTTCCCAGTCTGGTCGGGTGTACCTGGAATATTTGGCATGTCTGGAGTGATGGGTGCACCTGGAATATCTGGTGTATCTGGTGTATCTGAGGCGTTCGGTCCACCTGGCTGCGAAGGATTATCGGGTGTCCCCGGCATTACAGGTGTATCATCATTGACAATGGTGAATTTGTGACCGTGCCGTCTCAGTGACATGGTAAAGCCTTCGGGAACTTCTACTTCCTCCACGGTCCAGGAATAACGGCTGTTCAAACCGTACCAGGTGTATCTCCAGCCATTCTGTTCATTTAGGATCGCCTGGTCATATTCCCGTCCGTTTTTGCGGAGCATGACGGTAATGGAATCTGGAGCAGTTCTGCCATTATCCAGTTTCCAGATCTTTTGGGCGGTAACATTAATATCATCGTCGTCATCGTCGTTGTCATTGTTATCGCTGCTTCCGCTTCCGCCCCGGTAGTTGTGGAACGTTGCGGTTGCTGTCTTGTCAGCTTCAATGGTTCCGGTGTCTCCGGCGGTGGTTACGGTATAGCCGCTGTTGTCACTTTCAGTTACGGTATAACGAATACCGGCAGGCAAACCGGAAGCGGTAATACTCTCACCATGTTTCAGTGTGAATACTGCTACACCGTTATGGAAGGTCACTTCATTAAATTTTCCATTGATAGACGTATCGCCTAAAGTGATGGTAAAGGTGAAGTTTTTGGTTGTACTGCCTTGGCTACCGGACACGGTCTTGGAAACAACAAGGTTTCCTGTATTGGGGATCACAGGCTTGCTTTCGCGGGTATTTGTAAATCCCGCTGTCGCAGTCTGGTCTTTCACGATGGTTCCGTTTGCACCGGTGGAGGTGGTAGTATAGCCACCCTGGTTAGCTTCCTGCTCGGTGACGGAATAGGTCATGCCAGCATCCAGACCGGAGGCAGTCATGCTTTCCCCATGCTTCAGGGCAAAGGATGCAACGCCGTTTTTGAAGGTCATACCGCCATATGTACCGGTGACAGAGGTGTCATTTAATGTTACTTTAAAATGGAATTCCTTAGTCAGTTCGCCCTCGTTCCCGGCTACTGTTTTGGAAACCATTAATGTCCCAGTATTTTTCCCCGGATTGGGTGGGGTTGGCTTATCTGTTTCTGTCCAGTAGATGGCAAAGGGAGAGAAGCTGCCCCTCGTTTTATTTCCGGCCAGAGAAAAGATGATATTGCCATTTTCTACCCGAGCGGGAATGGCTTCCACGTTTGAGTTGTTGACCTGGTTTTTGAGGTCGTTCTTGTATTCCCGGTGTAAGCCATTAAAGTGCAGTACTTTGACGGTAGCTTCAGCCGGTATACCCGATGGGCAGGGCCAATAAATGGTGATGTTCGTGCCTTCGTCTGTGCTCATCCAGGCATTCCCGTCATTTTCATTGATCAGATCCAGATATTTGAACTGGTACTTCCCTTCTTCAAGTACATATCCGGCTGTTTTTGCACGGTCGATCAAAAGCTGTCTGGTATTTTCCTCTGCTTTTCCAGGAAGAAGCTCATCGAATAACAGGGAAATCTGTGGTGTACTGAGTCCGGCCACATCCAGTTCTGATTTTCCATTGGTGTAGAACCGGGTTCCATTGGGGATCACAGCTGTGCCGAGGCCATTTGCGGTATTGACCATGCCTGCCTCAGATACCACAGGCTGGGTGATGTCAACGGTTTTTTCGATCACACCTTTTGGATCGGATACGTTTCGAACCGTAAGAGTGCCGGGCTGATTGTGTAGGTCGATGGACTGACTGCCTTCTGAGGCTGTTACACCATCGAAATTCACGCGGATTTCATAGATACCAGCAATGGCATCATCGTTTGCAGGTGCACTGCCTCCCGGTGCAGAAGGACTTGTGGAGGACTCATGTTTTAGTGTGTAGGTACCATTTAACCATGGAAGAGCTACAATATCACCGGATTTTGTTCCATCCGGAAGCTTTTTCTTTTCCCCATTCACGGTGAATGTTACTTGGGACAGATCCATGCTTCCTTCTGCCTCAATCTTATAGCGGGCTGCTGGAAAAGTATCATGATGGATGGAATCTCCTCCGGTGTAGGAGATGATGTCCTGTGGTGTCATTGTAAGAGTCTTTTTTTCCACCGGTGTCCAGGAGCCCACCAGGGTCACATCCTCATTCGGCATAGTGAAGGAATTGTTGTCTACTAATCCATTTTCATCCATATAGCTGGGAGATTTTACCTTCCATCCGGAGAAAACATACCCCTCCAGAGAAGGCTCCTCCGCAATTTGGACGGATGAGGAATAGGGTTTCTGTTCTGTTGCAGGCAACGCTGCCGCGCCATTTGGCACAGTCCCTTCGTATTCGTAGGTCACGTTATGCTGTGCTGCACGGTAATAGATTTTCAGCGGATTGGTCTGTATGGCATCAATTGCGTTTGCAGAGAGACGGTGTGAGCCATAGGTTTCGTCAAAGACATAATGTGTACCCAGTATTTCGTTTTGGTTTCCAGTAATGTCAGGACGTTCCATGTCTGTGCCGTTAAAGTCGTCAGGGGAGATTTTTACCTCTTGATCATAATTTTTCTTTCCACCGCTGGCTTCTTTAAAAAGCTTCCATTCTGACTTTCCTGTAGTCTTGTCGAAGGTTTCATAATAAATATCATAGTACCATGGGACCTCGGTGGTGTCGTTCCATTTCCATTTTCCGATGAACTCAATACGACGTTTATACATACCTGGCGCACACAGGTTTTCGTCGTTCACTACCTTTGAATCGGCATCGTATCCTTCAAAAGTCCAAAGGCCCATCGTGGGATCGTTGTTACTTTTGCTGCCAACAAAAATGGTTTTTTCCGGTTGTATAGCGAATACAGTACTGTTTCGCAAATATACTTTTTTATCTTGAGGGTACGGTGGTCTTCCCACCCATGGTAGAATGGCATCTGCTGTGATGGATTCGAAATAATAAGATACTTTATATCCATCATATCTGGCCATAATGGATTCAGGGGCATGGACAATCCCCTTCAAAAGTATTGAGTCCTTATCCAGGGAGCCATATTCGTTATGGTAATACCCATCGATAGGATATGTGCATTTTGAATCAAAGTCCGTATAAGGTTCGTTTGCCAACCTCGGATCATTAAGGTGAAGGGTGGCTGAGTCGGTCAACTTAAAATCGTGTGCACGATATCCGTGATTCTTACATACAATGGATGTATCTTTTAGGATCACCGTCCCACCCTCTACAAAGACGCCGCCAGCATCACTGCCTGTATTATTCATGATTTTCGTATTGCCATTGAGCGTTAATGTTCCGTCCTGTAGGAGAATCCCTCCACCAACAAGGTGGGATTTATTTCCTGAAATGATACAGTTGGTGATACTGGTCGTTGGATTATAAAGGCGCATGGCACCGCCGTTTTCTCCTGAAACATTATTTCGTATTTTTGAATCCGTTATCACCAAATCCGCGTTACCCGTGACCATTATTGCACCTGCACTCTGTCCGAAATTCTCATAAATATCAACCTTGTCAAGGATTAACTGTATGGGATCCTGATGGTCAGAGTAGGTGGAGGAGTCTATTACGCTCCCGTTTGAGATAGAATCCATTCTATTATTATGGATGGATCCGCCAGTCATTCTGAATGATGAAGCTGATAACTGAATTACAAAAGAATTGTACGTCTTAGGATCAGCATTGCAGTTAAAAATCTCTCCATTTGTTATCGTCAGTGGTGTATGCTGTACATGGATAGCCCCTCCGATATTATTTTTTAACGTAGAATCATTAAAGGTCATCGACGTACATCTGGATCCGCGAATGAAAGGAAATCCACCGCCCTTATTATTGCCATCGATTACGACATTATCAAAAGTAATATTTTCGCAATCTATAAAATGCAGTAGATAATCACTATCATCACATGCCCGCTTAAGAGTGACATTCTCAATGAGTAAATCGTTTCCATCCCGAATCGTAACATTACCTAACAGCATAATGGTGCCGCCTTCTCCGGCCAGCTCAAGTGCTTTGTCAATGCTTTTGACAGGTTTGTCCTGGGAGAGTCCGTCGTTGGTGTCATCGCCTTTAGCGCCATAAAGCCAGATGATATTCCCCTGTTCTGCTTCCGGTTTTGTCACCTGTAAGGTGATCCTGGGCAATTCGATCCCATTTACAAGAGAATACGGGAATCACGGGCGTAAAAATATATTCACCTGCCAGTGTTCCATCGAATTCCGGTTCCGATTGCCATGTGATCCCAGATACGGTTCCAGCTTTTCTGGTGCTATCTGTAAAGTCCAGTGTGGACGGGAGATTGAGTTCCTTCCGTTCAGTCCCAACAGGAACGGACTGCATCTGTACTTTATCCGGAAGGGCAGAGAATTCCTGGATCTCAATAGTCTCGCTCAGTTGGTTTGCAGCAACGGAACAGATTTCGCAGGAAAACGTGCAGGGATGCCCTTTCACGGCTTCTGCATATCCACATGTATCATCATGCTGATGCTGGCAGATATTCTTTTTTGTGATGCAGCCGCTTTCTATGCTGCACTCATGGTCACAAGATAAGTTGCGTTCAGGTGGATTGGAGGGGGAAACGGTGTTGTCCGCGGCACCATTTTCCGTATAGCACGCATCGGTGTGCTTATGCACACATTTTGTGATCCACTCGTAGCAGTCCGCTGTGTGTTCGTGTTGACAGGGACTGCCTTTTGTTGCTTTCATATATCCACATGCTTCTGTATGTTCCGGGTGGTGTTCGCATATCCCGCCCGTATAAGTGGAAGTGTCTTCCGCTGATTTTCCTGCTCCAGAGGCGAACGTCACCGATGATGGGACGATCATGCATAGACAGAGGACTAGTGCAAGCCAGCGTTGTACCATTTTTCGGGTTCTGTGTTTCATAAGTTTCTCCTGTTTCTTGTTACATATTGTGATCTGTTATCTGCTTGCCGCCGGTTCTGCACCTTTAAACGAACGGGATCCGTCCGTGCAGCTGCCCATTGTTTCCCGGTATCCCCACAAGGATGGGGGGGGGAGGAATGCTGCGGGGGATCCTGGGCCGTGGACAGGAACAGCGGCGGGGGCCGACCAGACAGATCCCTACAGTCTGATCGAAAAATTCCGGTCCCTCTATCATCGATTTTGCCGTTTGCTTGATGCCAGTGCTTCCCCACGGTTTTTATTGCGGTCCGCGTGCTCCGATCAGGGAAGCGGTTTCGTTTGGACTGCACCTCCTTTCATAAAAAACAACCGGCAGGTTACCGGTTGCACAAGGAAGCCATATCCCAGCCGCCATCCGATGGGATCGGCAGGGATTTTTCTGATTTTCGTGTCACCGGTTTTGTCCTGGTCGGACAGGCAGGATATCCCTTTTCCCAGAGAAAGGAAACAGAGAAAGATCCGGCTGCGGATATATTTTTGGGGATTTTTGTGTTTATTATGCCATACATGATAGAGTCACCAGATAACACATACATGTTCATTATACACCGTTGGAACAGAAAATGCCACCCCTTTCCAGCCATAAAAACCGGATAAAACCTGGATCCCTGCAGGAAGATATAAAAAGGCTCCTCATGGGGATGGTCTGCCGCTGGGACCGGTGCAAGAATCCGTTTTTCATTTTTAAAATTTCAGGCAGATATCATAACTGTGAGTAATTCATAAGGAGGTCTTTCAAATGGACAAACGAATTCTCACAGTTATTCTCGGTATTCTTGCAGTCATTCTTGATGCGATGAAAGAGGAGGAATAACACCAGCCCAGGTCATATATGGCCTGGGTATTTTTTGCCAAAAAAATCAAAGGAGGAATTTAAAATGGCAGCAAATGTTGAAACGATGTTTTACACAAGGACGGCACCATGGCACGGATTGGGGACAAGAGTACTGGAGGCACCGACTTCCAGCGCAGCACTCTCCCTTGCCGGGTTGGACTGGAAGGTGGTCCAGAAACCGGTTTTTACTGCGGATGGGCTTTTTATTTCCGGTTTCAAAGCGAATGTGCGGGACAGGGACAGCCAGGTACTGGGGGTGGTGTCAGACCGGTATAAGGTGGTCCAGAATGAGGACGCATTTGCCTTTACCGACGAATTACTGGGAGAAGGCGTTACCTATGAGACAGCAGGAAGCCTGCAGAATGGCCGCCGGACCTGGATCCTGGCAAAGCTTCCGCAGCGTTACATCATCCGTGGGGATGAGATTGATCCCTACCTGGTATTTATGAACAGCCATGATGGGACCGGGGCTATTAAGGCAGCCATGACACCGGTCCGTGTGGTCTGCCAGAATACGCTGAACCTGGCACTTTCCACCGCAAGGCGGAGCTGGTCCACCATCCACACTGGTGACATCCATGGAAAGCTCCAGGATGCCAGGAACACACTTCTGTATGCGGACCGTTATATGGCGGCCCTTGGAAAGACCATAGAGGAACTGAGCCTCCAGAAGCTGTCAGACCGTCAGGTCCTGGAATATATCGATGCCCTGTTCCCGCTTCCGGAGGATGCCAGTGAGGTACGGAAGAAGAATCTAGGGAAACTGAAGGAGGACCTAAAGCTCCGGTATTTTGAAGCGCCGGATCTTCAGCATGTGGGAAAAAATGCGTACCGGTTCGTGAATGCCGTTAGTGATTTTGCCACCCATGCCAGGCCATTACGGGAGCGTTCCAGCTACCGGGAAAGCCTGTTTGGCCGGACCGTGGATGGAAACGTCCTGATCGATCGGGCATTTGGAATTGTAAAAGCTGCTTAAAATGTATAGAGAGTGAGGAAAATGATGAGTGAACAGGAATACTTGGAAATGATCGTGGCTGAGCGGATCCAGATGATCCTGGCTGATATGGAGGGTGGGGCAGTCATGGATGGAGAAGAGGAATGGGAAAAGACGCTGGATGGCCTGGAGGAAGCACAGCGGAAGGCCATAGAAGGGTACCTGGACCAGACGGTATTCCGGCAGGCGGCAACCGAAAAGCATTTGTACCTTGCAGGCCTGAAAGATGGGATCCGTCTGCTGGATTGGGGCCTGTCAGACTGAACGACGGAACGGGAAGGGGGGATCCCTTGCGGTCCCTTCCTATTTACATGTGGAAAAGAAAGAGGGAGAAGCCAGAATGATCACGATCCATATTATCATCATTCTTATTTCCCTGTAGCGGGGAACAGAGGTCTGCGGCGGCGGATGCCAGAGCAGATCGGTTTTATATTCAGACACGAGGAGGGATCAGATGGAACAGAAAAAGATCAGACTGCTCCGGCCCGATGAGATCGAGTGCCGGATCGGAGCAATCAGTGAAAAGGGATTGAGCCTGCTCCTGTTTATGGATGCAAGAGCAGCACAGAATATCCTGGATGAGACGTTCACACCATTCGGATGGCGCAGGACCCACCAGGAGATCGGAGGAAGGCTGTACTGTACGGTAGAGATATGGGACCAGGAAAAGAAACAGTGGATCGGCAAGCAGGACGTTGGGACGGAAAGTTTTGCGGAAAAGGAAAAGGGAGCCGCTTCGGACTCCTTTAAAAGAGCCTGTTTTAACTGGGGGATCGGGAGGGAGCTGTATTCGGCTCCCTTTATCTGGCTCCCGGCGGACCGGGTATGCATCCGCCACGACGGGAAGCGGTATGTCACACCAGAGCGTTTTATGGTGGGATCCATCTCCTATGACGGGAACCGGGAGATCTGCGGACTGGAGATCCGGAATTCGGCCAACCATGTGGTGTTTGCCAGACGGATGCTGGAGCCGTCGCAGCCAGGAGGGCCGGATCCCGTCCAGGAGAAGGCTGCCGGGACTCCGGGAAGGGGTGGAAGAAGCCCGGCAGAGGCAGCCAGAACGCAGCTTACTGCAAAGATGAAGCGGGATATGCAGAAGGAGCTGGAACGCACCGGGGTTCCCCTGGAGCGTTATCAGTTGGAGGATATCAGACAGATGACGCCGGAGCAGTATCAGGATGCCATGAACGGGCTGAAACGGACCCCATCCCGGGCGGCTGCCTGAAAAACAGAACTATGAGGAGGGAAGCGTATGAGGAAACGGACACAGGAGGAACGGATCCTGGACATGATAAAGCGGCCGGTGCCCAGGAAGCGGGTGGGGATCGTGCATCTGGAGATGGTCCGGGAAAGCAGGACCCTTTATGGAATGAAACGGTTCCAGAATCCCAGGGAAGCGGCGGAGATGGTACGTCCCTTATGTGAAAAGGCAGACCGGGAGATGGTGCTGGTACTTTCCTTAAACGGAAGGCTGGAACCACAGGCCGTGGAGATCGCAGCGGTCGGCGGGATCAGTTCCTGCAACGTGGATATCCGGAGCCTGTTTAAGCATGCCCTGTTAAACAATGCAGAATTTGTGATCTGCATCCATAACCATCCTTCCGGGGATCCGGGTCCAAGCCGGGAGGATGAGGAGATCACCGGGCGGATCCGGAGTGCCGGGGCGCTTCTGGGGATCGAACTGGTGGACCACATCATCCTCGGGGAAGGGGATGCGTATTACAGTTTCAGGGATCATGGATGGTTGTGCGGGGATGGCAGGTTCCCCGCAGCATAAACAGAGTTATGAGGAGGAGTAAAATGACAGAGATGAAAGCATTTGCAGAACAGATCGCAGGAACTATGAACATGGAAGAAAACGGGAGCAAGAAGTTCAGGATCTGGGAAAAAAGGAAGATCAACGGAACCGTGTCCTTTGGGATCTTTTCTGCCGGGAACGGGGGTGGTGCTTCCCCGGTCGTGTACCTGGAACCGTTTTATGATGCGTACCGGAACGGGATGCCGTTAGAGGAGATCACCGGGCAGATCCGGAAGGGTCTGGATGGTGGGGAAAGCCCGGATCCGGAGGCTGTTCGCATCCTGGAACGGTTTGAAACGGCGGCGGGGAGGCTGGTGTTCCGGCTTGTGAACGCGGACATGAACCGGGAACTTCTGGATCAGGTGCCGCATGTCCGTATCCTGGACCTGGCAGTGGTATTTTATGTCTGGCTGGGAAAAGGGAACGGGGGAGTCCTTACGGCAATGGTCACCCGGGAGGCGGCAGACCGGTGGGGAGTCACGCCGGAAGGGCTCTGGAAGCTGGCTTCTGTCAATGCAAAGAGGGAGATGCCGCCAGTGCTTCGGGGGATCGGGACCATGCTGGAAGAAACGATGGCGGGAGAAGGCAGAACGCTGCCCGGAGAGAGCCAGGCGGGATCTTCCGGGGAGGATTTCATGTATGTCCTGACTAATCGGGAAGGGATCTGGGGAGCCGGATGCATCCTGTATCCGGGGGAACTGAAAAAGGCTGCCTCCAGGTTAGGCGGAGACCTGGTCGTGCTGCCTTCCAGCGTCCATGAGACCCTGCTCCTTGTACGGACCGGAGAAGAGGATCCGGAGGAGCTTGGGCGGATGATCTCCGGGATCAACCGGGAAGTGGTAGCCAGGGAGGAGTGGCTGTCCTTCCAGGCATACGGCTACAGTCGGAAAGAAGACCGGCTCATGCTGCTTTCAGAGATGCCTCCGGCAGGACAGCCGGAAGGCGGGCGGGGCTGGTCCTGTGCGGACCTGGTCCAGGCGTGACAGCCAGCAGAAAGGAAACAGGAAAAAAGCGGATGGGGAACGGCAGAAAGCGGTTCCCCCTTGAAGGAGGATGACAATGTATACAACGATCTCAACGAAAAACATGGACCGGAACGAATGGCTGAAAATAAGAAAGACCGGATTGGGAGGTTCTGATGCAGGGGCTGTCTGCGGGCTGAATCCTCATGTGAGCCCCATGGCTGTATACCGGGACAAGGTATCCGATGAAACCGATATGGGTGACAATGAGGCAATGCGGCAGGGACGTGATCTGGAGGAGTATGTGGCGCAGCGTTTTACAGAGGAGACCGGGCTAAAGGTACGTCGCTCCAATAAAATGTACCGGAGCACGGAATATCCCTGGATGATCGCAGACGTGGACCGGATGGTGGCTGGCGGCGGGGCCGGCCTGGAGTGCAAGACGGTCAGCGTATATAAGAAAGACCAGTGGGGGGATGGCGGGATACCGGTCCACTATCTCCTGCAATGCTACCACTACATGATCGTGACCGGCTGCCGGACCTGGTATCTGGCCGCCGTGATCCTGGGACAGGATTTCCAGTACCGGAGGATCGAATACGAGGAGGAGATCGCACAGAACCTGATCGCCCTGGAAGCGGAGTTCTGGAACAACCATGTGCTGCCCCGCCACATGCCGGATCCGGATGGATCGAAGTCCTGTGATGCGGTGCTGGAGGAGTATTTCTGCCAGCGGGGAAAGGCAGAAACCATTGAGCTGGTCGGGTTTGACCAGAAGTTAGAGCGCAGACAGGAGATCGAGGAGACTATGAAGCTTCTGGAGACGGAAAAGCGGCAGATCGACCAGGAGATCAAGGTCTTTATGGATGGGCATGAAACGGCTGACAGTGGCCGTTACCGGGTCACCTGGAGGGAGGTGATCTCCAGCCGACTGGACACGAAACGGCTAAAGGAAGAAAAGCCAGACATCTACCGGGAATTTCTGCAGGAGAGCAAAAGCAGCCGGTTTACAGTGAAGGTGGCATAGAGAAAGGATTGGTTATTTTGAGAAAGGTATGTTACAATGGAAACAGTGTAAAGAGAGGGATAGCCAATGGAGTTAAAGCGAGATATTTATGAAAAATTACTGGATTGGAAAAAGAGGGATTCCCATAAGGTCCTGGAGCTTCGGGGAGCAAGGCAGGTTGGAAAAACCTATATCCTAAACAAGTTTGCACAGGAAAATTATAAGACTTTTCTATATATCAATATGGTGCAGACAACCGGGGCAGAGTTTCTGGCATGCCTGGAGAAAGCTGCTGCATGGGAGCCGGGAATGCCGCGGAAGGAACAGCCGCTCCACGACGCCATGCGTCTCTTTGATGAACGCTTTCAGGATACGAAGGATACAATCGTTGTTATTGATGAGATTCAGGATTCAGCGAAAGTCTACTCGCTGATCCGGCAGTTTGCCAGGGAGTTTTCCTGTGATTTCATTATAACTGGAAGCTATCTGGGGAAGACACTTTCCAGAGAGTATTTTCAGCCAGTTGGTGATCTGGATATTATGATACTGGATACGCTGACATTTGAAGAATTTCTGGATGCCGAGGGAAAAAGAGACTTATACAATTCTGTAGATCTATATGGAAAAAGTTCTCATGAAGCATACGATGAACTAAAGCGGTATTATGACCTTTACTGTCAGATCGGGGGCTATCCGGCAGTTGTGAAAACCTATCTGGAAACAAGGGATATGGAAATCTGCCAGGCAGAGCTGGATCGGGTGATCCATATTTTTACAGAGGAATCCCAGGGATATTTTGACAATGTTCTGGATATCAATCTTTTTGGCCAGCTGCTTCCGGCAGTTGCACAGACAATGATAAGGGAGAAAAAGGGTTCTGTGGATCTGATCACTGAATTGTCCAAGATCGTTTATAAGCAGGAAAGCAGCCGGTTGAGTAAAAAGAGCATAAACCAGGCGATTGCCTGGCTGTATCGTTCCCACATTTTGGATTTTTGTGGAAAAGCCAATGACTGCAACCCGACCGATATATCAGCGAATAGCCGTTTCTATTTTTTGGATGTGGGAGTATGCAGAAGTTTTCTGGATATGGCCGGAGCAGATCTGCCCACACTCCGTGGTATTGTGAATGAGAATTTTGTTTACATTGATCTGTTAAAACGGGTGCGTTCCAGAAAAATCTCTGGAACAGCGCCCATGTTTGGCCTGTATAAAGAAGGCGAGATCGATTTCCTGGTCAATAGCCGGGAAAATTATAAAACTTACGGTGTTGAGGTGAAATCTGGAAAGACAGAGGGAAAAACGGCACAATTACTGTTGAAGGATGAAAAAGTAGAGGCAGTTTATTTTTTGAAAGGTGATACCTACGGAGGAATTGCTGACAGAAAAGTCACGGTACCCATTTATCTGGTAGGGCGTATGCAATTTGATTTCGTGAAAGAGCATACGCCAGGAAGCTCCTAAAATTGGATATCGGTATACGCTGTGACGGGAAGAATGGTTGAAAAGATATACAAAAGGGGCTGATCGATTGGGGGAGATAACAGCGGGATCCCGGAGGGAACTTCGGACAATAAAAAGGGATTCTGAACGGATAGTGTACCAATAGTGTACCAAACCGGAAGGAGAGGGGGGAGAATGCTGATAAAATAAGGGTTTGCAGCTGATTTTCCTGTGGTCTGCAACACCCTGATCACCGGTTCAAATCCGGTTCGCGCCTCTTGAGGAATCACAGAAATGTGGTTCCTTTTTAGTGGAAAGAGCCGTTTTAGAACAAGTTGGTACACTATAAATCGAAAGATAAAGGTATAGATAAGAGCAGGTGTTCAAACTTTAGAGAGTTTGTTCATCTGCTTTCTCTATAGATGAGGATTTGATAACCGCATCCAGTAGCTGTACCTTCTGGTCGGAAGGACAATTCAGTTTTTTAATATGCTGATTGACCAAACTTGTGTGGACACCGGCAACACGCTCTGCCAATTCACGCTGACCTTCTATGGTTTTAGGATAATGGACAATTACATTGATTGGAGCACTCTTTCTTGCGATACCACGCAACTCCCTCGTTATTTTAGTCTATGCTAATTGCTTCATTTCATAGTTGTGCTATCATCGAGGAAAATGACAAATTTTTAAAGAAATTACAATCTGTAGAATTGTTAAAAGAAGAGGATATCTACGCATTAAAAGAGAAAATACATATGAACAGAACTTATGATGTTTATATGAGATTGTAATTTGATAATTCTACAACTTTAACTCTTGTCAAAAAATAATATATGCTTATTAAGCAGTCATGCATTTTGGTGTGTGGCTGCTTTTTTAATAAGAACATGATTAAAACACGGGATAATAATTGCTACTAAAGCATATAATATGATTATAGAATATAAAAATGCAACAATTCACAAAAATCTATTCCGATTCCCACTGATATATTGATTTTTGAAGTCTATCTGGATATAATGGAATAGAAAAATGCAACATATTGCAAAAATCTTTCGCAAGGAGGTTTTAAGATGGAAATTCGCAGAGATTTTTATTTGAATAAACTGATAAAAAGAAAAAATAATGGAATGATTAAGGTAATTACCGGTATTCGTCGATGTGGAAAATCCTATTTGTTGAATAATCTGTTTTATCATCACTTATTGGAAAGTGGAGTTGATACAGACCACATTATCCGTTTTGCCTTTGACTCAGCTGAGGATCTTTATATGATTGGCGAAAGCCTAATTCAGATTGAAAAGGAAAAGCGTGGAGTTGATCCTGAAAAATTCATGGCATATGTCCGTTCCAAAGTTGTAGGTGAAGGAATGTATTATCTGCTGCTTGATGAAATTCAGATGTTGGATTGCTTTGAAGCTGTTCTGAATGGTTACCTTCGTAAAGATAATATGGATGTATTTGTGACCGGAAGTAACGCAAAACTCCTGTCCAAAGATATAGCCACTGAGTTTGCCGGTCGTGGTGACGAGGTTCATATGTATCCCCTGAGCTTTGCCGAGTTTATGACTATTTACAACGGTGATAAGTATATGGGATTATCTGAATATATGCTATATGGCGGTATCCCTCTGGTTGTTCTTCGAGAGGGAGCAAACGATAAGGCAGTTGTATTGCAGAATCTGTTCAATGAGATTTATCTTCGAGATATTACCAAGCGTAACAGAGTAAAGAACATCGGAGAACTGGAAGATCTTCTGAACATTCTTTCCTCTGCCATTGGTTCGCCGACCAATCCTGAAAAATTGAAGAATACTTTCAAGACGGTAAAGAAATCCAGAATTACTTCCGCTACCATTAAGAAATATCTGGATTATTTTGAGGATTCTTTCTTGATTGAATCAGCACAAAGATATGACATTAAAGGAAAAGCATATATTGAAACACCAAAGAAATATTACTTTTCCGATCTTGGACTTCGCAATGCCAGAATCAATTTCCGACAGTTCGAGCAGACCCATTCTATGGAGAATGTAATTTATAACGAACTTCGTATGCGTGGCTACGGCGTGGATGTAGGTGTAATACCGATTGCGGAACGCAATCAGGAAGGTAAGGTTATCCGCAAACAACTTGAAGTTGATTTTGTATGCAATCTTGGTTCTTCCAGATACTATATCCAGTCAGCATATTCACTTCCTGATGAAGCGAAGCGTACTCAGGAAATCAGACCGTTCAGAAAGATTGATGATTCTTTCAAAAAGATTGTTGTTACCAAAGACATCGTTCAGCCACACTACGATGAGTATGGTATTTTGACTGTGAACATTTATGACTTCCTTCTTGATCCGCAGATTCTTGAAAAATAAACAATGTAAACTCATGTTGCGGGATGTAAAGCTGATGTGGTGGAGTTACTTGATAGTATTAGGTACAATGAAATCACAAAAGCAAAGTCCAGCTAAGAAATGTCAAGAGGTGATATGAAAAAAGGTAACCTTAACAGACCATTCCGATATATTGGATTGGTCGCGAACGAAATATTGAGAGTACCGTGTTGATTATGCGGCTTGCAGTATCTTGTCTGGATGCTCCGCAGCGAATTGCTGGCAGTGCTCTTCCGGGGTGATGATCTCGAAAGGTTTGTTATCCCGAAGCATGGCAAAGATGATGCTGCAGATCTTATGCATGACAGCGCCCATTGCTGCCGGTCTTTTCTTGCCGGAGCACTTCCGGGTGTAGTAGTCGTAAACTACAGGATTCACAGGTGTGCCGCTCCCTTTATCAACCTTTACGTTATTGAGTGTGACCATGTGAAGAACCCGTCTGGCAAGGTTGGAACCGCGTTTGGACATATGGATTTTTCTTTTGTTTCTATTAATACTGAAGATGATGACGAAACAGAGGAATTGGTGGACTTTTCCGATGTGGATTATGAGGATGACCGCCTGGGAAAAACTAATATTTTGGATAAATTTGCAAGAGAGCAGTATCAGCAGTATATTTATATTAATATGATTGGGGAGTCAGGAGAATATTTTCTGGAATGTTACGAAAAGGCGTATCATCGAAGAAATGTACAGGACGAGGCAGAAAATGGCATGGCCGCAGTACTGAAGACGTATGCTCCTAACTTTGTAGACAGCAGGGAGACAATCGTTGTTATTGATGAGATACAGGAGTCTCCGGTGATCTACAGCCGAATCCGCGAATTTGCCAGGGAATTTTCCTGCGATTTTATTGTAACAGGAAGTTATTTGGGAAAGACACGGGAAAAAGAATTTTTCCTTTCCGCTGGAGATACGGATACTCTGGTTATGGGGACTCTGTCTTTTCCAGAGTTTTTGGGGGCATTTGGAAAGAGGGATCTGTATGAGACCCTTACTCTGGACGGGAAGGACGATCATGCCAGGTATGATGAAATCAAGGATTATTTCGATTTATACTGCCAGATTGGCGGTTATCCAAGAGTTGTCCAAAACTACTTGGAAACCGGAGATCTGAGCCAAAGCCGGAGGCTGGTGGAGCGGATTATCGATATTTTTATCAAGGAGTCATCCAGATATTTTGAATCCGAACTGGATATTGAGATATTCGGGCAGTTATTCCAGGCAATCGCAATTATGCTTTTAAAGGAGAAGAGAGGTACGGAAGATCTGGTAACAGACTTATCCAAAATCGTCTTTAAAGAAGAAAGTGGACGGGTTTCTAAGAAGATGATAAATCATGCCAGAAGCTGGCTGTATTTATCTCACGTAATCGGTTATTGCAGCAAAAGTATTAATTGCGATCATTTAAGCATTGTAGATAACTGCAGATATTATTATATGGATTTGGGAGTGGCTGCTTATTTTCTGAGAAAGACCGGAGAACCAGATACAGCTATAAAAGGAATTCTATGCGAAAACTTTGTGTATTTGGAACTTTTGAATCGGTTGAGGAACACAGACAGCATTGCAGGAACCGTGCCATGGTTTGCCGTATACCAGCAGACGGGTGGAGTACTGGATTTTTATGTCAGAAGTCTGCTGGATTATAAGAATTACGGATTGGAAGTAAAAGCAGGAAAGAGCGCAGGAAATACAGCGTCCACTTTACTGGAGGCAGGCTTACTGGATTTTCTGTATTATCTAAAGGGTAATACCTACGGTGGAATTACGGAGGATGGAAAAATCCAGACAGTACCGCTCTATTTGGCTGGTAGGATCAGGTTTGATAAGGGAGTGTGATTCTTACAGGGTTACCGGAAGGGGCCGAGTATACGGTGACTGAGTTAGATGCGAATACAGATGGCTATATAACAGATCCATCTGGAGGGGCCATATGAACCTGTTCGAGCAGACGTTTAGGAAAATGTAAATATTCCGGAAAAAATGGATGTGGTGGAAATTACGGATACGCCTGTCGGATCAGATGTAACAGAGAATGTTAAAATACCTAAAACCGGAGACGCCAACCGGGCATGGCTGTGGGGACTTTTAGGTATCACATCATTGATAGGATTATGTTCGGTATGCATTTATTGGATCTTTAGAATAAAAGATACACAAAAGAAGTAAAGTAAGAAATTTTATAAAGGTGCCGCAATGTATCATATTTAATGATTGTGCGGCACCTTTGCTTTTATTTTTCAATTTTTTCTGTTTATTCTTCCCATCCCTCTAATTTTATTTTATAATAGACATATTGAGGGAGGGGATTACAACTACATGAAGACAAAAGAACGACTGCAAACGACTCTGGACCGCCTGCCCTACGGGCCGGAAGGCATGCCGGAGGACCAGAATGTAAGCAAAAAACTCCCGGAGGGCGTCCGGTCCCGGGAACTGTACGAGGACATTGTCCGCATCGCCGGGCCCAGCTTTGTGGAGCTCCTGCTGACACAGCTCACGTCCATGGTAGACCTGATGATGGTGGGCTCCATGGGCGGGACGGAGAATCTGGAAATGGGGACCCAGGCACTGGCGGCCGTGGGATTGACCACCCAGCCTAAATTCCTGCTGATGGCCGCATTTGTTTCTATGAATACAGGCGTCACGGCCCTGGTGGCCAGAAACCGAGGCCGGGGAGACCAGGAAAAGGCCAACCTGGTGGTGCGCCAGGGACTTCTGTTCACCTTCTGGGCAACGGTGCTCATGTCCATCCTGGGCGTCGTATTTGCCCGGCCAATGGTGATATTTATGGGTTCCACCGAGGAGACGGTAACCATATGGGCCACCCAGTATCTTCAGATCCAGATGGCCGGTTTCCTCACCATGGCGCTGACCAGTACCATAACGGCGTCGCTGCGGGCAGTGGGGGATTCAAAAACGTGTATGATCTACAACATGATCGCCAACGGCGTCAACGTTTGCTTTAACTGGCTTTTGATCTACGGAAACCTGGGCTTCCCGGCCCTGGGTGTTGCCGGCGCCTCCATTGCGACGGTGATCGGGCAGTTCGTGGCCTTTGCCATTGCGATCTCTGTGATCCTTAAGGGGAACGGATTCCTGAAGCTGGAATTCCGGAAGGGCTTTAAGCCGGACCGGGGAGTCCTGGGAGATATCCTGAACATCGGTCTTCCGGCTATGGTGGAGCAGCTTCTGATGCGCGCGGGGATCATCATTTATGCAAAGACTGTGGCGTCCCTGGGAACTGTGGCGTATGCGACCCACCAGGTCTGCATGAATATCCAGGCCCTGTCCTTTATGACAGGACAGGCGTTTGCCGTTTCGGCCACGACCCTTATGGGGCAGTCTCTGGGAAAACGCCGCTACGATATGGCCCAGGCCTACACGAGCCGCACCAGGACCGTCGGCTTTTTGTTCTCCCTGATCCTGGCCGCCATATTTGTCCTGTTCGGCGGCAATATCGTTGGTCTCTACAACAGCAATCCGGAGATCATACGGATCGGCGGGCACATCATGCTGATCGTGGCCTTTTTACAGCCGTTCCAGAGCTCCCAGTTCATCGTTGCCGGTGGACTGAGGGGTGCAGGAGACACCAGGACCACGGCCATGATCACCTTCGTCACAGTGCTTTTGGTACGTCCTGTATTTGCCATCATCCTGATCCGCATGGGCCTTGGCCTTTACGGAGCCTGGTACGCCCTGGCGGCTGACCAGCTTCTCCGGTCGGCCCTGGTCCTTGCCAGATACCAGAGCGGAAAATGGAAGACCATACGGCTCCGGAACGAGGTGTAGACCGGATACAGCTTAAGATTTCATAAAGAGCGGGGCTGCTGCAAAAGAGAAGGTTCTGAACCTCCTTTTGCAGCGGCTCCGCTTTTCAAATCCAGCCGTGTGATGTATAATAAAACTGTTATCTGTATAGAAAGGACAGGATGAGTATGAAGACTATGTTGGACCGCGGCGCAGGCATTCTGATGCCGGTTTCCAGTCTCCCATCTCCTTATGGGATCGGTACGTTTGGAAAGGCCGCTTACGAGTTTGTGGATTTTTTGAAGAAAGCAAGGCAGAAATACTGGCAGGTACTTCCGGTGGGACCCACCAGCTATGGGGACAGCCCCTACCAGTCGTTTTCTGCATTTGCAGGGAACCCGTACTTTATCGATCTGGATACCCTGGCAGAGGAGGGGCTGCTGACCCGGGAGGAGATCGACGCCTGCTATTGGGGAGACGATGTGACCCAGGTGGCTTACGATGCCGTATTCTGGTACCGGTTCCCTCTGCTGAAGAAGGCCCATGCCCGCAGCGAATTCCATGAGGAAGAGGGCTATGAGAAGTTCTGTATGGAAAGCTGGTACTGGCTCAACGACTATGCCCTGTATATGGCATTGAAATTCCATTTTGACAACCAGGAATGGCTGGCCTGGCCGGAGGATATCCGCTTCCGGAAAAGGGACGCGGTGGAGCGGTACAAAGAGGAGCTGAAGGAAGAGATCGATTTCTGGAAGTTCTTACAGTATAAATTTTTCCAGCAATGGAAAAAATTAAGGGCATACGCCAATAGCCAGGGGATCTCCATCATAGGAGACATTCCCATTTATGTGGCATTGGACAGCGCAGACGTCTGGAACCATCCGGAGCTGTTCCTGCTGGACGAGGAAAGCCTGACGCCCCTTAAGGTGGCTGGGGTACCGCCGGACGCCTTCAGCGAGACCGGGCAGCTGTGGGGAAATCCCCTGTACCGCTGGGATGTACAGGAAAAAACAGATTTTGCCTGGTGGAAGGAACGGATGAAGGCATCTGGACGGCTGTATGATGTGGTCCGCATCGATCATTTTATCGGAGTGGTCCAGTATTATGCGATCCCGGCGGGCGCCGAGGATGGAAGGACGGGAGAATGGCTCAAGGGACCTGGGAAAAAGCTGACGGATGCCATTGGCCAGGTGATCGGAGACACAAAGATCATCGCTGAGGACCTGGGGATCTTTGTTCCAGAAGTAAAGGTGCTTTTGGAGGAGACCGGTTATCCGGGCATGAAGATCATCGAATTTGCCTTCAGCGGAGACCGGTTCAATGAGCATCTTCCCCATATGTATACGCCAAATTCCGTGGTTTATGGAGGTACCCATGACAACGAGACGCTGGTGGGATATTTTAAGCCGGAAGAGCGCCAGTGGTGGGAGTTACAGTATATTGCCGATTACATGGGTGTTTCCCACCAGGACCAGGTGGTGGACCGGGTCATGTTCACGGCCTACGGATCTGTGGCCAGCGTGGTGATCTTCCAGGCCCAGGACGTTCTGAAGCTGGACAACTGGGCCAGGATGAATACACCGGGAACGGTGGGAAGCAACTGGAGATGGCGGATGCGCCCCGGTGAGCTGAACCAGGGCCATGCGGATCATCTGGCCTGGCTGGTGGATACCTTCGGGCGGTTTTAGGGATGCGCCAGGAAGGGCGATGGACAGCAGGAGACTGCCGAAGAAGGAAAAACATCCTGGTTTATTGGAATTGTGAATAAAATAACGATATCTGAAAAATCTGAGGATGACTCCTTGACAAAGTGTGAATGACTTTATATAATAGGGCTTTCCCGTTGACAGAAAACTTTGTAAAAGGAGATATGAATCATGAATAAGAACACAACAGATATCACATTATCAGCTTATTTCAATGACATTGTCATCGGATATTATGAGGATGAGGCGCTGGTAAAGCAGCTTGGCAGACAGCTGGGCTTTGATGTGGACATGGATACGTTTATGGCCGTATCGTTCCAGTACCCGTCCGATATGAATGTAAAACCGGAGGACCGGGAAAGGCTTACAGATGCCGCCCAGGCGGTGATCGGGCTTTCGGAGATCAATAAAAGGATCACCGGAAAGCAGATCATCACCTGCGATTCCGGCGTATGTGTGATCCTTATTACCCATGATAAGGCAGAAATGCGCCGGATCCTGGATGCGGTGAAGGCTGTGGCCGCCGAAGAGGTGGGGAGGATCATTTCCGACCGGAGGATCCGGGTGGGGATCGGTACCATCGAAGGCGGGATCAAGGGCATCCGGCATACGTACAGCAATGCCCAGGATGCGGTAAAGGCCGGAGAGATCTTTAAGAAGGACCGTGTGATCTTGGAATATATGGGCATGGAAATATACAGCAGCATCAACCAGATGGTGGTAAGCTTCGGAGACCGGCTCACAAGAACGGTGCTGCGGCAGCTGGGAGAGACGGAAAAACGGGTCCTTTCCCAATATTATAAATGCAAGGAGGACGTTGCGCTGACCGCAGAGGAGCTGGGGATGACCCAGGAGGAGGTAAAGAACAGCCTGGCCCAGGTGAAGGTCAATACGGGTCTGGATGTAAACGATACCGAGGACAATTTCAAGCTCCATTTCATCACCATTGCCAAGAAAGTGCTGGAAAATGACGAGAGGATCCGGAGAAACCGCTGATCCATAAAAAATAATGAAAAAGCAGCCGTCCGGCTGGGAAAAGACCCGCCAGACGGCTGCTTTCTATAATTATGGGGTAAGGTATGAACAAAAGTTATGCGGCAGTCGGTTTGTTTTTTCGTGCAAAGAAAATGAAGCCAAAGGCTGCAAATCCGAACATCATGGCAAAGCCGACGCCGCAGGTGAGGCCGATGCCGCTGGTCAGCCAGATGGGGGTGAGGCCGACGAACACGTCCTTCCAGGACATGATGGCGGAGTAAACGCCGTGGGTATCGCCTGCGCTGGATAAGGAATCCGGATCAACGGCTCTTACCAGGGCAAGACCAGTGGAGGTGTTGCCGGTGGCTGCGCCGAAGGCCATGCAGGCTTTTTCAAACCATTCCTCACGGCAGAAGCGGTATGCCAGATAGAAAATGATCGGGACTGTGAGCACTGCCAGGATCACGGTGTAGATCAGTACGGGCACGATATAGGTGGAAACAAATTCCATATCCAGGGTGGCCATGGCTGTGAAGACGGTGATCTCCAGACAGAAGCCGCTGGCCATCTTAATGGTCTTTAAGTCCACATAGCGCTCCAGCTTTGTTACCTTTAAGAACTGCCACAGGATCGCACCGCCGAAGATGCCGTGGAGTACGCTGGGAAGCTCGTTAAAGAACGGGATGTAAGCGCCAAGGAAGCCAAAGAGCTTGCGGCCAATGAAAAGGGCGGTCAGAAGCCAGGCGACCTGTAAGGCCAGATGGTTGATGCTGATGCCGGTGGTCACCGTATGACCGGAGGCCACACGCTTTTCCTCGGGAAGAACGCCGCCGTAGAAGTAATCCGGCTGCTTTTTAGGCTCCTTTACATAGGTTCCCCAGCCCCTCCGGATACCGAAGTTGACCATGATCATGCCTACCAGCATGGCAACGATGAGGCCAAGAGTAGACAATACCATACCTACGGCCATGTTCCCCTCGATGCCCAGCTTTTCAAAGGCTGCGCCGGCAGCAGCGGCAGTTCCGTGGCCGCCGTGGAAGGAGAATACACCCATGACGCCCCAGCCATCGGGAAGGCCGGGCCAGATCTTCTGTAGCAGCCAGCCCAACAGAACGCCCAGGCCCAGCTGCATTCCATAGGAAGTCATGGTCATGCAGGAATAATCCAGGTAAGAGCCAAGCTTTTTCCTGTTAATGGTCACGCCGAATACGGTGGCGGCCATTACGATGTCGATCATAACGCTGGGGATGGAGCCGAAGCTCTCGGGAACCTCAACGACGCCAAGGATCTGCTGACCCAGTAAAAGGAGGATCAGTCCACCGATCAGCGACGACGGAAGGAACAGCTTCTGGAGCGGTTTGCACAGCTCGCGGACAAAGAAGCCCACGAGGAGGAACACAGCCAGCACCAGGATATCATTACACAGTGATGCAACAGTCATTTCTTAAATCCCTCTGCTTTCGTATTTTCTGAATGTTTATTAAAGATTAAACATTCATTAAAAATCAAACATTCCAGCCGGTTTTGTATCCGGTTTTTTCGTGTCGGTATAGGTTTTCGCGGTCTTATAGTCCACATCGTTGATGGGCCATGTGGGAGCCTTGCCCTCGTAGACCTCCTGAACGCCCATGGCTGCGAAATAGGATGCGCGATGGGCAGCCTCGGTGGTGTTTCCGCCGATGTGGGGATAAATGATCACGTTGTCCAGGGTTAAGAGAGGATTCCTGGGATCCACCGGTTCCTTCTGGATCGCGTCCAGGCCGGCGCCTGCGATGATACCGTCTCTGCATGCCTCATAAAGGGCGGTCTCATCCACGCAGCCGCCGCGGGCCGTGTTGATCAGGAAGGCAGTGGGCTTCATCATAGCCAGTCTTTCTTTATTTACCATATTCTTTGTCACCGGAGTGTTGGGGCAATGAAGGGAAACGTAATCGCACTCCTTGAAGATCCGGTCCAGATCACGGACTACCTCAACGCCTTCGGGGAAATCACAGGCCGGCTTATAGGGGTCGTAGGCCATGACGTTCATCTCAAAGCCCAGGGCGCGCTTTGCAACGCGGCTTCCGATGTTTCCGCAGCCGATGAGGCCCAGTGTCTTGCCGTTGATGGTGTTCTTTCTTACCTTTAATTTTGCCTTGTAGAAGTCGTCTACCCAGGTCTTGTGGAGAACGGTCACGTTGCGGCTCATTTCCAGGATCAGCAGCATGGCTGTCTCAGCCACAGAGGTGCTGTTGGCCACCGGAGCGTAAAGGGCCTGGACGTTGTTGTCATGACATGCCTTCACATCTAAGGCGTCAAAGCCTGCGCCATGGCGGACAATGACCTTTAAGTTGGGGTTGGATTCAATGATCTCTCTGGAGATCGGTGTGATGCGGACGATCATGGCGTCCGGCTGGTATTCCTTAAAGTCTGCCAGAACATCCTCTGGCTCAAAGCCGCGTCCATCGATGATGGTATGGCCGGCATCCTCTAAAAGCTTCCGTCCCTCGGACATGATCTCCTGCGGCAGTAAAATTTTCCAAGCCATAGTATAACCTCCTAAAATTTTTTGTGTATTTTTTTGTGCTTCACGGACGTGTGTCCTTCTGGTTGTCATTATATGGGAATCGCAAAGCAAAATCAAACAAGCAGTTTTGGGCAATATAACAAAAAAATGTTGTGAACAACTCTTAACACATAGAAGAAAACGGATGAAAAGAAACACACATGGGGGAAACATAAGAGGAAACAATAAAATTTTGTTAAAATATGAATAATATATTGTTTTTCCTTTGTTAATACTTGAAATATACTGGAACTAAATAAATATAATAGGAGGGGAAGCCATGAAGGAACCGATCAGCAGATATTTCCAGATGGGAACGCTCACCTGGATGTCGTTTCCAAGTCTGTCAACGCTGGAAGCTGTAAAAAGAGTTGCCGCAGATGAGTATTTTACCACCGTAGAGGTCCGGAGCTGTAGGGATGACGCGGAACGGGAGGAGGTACGGAGGGTCCTGGAGCAGGCACATCTGACCGTTTACTATGGAGCGCATCCGGACCTTCTCTCTATGAAACTGAATCCCAATGCCGTGGACGAGGCGGAGCGCCAGAGGGCAGAAACATTTTTAAAGCACGCTGTGGATGAGGCATCCTACCTGGGTGCCAGGGGAATGGCCTTTCTGGCTGGAAAATGGGAGGAGAAAACGAAGGAGCGGGCGTACAGCCAGCTTTTAAAGACCACGATCCAGGTCTGCCGTTACGCGGAGGAAAAGGGACTCAAGGTGGAGCTGGAGCTGTTTGATCATGATGTGGACAAGGCGGTGCTCATGGGACCGGCTTCCTATGGGGCTGCCTTTGCGGCAGATGTGAGGAGACAGTGCGGAAACTTTGGCCTTCTGGCGGACCTGTCCCATATGCCGCTGACCCGGGAGACGGCCAGGGAGGTGATTCCGGCGATCCGGCCATATCTGACTCATCTGCATTTTGGAAATGCCGTTACGAAGCCGGGATGTCCCGGATACGGAGATAAGCATCCAAGAATGGGATTTCCGGGAGGCTGCAACGATGTTCCAGAGCTGCTGGACTTTTTACAGGTGCTGAAGGAGGAGGGCTTTTTCCGGGAGGAGGATCCCCTTCCCATGTCCATGGAGGTAACCGTGATGGACGGAGAGTCTGAGGATGCAGTACTGGCCGGCACCAAGCGGGCATTCAACCGCGCCTGGGCGCTGCTTTAAACAAGGAGGATGAAAGAAGATGAAGATCGTTATTTTAGACGGCTATACGGAAAATCCGGGAGACCTGACCTGGGAGCCGCTGGAAAAGCTTGGGCAGGTGACGGTGTATGACAGGATTTCTTATGAGGAGTCTCCGGAGATCGCAGAAAAGATCGGCGATGCGGAGATCGTGGTGACCAATAAGACGCCGGTGTCCAGGGAGACCATGGACCGGTGCCCGGGGATCCGGCTGATCGCCGTCATGGCGACCGGCTATAACATTGTGGATTATACTTACGCCAGGGAAAAAGGGATCCCGGTGGTCAATGTGCCCAGCTACGGGACCCAGATCGTGGGTCAGTACGCCGTCAGCCTTCTTCTGGAGATCTGTTCCCACATCGGATACCATTCCGAAACCGTAAAGGCCGGAAAATGGGAAAAGAATCCGGATTGGTGCTACTGGGATCATCCGATGATCGAGCTGTATGGAAAAACGGCCGGGATCGTGGGCCTGGGCCGCATCGGCCAGGCTACGGCGAAGATTTTAAATGCCCTGAATATGAAGGTGATCGCCTATGATGCCCATCAGAGCCCCCAGGGAGCGGAGCTGGCGGAGTATGTGGATCTGGATACGCTCTGGGCCCGGTCCGACGTGATCTTCCTGCACTGTCCGCTGTTTCCGGAGACCCAGGGGATCATCAACCGGGATACCATTGAAAAAATGAAGGACGGCGTGATCCTCATCAACAATTCCAGAGGCCAGCTGGTGGTGGAGCGTGATCTGGCAGATGCCCTGAACAGCGGGAAGGTTTATGCTGCGGGGCTGGATGTGGTGTCCACAGAGCCCATCCGGGGGGACAATCCTCTTCTGAGAGCCAGAAACTGCATCATCACGCCCCATATTTCCTGGGCCGCCCGGGAATCCAGGGAGAGGATCCTGGATACCACAGTGGAAAATATCCGGGCATTTCTCGACGGATCCCCGGTCCACGTGGTCAATTAAAGGGCCTGGGACGTCCGGGGAGGACGGTCGCGATGCCGGCAAATACTTCTTTTGTAATGGAAATAAAATCCTGGGCATACTGGGGCAGAACGCGGTCCTTGTGGGAGGCGATGACGACCCGGTGGCCGATGATCTCGTTTTTCAGGGTCAGAGGAAAGGCGTTGGCCTCCGGATAGGCGGAAAGAAAGGCCGGAAGTCTTGCCTGCGTGCAGAAAAATGCCCCGTAATCATAGGGAAACAGGGAAATGAAGAGCTCTGTGGACTGGGATTCCAGAAAGATCTTCGGCTTGACCCTGGCGGCCAGGAAGCACTGGTCGATGGTTTTCCTAAGCTTCATGGAGGGATGGGGGAGGAGGAAGGGAAGGCCGGGAAAGGCGCTCAGATCTGTCCCCCGCTCCGAGCGGTTTTTCAGGACGCTCCAGGTGTCCGGATAATATTTTTTTAAAAGATGGTCGGAACAGACCATGTAAATATGATCGTTGAGAAGAGGCGTGGAGTCCAGCTTGGGATTGTCCTGGTACATGACGCCGATGAAAAGGTCCAGTTCTCCGTTGCAGAGCATTTCCTCCATTTCGCTGGAGGATTTATCGCACAGCTCAATGGAGATATTGGGCCATTTTTCATAAAACTGTGGGAGGATGCTGGGAAGGGAGATCTCTCCCCGGTAGGTGGGGATCCCTAACTTCAGGCTGCCGATGCTGTTGGCCGATATATCTGCCAGGCGGTTTACGAATTCGTGTTCCTCTGCCAGGATCTTTACCGCCACGGCGTAAAGCTGCTCGCCCTCATAGGTAAGGGCCAGCTTTGGCTTCCGGTGGAACAGGGAGACTCCGTAGTACTGCTCCAGACGCTGGATGTGCTGGCTTAGGTTCTGCTGGGAAATGTAGAGCTTCTGGGCCGTATTGGTGACGTGGAGCTCCCTGGCCAGTTCAACGAAATAGTAGAGGGTCAGCAGGTTCATAAAATTACCTCCGATCTGAACATGGTAGTGTCAAAAACTACCTACTTTTTATTGTTTAAATCTATTAAAAACCTCGATTTTACGGGAAGTTTCAAATAAAAAGAGCATTGACCTCCCTTTTCTGGTATAATGTCTATCGCCAAACAAACATCCCCGAAAGGAGCCAATGCTCATGGACATTATACTATACTTACTTTCTCTTATTCAATACCAACATCAACAAATTTGCTGGCTTTTAAATTTTATCTGCAGATATATCCCTCTCAAACAGTGGGCGTTCGATGATTCCCATTCTCCCAAATATCAGAAATTCAAAGTAGATGAACTTCCTGTCATTAAAACCTTTATCAAACAGGACTGGCAGTTCCTCCTTGAATACTATCAGTGGAAATATCATAAGCCCCTGAAGCCCGTTCAACGCCGGAACGGAAAAACCATCCCTGATGATACCGTATGCCCTCTGTGCGGCGCTCCACACCATTTCATCTATGACAACAATGGCGGCAATGGCCAGTATCAGTGCAAGGTCTGTGGACAGACCTTCTCTACTGGTGACTCCGTAACTGCTCCGAGCCGCTTTTTATGTCCTCACTGCGGACATTCTTTAGTTCCAAAGAAAGACCGGAAATTCTTCCGCAGGCACAAATGCGTGAACCCTAAGTGCCCTTACTATCTCCATAATCTCGCAAAAGTAGACCGCAAAGATTTGGAAGACGATAACGGCAAAACCAAATATAAGCTCCATTACATCTACCGTGAATTCACGGTGGATTTCTTTGCCATGGATTTAAATTCACTTCCAAAGAATGCTTCTTCCCTGAAATTCTCCAGGCACAACGCACATGTCATGTCCCTCTGTCTGACTCTGCATATCAACCTCGGGCTTTCTTTAAGGAAAACTTCCCAGGCTCTCAAAAACCTTTATAACATCAGCATCTCCCACCAGCAGATCGCCAACTACTGCAAAACTGCTGCTGTCTGTATCAAGCCCTTTGTCGATCATTACGGCTACAAAACAGGCGATGTTTTTACTGCTGACGAAACCTATATCAAAGTCCGGGGAATCAAAGCGTATATCTGGTTTATCATGGATGCCGCAAGCCGTTCCATTATCGGTTATCAGGTCTCTGACAGCCGAAGTGTCGGTCCCTGCATCCTTGCTATGCGGATGGCTTTCCGCCATCTGGCAGAACTGCCCGAAAACTTTCAGTTCATCGCAGATGGATACAGCGCTTATCCATTAGCTGCCATGGAGTTTGCCAGAAAATTTAAAAATAACTTTAAATTCAGCATTACACAGGTGATCGGCTTAACCAATGATGACGAGGTTTCAAAGGAATTCCGTCCCTACAAGCAGATGATTGAACGCCTGAACCGCACCTACAAGGCCTCTTACCGCAACACAAATGGATTTGATAATTATGAAGGTGCCAACTACGACTTAGCCTTATGGGTTGCTTACTATAATTTCCTGCGTCCACATAAACACAATCAATATCAGGTCCTGAATCAGGTCGATATGCTGAATCAGGCTGACAATATGCCAGGTAAATGGCAGCTGCTTATCTTTCTGGGACAACAGACCATCTTAAACCTCCAAGCCGAAGGCTCTAACTGTTCTTAGATTCCAAGCCTGAGGTAGCATAACCAGCCACCGAAAGCACTGCTTTCGGCCTGCCCTTGAGGGCACGCAGAAGAACTGCTACACTGCTGTATACGACGGATGAATTTCTAACTGTTCTTGAGTTCTTCGCCGTCGGTGAGTCGCCTACAGCAGTTCTTTTGCGTGCTGTCAAGGGTGGCGGAAGTCTGCCCCAGACTAAAATATCTGCAATTTTCAAGGTTCATCTGAGTCTTTTTCTTTTGACTCAGTTTTTCATAGTTTACTTGACACTACCCTGAACATATACTGCTTTCATTATAATAGAAGAAAAAACAGAAGTAAAGAATAACAATATTTCTTTGTGGATAGCAAACAGATACATTGTTTGCTATTGTCATAATTCTGTCTTACAATGAAACCAGATCAAGGAGCTGCGGCTCCCGGCACAGAAAAAAAGAGCTTTCAGACAAGGAGAAAATGATATGGCAGTAGGAAAGAGAATCTATTTAAAAAGAAACATGCCGGATCCGGAAGTAATGGAACAGTTTAAAACGATTCCCGCTTCCAACACCTGCGACGTAATGGGAAGAAACGCGGCCATGAATCCGCGGATCCATCTGGTGAGCAGCCCCAAGGCCCAGATGATGGTGGGACCGGCTCTTACGGTCAAGGCAAGAGGCGGAGACAACCTGGCCCTTCATGCGGCTTTAAACATTGCAGAGGCTGGAGATGTGGTCGTGGTTTCCAATGAAGAGGACAACACCCGTTCTCTGATCGGCGAGATCATGATGGCCTATCTTCGCCATGACAGAAAGGTAGCCGGCATCGTCATTGACGGACCTATCCGTGATATCGACGAGATCGGCCAGTGGGATTTCCCGGTATATGCCACAGGGACAACACCCGGCGGCCCTTATAAAGAGGGACCGGGCGAGGTGAACGTACCTGTTGCCTGCGGCGGTATCAGCGTAAATCCGGGCGACATCATTCTGGGGGACCCGGATGGCGTGATCGTCATCCCGAGAAAGGACGCAGCACAGATCCTGGAGGACGCTAAGAAGTTCCAGGAGGCGGATGAGAAGAAGCTGGAGGCTGCAAAGAACGGCACCGCCAACAGAGCATGGGTGGAAAAGACCCTGGCTGCAAAGGAATTTGAGATCATCGACGGCGTATACGAGCCATAATAGTACATACAAAACCTTCCTAGAAAACGGACTGCGGCAGATTCTGTAAAGGATCCTGCCGCAGTCTGTTTTTATGGTTTTATATGTTAAAAGATATTGACTTTTTTTTTCATTTAGATTATATTTACAAATGCCCGTACAGGGGCATTTGTTTTACCGAATAGTTAGATAATGCTAATCAAAAAGAACCATGAAATGGATAAAAGGAGATACAAATGAAGCTGAGCAGACTGCCGATCGGAAGCACGGCTACGATCCTCTCTGTGGGCGGAAGCGGAGCGCTCCGCCAGCATTTCCTGGATATGGGACTGATCCAGGGGACAGAGGTGACAGTTGTAAAATACGCGCCAATGGGGGATCCCATTGAGCTGAGGATCCATGGATATGAGCTGACCATCCGGCTGGAGGATGCGGAGAACATTGAGATCAGCGAGCCCCACCAGCCGGTGGATGTACAGAAGAAATCACAGAAAACAGAAAAACATCATCCGGGCTATGGAGAGGGAGGAAAATTCCATAACCGGAAGGAGGAAAATCCTCTGCCGGAGGGAGAGACCCTGACCTTTGCCCTGGTGGGGAATCAGAACTGCGGAAAGACCACGCTGTTCAACCAGCTGACTGGATCCCGGCAGCATGTGGGCAATTTCCCAGGTGTTACAGTAGACCGGAAGGACGGTGTGATCCGCGGCTATGACAATACGCTGATCACAGACCTTCCCGGGATCTATTCCATGTCTCCGTACAGCAGCGAGGAGATCGTCACCAGGGAATTTGTGATCCAGACAAGGCCCAAGGGGATCATCAATATCGTGGATGCCACCAACATCGAGAGGAACCTGTATCTGACCATGCAGCTGCTGGAGCTGGGGATCCCCATGGTGGTAGCCCTAAATATGATGGATGAGCTCTGGGAAAACGGCGGTTCGGTGCTGGTCAACGAAATGGAGGAGGCCCTGGGAGTTCCGGTGATCCCCATTTCCGCCGCCAAGGGAGAGGGGATCGAGGAGCTGGTCCGCCATGCGGTCCATGTGGCCAGATACCAGGAAAAGCCTCTGGAGATGGACTTCTGTAAAAAGGAGGAAGGGATCCACCGGGGGATCCATGCAGTCATGCACTTGATCGAGGACCATGCGGCCCAGGCACAGATCCCGGTGCGGTTTGCGGCCAGCAAGGTGATGGAGGGCGATGAAAAGATCCTGGAGCGGCTGAAGCTGACGGACAATGAGAAACGGATCCTGGATGAGATCGCCAGACAGACTGAGGAGGAGACTGGAATGGACCGGGCGGCCGCAGTGGCCCAGATGCGGTTCGACTACATCGGAGAGGTCTGTTCCGAGACAGTGATCAAGCCCAGGGAGAGCAAGGAGCGTACCAGAAGCCGCCAGATCGACCGGTTCCTGACGGGAAAATATACGGGGATCCCGGCCTTTATCGGGATCATGGGGCTGGTATTCTGGCTGACCTTCAATGTGGTCGGCGCGTTTTTACAGGGGATCCTGGAGACGGGGATCGAAGGGCTGACCGCCATGGCAGACACGGCTATGACAGCCGCAGGCGTCAACAGCGTGGTCCAGTCCCTGGTCATCGACGGGATCTTTGGCGGCGTGGGCGGCGTTCTGAGCTTCCTTCCCATTATCGTAACACTGTTTTTCTTCCTGTCGCTGCTGGAGGACAGCGGCTATATGGCCAGAGTCGCCTTTATCATGGATAAGCTCTTAAGAAAGCTGGGCCTTTCCGGACGGAGCATCGTCCCCATGCTGGTGGGCTTCGGCTGCACGGTGCCGGGAGTCATGGCCAGCCGGACCCTTCCGTCGGAGCGGGACAGGAAGATGACCATTCTCCTGACGCCGTTTATGAGCTGTACGGCCAAGCTTCCGATCTACGCCTTCTTTACAGAGGCCTTTTTCCCGGAGCACCAGGCTCTGGTGATGATCGGGCTTTATGTGCTTGGGATCTTCATGGGGATCCTCATGGCACTGATCTTTAAAAAGACCTCCTTTAAGGGAGAGGCCGTGCCCTTTGTGATGGAACTTCCCAACTACCGGATGCCGGGAGCAGCCAATGTGGGCCATCTTCTGTGGGACAAGGCGAAGGATTTTCTCCAGCGTGCCTTTACGGTGATCTTCCTGGCTACCATTGCCATCTGGTTCCTTCAGAACTTTGACACGGGCTTTAACATGGTGGCGGACTCACAGGACAGCATCCTGGCTCTTCTGGCGGGCGTGCTGGCCCCGGTATTCCTGCCGGTGGGCTTTGGGGACTGGCGGATCGTCACAGCCCTGATCTCCGGCTTCATGGCCAAGGAGAGCGTGGTCTCGTCCCTGACGGTGCTGTTTGGAAGCATGGAGGCGCTTCAGGGAACCCTTACGGTTCCGGGAGCCGTTTCCCTGCTGGTTTTCTGCCTTCTTTATACGCCCTGCGTGGCGGCCATCGCCTCGGTGAAGCGGGAGCTGGGCGGAAAATGGGCGGCTGCTATGGCGGCCGGCCAGTGCGTGCTGGCGTGGATCGTGGCCTTTATCGTATACCAGGCGGCATTGTTCCTTTAATATCATAAAAAGCCCTCTCCGAAAGCCGACAGGAATGCGGCGGACGGAGGGGGCTTTTGGCTTTAAGCGGGCTTTATTCCGGGACCAGGAGGCGCTGACAGGCCAGCTCACAGCGTTTTTTGTCATGGGCCAGGCCGATACAGAGGATCTCTCCTTTTAATGGGGCGTAATACTTCTTTTCCAGTATCTGCTCCAGAGCCTCATTTTTCAGCCGTTCCAGGTCGGTTCCCTGTTTAAATTCAATGATCACATGAGGATTTTTTCGATGGAGCGATTCCAGAGTGATATCGCTCCGGCCGTATCCGTTTTCCAGATTGCTCGTTACTTTATAGCTTCCGCGCATGGTCATGCACATACCCAGGAAAAGCATGTGGTAGGCATTTTCTTTGGCATCCAGGTAACTGGTACAGGAAATGACGATTTTTCGGTAAAGTTCCAGAAAACGGTCTGTATCCCTGTGGAGAAGACAGGAGAACATCTGCTGAAGCTCCAGACCATCCATTCCTCCAAGTTCAGTGATCAGGACCTGGAACTCGGACATTACCTCATCATTGGGGATGCGGACGATCACGGTATTTTCGTCCAGCCGTTCCAGCGCCGTTAAATATCCGGAATTTACTAAAAGTCCCCATAGACTGTACGTGCTTCCGCGTTCGATATAAGAGGTTTCCAGGGTAAGCCAGACAGGAATCTGGTTTCCTGAGGCCAGGCGGTCAAAGTCAGTCCAGAAATTCTTATCAGCCTCAGACAAAGTCCTTTTAATAAGGTAATTGGAGGATGTATTGACCCAGTATCCATGAAGCTCGCCAGAATCGGCATAGTTTAAAAGAGACCATGGATTATAAATTTCGATTCCGCCAAACAGATAGCCGTCATATTTACTCTTTACCTTCTGATTTAGAGAAAGGCTAAAATCTTTTAAAAGCTTTTCCGTTTCGGACGATGTAAATCCGAAATAGGAAGCGTACTGACGATGCAGGACTGTATAGACGCGGACGTTATTAAACTGGGAAAATATACTTTCTTTTGCAACCCTCTGGACTCCGGTCAGAAGGGCCTGTCCCAGATCGGGGTTTCCTTTCATAGCGCTTCCAAAGAGATTGGAAAAAAAGTTTCCAACAGAGTCATGATACCCGTATTCATAGCTGGACATGACGGGCTGATCGTATTCATCGATCAGAAGGAGAGGGGGTACTCTGTACTGTTCCCGAATGATCTGGCAGAGCAGCCGGATGGAATCTGTAAACAGGGCGGGCAGGGAAGCAGGATCCCTGAGGACATCGATCATTGCACGGAAGTCCTGGGCCAGCAGACTGGCCTCATCCAGTTTTCCTTTCATATTTTTTTCATATCTCATATATTCCAGATAAATCTGCTTTTTCATAAGAAGCAGCATTTCCTGGGCGGTCGTTCCCTTGCAGTCTTTCAGCGTAAGAAAAATAACAGGGCGTGAATTGATCTGGCTGGCATATTCCGTATCCATAATGGAAAGTCCCTGGAACAGCTGGCGGCTATCCTTTGTAATATCAAAAAATTCACGAAGCATGGTCATGTTCAGAGTCTTTCCAAAACGTCTGGGCCGGGTGATCAGGGTCACTTTATCTCCAGTGTCCAGAAAATCCCGGATCATCAAACTCTTGTCTATGAAATAAAGATTCTGTCTCCGTACTTCGGCAAAATCATCATTTCCAATGGGAAGTCTTTTTTTCATAAGGGTCCGCCTCCTTTTCTAGGAATAGTTTAGCACAGATGGGGGTGTTTTTGGAAGATGTAATTGATGGCCACAGCTATTTCGTGCAGTCCTTCGAGAGCTCGAGGAGAATTCCAGGAGATTTATCGACCTGACCAGAGAAGTTGGGAAAGCGATCCAGGGCGGATAAAAAAGTCAGAATTTCGTAAGAGAAAATGCCGGAAATGCCGGAGTTTCGCCGGACTCTGTTTCTTGACAGCCGTTCTCCCAGACGATATAATGTCTCTGTATATAACGGCGGCGGGGCAGAAAGAGCGATTGGTTCCGGCGGCGTGTAAATAAAGAAGACAGAAGGGGAATCAATATGGATCAGGGCAAGCAGACCAAGGAAAAAGCGGAGAAACTGGCAGTGATGAAGAAACTCAGCACATCGAAGGAGCTTTTTGTGCTCATGTCCCTCTGCACGAAGATGCCGTTTGTAATGTGTGACCCGGAAACCTTTGACGATGAGGTTTTCTTATATGAGAAAGAGGAAGATATCAAGCGTGAGGGACAGCGGTTCCTGGATCAGAAGATCCCGCTCCAGATTGCAAAGATCGATAACAAGCAGTTCCTGCATTTTTACAGCAACCTGTTTACCATGGGCGTCAACTGCCTGGTATTCAACGGCTATATGGAGGACGAGTATAAGCTGCAGCTGGCGGATCTGGTGAACCGTCCGGGACAGAATTTAAAGGAGGGGCAGATCTGGGTGGAGAATCCGGGCCTGCATCTGACGGCGCTTTATTTTATGCAGGAGGTCCGCAGACAGAAATTTGAAAAGCTCCCCAAAGAGCTCCAGGAGCTCCAGGAGGAGATCCTGGCAGATTATGGAAAGGGAACCTACCTGGCTCCGTTCAATGAGGAAAACGGCGTGCCGCTGTTAAAGCAGCAGAACGGGGATTCCTATCAGCCGATCTTTACGGACATGCTGGAATTCAATAAGTTCAACCGGGAAAATTTCTTTAAGGCGTCGGTGATGACGGCGGATAAGATCACAGGAGCCCTGGCCAAGGGTGCCAGGGGCGTGGTGGTGAACCCCATGGGAGTAAACCTCCAGCTTCCGATTACAAAGAGAGCCGCATCGGGTCCGGCAAAGCCTCTGGACCCGGCAAAGCTGGCTGAGGCGGCAGTGGCCGAGGCGCTGAGGGAGCCGGAAAAGCCCGAGGTTCCGCTGGGGGACCTGGGAAACAGCGGGGAATGATCTCCCGCAGAAGGGAAGGATTTTAATGAGGAGAAATGAAAAGTTTCTGACCGCCATGGCGGCGGCCTTTATGACCACGGCAGCCGTGTCCTTTTCATCGATGGCGGCTGTGGACACGGATTTCCACCGGTTCGTGGTGGGGACCATTATCAACGGCGTACCAGTGTCTGGAATGACCACGGCTGACGCCGAGGCGTACATAGAGGGGTATTTTAATGGCGGCTATACCCTGGAGATCGAGGATACTGAGGGAGTCCGGGAGGCGATCACCGATACATCCATTGGCTATACCGTGGACGTGACCGGGGACCTGGAGGCCATTTTGAAGGAGGAGAACGACGGCGGCAGAGTCAGCGGTCCCGGCGTGGAGCACCGGTATACGGTGGACGCAGAGCTTAAGTACGACGAGGCAGCCCTCAGGGCGCTTCTGGAGAACATGGCATTTGTAAAGAACGCCTCTCCCACCAGCGACGCCTATATTACTCCTTATGAGGAGGGAAAAGCCTTTTCCATCGTTCCGGAGGTCCAGGGAACGGAGATCGATATGGATAAGCTCATGGCAGCGGTAAAGGATGCCTTGAATTCCCAGACCCGGCTTTTGAAGGTGGAGAATCTGGACTGCTATAAGACGATCCAGGTCACTGCGGACAATGCGGATCTGAACCAGATGTGCGCCAATTTAAACCGGTATAAGGACATCAATATCACCTATGTATTCGGCGACCAGCAGGAGATCCTGCCGGGACTGGAGGCAGTCAAATGGATCGACGGCGTTTCCGGGTCCACAGTCCAGGTGAACCAGCAGAAGGTGGCGGAGTATGTGAAATACCTGGCTGATAAATACGATACCTATGGAAAGCCCCATACGTTTACCAGCACGTCCGGACGCCAGGTGTCTGTAAATGGCGACTACGGCTGGCAGATCAACCAGGCAGAGGAAGCGGTGGCTCTGACCAGGATGGTGCAGAACGGCACCAACCAGACCAGGGAACCGGCATACAGCCGCACAGCGGCCAGCCGGACCGGGAACGATTTCGGGACCACATATGTGGAGGTGGATATGGGCCTCCAGCACATCTACATGTATGAGAATGGGACTCTGATCGCAGAAGCGCCCATTGTCACGGGAAACGTGGCCAAGGGCTGGACCACGCCGGAGGGGCTTTATACCCTTTATTATAAGGAAAGGGACCGGGTGCTGCGCGGGCCGAAGCGGGCGGACGGAACGTATTCCTACGAGAGCCCTGTGTCCTACTGGATGCCCTTTAACGGCGGCATCGGACTCCATGATGCCAGCTGGCGCGGTAAGTTCGGCGGCGAGATCTATAAGAATAACGGCTCCCATGGCTGTATCAATATACCGCCGAAAACGGCAGCCGTGATCTATGAGCATGTATACAAAGGAATACCGATCCTCTGCTTTTATTAGGCGGGAATAAGAGGGTGTCCGCAGGAAACTGCGGGCACCCTCTGTTGCAGAAAATACGGGAAGAGGGAAGATTTCCCGGATGACAGGATCGAAGGAGGCAGCAAGGTGAACGAAAAGGAAAAAGAGCAGGAGCAAAAATATCTGGAGGCAGTGGACGTTTCTTATTCTTATGGTCTGGCCAAGGCCATGGAGAGGATAAAGAGTAACCCGGTACTGGGGTTCCGTACCGCTGGATCCAGGGCTGAGTATGAGACTGGAGAAATGCTGAGGCAGGAGATGGAGCGCATCGGCTTAGAGGATATCCATAAGGACCGGCTGTGTCTGGACGGGTGGGAATTTGAAAAGGCGGTACTGCGCTTTCGGGACGCAGAGGGAGCGGAACATGTCTTTCAGCTGGGGGCCTATCAGACCCAGTTTTTGACCGGGGGCTTTCAGAAATTTCCGCTGGTCTATGTGGGGCGGGGAGGAGCCCAGGACTATGCAGGCCGGGACGTGCGCGGCTGTCTGGTTCTGGTGGACATTAACCAGAGGGACGAGTGGTGGATCAACTTCCCTGTGTACCAGGCCCATTTAAAAGGAGCGGCAGCAGTGATCGCGGTCCAGGACAACGGCTATGGGGAGATCGACGGAGAGGCGCTGAACGCCCAGGACATTGCTGGTCCTAAGGATGCTCCGGCGTTTTCCATTTCCCAGAAGGACGCGGCTGTGTTAAAAGAGGCGCTTCAGAAGGAAGAACGGCTTACGGTGGAATTTGACGCCAGTTCCCGGATCCTGGAGCAGACAGAGTCCTACAATATCTGGGGAACGATCCCTGGGAGAGAGGAGGACATGATCCTTTTAAGCGCCCATTATGATTCTTATTATGACGGGTTCCAGGACGATAACTGTGCGGTGGCCATGATGCTGGGGATCGCCAGGGCTCTTCTGGAAACCGGATATCGGCCCAGAAAGACTCTGGTGTTCTGCGCCATGGCGGCGGAGGAATGGGGGATCGTCAATTCCAAATACGATTGGTCCACGGGAGCCTGGCAGCAGGTCTTCAAGCTGCGGCCTGACTGGCCGGGGAAGGTCATTGCGGATCTGAATTTTGAGCTTCCGGCCTACGCTCACAATGCCTGGGACGCCATCCGTTCTACTTATGAATATGAGGACTTTTTAAAGGAATTTGTGGAAAAGCTGCCGGTGGATCCCACGAACGTATATCCCCAGGGGCTGCGGGTCCACTGCCCCATCGAGACCTGGTCCGACGATTTTTCCATGGCTATTTCCGGGATCCCGTCCATGGTCAATGAATTCAGCAGCGCCGGATTTATGGAGACCCATTATCATTCCCAGTTCGACCGGGACGAGTTTTACGACGAGGCGGCATACCGGTTCCATCACGAGCTTTACGGACTTCTTTTGATGGCCCTGGACCGGGTGAACGTGGCTCCGGTGAACCTGGAACGGACCTTCCGGGCCTTGAGAGAAAGTGTCCGCCCGGTGACCGGGCGGGAAGACGAAAATGCATTAAAGACCCTGATGGAGAAGCTGGAGGAGGGAGAGAGGCTGGCCCGGGAGGTCTACGAGGCTGTGCGGACGGCCAATGCCGGAAATGGGGAGCCGGAGCGGGACAGAAGGCTCCAGAGCCAGCTTCTGTATCTCTTTAAAAAGGCCCAGGGATATTTTGTGCGGCTCAACTGGCACGATGAGGTTTTATTCCCCCACGAGGCGTCCCAGACCAATCTGCGGTATCTGGGTGAGGCGGTCCGGCAGCTGGAGGACAAAAACGTCCGGGGCGCCCTGGAGGCCCTGTACCAGGTGGATAACAACAAATATGCCTTCCAGTTTGACGATCAGGTATACCGCTATTTCACTGAATATGTGATGAACCAGGAGAAGGAACGGCTTCAGTGGGGAGCCGGAAGGATCGTCCATCATCTGGATCTGTCAAAACAGATCCGCAGCCTTATGGAAAAGGAACGGACCAGGAATACAGGGGTGGAGCCAGAGCTGGAGGCATTGAAGGCCATGGAGCGCCAGGCACTGGGCTGCTTTGACGACGATATCCGGTATATGATCCAGGCTGTGGATACGCTGACAGAGGGCTTGAGAAAGGCGAAAGAGGAGTAGGAAAGAATTATGGAAACCAGTGCGTTGTATCGAGTACAGAGAGAGGATCTGCCCAGACTCCAGAAAATGCTGACAGAGTGCTTTGCGGAGGATCCGCTGTATCATACGCTGATCCCGGATCCGGAAACCAGGAAGCGGCTGATGCCGGAGCTGTTTGAGTGCGATCTGAATGAATTTTATGAGACCTGTGAAATCTATGCGGAGAGCCCGGAGTTAAAGGGTCTTCTGGTGGTCTCTGACGAGGCGGAGGAGTACGATCCCATCCGCTTTTATCTGACAGAGGCCTGGGCCTCCTTAAAGACAGACGAGTATCTGATCAAAGAAGACAGGAGCCTAAAGACCCTCTGGAATTTCATCCGGGGACGGGACTATCTGAATTCCCGGTGGACAGCCCAGCTCCACCAGGAAAACCGCCTGCACATCATTTATCTGGCAGTGAGCCCCGGGGCCAGGCATACGGGGGTAGCGGAGATCCTCATGGACGAGGTGATCCGCTACTCAGAGAGCCACCGGATGCTGATCTCCCTGGAGACCCACAATGAAAAGAACCTGTCCTTTTACAGCCATTTTGGCTTTAAGACCTTTGGGATCGTGGAAAAGGATATGGGACTGAAGCAGTACTGCCTGGTGCGGGAGCCGCAGCAGGCGCAGACTGGAGACCTGCCCTGGGCAGACACAAGGAAGGGATAGAAAACGGAAAACCTCCGGGGCTGGCAGGCCCCGGAGGTTTTCAGGTATATATTGAGGAATAAACTTGCCCTTACTGGCAAATGGGCAGCAAAGTAAGGAAATTATCTCTGAACACGGCCGGATCCGTCGCCGCCGGCTAATTTTGTAACCTCGTCCACGGAAACCATGTTCATGTCTCCCTCGATGGAGTGCTTTAAGCAGGATGCGGCAACTGCAAATTCGATGGTGCTCTGGGCGTCATAGCCGTTTAAGCATGCATAGATCAGGCCGCCGCCAAAGCTGTCGCCGCCGCCTACGCGGTCAACGATGTGCATCTTGTATTTTTTGCTGAAGTAGTAATCGGTTCCGTCATATAACATGGCAGACCAGTTGTTGTCGTTGGCGGAAAGGGACTCGCGGAGTGTGATGGCGACCTTTGTGAAGCCGAAGCGGTCGGCTAACTGCTTTGCCACGTCCTTGTAGCCCTCATGGTTTACAGTACCAGTGGTCACGTCAGTATTGGCAGCCTTGATGCCGAATACGTCGGAAGCATCCTCCTCGTTGGCGATGCAGACGTCCACATATTTGCACAGCTCGCCCATTACCTCGCCGGCTTTGGCCTTGGACCACAGCTTATTTCTGTAATTTAAGTCGCAGGAAACGGTAAGTCCCAGCTCCTTGGCTTTTTTGCAGGCCTCTAAGCAGATACCGGCAACGGTGTCGTTGAGGGCCGGGGTGATGCCTGTGAAGTGGAACCAGTCGGCGCCTTCAAAGATCTTTGCCCAGTCGAAGTCCTCCGGGGAAGCCTCGGAGATGGCGGAATGGGCACGGTCATAGATGACCTTGGACGGTCTCTGGGAAGCGCCCTTTTCCAGGAAGTAGATACCCACACGGTCGCCGCCGCGGGCGATGTCCTTTGTGTCTACGCCGTATTTTCTTAACTCGTTGACAGCAGCCTGGCCGATCTCATGCTTCGGAAGCTTTGTAACAAAAGCGGCGTCCATGCCATAGTTTGCCAGGGAAACAGCCACGTTGGCCTCTCCGCCGCCGTAGGTGGCGCCAAAGCTGTTGGCCTGAACGAAACGGTAGTAGCCCTCGGGAGCGAGACGGAGCATGATCTCACCAAATGTAATAACTTTCTTTGCCATGATAAAATTCTCCTTTACTTCTGAACTAAATGTACTGCGAATCCGCCGATCTCATCCTCCAGATAAATGGCGGTCAGCTTGTCGCCTTTGAATTTTGCGGTTTCTTCTTTGAATTTATAGCCCATCATTTCCAGATAATTTTTCGCACGCGCAACGGAGTTGGTGGAAACTGCGATGTGGCCCTTTGCGCCAAGGCCCGGCGCTTTCATACATTCTACGGCTGTTCCGGCAAATACGGAGCTGTTTCCGGACTTCTTTGTGAAGCCGAAGAGGCCGTCGAAGGCAGAGGCTGTCTGGTCTGCCTGCTCCTCGTTCTCGCAGTTGATGCCGATATGGGCCAATTCAAAGCCCAGCATGGTCTGGACGGCCTCCTTTGTCAGATCGCGGATCTTATCGAATTCTCCGGCTGCAACCAGATCTTTTTTCACCATCCAGCTTCCGCCGCAGGCCAGGATCTTATCGAAGGCCAGGTAGGAATTGATGTTCTTTGCGTTGATGCCGCCGGTGGGCATGAATTTCATCTGTGTATAGGGAGCGGCCATGGCCTTGATCATGTTGATGCCGCCGGCCTGTTCAGCCGGGAAGAACTTTACCACATCAAGACCGAGAGAGATGGCCATTTCCACGTCGCTGGGATTGGAGGTGCCGGGGGTTACCGGGATCCCCTTATCGACACAGTATTTTACTACTGTGGGGTTCAGACCGGGGCTTACGATGAATTTTGCTCCGGCATTCACTGCGCGGTCCACCTGCTCAGTGGTGAGGACTGTGCCTGCGCCCACTAACATGTCCGGGAATTCCTTTGCCATGATACGGATGGATTCCTCAGCGGCAGCGGTACGGAAGGTAACCTCTGCACAGGGCAGTCCGCCTTCGCAGAGAGCCTTAGCCAGGGGGGCAGCGTCCTTGGCGTCATCAAGGACCACCACCGGAACGATACCGATCTTCTGGATCTTTTCTAAAACTTCGTTCATATTTCGTTTCTCCTTTGCTTTATTTAATGGAAAGGGATATAAAAATTCGGGTCACAATTCTGTCATGCGGTACAAGGTTTCACAATATGAAACTCAGTTCCGTATTGCGATATTTACTAAAATAAATTATACTCGCCGGCCTTTAAAAGTCAATAGGAAAAAGTAATTTTGTTATCCTTCCCTTACACAGAAAAATGTGATAAAATGAACGCTGAGATAACCGGGAGGACGGGGTCGCCGCCGCGCCCGGAATATGCGGATGCCGGGGAAGGAGACCCGGCGCCGGGGATATATGGAGCTGCGGGCCGGACTGGCCGGACGCCTGGGGCCGCAGCTGTCATGAAAGGACGATTATGGATCTGAAATTTGAGAATTTCCGTGCGGAGCATGTGGAAACGCTGGCAGGATATTATGGAAAGCGCCATGACCGGACCTGCGACAGCACGATCATGGACAATTTTCTCTGGGGAGGCTATTACCACATCCGTTTCTGTGAACGGGATGGAAAAGCTGTCCTCTGGATCATGAACATCGACGGAAAGGACTACGCTGCCCTTCCGGTCTGCGGCCTGGAGGACCTGCCCCATTATTTTAAAGAGCTGGAGCAGTATTTTAATGAGGAGCTCCATCTGCCGCTGGAGATCTTTCTGGCGGATGAGGAGGCGGTGGAGTATTTAAGGCTCCCAGAAGACCGGTATTCGGTGGAAGAACTTCCGGATGCCAGGGATTATATTTATAGTGCGGAGTCACTGAAGGTTTTATCCGGGAAAAAGCTGGGGAAGAAGAAAAACCACATCAACTATTTAAAAAGAGAGTACGCCGGCCGGTATGAGTACAGGACCCTGTGCTGCTCCGACGGTCTGGATGTGTGGCAGTTCCTGGATAAATGGAGAGCCCAGAAGGGACAGGAGGTGGAGGGCCACCTGGACTATGAGGTGGAAGGGATCCACGATATATTAAGAAACTGCAGTGCGTTCCATGTACACATGGGCGGCATTTACATCGACGGCCGGCTGGAGGCCTTTGCCATCGGCAGCTACAACGAAAAAGAAAAAATGGCCATTATCCATATCGAAAAGGCGAATCCGGAGATCCGGGGGCTTTATCAGTTCATCAACCAGCAGTTCCTGATCCATGAATTTCCCGAGGCGGAGATCGTGAACCGGGAGGACGACATGGGGCTTCCGGCGCTGCGCCAGGCCAAGCTGTCCTATGAGCCCATGGAATTCGCCAGAAAATTCAGGATCCGGCAGCTGTGGCCGGAGGAGGGCCGGGGGAAGGAAGAAAACAGGTTATGATCCGATATCTGGAAGCAGAAGAAAAAGGAAGGACAAGAGCGCTCTGGAACGAGGCGTTTCCAGAGGATTCCGTATCCTTCGGAGACTATTATTATAAGGAAAAAACAAAGGACAACCGGATCCTGGTCTGTGAGGAGGAGGGGCGGATCGTGGCCATGCTCCAGAGGAATCCCTACGCGGTCTCCATGCGGGGGGATGTGAGGACCTGCGACTATATCGTAGGCGTGGCAACGGCGGTCAGCGAGCGTCACAAGGGCCATATGAGGAGCCTGCTGCTGACCATGCTGCGGGACATGCAGGAGGAGCGGATGCCCTTTGCATTTCTGATGCCTGCCCGGGAATCCTTGTATTATCCGTATGATTTCCGGTTTGTTTTCGACCAGCCCCGGTGGGTCCTGGGCTACAATAAGGATCTTCGGAGGACGCCTCTGGAGGGGAGCGCCCTGTATAAGGAGCTGGCCGACTGGCAGAATGCCTGGCTGAAGCGCCAGTATGAGGTGTTTGCCGTCCGGGATCCGGCTTACCTGGAACGGATGGAAAAGGAGCTGAAGAGTGAGAACGGCTTTGTGAACCTGATCTATGAGGACGACTGGTTCATCGGCATGGAAAGCGAATGGGGGCTTAAGGAACGGGAGCTGCGGTATCTGTATACAGGGGAGCGCTACCGGACCCTGGCGGGTACAAAGCCGGCCATCATGGCCCGGATCGTATGTATGCCGGAATTTGTAAAAAATATCCGCCTTTCAGAGGCATGTCCGGAGGATGAGGTGACCGTTGAGATCGGGATCCATGACCTGTTTATTCCCCAGAACCAGGGTGCATGGATCTGGAAGTTAAATAAGAGCGGCTCTGAGATCATCCAGGAATCCCGGTTCATTGCCAAGGGAAAACTGGAGGTGTTCACCATCGCAGAGCTGACCCAGTGGCTGTTCGGGTATGCCCTGCCTGAGCAGGTGGAAAACGTTCCTTACGGCCAGTATATCGAGCCGTTCCACGGAGTTTTTCTGGACGAGGTGGTTTAGGGGCCGTTCCGGGGCCGGGGGGATCCATTTCGGGTGTTCAGCCCGGGGAAAGGAGTGCCAGAGATGACAGAACGCGAAACTTTGAAGCAGTGGCTTTCTGAGAGTGAGAATATCGTATTTTTTGGCGGTGCAGGCGTGTCCACCGAGAGTAAGATCCCGGATTTCCGGAGTACTGACGGTCTGTATAACCAGCAGTATGCATACCCGCCGGAGACCATTCTGAGCCACACCTTCTATATGAGAAGACCCGAGGAATTTTACCGGTTTTACCGGAATAAGATGCTGTTCCCCGATGCGGAGCCCAACCGGGCCCATAAGGCCCTGGCAAAGCTGGAGCAGGAGGGAAGGCTCCGGGCGGTGATCACCCAGAACATCGACGGCCTCCATCAGAAGGCCGGGAGCCGGGAGGTGCTGGAGCTGCACGGCTCGGTGCTCAGGAATTACTGTACAAAATGTGGGAAATTTTATGGCCTGGAGGCGGTCCTGGAGTCAGAGGGCGTTCCCAGATGTACCTGCGGCGGCGTCATCAAGCCGGATGTGGTCCTCTATGAAGAGGGGCTGGACCAGCATACGCTCCAGAAGGCCGTTTATTATATTTCCAATGCCGATGTCCTGATCATCGGAGGAACCTCCTTAACGGTGTATCCGGCGGCCGGGCTCATCGACTACTATGGGGGGAAAAAGCTGGTGCTGATCAATAAATCCGTGACGTCTATGGACAGCCGGGCGGATCTGGTGATCAGCGGTCCCATTGGAGAGATCCTGGGAGACGCGGCCGGAGTTTAAGCTCCGGGACAGAAAGGAGTGACCGGGTATGTATCAGCCGTCAGAACGGCGTTATGAAGGAATGGAATATAAGCGCTGCGGAAGGAGCGGCCTTAAGCTCCCTGCCATGTCCCTGGGACTGTGGCAGAATTTCGGGACTGAAAAGACTCTTAAGGAGCAGGAGGAGATCCTGTGCCATGCGTTCGACCGGGGCATCACCCACTTTGATCTGGCCAACAATTACGGCCATCCGGCCAGGGGACTGGCAGAGGAGAACTTTGGCCGGGCCTTAAAGGATTGTCTGGGACCGTACCGGGACGAGCTGGCCGTCTCCACCAAGGCCGGGTACGATATGTGGCAGGGGCCCTATGGAAACTGGGGCTCCAGGAAATATCTCATGGCCAGCCTGGATCAGAGCTTAAGGCGCATGGGCCTGGATTACGTGGATATTTTTTACCATCACCGGCCGGATCCGGAAACGCCCCTGGAAGAGACCATGGAGGCCTTAAGCGATATGGTGCGCCAGGGAAAGGCTCTGTACGTGGGAATCTCCAATTATAATGCGGAGCAGACTGCTGCGGCAGTGAAGCTTTTAAGGGAGAACCATACGCCGTGCCTGATCCATCAGGTGCGCTACAACCTTCTGGAGCGCCAGGCGGAGGACGGCCTGTTTCCCGTCCTTTCAGAGAATGGCGTGGGCTGCATCTGCTTTTCGCCTCTGGCCCAGGGTGCGCTGACGGACAAATACCTCCGGGGGATCCCGGCCGGTTCCCGGGCGGCCCGGGAGGGGAGCACCGTGGCAGCCAGATATCTGGATGCGGAGACGCTGGGAAAAATAAAGAAGTTAAACGACATTGCCAGAGCGGGCGGCATGACCCTGGCCCAGATGGCCCTGGCCTGGATCTTACGGAGGCCGGAGGTGACTTCTGTTCTGGTCGGGGCCAGCAGTACGGCCCAGCTGGACAGCAGCCTGGCAGCTCTGAAGCTCCCGCCTCTGGGAGAAGATGTGCGGAAGGAGATCCGTGCAGCGCTCGGGCAGTAAAGGACGGGCAGGAAACATAGGGAGGGATCCGATGGAGTATGAAGTAGGAGATATCGTCAAATTAAAAAAGCCCCATCCCTGCGGAAGCCAGGAATGGGAGATCCTGAGGGTGGGCGCAGACTTCCGGCTGAAATGCCTGGGCTGCGGCCATATGGTCATGGTGACCAGGCGGCTGGTGGAGAAAAATACCAGGGGCCTGCGTAAGCCCGAGAAAAAGGAATAAAAAAGAGGGGCTGTTGTAAAAGCGCGGATTCGGCTTTACAACAGCCCCTTTTACATTAGGCTTTTTTCTTCTTTTCCTTTGGAGTCATCTTAATGATCCCGGCCTTATAGAGCACAACGGCGCAGAGTACCGTGAGGACCATACAGATCAGCACCACAAAGCCCTCCATTCCTGCCAGAGGGAACACGGCGTTGACGCCGAACACCACTAAGAGCGGGAGGATCATGGTCAGCGGCTTTCCTTTGGCAACATAGTCGCCGCAGTCGTTGTTCACGAAGCTTAAAAAGATGCCGCCGAACAGGGCCGGGAGCAGATAGGTGGTGGCCGTCTGCACCGTGGGGCTGGTGAGGATGGGACGTAAGGGCACCAGGAGCAGCACGCCGCCGGCGATGATCAGGGTGGTGACGATGGAGGACACGGCTACGCCGATGGTGGCCACTGCGTCTCCTTCTTCTGTACCGGAGGCTGTGTCGGACATGATCTGGGCATTTACCACAACGGGGACCTTCAGGTTCATGACATTGCCTGTCAGAAAGGTGATATACGCGGAGGAGCCCAGGATCGGGGTATAGCTGAATACCTCGGCGATACAGGTGGGAATGAACACGGCCAGCAGGCCGCTGCCTGCGGTGATGACCTGGGCCGCGCTTTCCGGCCATACGTCGTATACGCTGGAAATGACCGCCGGGATCCCCAGCATGAGTATGATCCCGATGATGATGCCGATCCGTCCGGTCCGGTGAATACTGTCTTCGTATTTTTTATCCATATTGTGTTCCTCCTAAATTAACCAAGGATTTTGATCCAGACCAGCGAGGACGCCATGCCCAGGAGCAGGGTGTTTGCCATGACAAAGTTTCTGAGCCACAGGCATTTGAACCGCTTGATGATCTGTAAATGGATCAGAACGATGATGCAGGACGTAAATACAACGGCCAGGTGTACCTTGCCCTTCATTAACTGCATGGGAAGGAAGGCCTCGATGATGGCCAGGGAGAGGACGCCGGTGATCAGGGCCCCCAGCTCTCCGTGCTTGTTCCTGGCTTTGGTAAGTCCCATCTGGATCCGCTTGCCGAATAAAAGGATGGCAATGAGGCCGCCCATGATGCAGATGCTCATAACGAACATAACGGTGCCGACCACAGAGGCATCTCCGGCGGCGTTTAAGGCTGCCACGGACTCATAGCCGGTTCCGGTGGCCACCATGTCGGCTGCCATCAGCTCGTATGTGACAGAGCCCACCACGGAAAGGCGGAACCAGGACCAGGGCACGCCCAGGACCGACGCCAGGCTGAAAAGGCCGATGACGATGGAAATGGACGGAACGACAGAATAAATGGCAGAGGAGGTGATCACCAGTTTGAGCTTTTCTTTGGTGATCCCCAGCTCCAGGGCGTGTTTGTAGGCTTTTTTCAGCGTGATCAGACAAAACAGGATAATATAGGCGATTCCCAGCCCCACTAGTCCGTAGAGCAGGGGACTGTTCATGATTTCATTAAAGGTCATCTGTGTTCCTCCTTCATTACATGGCGTCCACATAGGTAAGGTCGTCGGGGATCGGGGATACGTAAACGCCGCCGGTCTCCTCCAGCAGCTCCTTTTTGGCCTGGTCAGCCAGGGCCGGGTCGTCAAAGATCCTGGTGCAGGCCAGTCCAATGGCCTTTGCGGCTGCAAGACAGGCTTTTCCGCCGATGGAGGTGCCCACCTGGGCGGTGTACTGCCAGGTGTGGTGGCCGGTGCCGGGGATGGCTGCGGAGGCGGTAAGCTGGGCGGTGGGAACCAGGTAGCTTACATCGCCCACGTCGCTGGAGGCAGTCAGCACCTTCTGGCGCATCAGGGGGCTGTAAGGGATCACAACGGAATTTAAGGGCCGCTTTTCAAACTCCTCCGGCGTCATTTTGTGGAGGACAGCCATTTTCTGTACCATAGCCTTTTTGGCGTCCTCCGGCAGGATGGCCAGGAATTTTCTGGCAATGGCGTAATCCTCCTCGTCAAATTCGGGGCCTCCCATTTCCACATAAGCATCGGAAAGCACCTGGAAGGCGGTGGGGTTGGGGATCACGTCGCTTAAGCCGCCCAGGACTCTGACCTTGACCTCGGTCTCAGTCATAAGAGCCGCTCCCTGGGCGATCTTTTTGATCCGGGCCAGGATCTCGCTGCTCTGGGCCAGCTTAGGAGCGCGCATAAAATACAGCAGGGAGGCATGGTCCTGGACCACATTGGGAGCTTCGCCGCCGTTGTCCAGATAGGCGTAATGGATCCTGGCATCGCTGATCACATGCTCTCTCATGTAATTGACGCCCACATTCATCAGCTCGCAGGCATCCAGGGCGCTCCGGCCTTTTTCCGGGGCTGCGCCCGCATGGGCGGAAATGCCGGTGAAGTCAAAGCGGACCTTATAGTTGGCTACCATGCGGGTCCCCATGGGAACGTTCTGGTCTGCCGGATGCCAGGTGAACATCATGTCCACTCCGTCGAAGCAGCGGGCCTTGGCCATAAAGCCCTTTCCGAAGCCCTGCTCCTCTGCGGGACAGCCGAAAAATACCAGAGTGCCGGTTTTTCCGCTCTGCTCCAGATACGCCTTTGCAGCCATGGCGGCTCCCACGGCTCCGGCCCCCAGGGCGCAGTGGCCGCAGCCGTGTCCGGTGGTATGCCCCTCATCCGGCTCCGGCGCGGCAACGCCGGCCTTCTGGCTCAGGCCAGGAAGGGCATCGTATTCGCCCAGGATGCCGACCACGGGAGAACCGCTTCCCCAGACGGCTTTAAACGCCGTAGGGATCCCGGCCAGCTCCTTAGTTACTGTAAAGCCGTCGTCCTCCAGGGCTTTTATGATGGTCGCCGCGCTTTTCGTTTCCTGGTAGCCCAGTTCGGCATATTCCCATACGGACCGGTTGAGCCCGGTGATAATCTGTGCCTTTTCACGGACGGCATCACGGATGATTTGTGCATTATCCATAAGAATAACCTCCTATTCCTGTAAAACATTGTATCATTTTGAAAATAAGTATACTGTCTGGATGGATAGATCACAAATATGTTTTATTTATAGGCGGCTATAAATTCCAGCGATGGACTTTAAAGTGAAGAAGAGATATAATAGAGAACAGCAAAAAGGAGGGGGAATGCATCATGACCATACAGCAGCTTCAATACGTTCTGGAGATCGCCCGGTGCGGCTCGGCGTCCAGGGCAGCAAAAAATCTGTTCCTGTCCCAGCCAAACCTGAGCAGCGCCATAAAAAACCTGGAACAGGAGCTGGGCTTCCCGATCTTTGAGCGGACTTCTGCCGGAATGAAGCTGACGCCTGCCGGAGCCAGGCTGGAGAAGGAAGCGTCGGTGATCATGGGACACTTAAAGGGGATCGCTGACGCGGGAAAAGAGGAAGGGACCTCCTGCCGGTTCCGGCTGGTCTATCCCATGTACCATCCGGCCTTTGAAGCCTTCCAGGATCTATGCCGGGATTACCAGGGGTATGATAAGATCGATCTGTCCTGTGCGGCAGGCACCGGGAGAAAGATGCTGGAGCTTTTGCACCAGGATCTCTGCGATCTGGTGGTCACCATCGATACCAGGGGCCATTACGCGGATTTCAACCGGTACTGCAGTCTGTTCCACCTGGAGTATCGGGATGTGGCAAAGGCGGTCTTTGCCGTACAGCTGTCCAAGGACCATCCCCTTTTAAAGGAAACTCCCTTTGACTTTTCAAAATTGAAAAACTATCCCTATGCAGCCTATATAGATGGAAACGGGGGAAACCTGAACTGGACGCCCTGGTCCAGTGTGGTGAATCCGGATAAGCTGATCCTGGTGGAATCCAGCGTTTCCAGGCTTTCTCTTGTGGCCAGTACCAATGCCTTCAGCCTGGTGTTCCCCCATTCCAGGGAGTACAATGAGGCCAACGGCGTGGTAACGGTGCCTCTGCCTTTTGATCCGCTGGTCTTAAGCTATATATACTCCCGGGACCGGGGATTAGGAGAAACAGGCGAGGCGTATGTGCGGCATCTGAAGGAGCGGATACGGGAGCATTTTGGGGAGGATGGCTGAAGTTGACGAGAAAAAAGGTAATAATTGCATGTACCCGCAGGCGGGTATCGGAAACCATAAGGATTCAATTGACCGAATTGATTGGGGAATATGCGGACGTAAGCCTGCTGGTAGTCAGTGAGAATTCCATTAGTGGAATCAACTGTGATTTGGTGGTTGCGATCAGCGATGAGGTTGCCAAGTGGATTGCCCCATTCCTTATGGAGGGGACGGAGATCATCGTTTTAAATCTGACAATCCCGAGGGATACTTATGACCGTTTAAAGGGAACAGAAGGGGAGTCAAGGGCGATTGTTGTAAATCACACACGCGAATTTGCAATGGAGACGGTGGCCCTTTTGTATGCCCTGGATGTGAAGAATATTGAACTGATTCCGTATTATCCAGGCTGTGCAGAGGACTATTCGGATATTACTCTGGCAATTACCCCCAACGAATTAGCCATTGTACCGCCGTATATAAAAAGAATCATTGATATAGGAGAACGTCGCCCGGATCCTTTGACACTTATTGAGATTTTTAGCCGTCTGGACTGTCTTCAGAGTGAGACGATTGAAAGGATTTTTGCATATGGAAAAAATGTGATCTCTGTAAACCGGGGAATCGCGGAACTCACAAGGAATGGACACGGATCAGGATTAAATCTCAGGCAGTTTCTTGAGGGAATACCAGAAGCGGCTTTTTTTCTGGATGAGAAAAAGGAAATTGTCCTGCTGAATTCGATGGCCCAGGAGTTTTCGGGGAGGTCATATACATACACACTTCAGAGAAATATTTATAACCTGATCCCGGAACTGGAGATGGTGTCCAGAACTAAACAGGATATAGAAGATGTGCTTCTGCTGAGAGGTGGGAAAAAATATCTGGTTACATGGAGATATTTTTCTAAAGGAGCCTTGGAAAGCAGCCTTCTGACTATTAAAAATTTTGAAAGAATCCGGGTTCTTTATGCAAAATATGGGGGAGAGAAAAGTGGCAGAAGTGAATTAAAATACAGCTTCAGCGATATAATAGGTTCCAGCAAGGCGATGGAGGCTTTGAAAAACAAGGCAGCAAGGTTTGCCAATACAGACTTCCCAGTACTGATCCAGGGAGAAAGTGGAACGGGAAAGGAGTTGCTGGCCCAGGCGGTCCATCAAGCATCCCAAAGAAAAAATGGCCCCTTTATTGCGTTTAATTGTGCTGCTCTGGCAGATTCACTTCTGGAAAGCGAGTTATTTGGATACCAGGAGGGAGCTTTCACAGGAGCCAGTAAAAAAGGCCGGGCTGGGATTTTTGAGATGGCAAGTGGAGGAACTTTATTCATGGATGAGATCGGAGATATTTCGCTGAATCTCCAGGCTAAAATTCTTAGGGTACTTCAGGAACAGGAGGTGGTACGGGTTGGAGGAAGTCAGGTGATTCCTATTGATGTACGGATCATATCCGCAACCAACTGTAATCTTCAAAAGCTGGTAGAGGAGAAAAAATTCCGATTAGATCTTTATTACCGTTTGAATACCCTGATTCTCCAGACAGTTCCGCTGCGGGAAAGACCTGGGGATATATCGGACATGCTTCTTCACTTTTTTAAAAAGAACAGGATTAAAAAAAATATTCACCAGGACGCAATGCGGTTTATGGAACAATATGACTGGCCTGGAAATGTTCGGGAACTCCAGAACGTGGTTTCTTATCTTTCTATCCTGGAAGGGGAGAATATTCATGCTTCTGATTTTCCAGAATATATGATGAGAAATGGAAAGAAGAGTGGAGATGATCCGGTTGCCGGAGTGGAAACAGAAACAGTGATCCTTGAATGTCTGGACTGGTATAGAAAAGAGGGGAAAAAGATTGGAAGGAAAGGGCTGGCAGAGAAAATAAAGGAGTATGGGGTTTTTCTGACAGAAGCAGAGCTTCGCCAGTGTCTGGAACAAATGAAATCAGCAGGGCTTGTTGAGATATATAAAGGTCGTGGAGGCACACAGATTTCAGAAGGTGGAAGAGAGAAACTGGGAAGGAAAAAGATATAAATAGACATAAATGGATTAATAAAATGGTTTAATTGGTTTTTGCAATCAATTAAACCATTTTTTGCGCGTAAAAATATCTGAAAATGTCGAAAATAAAGATAGAGGCAGGAAACAGATATAATGAAAATGGCTTGGCATGGGAATTGCTGTATTTTAGATTAGCAGCAGGCACTATAAAGCAGGTGGAAAAAGGAGGACATCTGTATTGTCTGACAATGGGAAGGATTCAAAAGAAAGGATGGGTTACTATGCAGGAAGCAAAAGAGAAGGTAAGTGTACAAAAGGCGCTGCTTATGGTAGGAGTGGCCTTACTAGTGATCATTATAGGAAAGCTGTTTTTGAAGCTGGATACGACGCTGGTTTTATTTATTTCATCAACAGCAGTCAGCATAATTGCGGTTCTTTTCTGCGGAACCAGCTGGAACAAAATTGAAGAGCAGATCTCCATAGGAATTAGACAGATGGGAGTTCCTGTAATCATTCTGATGGAGATTGGAATGCTGGTGGGGGCCTGGATGATCTCAGGAACGATACCAACGATCATGTACTATGGTATGAAGATCATGAACCCCAGATTTTTTCTGGTGCTCACATGTATCACCTGTTCTGTTATGTCTGTGGCTTCTGGAACATCGTGGGGAACATTGTCTACTCTTGGAGTAGCGCTTATGGGCGTAGCCCTCGGTCTTGGTATTCCCCTTCCTTATGTGGCAGGGGCGATTGTAGTGGGATCCTTTTTTGGAGATAAGATGTCCCCGTTATCAGATTCTACAATCGTGGCAGCAGCCTCCTGCAACGTAGAATTAACAGAACATATCCGCCACATGCTATATACAACAGTTCCAGGTTATATCGTATCCCTGGTTCTTTATCTGATTTTAGGAATGCAGTTTGGCGGCGGTACGATCCAGAACGAAGAATATACAGTTATTTTAGATACTCTTCAGGCAAACTTTGTAATAAACCCGATCATGGTTATTCCTCCGATCATTGTTCTAATTTTAATATTAATGAAAAAACCATGTTTGCCTACATTTGCAGCTGGAATTGCATCTGCAATTGTCCTGGCAATCGTATGTCAGGGGACAGATCTTTCTTCGGCTATGGCAGCAGTTGTTTCTGGTTATAAACAGGAAACAGGAACAGCACTGGTAGATGGACTTTTAAACCGCGGAGGAATCAGCAGTATGCTTTCTACCGTGGGCCTGGTTCTGGCAGCAGGCGTATTTGGCGCTCCCATTAAGGCCACAGGGGCAGTAGAGGTGATTTTTTCAAAGGTAAAAAGCTTTGCAAAGACACCCAGACAACTGATGATCCTTTGCACGATCATGCATCCTGTATTTATTCTGATCGCGGTAACTTATTATGTAACGTACCCCGTTATGGGAGAAATGGTAGGTCCGATCTACGAAGAATATGGCCTGCATAAAAAGAATCTTACCAGGACCTTTGAGGATACAGGAACGATCAGTGCTCCGCTGATCCCATGGGGAATGGCGGGAGCGTTTATTACAACTACTCTGGGTATAACGCCAGGAGAATACTGGATGTACATGCCTCTGACGTGGATGTGCGCCCTGACAGGAATTGTACTGGCAATTACCGGAATTGGTGTTGCGCGTACAGACGGAACCATGATAACGCCACTCTTTAGGAAAAAAGCGAAAAAATAGAAGGGGGACAGATGGAACATGACCAGCGAGGGAATGACATGGATCAAAGCAAATGAGAAATTTCTTGGAGAAATCAGCGACACGATATGGGGATACGCGGAAACTGGATTAAAAGAATACAGATCTTCGGCATACCTGGAGGACATATTTGAAAAAGCCGGTTTTACAGTCAGAAGAGGCGTGGCAGGGATGGAGACCGCTTTTGTGGCAGAATATGGATGCGGTCACCCTCATATCGGGCTGTTGGCAGAGTATGACGCCCTGCCTGGACTAAGCCAGGCAGTATCCCATGAGCAGAAGATCTATGAAAAAGTCCCCTGCGCTGGCCATGGATGCGGTCATAATGCCCTGGCTGCCGCTGTGACAGGAGGTGGCCTTGCGATTGCACAGGATATACAAAAGGGACAGGTTAAAGGAAAAGTCACTGTTTTTGGGTGTCCCGCAGAAGAGCTTCTGATCGGAAAGGGACGGATGGCGGAAGCCGGACTCTTTGATGAATGTGATGTCCTTTTGTCCTGCCATCCGAATGACGTGAATTATGTATGGGCAAGAACCAGTAATGCGGTATGGTCGGGGAAGTTTTCGTTTACGGGAAGAACTGCCCACGCCGCTATTGATCCCTACAATGGCCGGAGCGCTCTGGATGCGGTAGAACTGATGAATGTTGGAGCCAATTATTTAAGAGAGCATGTTACTCCGGATGTGCGTATCCATTATGTTATTACCAACGGCGGTGAAGTGCCCAATGTGGTTCCAAAGAGCGCCCAGGTCTGGTATACCATACGTGCCCAAAACAGAGAAAGTGTTCAGACTTTAAAGGCGAGGATACAGAATCTGGCGTTGGGAGCGTCGATTATGACAGAAACCACTTTTGAAACAGAGACAGTTTCGGACTGCTCGGATGTGCTTCGGAACAAGGTCCTGGAACAAGTCCTTCTGGAATCCATGAAAGAGACGGGAGCACCTGTCTGGACGGAAGAGGAGTATCGGTTTGCAGAAAGAATTTCTGAAAATGTAGCAGAGGGATTAAAGAGAAAGGCGCATTCGGAGTATCATCTGGATGGACAGGTGTACCGGGGACTCCATACAGGAATTTACGATGGGTTCTACCGGGAAGGAGAGACAATGGCAGTTTCTACGGATGTGGGGGATGCTAGCTGGCGCGTGCCCACGGGCGTATTTTCATTTGCATCTACGGTGATAGGGTCACCGGGCCATTCATGGCTGTACACATCCTGCTGCGGTTCTTCTATCGCCCGGAAAGGTGTCAGCATGGCTGCACAGGTACTTTTGAGAACGGCAGAAAAACTGTATGAAGACCATAAACGGATCATCATGGCAGCAGAGGAGTTTAAGAAAGAACAGACGGTACGGGAGGAGATGTTCTAAATGGTAACGATTAAAGAAAAAGTTTTTACAGATGTATTGGTGATCGGCGGTGGAGGAGCTGCCTGTACAGCGGCGGTGGCTTCTGCCCGGAAAGGTGCAGATACGGTTCTGGTTTCCAAGGGAAAGATTGGAAACAGCGGAAATACAATTATGATCGGCGGCTCTTACGGCATGGACGGAGAAAGTGCTTTTTATGAATATCATATTCCAGAGGCGGATCCATCCTTCACAAAGGAAGACTTATTCCGGTCCATCTGTAATGATGGATTTAATTTAAGCGACCAGAATATGGTGGAACAGTTTGTGGAGGAAAGTCCCCGTATTGTGTACGAGGTGAGGGAGTGGGGGCGAGAGGCTGGACAGCATTATAAGTTTTACCGCCCGGGGAACTGGGATGTATCGGGAAGAGGCATGGGACGTTCTCTTTTAAAGGGAGTAGAGAAAGAAGGCTCCATTCGTCTGTATGAAGATGTTATGATCATAGGACTTTTGAAAAATGGAGACAGGGTGACCGGGGCTGTGGGAATGGATTTATATGAGGGATGCCTTCTGCAGTTTGAAGCTAAGGAAGTAGTCCTTGGAACAGGTGGGTATCAGCCCTATTCCCTGAAAAATACGAATTCCGATATGACTGGAGACGGTCAGGCCATGGCTTATCGGGCAGGAGCCCGGCTGGCAGATATGGAATTTATGCTGTTTCTGATCACTGCTGTGGAGCCCAATGAGATGCGTGGCTCAATCCTTCCAGTTATATGCACATTCAGGGATGCGTTTGATTATGATCCCGTGGACCGGTTCGGCCAAAAAATAGAAATTCCCAATCAGTTGAGAGAAATGGAAAAAACGAGCGAGATGTGCAAGCTGGTACATATTTATTATTACGGAAAGGCTATAAGGGAAGGACGGGGAACGGAGAATGGAGGCATCTATTTCGATTTCCATCGTTTTACAGACCAGGAAATTGATCGGATGTTTGATGCTCTGATGGATCACTTTGACGGTTTTTATCCCAGGGGAAAGTACCATGGAAACGATATTCTGGAATATAAAAGGCTGGTAAAAGAAAAGAGACGCATTGAGGTGGGACTTTCCAGTGAATATAGCGTGGGAGGGATTCTGGTAGACGAAAATATGGATACGGGTGTTCCAGGTCTTTTTGCGGCAGGCGAATGTGCCAGCGGTGTCTTCGGCGCAAACCGCGTAGCTGATGCGGTGACGGAGATGCTGGTGCAGGGATATAAGGCTGGCACCGTGGCGGCAGAACGCGCGGCTCTGGAAGAAAAAGTGGAGAGCAGCCGAGATTCGGTAAGCATGATAACGGAGGGGATAAAAAGAAGGCTGGAGCAAAAGGGGGGATGCCGTCTGGGGGACCTTATTGCGCAGATGGAAAGTGTTTCCGATAAGACTCTGGGGCTTTGGCGGAATGAAGAGAGCCTGAATACAGGACTCCAGGCATATGACAGACTGGAAAAAGATCTGGAAAGCGTGGAAATCGCGGATAAAACCCTGGTGTATAACAGAGAGCTGATCCGTATGCTGCAGGCGGAAAATACTCTTTTATGTTCCCGTGTGGCGTCTGGAATGGCCCGAATGAGAAAGGAAAGCCGTGGACTTCATTTACGGGAGGATTACAGCTATATTGACAATGAGCACTGGCAGAAGCGGATCATCAGCCATCTGGACAGTGGAAAGGATGTTCTGGAGACAAGAACTCCGATCGTAACAAGGGTACCACTGCGTCCGGAAAAAAAGGTAGATTACGAAACGTTTATCCTGGAAGAGGATCTTGGAATGGCAAATATGGAGGAGAAATAGATGGAAGTAAAAATTTACCGGTGGAATCCAGAGACAGATATGAGTCCCCATTACGATACGTTTCATGTGGAATTTCATAAAGAAGCGAGGAAAACGGTCATGAACCTTCTGGAGGAAATCGGGGATACCCAGGATGGAAGCCTGAGCTTTTATATGCATAGTGCATGTGGACAGGGGATTTGCGGACGATGTGCTGTTAAGGTTAACGGGAAGGTACGTCTTGCCTGCAACACAGTTCTGACAGGGGAAGACATTGTGCTGGAACCGGCCAATGAAAAAGTAGTGAAAGACCTGGTGGTAGAAAATTGACAGATGTGGAGGAAAACCTATGCATAGCGAAAATGAACTTGGATATCAGACTAGGTCTGATGGGTTTGGAATTTTGTATGGGGAAATAGCTGGTGCTCTGATCGAGCGATGCGGCAGAAATGGAATGGGGATCGTGCGCAAAGCGGTAGCAGCTTATGGAAAGAAAAAGGGAAAGAGGCTTCGGGAGCAGTATATGGGAAGTGGAGTGAGGACGGATCTCCATAATCTTATGGCAGCTGAGGATGGGTGCTGGAAGGATCCCCGGACCTTAAAGACAACTGTAAGGGATACGCCAGAAGCACAGCTATGGGAAATATACAGCTGTCCTTTAGAGAAAAACTGGAGAGACAGGGGCAGAGAGGAAGCCGGGCGGCTTTATTGCGAGGAGTATCTGCATGCTCTTATGGATGGATACGGAGAAGGGGCTGGCCAGGCGAATGTTTCAAACAGCAAAACGTGCAGGAGAGATGACAGATGTGTTATGGCTATGTATTGCCGTACAGCCAACCAGAATGAAACACAAAAGGGAACTGGCGATGGGAATGGTATCATAAGAGAAATTCCAGTTGAAGAAAGCACTCTTTTATTATACAGGTGCTTTATAGAGGTAATGAAAGAGGAAAAGGACGCAGAGGTGGTGGCTGCTGTCACGTATGGAATAAAAAATGGCGCAGAGATCATGGCGGAAACCTTAATAAAAAAGGCGGATCATGTGGGGAGAAGTCTGGATGAGGATTTCCTTATGGAATTTTTTCCGTTTTGCCGGATGGAGGAGCTGAGGGAAGATCGGATCCTCAGACAGTGTTTCCTGCATGTATTTGACGAATGTCTGCAAAAGGGAGGCTGGTTATGAAGTATACATTGAACGAAATGCAGATTATGAATCTGGCAGATCATTATACATTGCTATATGCATTTCTGGGCAAAAGTCTTTTGGAACAGTGCGGAGAAAAAGGAGAACGGGCATTAAGGGAGGGAACACGCCGGTTTGGAAGAGACCGGGCAGAGGCCTTAAGAGCACGCCATCTGGATGCGAATGTAAAGATCAATATGCATAGTCTGTTTGCCGTAGGAGCAGATCTTCCTCCAGATCCCCGTTTTAAACGTGAACTCCAGGAATTGAATCCCCAGGAGAGGGTATCGCATACGCTGTACTGCCCGATGGCTGCCCTGTGGAAGGAATATGGGGTAATGGAAATCGGACGTATTTACTGTGAGGAATTCCATCGGGCCTGTTACGGACATTATGCATTTGGATACACGAAAGTAAATCTGGCGAAGACACAGACTCAGCCGGAAGATGAATATTGTGCATTTAATGTGGTACTTCGGCCGGAGACACTGCCGGAGGAACTTCGGGCAGTATGTTTTGAGGAGTATGATCCGGAATATTCCGGGCCAGTGAAGCAACTGGCCCAGGCACAGGGTAAATCCGGATTCGGAACATTATTTATTAAATTGTATTTTCATATTGCCCAGGCAGCGGAGGATATTCTGGGAGATATGGGAAGGTCTGCGGTCTGTAAAGGGCTGGAGGACATGGCAGAAGAATGCGCAGATCGGCTCCTTTGTGCTGCAAGGGAGCAGGGGAAAGAGATGAGTCTGGACTTTATAGAAGCAAATTATCCGCTTAGAATGGATATGGATGGTGAGCCGCTCTGGAGTATTTATGGGAGTGGCGGGTGGAAAGAGGAAATGAAGAATCATTTCTGCAATAAGGTACAGAGAATATGTTTGGATAATGGGCAGCGCTTATTTTAAGGCTGCCTGTTTTCTGTGACGGGAAATGGAAGATCAGCTTAAAATGAAGAAAAAACAAAGAAAATACTTGCATTTTCCTCATATATTTGCTATGATGATTACCTGTGACATATTAATTCCTTGCTCTCGTTACTGAAAAGCGGGGGCCAGAGACCACAAGGAGGGAAAGAAACTATGAACAAATACGAATTAGCAGTTGTTCTGAGCGCAAAGCTTGAGGACGATGAGAGAACAGCCGCTCTGGAGAAGGTGAAAGGCTATATCACCCGTTTCGGCGGAACTGTTACAGATGTGGATGAATGGGGCAAGAAAAAGCTTGCTTACGAGATCCAGAAAATGAAAGAGGGATTCTACTACTTCATTCATTTTGAAGGTGATTCCAACTGCCCGAACGAGGTAGAGGCACATGTCCGCATCATGGAGTCTGTGATCCGTTACCTTTGCGTAAGACAGGACGCTTAATAAAGAAAGTGTGATTATATGAATAAAGTTATCCTTATGGGTAGATTGACCAGAGATCCCGAAGTGCGTTATTCCCAGGGCGAGCGTTCCATGGCCATTGCCAGATATACGCTGGCCGTTGACCGGAGAGGCAGGAGAAGCCAGGATGGAGACCAGGGTCAGACTGCGGATTTTATCAATATCGTAGCCTTTGACCGCGCCGGCGAATTTGCTGAAAAGTATTTCCGCCAGGGCATGCGCGTGCTGGTGTCCGGCAGGATCCAGACCGGCAGCTATGTAAATAAGGATGGCCAGAAGGTCTATACGACCGATGTGATCGTAGAGGACCAGGAGTTTGCCGACAGCAAGAACCAGGGCGGCGACAGCGGCTTTGGCTGCGGAAGCTATGGCGGGAACAATAACCGCAGCAGCTACCAGCAGGGGACAAGACCTGCTCCGTCCAGTGCCATCGGTGACGGATTTATGAATATTCCTGATGGAGTCGAGGACGAAGGACTTCCATTCAATTAATTCTGACAGGAGGTAATTAAAAATGGCATTTAATAAAGACGGCAAATCCGATTCTTCCAGAGTAAGAAGAGGCGGCATGCATAGAAGAAAAAAAGTCTGCGTATTCTGCGGCGATAAGAACGGCGAGATCGATTACAAGGACGTAAACAAGTTAAAGAGATACGTATCTGAGAGAGGTAAGATCCTTCCCAGAAGAATCACCGGCAACTGTGCAAAGCACCAGAGAGCTTTAACTGTTGCGATCAAGAGAGCAAGACACTTAGCTCTTATGCCCTATACATGTGAATAATATTTGACATGCAGCAGCCCTGGAAACCTAGTGTTTCCGGGGCTTTTTTTAGCAGATCAAAGCTGGAGAGCCATGTTTTTCCGGAAATGCAGATATTTTCTGTCTTTTTGCAAAAAATCTGCCTTGCCAAGTGAAAAGAAAAGTATTATACTCTCCATGTATCAGTACAAAAGTATTAGAAGGAGGAACTGTTCATGCAGGTGACGAAAGAAACACTTATGGGTGAGCTGCTTCGCTATGATATTGATACCGCACAGATTCTGATGGGTGCAGGGATGCACTGTATTGGATGACCGTCTTCACAGATGGAGTCTCTGGAAGAGGCCTGTATGGTACATGGAATTAACTGCGATCAGCTTGTGAATATTCTGAATGAATACCTTACAAAGAAAAACGCGTAGTTTTATGCCATAAAAAGGCTGCCGGTTCATATTCCGGCAGCCTTTTGCATATTTTTTTATTTATGCTCAGATCTTTGCTAAAGCTGCCAGGGTGTTCTGCTTCACGATCACCTCATAATGCTCGGCATAATAGGCCTCGGCCGCCGGGTCCTGGCGGAGCCGGGTCCCGTACTCGGAAAGAAGATTACAGGTACGGCTGAAGGAAAGCTCATCGGAGCTTTCTTTTTTTAATACCAGATAATACCTTCCGCTCTGCGGGTTTTTATAGAGGACGCTGGAACCGGAAAAAACGGATCCGGTTTCTCTGGCGGCGGCACAGACCTGGTCTAAGGAGTCAAACTGATAGAAGCGGATGTATCGGGCGGGATCCGGAAGCTCTCCGTCGGGAGCCTTGGCGGCCTTCTGGGCCTGTGCATTTTTATCAGATACAGCCGGGGCGGCTTTTGCTCCTTCACCCTGGCCGGGGTTCTGGCTTCCCAGGAGGCTTAAAAGGGCATCCGCGCCGTCCAGGAGCTCTGCGGTCAGATTTCCCACAGAGGGATCGTCGTCCTCATCGGCTGCGGAAAATTTAGAGAAGCGGGTGTCCAGCTCCTCGGGATCCTCGATCTTTGTGATGATGAGCATGACGCTGTCGTTGGCCATGGGGATGGCCTCCACCATCAGCGGGATATCCTCTGCCTCAAAGCCCACCTCCCTGGAGGCGCGCTGGATCATTTCGCGGAACAGGTTTCTGGCCTTTTCACTTCCGTAAGCCAGCTCATTCAGATTGACGTTCCGCACACTTAAGTCAAAATTGCTGAGGGTACAGCGGATCTGGTTTTCATTGATACGTTCTATTTTCATTGGATCACTTCCTGTCTGTATAGATATATGTGAATGGCGAAAAGATACACTTTTACGTTTATAATATACTATATCCTATTCCGATTTGGCAATGATATGTGGAAAAATTATTAAAATTTTAAGGAATAGAAGAATCCTGTTGTAAAAGGTCAGATCTTGTATTAAAATAAAGATCAGAGATTGTATTGCCGAAGGGAGGTGCAAAGATCGGAGAACACGTTCTGTTTGGTAAATACCGTCTGTGCAGGAAGCTGGGCGCTGGCCGCTCCGGGAATGTCTTTCTGGCCTGGCATACAGAGCTGGAGGAATACCGTGCGGTGAAGATCGTTCCAAAGACCATGGCCGACTATGAAACCTTCAGAAAGGAGGCCCTGTTCTTAAAAACGCTCCGCCATCCTGGGATCCCTCTTGTATACGACGTGGAAGAGGACCTGACAAACAGTTATCTTATCGAAGAATATCTGGAAGGCGAATCTTTATATGCCCTGGTGAAACGCCTGGGCAGTCTGTCAATGAAAACGGCGGCTGAAATCGGAATTCAGGTGTGCCGTTTGATCCAGTTCATGAATACAGCAGATAATCCCATTTTATATCTTGACCTTCAGCCAAAGAACCTTCTGGTCTGTAATGGAGCAGTGAGGCTTATTGATTTTGACCACGCGCAGTATGCAGAGGATGTGACCGCTTTCGGGGAACGTTATGGGACCATAGGGTTTGCAGCGCCGGAGCAGTACCGGGGAGAGCCCCTGGACTGCCGGACGGACGTTTACGCCATTGGTGCGCTCTTATATTATATGTGCCGGGGAGAACCGCCCGGGAACGGCTTTTGTCTCGGGGACAGAAGCGGTACCTGGGAGCTGGACCGGATCATCCGCGGGTGTATGGCCGCAGAAAAGGATGGGCGCTACCAGAACGCAGGGAAAGTGGAGCAGGCGCTTTGTGAATTAAAGACCGTTCTATCAGAAAAACATGCAATAGAATCTCTGACCATCGTATTTGCCGGGGCCAGGCCTGGGATCGGAACGACCCATGCAGCCTTTGGCATATCAACTTTCTTGACCCGAAACGGGTATCCAGCATTGTATCAGGAAGAATACGATACGGATGCTGTCCGGCTGTTCATGAGAAATACAAAAGCAAGACCGGACGGCGCCGGCGTATTCCACATCGGATCCTTACATATCCGTCCATACTATGGCAGAACAGTAAAAATGCCATATCGTTATTTTCCAATTATCATTAAGGACATAGGAACGGCCTGGCAGGGACAGGAGACGCTGCCGGAGGCGGACTTTTTTGTACTGGTATGCGGAGGGAAGTGGTGGGAGACTGCCCGCACACTGGCTGCATCCAGATACTTTTTAAGCCGCGGAAGGTGCATCCTCCTGTTTAATCATATGTCGGAGGACCTCCGCATGAAGCTGCCGGACGACCTTAAGGGGGTTCCATGTTTTTATCTGCCGTTTTTTGCAAATCCACTGAAGGAAGATCGGGATGCTGCGGCCTGTTTTAGGGAGATCATGACCACTGGAACAGGAGGAATGAAAACATGGGAAAGAAAAAAGAGACGCAGGGGCTTCTGGACCAGAAGACCAGGCTCATAGGGATCGCGGCGGCAGGACACAGCGTGGGCTGTACGCATTTTTCCATTATGCTGCTCAATTATCTGGCCGGTTACAGGAGAAGACGGGCGGCTCTTATGGAGTGGAACAGCACAGGCGACCTGGAACGGCTGGAGAAGGTCTGCACGGGAATGGTGCGGGAGAGCTCTGCCTACCGGGTCCTGGAGGCAGATTATTTTAAGCATGCCGGTCCCAGGGAGCTTGCCATGGCCCTGGGAGCCGGGTACGACGATATTCTGATCGATTTCGGCGTGCTGGAGGAGGGAGATACCGCAGAGTTTCTGCGCTGTGAAAAACAGTTCGTGGTGGCCTCCTTCAGCGAATGGCAGCAGGAAAATCTCCGGGAGTTCGCCATGGAAAGGGAGCGGACGGAAAAAGAGAGCTGGCAGTATCTGGCCGTTTTTGGCAGCGATGAGACCAGAAAAGAGTTTTGGAGACGTTTTGGCATCCTTTCCAGACGGATTCCGTTTTCAGCGGACGCTTTTTCTGTTACAGAGGAATGCGGAATATTTTTTGAAAAGCTGGTCTGACCAGGAAGAATACGCCGGCGGCGGGGAATATGTCACAGAAGCCCTCCAAAGGGTCCGCCGGCAGGAAAAGGGGAAGGGAATATGGAAAAAGATGTACGCGAGCATACGGAGGAGAAGGCAGGCTGCCAGGGGGCAGGCGAAGGAACAGAGGACTGGAAAGAGAAAGAAAAGCAGCAGTATCTGGGCGGGCTGAGGCGGCTTTCAGAAAAAGGGATCGCCATTTATGTGGACGGCCGGGTCTCCGGTCCGCCGGAATGGGAAAAGCTGTTTGAAATACGCGACGATAATATGTTTTATATGGGAGATTATGTACAGGCAGAATCCGGAGGGCTGAAGGAGGTACGGTTCGACAAGGTGTATCTCAGTCGGGAGGATCTGAAAAAGCCGGAGGAATAAAAATACTTAAGGAAGGAAAAGGGGGGATGGGAAGAAAAGGGAGGAGCCTGCGTGGCCGGAAGATGCTGTTCTGCCGAATATGATGCTTTTGGATGCGCAGGCGGCGGGAGGGATCTGATACAAAATCGTTACAAAAAATTAATAAACAAAACCATACCCCTATGATATAATCGGGGATATCAGAAGAAAACCAACCCATGGAAGCCGCCGTACACGGCGCGGGTCATCGGAAAGGAAAGAGAGCGCAAATGAAAAAAATAATGCCAGTGATCGCGGCCCTGGGGCTGATCGCAGTGTGTGTACTGGGATTTTTCGGGTACAGGGCGGCCAGAAAGTATATCCCCACAAAGGAAATGGCAGATCTTAAGAGCTTTTATGGGGTGAGCGGGGAGGATACGGCGATCCTTTATAACCAGGAGCTCCAGGAGGCCAGGGGACTTTATATGAACGGCCAGACCTACCTGCCCATTTCCTGGGTCAACGAGCACATAAATAAGCGGTTCTACTGGGACGGTACGGAAAATATGCTGGTCTACGCCCTGCCGGACCAGATCGTTTATGCCGATGGGGAAACCCAGGGGGCCAATGGGAAACCGCTCCTTCTGGACAGGGAGGACGGCGTCTGGCTGGCCCTGGGGCTGGTCAATAATTATACGGACGTGGAGATCCTGGCCTTTGACAGCGGGGACGTGAAGCGGGTATTTGTCACAGACTGGGGAACCCGGAATATGGCCGCAGTGAAAAAGTCTGGAAAGGTCCGGGTCCGGGGAGGGGTAAAGAGTCCCATTGTGACAGAAGTGGAGAGGGATATGCAGGTCGCTGTCCTGGAATCCATGGAAAAGTGGTCAAAGGTGCAGACCCCCGACGGCCACCTGGGCTATATCCAGAATAAATGTCTGGATACGCCGGAGCCCCAGGCCTTTGAAGGGACGGCCGAGCTTCCGGAGTATTACGGCACGCCCATGGATGAAAAGGTAGTCATGGCCTGGCACCAGGTGACCAGCCGGGAGGGCAATGCCGGGCTAAACAAGCTCCTGGAAAAGACAAGGGGCGTCAATGTGGTGTCTCCCACCTGGTTTGCATTAACGGATAACGAAGGAAATTACAGCTCCCTGGCAGACCAGGATTATGTAAAGGCGGCCCATGATAAGGGGATCCAGGTCTGGGCGCTCCTGGACAATTTCAGCGGCGATGTCCAGTCGGAGAAGCTCCTGGCCTCCACCTCCACCCGGAAAAAGCTCATTGACAGCCTAATGGCGGATGTGGAAAAATATGATCTGGACGGCCTCAATATGGATTTTGAGGGACTGAAGCAGGAGGCGGGCGTCCATTATGTGCAGTTTTTAAGGGAGCTTTCCATCCCCTGCCGTCAGAAGGGCATCGTGCTGTCGGTGGATAATACGGTCCCGGCAGAATTTAACAAGTTTTATGACCGTAAGGAACAGGGGATCGTGGCAGATTATGTGGTCATCATGGGCTATGACGAGCACTACAATGGCGGCGCCCCCGGCTCGGTGGCGTCCCTGGGATACGTGCGGGACGGGATCGAGAATACCTTAAAGCTGGTTCCCAGGGAAAAGGTGATCCTTGGAGTTCCCTTCTATACAAGGGTATGGACGGAAACGGATGAAGGCGTAAAATCCTCGGCCCTGGGGATCGAAGAGGCAAAAGCATGGATCGAGGCCAATCATGTGGACCTTTACTGGCAGAAGGAGCTGGGGCAGTATTACGGAGAGCTTCCTCTGGAAAACGGGATCAAGATGGTCTGGATGGAGGATGAGGAATCCTTAAAGCTGAAAATGAACCTGGCCCGGGAGAATGACCTGGCCGGTGTTGCCTGCTGGAAGCTGGGCCTGGAGGACGAAGAGGCCTGGACCGCCATTGGCTGGGATTGATCCCCGGCCCTGAAAAACAGTTCTTTTTTCGTCTCCCTGCGGATATACTATTAAAAAACGCATTTGGGGACAGGTGGAATGAAGAGACTGGCCATGGAGGAGCTCTGCGGGCTCATCCTTCTGCTCATGGTATTTCTGGCGGCAAAATATGGGAGCGTCCAGGTGGTCTCCGCCCAGGCGCAGAAAAAGGAACAGCCGGTGGTCGTGGTGGACGTGGGCCATGGCGGCAGGGATCCCGGAAAGGTGGGGATCGACGGAAGTCTGGAAAAGGACGTGAACCTGGCTATCGCTCTGAAGTTAAAAACATATCTGGAGCAGTCGGATGTAAAGGTGGTCATGACCCGGGAAACGGACACGGCTCTTTATGGGAAAGAGGACTCCAGAAAAAAGATGGCGGATATGAGGGAGCGGTGCCGGATCATCGAGGAAAGCGGCGCGGATCTGGTGGTCAGCATCCACCAGAACAGCTATCACCAGGAGGAGGTTTCCGGCGGCCAGGTCTTTTACTATAAGTCGTCGGAGAAGGGAAAACGGCTGGCAGAGATCATCCAGAAACGGTTTGACTATGTACTTGGGGAGCAGAACCGCCGCCTGGCCAGGGCCAACGGCAATTATTATCTTCTGCTTCATGTGAAATGCCCCATTGTGATCGTGGAGTGCGGCTTTTTAAGCAACCGGAAGGAGGCGGCCCTGCTGCAGGATCCGGAATACCAGGACCGGATGGCCTGGACGGTCCACATGGGGATCATGGAATATCTGGGAGGAAGTGCGTAATGGCGCAGATGGAACTTGCAGTTTTAGATTTTATCCAGGAGCTTTTCCGGAATCCGTTCATGGATTCCCTGATGCCGGCGGTCACCAGTCTGGGAGATGCCGGCTTTCTCTGGATCCTTCTGGGACTGGCTCTTTTATGCAGCAGGAAATACAGGAGGACCGGGGCGGCAGTACTGCTGTCCCTGGCGGCGGATCTGGTGATCTGCAATCTGCTTCTTAAAAATATGGTGGCCAGGGTCCGGCCCTGCGACTTAAACCCGGCAGTCCAGCTGCTGATCGCCCGTCCGTCGGACTTTTCTTTCCCGTCGGGCCATACGGCGGCAGCCTTTACGTCGGTCTTTTCCCTTTACCGGGAAAACAACTGGCTGTGGAAGCCGGTCCTGGTCCTGGCGGCGGTCATTGCGTTCTCCAGAATGTACCTGTACGTCCATTTTCCCACGGACATCCTGGGAGGCGTGGCCGTGGGCTGGGTATGCGCCCTGGCGGGACAGGCCGTATCCAGGCATTTATTTCCTTCAGTATGACCAGGAAATAGTCCTTGCTTTTTTATTTCCCCTGCACTATAATAGCCTTGTAATTAAATATGTTCTTCGGGGCGGGGTGAGATTCCCCACCGGCGGTGACAGTCCGCGACCTGCCAAATGCAGCTGATCTGGTGAAATTCCAGAACCGACAGTATAGTCTGGATGAGAGAAGAAATTGTGTGACTTGGAGTTTATGGCCCCGGACTTATTTTATTGGTCCGGGACTTTTTTATTTACGCGGTCAGCGAGCCGGAGGCAGCCAGTCCCCGGTCCTGCCGGAAAACTCCATAGGTTGCAGCAATTCCTCTGTACACGGGCAGGCCTTTACAGTCCGGCCTGGCAGCTGAAAGAAGGACAAAAACAGTACAAGGAGGAACTACATTTATGAACCAGAAAAAGAGATTATCTGTAAAAACTGTGGTGCTGATCGGCATGTTCGGCGCCCTGGCGGCCGTTCTGGAGACCTTCCAGATCCCGGTGCCCTTTGCACCGCCGTTTTATAAGCTGGATTTCGCCGAGACTCCGATCATGATCGGCGCCTTTGCCCTGGGACCGGTCCCTGCTATCCTCATGGAGCTGGTGAAGAACCTGCTGAAGATCCTGATCAACGGTACGACGACCATGTACGTGGGAGACCTGGGGAACTTCATCGGCGGCTGCGCCTTTGTGCTTCCAGCCTCCATCCTGTACCAGAAGCACCGCACCAGGAAGATGGCCATGGCAGGCCTGGGACTTTCCGTTCTTACTGGCGTTCTTACGGCCATTGTGGTGAACTGCTTCTTAACGCTTCCGCTGTACGCCAACCTGATGTTCGGCGGGATCGAAAATATCATCTCCATGGGAACGGCCATTAACCCGGCCATCACCAACCTGCCCACCTTCGCCGTGTTTGCCATCGTTCCCTTTAACCTGTTAAAGCTGGGAATGAACGCAGGGATCACGGCCCTGGTGTATAAAAAGGTCAGCGTGATCCTCCATGTGGGCGCGCCTGTACGGGAACCGCGGACATCCGTGGAGAAGGGATGATCCTATGGTACGGTATTACAGAGAGCTGACGCGGCTTGAAATGGAAGCTGTGGATAAAGAGGAGACCGTAGTACTGATCCCCATCGGGGCCCTGGAGCAGCATGGAAACCAGTGTCCCCTGGGTACTGACGAGATCATTTCCGAGGCCGTGGCCAGGCGGATCAGGGAGACCCTGGACCGGGAGATCCCCGACTATCCCATGCTGATCTTCCCCCCGGTTCCTGTGGGCCTCAGCACAGAGCATGTGAATTTCTGCGGCTCCATCACTTTAAAGCCGGATACCTTTTACCATGTGCTGGAGGATATCTGCCGGGGGCTTTTCCGCCACGGCTTTAAAAAGATCGCCATGCTGAACTGCCACGGCGGAAATACTCCCATCATCCAGGTGCTGAGCCGGGAGCTGCGGAGCGAGCTGGGGCTGGCGGTCTTTATGATCAACTGCGGCGTGTTTTTCGGGAACCAGGCGGTGAAGGACACGGTGACGCCTGGAAACGTGTGGGACTTCCATGGAGGCGAGATGGAAACGTCCATGATCTTAGCGGAGCGGCCGGAGCTGGTGAAAATGGAGACGGCCCAGGCGGGGATCCCGAGAAAATTCATGGGAAATAGAAGCCTTACGGTCTACGGCCCCATTACCCTGGGCTGGGTATCCGAGGAGTGGGAGACAGAGGACGGAACGCCCATCGGCATCGGCGGGGACCCCAGAGGGGCCACGGCAGAAAAGGGCGAGCAGATATACCAGAGCTTTGTGGGATCCATCGTGGACGGATTAAAGGAGATCCGGCGGTGGAAGGACCAGTAGGCACAGGCCGGAGAGGTTTTCTCTCTCCGGTCTCTTTTTATTTCATGGGAAATGTGATAAAATGCCCATAGCGGAGAGACAGGAGGAAGAAAACGATGGACGACGAGAAAGCATTATGGAAAAAATGTGCCGAGTTCCACGGCCATGAGTGCGGCGGGCTGACCATTGGCTATAAAGCGGCCCTGTACGCAAAGGAGCTGCTGGATCTGGATTTTTCTGAGGACGAGCAGGTGGTGTGTATTTCGGAAAACGACGCCTGCGGGGTGGACGCCATCCAGGTGATCCTGGGGTGCAGTGTGGGAAAAGGGAATCTTTTGTTCCATATCTGTGGAAAACAGGCGTTTTCCTTTTATGACCGGGGATCCGGAAGGTCCGTGCGGCTGGTATTAAAAGAAAAGCCCAGAGAGATGACAAAGGCCGAGTCCTTTGCCTATTACCAGGCCTGTGAGCCCAGGGAGATGTTCGATGTGAAGGAGACCTTCCTTGCGCTGCCCCGGAAGGCGGAGATCTTCGGATCCGCCCGGTGCGGCTGCTGCGGAGAGATGACCGGGGAAAAATGGCTCCGGGAGGCAGGCGGGAAAAAGCTGTGTCCGGACTGTCTGGCACGTCTTTCCGGGAAATAAGCATAAGAAAAACATCCGGACACAGTCCGGCTGATCTTGGGAGCAGAAAATGAAAACAAAGGTGATTAAAATAAAAGATAAAACAAGACCGGAGGACGGGGAGCTTCTGGAGGCAGCAGAGATATTGAGAAGCGGCGGCCTGGTGGCCTTCCCCACCGAGACGGTCTACGGCCTGGGAGCCAACGCCCTGGACGAGGCGGCGGCAAAAAAGATCTATGCGGCCAAGGGGCGTCCGTCGGATAATCCGCTGATCGCCCATATCTCGTCCATGGAGGAGCTTCCGGCCCTGGTGCGGGAGATCCCGGAGGCGGGAAGGAAGCTGGCGGAAAAATACTGGCCGGGCCCGCTGACCATGATCTTTCCGAAAAAGGATGTGGTGCCCTATGGGACCACAGGCGGGCTGGATACGGTGGCGGTCCGGATGCCGTCGGATCCGGTGGCGAACCGGCTCATAAAGCTGGCTGGTATTCCGGTGGCAGCGCCCAGCGCCAATACCTCCGGGCGGCCGAGTCCCACCCGGGCGGAGCATGTGATCGAGGACATGGACGGGAAGATCGAGATGATCCTGGACGGCGGCCAGGTGGGCATCGGCGTGGAATCCACCATTGTGGACGTGTCCGGCCCGGTTCCCACTCTTTTAAGGCCGGGAGCCGTCACTCTGGAGATGCTCCGGGAGACCCTGGGCCAGGTGGAGGTGGATCCGGCGATCCTGGGGCCGGTGAAGGGCGATGTGAAGCCCAAGGCGCCGGGGATGAAATACCGGCACTATGCTCCGAAAGCGGATATGGTCCTGGTGGAGGGAGCCATGGAGGACGTGGTGGACTACATCAACCGGGAGGCGGCGAAAGCCATGGGAGCCGGAAAGAGAGTGGGGATCATCTGCACCAGGGAGAGCAGGGACCTGTATCCCCAGGGACTTCTGGAGGTCATCGGCAGCAGGAGCCAGGAGGAGACGGTGGCCCACAACCTGTTCGCGGTGCTGCGGGATTTCGATGACCGCCAGGTGGACTGTATTTTTTCCGAGAGCTTTTCCGAGGACCAGCTGGGCCAGGCCATCATGAACCGGCTCTGCAAGGCAGCGGGATATCATATTGTGAAATGCGGCGGGCCGTCGGAGGAATAGGCGGCATACCGGTAAAAATGGAGGGCATCATGTCAGAAAAAAGAAAAGGCTATATTACATGGGACGAATATTTCATGGGCGTCGCAAAGCTGTCGGCCATGCGTTCCAAGGATCCCAGCACCCAGGTGGGGGCCTGTATCGTCAGCGAGGACAATAAGATCCTGTCCATGGGCTACAACGGCTTTCCCAAGGGCTGCTCCGATGATGAATTTCCCTGGGGAAAGGGCGACCCGGACGATTACAACGATAAATATTTATATGTGACCCACAGCGAGCTGAACGCTATTTTAAATTACCGGGGCGGGAGCCTGGAGGGGAGCAAGCTGTACGTGACCCTGTTCCCCTGCAACGAGTGTGCCAAGGCTATCATCCAGGCCGGGATCCGGACCATTATCTACGAAAGCGACAAGTATGCCGATACCCCCGCCACCCGGGCGTCCAAGCGGATGCTAAATGCGGCGGGAGTCCGGTATTACCAGTACAGCCCCACGGGAAGAAAGATCGAGTATTATGTGTAAAAAATTTCTGCTGGCGGCAGTGAACGCCAGATATATCCACTCCAATCCGGGCGTTTACAGCCTGCGGGCCTTTGCAAAGGAACGGCTTCCGGAGGCGGAGATCCAGATTGCGGAGTATACCATCAACCATCAGATGGATCGGATCTTACAGGACATTTACAGGAAAAAGCCGGATTTTGTCGGCTTTTCCTGTTATATATGGAACATTTCCCAGGTGTATGAGCTGGTCAGGGACTTAAAACAGGTATTGCCGGAAACGGAGATCTGGTTGGGCGGGCCGGAGGTGTCCTATGACAGCGGCAGGATCCTTTCCCAGGAGCCGGAGATCCGTGGGATCATGCGCGGAGAGGGGGAGCTGACCTTCTCCCAGGTGGCGGAAGCGTACCTGGCAGCGGAGGACCGTCTGGCGGCAGAGGATCCAGAGGACAGGCTCCTGGCCCGCCTGGAGGGGATCCTGGGGATCACCTACCGGGACGGCTCCGGAGAGATCCGTGAAAACGGTCCCCAGCGCCTCCTTTCTATAGATGAGATCCCATTTTATTATAAGGATATGGCAGGCTTTGAAAACAGGATCGTTTATTATGAGAGCAGCCGCGGCTGTCCCTTTTCCTGCAGCTACTGCCTGTCCTCCATCGACAAGTCGGTGCGGTTCAGGAGCCTTTCTCTGGTGAAAAAGGAGCTGGATTTCTTTCTGGAAAGGAAGGTCCCCCAGGTAAAATTCGTGGACCGGACCTTTAACTGCCGGAGGGAGCATACCCTGGGGATCTGGAAGCATATCCTGGATCATGACAACGGTGTCACCAACTTTCATTTTGAGGTGTCGGCGGATCTGTTCGACCAGGAGGAGCTGGAAATGATCGGCCGGATGCGGCCCGGACTCATTCAGCTGGAGATCGGCGTCCAGTCCACCAATCCGGATACCATCCGGGAGATCCGGAGGAAAATGGACCTTACGAAGCTTGAGGCCGCTGTGGACAGGGTCCATGGATACCGGAATACCCACCAGCATCTGGATCTGATTGCCGGACTGCCCTGGGAGGGGCTGGATTCCTTTTTACAATCCTTTGACGACGTGTACCGTATGGAGCCGGACCAGCTCCAGCTGGGCTTTTTAAAGGTGCTGAAGGGCTCTTATATGGCATCCCAGGCCGGGGCCTACGGCCTCCGTTACCGGATGACGCCGCCCTATGAGGTATTGTCCACCCGCTGGCTCTCCTATGGGGATGTGATCCGGTTAAAGGCCATGGAGGAAATGGTGGAGGTCTATTATAACAGCGGCCAGTTTTCCAATACCTTAAAGCTTCTGGAGCAGGAATATCCCTCTCCGTCGGAGCTGTTCCTGGATCTGGCCGCGTATTATGAGGACCATGGCTTTGCCGGCCTGAGCCACAGCCGAATGGCCAGATATGAGATCCTTTATGGGTTTATAAAGGAGAGGGAGGAAAGGAAAACGGGCCATGGACAGACCGGGGAGGCCGCTTCGGACACATGCCTTTCAGCCTTTCGGGACCGGCTCATGGAGGATCTGTATTTAAGAGAAAATGCCAAAAGCCGTCCGTCCTTTGCCATGGACCAGGGGCCCTTTAAGGACAGGATCCGGGAGTTTTTCCAGACCGAGGAGCAGGAAAGAAGGTGGCTTCCGGCTTATAAGGATCATGACAGCCGCCAGATGGCGAACATGGCCCATTTAGAGGCCATGGAGGACGGGAGCTTCCTCCTGTTTGATTACAAGGAACGGGATCCTTTATGGAAAAATGCCCGGACCTTGCGGTTCACATATGAAGAAACATGTGCAGGCACAGAAAGAGGAGAGTATGAGAGAATCAAAGAAGGCCAGAGCAGAACGGGTGGACGCCATCCTGGCGCGGCTGGACGCGGAGTATGGCACCGAGTACCGCTGCTATCTGGATCATGAAACGCCCTGGCAGCTCCTGATCGCCGTGATCTTAAGCGCCCAGTGTACCGACGCCCGGGTCAACATCGTCACAAAGGAACTGTTTAAAAAATACAGGAGCCTGGAGGATTTTGCGGCGGCAGAGCTTTCGGAGCTGGAGCAGGACATCCACTCCACGGGCTTTTATCACATGAAGGCAAAAAATATCATTTCCTGCTGTAAGGATCTGGTGGAAAAGCACGGAGGCACCGTTCCCAGGGAGCTTTCGGAGCTGACGGCCCTGGCGGGAGTGGGAAGAAAGACGGCCAACGTGATCCGGGGCAATGTATACGACGATCCAAGCATCGTGGTGGATACCCATGTGAAGCGGATCTCAAAAAAGCTGGGGCTCACAAAGGCTGATGATCCGGAGAAGGTGGAATATGAGCTGATGGAGGTGCTGCCAAAGGATCACTGGATCCTATGGAATATCCATATCATCACCCTGGGCCGCACCATCTGTACTGCCAGAAATCCCAAATGCAGCCAGTGCTTCTTACGGGAGCTGTGTCCGTCGGCAGGAGGTATGAAGGGATGATGGCAGAGCGGGAGAGGAATATAGTGAATGCGGCAGACTCCTATGTGGCCATTGATCTGGAGACCACAGGGATCGGGGCAAAGCGGGAAAAGATCACGGAGATCGGCATGGTGAAGGTGGAAAACGGAGCGGTGACAGATACGTACCATACCCTGGTGAACCCAGGCCGTCCCATACCGGAGCACATTACGGAGCTGACCGGGATCGACGACGATATGGTAAAGGACGCTCCCATGATCCAGGACGTGATCGGGGAGGTCATCGCCTTCTGCGGAACGCTTCCGGTCCTGGGCCACCAGATCATGTTTGACTATGGCTTTCTGGTCCAGGCGGCGGTCAATGGGAAGCTACGGTTTGAGCGGTCCGGCATCGACACCTTAAAGCTCTGCCGGAAATTCATGCCGCCGGAGGAAAAGAAGAACCTGGCGGCGGCCTGCGCCTATTTCCATGCGGCCCAGGACACGGCTCATCGGGCCCTTTCAGACGCCATGGCGGCCCACGAGCTGTACCAGGCCATGAAGCGGCTGCATCTGTCCGGCAATGAGGATGCTTTTGCGCCCAAGGTCCTCCAGTACAAGGCAAAAAAGGAAAGGCAGGCTACCCAGAGGCAAAAACAACACTTGCATGATCTGCTAAAATATCATAAAATAGAGTTGACTGTCCCCATAGATTCCATGTCGGGAAATGAGATCTCCAGAGTGACCGACCGAATTATCTTTACCCATGGAAGGATTCCGGAAAATGAGAGGGGCAGGGATAAGAAACCGGAATAAAGATAAAATGAAATAAAAGAGGTGAAAGTCATGATAAATATGAATAATAAAAAAACAAAGAAGATCATCTCCACCATCGTTGTGGTCCTGGTGGTTGCGGCTATGGTGATCCCCATGATCCTGGGCTCCTTAATGTCTATGATGTAAAAGGAGAGGGATATGAGAAAATATGTATGGAGTACAGGTACGGCTGCGATGATGGCGGCCGGCCTGTTTTTTGCAGAGCCATTTCCTGCCCAGGCTGCGGAACCCATGCCGGCGGGAGTCTCCGTGGACGGAGAGAGCCTGGAGGGGCTCACTGAGGCCGAGGCGGAGGAGCAGGTGCAGAGCCGGGTGGACGAGAAGCTGGCCCGGGAGGTCGCGCTGACCATCGGGGAAATGTCCTTTGCGGCCAGCTCCGGCGATCTGGGCATCGCCTGGAAAAATGAGGACCAGGTGAGGCAGGCCTTAAAGGATGCAGAGGTCAAAGGCAATCTGATCCAGAGATATATGAAGAAAAAGGATCTGGAAGCGGAGCCGGTGGATCTGGAGCTGGAATTTTCCGCAGATCCGGAGAAGATCTCTGCGTTTGTGGATGCGGAATGTAAGGACGCGGTCCGGGAGGCCTCTGATGCCTCCATTACCAGGGAAAACGGTGAATTTGTACTTACCCCGTCAGTGGTGGGGACCACCGTGGATCCGGAGGCCACAGGGGCAGCCATCGGAGAGGCTGTGAGCCAGGCAGACGGCGTTTCGGGAACGGTCTCTGCTGCTGCAGTGGTGACAGAAAAGCAGCCGGAGATCACCACAGAGGAGCTGTCCTCTATTAAGGACGTGCTGGGGACCTTTTCCACCAGCTTTAAGACCAGCGGCGCTTCCCGTTCCACCAATCTCCAGGTGGGAGCGGCCAAGATAAATGGCCGGGTGCTGATGCCGGGGGAGGTGCTGTCGGGATATGAGTGCATGCAGCCCTTTACGGTCGCCAATGGCTACCGGGCGGCCACGGCCTATGAGAACGGGCGGTCTGTGGACAGCATCGGCGGCGGCGTATGCCAGATATCCACGACCCTTTATAACGCTTCTCTGCTGGCGGAGCTGGAGATCGTCCAGAGGCAGAACCATTCCATGACCGTGGGATATGTGAAGCCGTCCATGGACGCGGCCATTGCCGGAACGTATAAGGATATCAAGATCCGGAATCCATACGATACGCCCATTTATGTGGAAGGGGTCACCTCCGGAAAGACGCTGACCTTTACCATTTATGGAAAAGAAACAAGACCGGCAAACCGGACCCTGAAATTTGAGTCTGTGACGCTCCAGGTCATGGGAGCCGGAGCGCCCATTGAGCAGGTGGACAATTCCCTGGCCCCGGGAGCCAGGGTCAAGGTGGACTCCGGCCATACGGGTCTTAAGTCGGAGCTTTATAAGTGCGTATATGTGGACGGAGAGCTGAAGGAGCGGACCCTTTTAAATAAGGATACGTATAACGCCTCCAGGCCCATTTACCGGGTGGGACCGGCGGCTCCGGCAGTAACGGATCCAGGTGCAGCGGTGCCTGGAGCGGATCCGGCGGCTCCGTCCGGCGGGACTTCAGAAACGCCTGCGGGAACCACACCTCCGGCAGTGCCGGAGACCCCGGCGGCGGAAAATACGCCTCCGTCGGAGGTTCCGCAGGGGCCGGGCTATACGCCTGGTCCAGGGATGCCCGGAGACCCGGCTGGAAACAGCAGTCCGGGAGGAAATGAAGGACCCGGCCAGAATGCGGGTCCTGGAGGTCCTGGAGCAGAGAACGGCGGCGGAGCGCCTGGCCCCGGCGGTGAGCCGGGACCTGGGAATCCAGCCGGACCGGGAGCATAGGAGAGTCGGAATGAGAAAGATCGAGCGGGAACCCCATGGCAGGGGACGCTTTGTGCCGGGCCAGGATCTGGTGGTGGCCGGATGCATCGGCAAGGCGGGAGCTCTGGCTGCCATGGAAAAGAAAAAAGAAGCGCTGGAGGCCAGATTCCATGGCGTATTTCTGGACCGTCTTAAAACGGCGGCGGAGAGATCTCTGGATCTGCCCCAGGAATTTTTTGAGGATCCTGGCGTAACTGAATGGGAATATGTGGAGGAGGGCGGCATTCTGGCCGCCCTCTGGAATATATCGGGGGCCTATGAGCAGGGGATCTCATTTTCCCTTCTGAAGATCCCGGTGAGCCAGGAGATCATAGAGGTATGCGAACTATTTGATTTAAATCCCTACCGTCTCCGTTCGGGCCATTGTATGCTGATGGTCTCAGACCATGGATGGGATCTGGCGGAACGGCTCAGGGAAATGGGAGCCGAGGCGGCGGTCATCGGAAAGGTGGAGCGGGGGATCGCCAGAAAAATGACGGGTCTTGGCAGCACCGGGTTTCTGGAGCGGCCTCAGCCGGACGAGGTATTAAAACTGGGATAAAAAAGCTGTCCGGAGGAAGATACGGGGAAGGCCTTCGGAAAATATGTGATGGATCGGGGACGGGGAAACCTGAGGATATAAGGAGGCGCGTTATGCGTGAAAAGATTCTGACCATTATGGAAAAAAACAGCCGGATCGATCTGGCGGACCTGGCCGCTCTCCTGGGAGAGAGCGAGATCGCGGTGGCCAATGAGATCGCCGATATGGAGAAGGAAAATATCATCTGCGGCTACCATACGATGATCAACTGGGACAAGACCGGGGAGGAGCTGGTGACTGCCCTGATCGAGGTAAAGGTGACGCCACAGAGGAATATGGGATTTGAAAAGATCGCGGAGCGGATCTACCAGTACAGTGAGGTGAATTCCGTTTATCTCATGTCCGGAGCGTATGATTTTACGGTGATCGTAGAGGGAAAGACCATGCGCCAGATCGCCCAGTTCGTTTCGGAAAAGCTGTCCACCATGAATTCTGTCTTGAGCACAGCAACCCATTTCATCCTGAAAAAATATAAGGACCATGGAACCGTCATGTGCGAAAGACCAGAAGATGAAAGGATGATGATCACCCCGTGAGAAACCCGTTATCAGAAACCATCACAGCCATCCCCCGTCGGGGATCCGTAAATTTTTTGACATCGTAAGCGAGATGAAGGACGCCATATCCCTGGGCGTAGGTGAACCGGATTTTGACACGCCCTGGCACATCCGGGATGAAGGGATCTATTCCCTGGAGAAGGGGCGGACCTTTTATACGTCCAACGCAGGACTGAAGGAGCTGAAGCTGGAGATCAGCCGGTATTTAGAGCGGCGGTTTGACGTGGGCTATGACCCGGACCGTGAGATCATGGTCACTGTGGGAGGAAGCGAGGCCATCGATATTGCTCTCCGGGCCATGCTGGATCCGGGAGACGAGGTGCTGATCCCTCAGCCAAGCTACGTTTCCTATGTGCCGTGTACCATTCTGGCCGGAGGCGTTCCGGTGACGGTTGAGCTGGAAGAAAAGGACCGGTTCCGCCTCACAAAGGAAAAGGTGCTGGAAAAGCTCACACCTAAAACAAAGATCCTGGTGCTTCCATTTCCCAACAATCCCACCGGCTCTATCCTGGAGAAGGAGGATCTGGAGGCGATCGCCGACGTGGTCCGCGAGAAGGACCTGTTCGTGATCTCAGATGAGATCTATTCGGAGCTGACCTATGGGAGACATCACTGTACCATCGCGGCTCTTCCTGGGATGAAAGAGAGGACTGTACTGATCAATGGCTTTTCCAAATCCTATGCCATGACTGGCTGGCGGCTGGGCTACGCCTGCGCTCCGGAGGCGATCCTGAGGCAGATGCTGAAGATCCACCAGTATGCCATCATGTGCGCGCCCACCACCAGCCAGTATGCGGCGGTGGAGGCCTTAAGAAACGGAGACCGGGACGTGGAGGAGATGCGGGAGGCCTATGACCAGAGACGGAGGTTCCTGGTCAAGGCTCTGAGAGACATGGGCCTTGACTGCTATGAGCCCCAGGGGGCTTTTTACGTATTCCCCTGCATTAAAAAGTTTGGTATGAGCTCCGATACGTTTGCGTTGCGGCTTTTGGAGCAGGAGAAGGTGGCTGTGGTGCCTGGGACTGCCTTTGGAGACTGCGGAGAGGGATATCTGAGGATTTCTTACGCGTATTCGCTCCAGGACCTTAAGCGGGCCCTGGAGCGTATGGGCCGGTTTGTGGCCAGCCTGGAGGAAATGTAGAATGAATATTGTATTATACGAGCCGGAGATGCCGGCCAACACGGGAAACATTGGGAGGACCTGCGTGGCGACCAACACCAGGCTCCATCTGATCGAGCCCCTGGGCTTTAAGCTGAGTGAAAAGCATCTGGTACGGGCCGGTCTGGATTACTGGGACAAGCTGGATGTGACAGTATACAGTGATTTTGCGGATTTTTTAAAGAGAAATCCCGGTGCAAAGCTTTATATGGCCACCACCAAAGCACCGGCGGTCTATACAGATGTGAAGTATGAGCCGGACTGTTATCTGATGTTCGGCCCGGAAAGCCGCGGCATTCCGGAGGAGATCCTGGTGGAGTATCAGGAAACGTGCGTCCGGATCCCCATGTGGGGGGACATCCGGTCCCTGAACCTGTCCAATTCCGTGGCTGTCCTCCTTTACGAGGCGCTGCGGCAGAACGGGTTTGAGAAGATGACCATGGAGGGCCATCTCCACCGGCTGGAATGGAAGGAATAGGATTCTATATTTTAGGGGAGGTGCCGTATGCGTTACAGAAGACTGGGAAAGACGGAGCTGATGGTCAGCGAGATCGGCCTGGGAGCCGAATGGCTGGAGCGTCACAACGCGGAGGAATGCCGGGCAGTCATTGACCGGTGCGGGGAGCAGGGGATCAATATCCTGGACTGCTGGATGCCAGAGCCCAACGTGCGGAGCAACATCGGGGCAGCCATCCGGGGAAAGAGGGAGCGCTGGTTCATCCAGGGCCACCTGGGCTCCACCTGGCAGAACGGCCAGTATGTGCGGACCCGGGACATGGAGAAGGTGAAGGAGGCTTTTGCGGATCTCCTGGAGCGTCTGGGAACGGACTACATCGACCTGGGCATGATCCACTATGTGGACCGGGAGGACGAGCTGGACGCCATCGTAAACGGTCCGTTTTACGCTTATGCAAAGGAATTGAAGGAAAAGGGCGTGATCCGTCATATCGGTCTCAGCACCCACAACCCCAGAGTGGCGAAAAAGGCTGTGGAGCTGGGGATCGTGGAAATGATGCTGTTCAGCATCAACCCGGCCTTTGATCTGCTCCCGGCATCTGAGGACATGAATACATACTTTGCTGAGGAGTACGATAAGGCTCTGGGCGGCATTGATAAAGAGCGGGCAGAGCTTTACCGGCTCTGCGAGAAGAACGACGTGGGCCTTACGGTCATGAAGGGCTTTGCGGGAGGGCGGCTGTTTGATGCAAAGCGTTCGCCCTTTGGCGTGGCGCTGACTCCGGTCCAGTGTATCCATTACGCCCTTACAAGGCCGGCAGTGGCCTCCATCCTGGCGGGATATGATACGCCGGAGCATGTGGATGAGGCTGTTTCTTATGAAACAGCAACGGAGACGGAAAAGGATTATGCCAGCGTTCTGGCCTCTGCCCCCCGCCACGCCTACGACGGCCAGTGTACCTATTGCGGCCACTGTAAGCCGTGTCCTGCGGGCATCGATATCGCCATGGTCAATAAGCTCTATGATCTGGCCTCCATGCAGCCGGAGGTCCCGGCTTCGGTCCGTGCCCATTATGAGGCGCTGGAACGGACGGCTTCTGACTGTATCGGCTGCCGTGGCTGCGAGACCCGCTGTCCCTTCCATGTTCCCGTGGCAGAGCGGATGGAGAAGGCCAGGGCGCTGTTTGCGGAAGGGGAATAAAGCGGTATCCCTTTTAGACACAAAAGAAAGCTCCGGAGATGGGAACTCCGGGGCTTTTTGTGTGCAGCCATGATATTAAAATTTCATGCCAGCCTGCTGTGCTTTTCTATGATCCAATGCAAGCCCCATCAGCCGGTCTGTCTGATCGGCCATAAATAGAGGGATGTTCAGTACGTCATCGTCCAGCCGCAGGTTATCCAGGAAGAAACGGATGCGGAGTTTGACTTTATCCGGGAACAGCTCCTTGGATTCACGGGCTCTGGCCCTGCTTTCATCAAAGTTAAAATAAGCAGTATTTTCAAAGTAACGTCTGCCGGACTCTTTGAGGAACCAGGTCCTGTCTATCTGCTGGACTCCCTTCAGAATATAAAAATAATGATTGCCAGACAGGGAACCCTGCAATATAATGTCGATATGGGAAACCACAGAGCCAGGCGGCTTACCCTCTGATTTTTCGGAGGGGCTAACCCTCCAGACGAAAGAAAGGAGGGCCTGCCAATGTATGTTACATACTCTGACCTGATTCAGATTGGAATATTCATTGTTGCCCTTGTCGGTCTCATTTATGAGATTTTCAAGGGAAGAAAATAGCCGCCATTACTCGCAATAATGACGGCTGACCCTTTTCAGAGGGAATAAAGCATATTGTTGAGGGTAGGCCGTTTCTGTGGCTTTCCCTTTTTCTGTCTTCAATATAGCACATCTTAAAAAGGATTACAAGAGAAAATAAGCTGTTGTTATCACCAGGTCACTTTCATAAACAATAATATATAGGGCAGGGGACCGCCCGGATCAATACCTATGAAGGAGGAAGGCCGCAAAGGCTGTGAAAGAAGAAAGCTATGGTATTAAAATTTCATGCCAGCCTGCTGTACTTTTCTCTGATCCAATGCAAGCCTCATCAGCCGGTCTATCTGATCGGCCATAAACAGAGGGATGTTCAGTACGTCATCGTCCAGCTATTGCAGGGCATCCCCGCTGTCAATCAGGAATTCTGGGAACGCCATTGGACCGTTCTGCATGAAACTGACGACCTTAGGACATACTCATGCAACTATTTTTGTCCTTTATTGACGGGCATTTGTCCTGAATTTCCGATATACTCCCATATTTTTTGCACTATAAACATAAAAAATCATCACAAACAGGCTGAAAGGGTGGTCAAACATAGTTTTAGTGTCAAATTCATGTAAGCGGATAGACTCTAACTAAAATCATGAAAATAGATTTATAAGAGCAAAATATTTGTTAGCATGAATATCAAAATAGCAGAACAAGGACAACGCGGTGCGGACCGGACAGTGTACATCGCCTTAACGCGGTCCGTGCTCTGAAAAAACATTCCAAAATAATGGCTCATCAGCAATGACCATTTGCGGATTGGGCGTCAGGAAAATGGAGATATTTCCTTTTTGATGGAGACCACTAGTGATTTGATGATGAAAAAAGAATGTGGCAGAATAAAGACGATTATTTCATACTATTATTAATAATTCGTTATAATAAATCATATTAAGTTTTTTAAAACATATAAAACATCATACACACAAACAAAGATAAATATTTGGCGATTTTGTTGAAAAATACCAGCCATATATGATAGTATATGTACATATTTAGGAAAAGTAAGGAGGCAAAACCATATGGACAAAGCAAAACAGCAGATCGTGGAAACTGTCGATGCGGCCCGGGAGGACCTGCTTGCCCTGTCAAAAAACATCCATGACAACCCGGAGCTGGGATTCCAGGAGTTTAAGGCCATGGGCTTTATCAGCAATACCCTGGAAAAGCATGGCTTTACGGTGCAGAGAGGCTACGGCGGCCTGGAAACGTCCTTCCGCGCAGATCTTTGCGGAAGCGGTGAGGGGCCGACGGTGGCGTTCCTGGCGGAGTATGATGCCTTAAACGGAATTGGCCACGGGTGCGGCCATAACCTGATCGCCACCTGTTCCGTAGGCGCATTTCTGGGACTGGCGCCTTTGATGAAGGAGCTGCCGGGGCGGATCTCCATCATCGGTACACCGGCGGAAGAGGGCGGAGCCGGAAAGGTGAAGCTCCTGGCCAACGGAGCCTTTGACGATGTGGATTTTGCTTTGATGATGCATCCCTCGGGCGGTGGCTCCAACCTGGTAGGCCGGGGAGGCCGGGCGGCATGTACCGTAAGAGTGGACTTTACGGGAAAAGGAGCCCACTCCTCCGCTCCGCAGAACGGGATCAATGCGCTTAGCGCGGTGATCAGTGTGTTTAACCAGATCGACATGATGCGCCCCACATTTGATCCCCAGGATAATATCAATGGGATCGTTACCAACGGCGGTGCGGCGGCCAATATTATCCCGGCCAGCGCTGGCTGTGCGTTCTGTCTCCGGGCGGATACCATGAAGAGGATTGAGGTTTTGATCGACCTGATCAAAACGTGTGTAGCTAACGCGGAAAAGCTGACGGGAGCCAAAGGACTGGTGGCCTGGGATGATATTTCTGCTGAACGGTATCCCAGCCGGCCCATGTGCCAGGCGTTTAAGGATAATATGCATGAGCTGGGGATCGAAATGACCTGGCCGGACCCGAAAAAACAGTACGGCTCTTCGGATATTGGAAATGTGTCCATTAAGATCCCGGCGATCCATGATTATCTGTCCATCACGGATGATAAGACAATCCAGGCCCATACGGTGGAGTATACGGCTGCATCTGGTACGCCGGAGGCCAACGAGGTATGTCTGAAGGGTGCCAAGGGACTGGCTATGACCGGATATGATATCCTGTCAAATCCGGAATTCCAGAAGGAGATCAAAGAGTATCACGACAAACAGATCCCGGATTTTTATAAACATTAACAAAAAGTAATGCAGACCAGGGGCGGAACAGGGTTTCTGCCTCTGGTCTTTGAGAAAGAGAGGGGCAGGGTATGGAGCTTTACCAACTGAGATATTTTGCGAGGGCGGCAGCTTATGAGAACATTTCCATGGCGGCCCAGGATCTTCATGTGACCCAGCCGTCCATCAGCAAAGCAGTGAAGGCATTGGAAAAGGAGCTCCAGGTGGAGCTGATGCGGAGAAATGGAAAATACTGTGAGCTGACCCATGAGGGCCGCCGGTTTCAGGCCAGGATCCTGCCAGTGCTGGCTGAGTTGGATGAAATCCCGGCAGAGATCCAGAACCGGAGAGCCAGGAAGCAGATACGGGTCAATGTATTGTCGGCCTCCTTTATGATGCCGTCCCTTATAAAAAAATACAGAGAGACTCATCCGGACGTTTTTTTCACGCTTCTGGACCGGAGGGAGGCGATCAACTGGGACATCTGTATCCGCAGTACGCTTCCAGAGGTGTTTTTCAGCAATGCTGTAAAACTCATGGATGAAAGACTGCTTTTTGCATGTAAAAAGGGGACAGAGCTGGCAGAGAAGGAGCGTATCTCTTTAAGAGACCTGACAGATGTGGATTTTATTGTATTAAAAAAGGGAGGAAGCATCCGGGCGGTTTCGGATAAAAAGTTTAAAGAGCGTGGATTTATACCAAGAATTTCGTACGAGTGTGATAATCACTATATATTAAAACGAATGGTGGAAGAGGGGCTGGGAGTGGCTATATGGCCAGAGTATTCCTGGAGAAGGAAACTTGAAGAAGAGGATGATGGATCTGGTATATGCTTAAAACCATTAGATATTGCGGAATTTACCCGATCTTTATATTTGATACGGCAAAAAGATGTGAAATTAACGGAAAATATAGAAGAATTTATCGAGTTTACCATTGATTATTTTGATATGATAAAAAAATAACGGGTAAACTTTTAAAAATCAGAAAATATTCCCATTAAGAATGGATTATATTCTCAAGAATTATTGGACAAACGAAGCATTCAAAATTATAATGAACTTATTAAAAAGCGCTTTTAAAAGGTCGAACCAGTAAAATGGCCGGGGTGTACGAACTCCCCCTTTCTTTTGAAGGCGTTTTTGCGCGTTTTTAAAACAGAAGGGATGTGAGGGCAGTCGGCGGTGCAGTAAAAGGAGGCTCGTGAAAAGTATGATGAAAAAGAGATTTCGTGTAATGGCAGCGTTGATGGCAATGGCAGTTATGGCAGGAAGCCTGACCGGATGTGGTGGAAACAAAAATGCTCCAGCAGAAACGGGAAGTGCATCTTCAGGGACTGCGGCAGAAGGAAACAGCGGCGGAGCAGCAGGATCAAGTGAAATTAACGCTGCAAAACCGGCGGAAGGAATGGCATTAAAAGAAGATATCGTGATTGGAATGCAGTCCAAACACACAACTGTGGATGCTATGGATGCCAGCAATACCCAGCATAACTATATGTACCGTATGGTATATGATACACCGGTTCATTTTAATAATACAACAAAGGAACTGGAACCCTCTCTGGCAGAAGAGTGGTCCACAGAGGATGGTGGAAAAACATACATTTTCAAACTTCGGGATGGTGTAAAATTCCATAATGGAGAGATATTAAAGGCTTCAGACTTTGTTTTTACCTTTAACCGGATGGAGGGAACTACTTCCTGTAATGGTGTATTTCTAAAGGTAGAGAGCGTGGAAGCGGTAGACGATCTGACTGTAAAAATGACACTGGTAGATCCGAACCTGGACTGGCCGAACATGATGACTCTCCCAACTGCCAGCATTATGAACGAAAAGGCAGTTACAGACGATCCGGAGAAAGGACCGGCCGTAGGCACTGGTCCATGGATGGTTGATTCTTATGAGTTTGGAAACTATACAAAGCTTGTAGCATTTGAAGACAGCTGGAGAGGAGCTCCCAATGCAAAGAGCTTTACCTTCCGTTATATTCCTGAGGATTCGGCCCGCCTGATCGCACTCCAGAATGGAGAAATCGATATCTGTCAGACGCCGGCTGCCATTGAGCTTGGAAGGATTGAAGAGGACCCGGCTCTGGATCTGATTTCTTACAAAGGTGGATCTCTGACATATATGGCTTTCAATACCCAGAAAGATCCTGCCAAAGACGAAAATTTACGTAAAGCAGTTGCCCATGCCATTGATATTGATTCCATCATCGCTGTTGCAGCGGAAGGCCGTGGAGAAAAGGCTACATCCTTCTGGGGATGGGATGAATTTGGATTCTATGATTGCGGCGGATATACAAGAGATCTGGATAAGGCAAAAGAATATCTTGCAAAAGCATTCCCCAACGGAAATGCTGCCCTGGATATTTCTGTTGGAGCAGACCGTAAAACGATTGCTGAGATGATCCAGAGCCAGTGTAAAGAAATTGGCCTGACCATAAACATTGTTGAACTGGATTCTGCCGGAATCAGTACCACGACTACCAACGGTGAGCACCAGTCCTGTCTCTATGGTATGGGATTCAATGTCTTCGGCGACGATGCAAGACGTATCTTACAGCCGGGTTCCGCAGTGAACAAAGCCCATTACGACAGCCCGGAGGTTATGGAATTATTAGATAAAGCAGTTGCAGAAGAGGATGAAGCAAAGAGACTGGATTATTATAAGCAGATCCAGGAAAATGTTTACGAACACGTTCCATATATTCCGATCTATTATGCAGACGGATTCATCGGCGTTAAAAAAGGAACTGGCGGAATCGATATCTATCCGACCAGCCACCATGATTTCTCCAACATTTTTGTTCCAGCCGAATAATTTCCGGATATAATATGTAAATTTCTCGGAAAGAAGCGGCTCTTCAAAGAGCCGCTTCTTTTTAAAAAGCATTTTCCAGAACAGGAGGATGATGTATGCACCGATATATAATTAAAAGACTTTTATTAATGATTCCCGTTATCATTGGAGTTTCATTCCTTGTGTTTTTTATCATGGATCTGGCTCCCGGAGATGCGGTAGATATCCTGGCTCCAGAGGGGGCGACAGCAGAGGACCTGGAGGCGATCCGTCATGATCTGGGTCTGGATCAGCCGGTCATTGTACGGTATGTGAAATATATGGGCGGTATGCTTCATGGAGATATGGGAGTTTCCTATGTATCAAAGACAGACGTATTCGATACATACATGGAAAAGCTCCCGGCAACGATCAAGCTTTCATTTGCATCGATCCTGGTTTCGATCCTGTTGTCGGTACCATTGGGAATTTATTCAGCTACCAGGCAGGGAACGGTCCAGGATAATATCAGTATGATCGTGGCTATGATCGGACTCTCTATGCCGAACTTCTGGCTAGGGCTGCTCCTTATCATTGTCTTTTCACTAAACCTGGGCTGGTTCCCGTCTGGCGGCGATCAGACCCTGTCCTCCATCGTACTTCCGGCAATTACCATAGGAACCGGGCTCATGGCTACCTTGACGAGAACGACCCGTTCTTCTATGCTGGATGTTTTAAAACAGGAGTATTTACGAACCGCAAGGGCAAAGGGAATCCCGGAAAAAATTGTAATCACATCCCATGCCTTGAGAAATGCGCTGATTCCGATCATCACGATTATTGGAACGCAGCTGGCCGGCGTATTGGGCGGAAGCGTTCTTACAGAAACAGTATTTGCTTGGCCGGGAGTCGGCCGCCTGATCGTGGACTCTCTGAATATGAGGGATACCCCGCTGGTTACAGGCAGCATTATTATGACAACAATTCTCCTTAGTATTATTCTGCTTCTCGTTGACCTGCTTTATGCAGTTGTGGATCCTCGGATCAAAGCACAGTATGTGGCAAAAAGGGGGAAAAAGAAACATGGCTAAAACCGTTGAAGCAAATGTTCCCAGAAAAGCACGCAGCCAGATGGGAGAGGTATGGCATCAGTTTAGAAGAAATAAAGGCGCTATGGTCGGTTCTGCCATTGTACTGATCATCGTATTCGTTGCACTGTTTGCAGATGTCTTCCTGGATTATGATACCCAGGTAGTAGGACAGAATGTTGCAGAGCGTCTTCAGTGGCCCAGCGCAAGGCACTGGTTTGGAACAGATGAGCTGGGACGGGATATCTTTTTCCGCGTACTTTATGGAACAAGATTTTCATGCTCCGTGGGACTGGTGGCTGTTACCATTGGTCTGGTGATCGGCGTAACCCTGGGAGCCATTGCAGGCTTTTATGGAGGAACCCTGGAGGAAGTGATCATGCGAAGCACAGATATCCTGGGAGCTGTTCCCAATATGCTGATGGCGATCGTTATCGTATCCGTTCTCGGACAGAGTATCTGGAATCTGATGCTGGCAGTGGGAATTACGAGCGTGCCGCAGTTTGTACGTATTACAAGGGCTGCGGTACTGACTGTGAGGAACCAGGAATATGTAGAAGCGTCGAAGGCCATAGGGTTATCAAACAGAAGGATTATTTTTAAGCACATTCTTCCCAATTGCCTGTCTCCGATCATCGTCCAGGCAACGCTCCGTGTGGCATCTGCTATTATTTCTGCTTCCAGTTTAAGCTTCCTGGGACTGGGTGTTCCTGCTCCGTCTCCAGAATGGGGAGCTCTTCTTTCCGGAGGAAGAAAATATATCCGTGATTATTCCTACATGACGCTGTTCCCAGGTCTTGCCATTATGATCACTGTACTGGCGCTGAATATGATGGGAGACGGCCTTAGGGACTCTCTGGATCCGAAACTTAAGAAATAGGAGGGCGGCAGAATGGAAGAACAGAAAGATATGGTCCTTGAGGTTGAGAACCTTAATGTAAAATTTGTAATGGAAGAAGAGACTGTGGAGGCAGTTAATAATATAAGTCTTCATATTAAAAAAGGGGAAACCCTGGGACTGGTGGGAGAGACCGGTGCAGGAAAAACCACAACAGCATTGTCCATTATGAGATTGGTGGACTCGCCCCCCGGAGTTCTGGAATGTGATAAGCTGGAGGTGTGCGGCCAGGACGTGATGGGAATGTCCATCACCGAGCTGGAGCATATCCGGGGAGGCCTGGTATCCATGATCTTCCAGGATCCGATGACCTCTCTGAACCCGGTATTTACTGTGGGACAGCAGATCGCAGAAAGTCTGGAGCGTCATGAGCACCTTAATAAGAATGACGCATGGAAAAAGGCAGAGGATATGCTGGAGCTGGTTGGTATTCCAAGAGAGAGAGCCATCGAATATCCGCACCAGTTTTCGGGCGGCATGAAGCAGAGGGTGATCATTGCCATTGCCCTGGCGTGCAGTCCGCAGCTCTTAATTGCAGATGAGCCCACAACTGCCCTGGATGTGACGATCCAGGCCCAGATCCTTCAGCTGATGCGGGAATTAAAGCAGAAAAAGGATACGTCCATGATCATGATTACCCACGACCTGGGAATCGTGGCAGAGACATGTGACCGGGTAGCAGTCATGTATGCTGGAAAGATCATTGAAGAGGGAAATCTGGAAGAAGTTTTCAATCACACACTGCATCCGTATACCGAGGGGCTTTTCAACTCTCTTCCAAATATCAAAAATAGACGGAGCAAGTTGGAGCCGATCCGCGGTCTGATGCCGGATCCCACAAATCTGCCCAGGGGCTGTGCCTTTGCTCCAAGATGCAATTACGCGACAGATGCGTGCAGGGAAAGAAGACCGGAGCTGGTGTCCTTCGGAGGAACTCATAAAGCGGCATGTCTGGCGTATGAGAATCCGGACTTCCATATTGAGAGGGGGAAAAAGAATGGCTGAAAATATACTGGAAGTAAAGCATCTGAAAAAATATTTTAAAACAGCCCGTGGAACCCTCCATGCGGTGGATGATGTGAGTTTTACCATTGAAAAGGGAAAAACACTGGGAATTGTTGGAGAGTCCGGATGTGGAAAATCGACGACTGGACGTGCGATTTTAAGACTTTTGGAACCAACTGACGGCCAGGTGATCTTTAATGGCCAGGACATCACGGCTTTGAGCAGCAGTAAGATGCGGCAGATGCGCCGGGATATGCAGATCATCTTTCAGGATCCGTTTTCTTCTCTGGATCCTAAGAAGACTGTGAGTCAGACCATTGCGGAGCCCATTATTGAAAACAAGATCTTGAAGGATAAAAAGGCGATCGATGCCAGAGTCCGTGAGCTGATGGCTACGGTAGGACTGGCGGAGCGGCTTGTAAATGCGTATCCCCATGAGTTGGATGGCGGGCGCAGACAGCGTATCGGGATTGCCCGTGCTCTGGCTATGGAGCCCAAGTTTATTGTATGTGACGAGCCAGTATCAGCCCTGGACGTTTCCATCCAGGCTCAGATCCTGAACCTGCTGCAGGAATTAAAAGAACAGATGGGGCTTACTTTTATTTTCATTACCCATGATCTCTCAGTGGTGAACCACTTTGCTGACGAGATTGCTGTAATGTATCTGGGACAGCTGATTGAAAAGGCTCCGACAGAGGAGCTGTTTGACCATCCGGTCCATCCGTACACAAGGGCCCTTCTTTCAGCAATCCCGATTCCAGAAGTGGGAATAGAAAGGCCTGAGAGAATTCTTCTCCGGGGAGAGATTAGTTCGCCGATCGATCCGCCAGATGAGTGCCGGTTTGCGAAACGATGCAATTATGTATGCGACCAGTGTCATAAATCCTGCCCACAGCTGGTGGAGATATCAGAAGGTCATTTTGTATCATGCCATTTATGGGAAAATTTTAAATAAAAATGTAATGTATTCAGGAGGGTTTACACCATGTATCAGGTATCAGATCATACCAGATCCCAGTTTGAAAAGATGCTGGGGCTTGCCAGCGTAAAGGAAGCGCTGGCCTTCATCGAGGCCAATCAGCCGGAGGCCATTGAGGAGCAGAAGGAGCTGGTGCTCATCGAGGCTCCCACCGGCCATGAGGAAAACCGCGCCAAGGTATTCGCTGAGAAATTCAAGGCGCTGGGACTGGAGGACGTCCACACAGACCGGGGCGGCAATGTGATCGGCATCCGCCGCGGAACAGGAAAGGGGCCGAAGGTGCTGATCGAGGGCCATATGGATACCGTATTCCCCTTTGGGACTGTGAAAGGCGTGGAGGAAAAGGACGGCTTTCTGTATGCTCCCGGGATCGGCGATGATACAAGAGCGCTGGCTATGCTCCTGTGCCTGATCCGTACCCTCAATAAAACAGGGATCCAGACTGCCGGAGATATCGTATTTGTGGGAACCACCCGGGAAGAGGGAATGGGCGGTCTTGGCGGAATGAAGGATTTCCTTGCAGATAATGATGACATCGACATTTCCCTCAGCCTGGACAACAACGACATGAGCCTTCTGGTGTTCGAGGCCACCGGCGGCGAGACGTACGAGGTAAACTTTTACGGAATCGGCGGCCATGCCTTTGGCTGCTTCGGAAAGATGGCCCAGCCGGTCCATGCAGCTGCAAGAGCCGTGGCAAAGATCGCTGATTTTGTGGTTCCGTCGGATCCTAAGACCAGCTTCTGTGTGTCAAACTTCCATGGCGGAAACGACGCAGGCGTCCATGCGATCGCGCCCAAGGCCACGATCAAATTCAACTTCCGGTCCAATTCCCAGGAGGAGCTGGCGAAATTAAGGACCAATATCTTCAACGCCATTGAAGAGGCCTGCCAGGAGGAGACCGCAAAATGGGGACAGGATACGATCACCTGGGATAAAAAGCTCATCAGCAGCGTACCGGGAGGAACCCAGGACATGCATGCTCCTCTGGTAGAAACTGCATACATGGGCCTGAGCCATCTGGGCGTTGAGCCGGTGATCCACAGAGGCGGCTGCACCAACGCCAACGTAGCCGTTGCCAAAGGCCTTCCGGCGCTTTGCATGGGCCGAGCCTATGCTCCGGATGAAAATTCCAAGAATATCATGAACCACAGCATCCATGAAAAGTTCCCGATCACTGGTTCTTATAAGGCGATCCAGCAGGCATTCATGGTACTGATGATGGCAGCAGGCATTGATGGGGAGTTTGATTCCATCACAGGCATCGGAGCAGAAAAATAGTCGGAAAAGAGGACATGGATCTTATGAAAAAGACAAGCTTTATTGCCACTGGAGACGCATTTATCACGCGCCGGTTCCCGGAGGGCGGATATGAGGGGTTCGAGGCCGTCCGGGACTGCATCATGCAGCACGATGTGAAATTTTCCAATCTGGAGATGACCTTCCATGACCATGAGGGGTATCCGGCCGCCTTTTCCGGCGGCACCTGGGCCATGGCGGATCCCAGGACCCTGGACGATATGAAGTCCTTTGGGTTTAACCTTTACAATACAGCCAACAACCACTCCCATGATTACAGCCATGGCGGCGTTCTGGCCACCATCGAGCATTTACGGGAACGGGATATGATCTTTGCCGGAACGGGAAAGAACCTGGGAGATGCGTCCAGACCGTGCTATCTGGAAACAAAGAAGGCCAGAGTGGCCATGATCGGTGTCACCTCGTCCTTCCATGAATCTGGTATGGCAGGCGGCCAGAGCGCAGATATGTGCGGCCGTCCGGGACTGAATCCTCTGCGCTTCGAGACCGTTTACCATGTGACCCAGGAGTATTATGACCAGGTTGCAGGGCTGGCGGCTCTTACAAAGGTCAACGCTTCCATGGAAAACTCCGTGAAGAATGGATATAAGAATCCGCCGCCGGAGGGGACCTTCCTGTTTGGAAAGTATAAATTCAAGCTGGATGAAACCAACTGGATCGAGAGCATCCCCAACGAAACGGATATGGCCCGGATCGAGGGAGAGATCCGGGAGGCCGGAAAGCAGGCGGACGTGGTGCTGGTGAGCATCCATGCCCATGAGACCGATGCGGGCGATACAAAGGTGCCGGCCATGTTCCTGGAGACCTTTGCCAGACGCTGTGTGGATGCTGGTGCAGATGTTATCATCGGCCATGGTCCTCATGAGCTTCGGGGGATCGAGATCTATAAGGGGAAACCCATTTTTTACAGCCTGGGGAATTTCCTGTTTGAAACGGAGACCGTGGATCTCCAGCCTTATGATGCGTATTTAAATAAGAAGCTTCCCCTGGATACAAAGGTGGGGGCATATATGGATGACCGGAGCAAGATGGGAACCGTGGGGTACGGAGTCCTGCCGGAGATCTGGTTTTCTGTTATGGCTGCCTGGGACATGGAAGATGGGAAGACCACGGAGATCCGCCTGTACCCCATTTCCCTGGGTATGGAACGGGTACGCTCCCAGAAGGGCGTGCCGGTAATGACTGGAGACGAAAAGGTCCTGGAGTATCTGGCGGAGCTTTCGGCTCCCTACGGAACCGCCATGGAGATCCGGGATGGCGTAGGTTATATCCGACTGAAATAATGCATTGACAGATTCTGGAGACGGCTGCAAAAACTCTCTCACTCCACTTGGCGCCGTCTCCTGTTTGCTTTTTATTTTGTACAAAATTTTTATACGTTTCTTTTTTCAGGTATATTTTTGTTAGAAAAAATATGTTATAATAAGGGAATCAAGCGACATCATTGGGAGGGATTACACATGAATCGAATCAACGCGGCCAACCAGGCCCTGTTTGAGGAGCTTGTAAAGCAGATCCAGATACAGGGAAACGCAGCGGGCATTGCCGTTGCCATTGTGGATGAAGAGGGAAAGACCCAGTATGAACAGTACTTCGGGTACAGGGATACGGAGCAGAAGCTGCCCATGGACGAAAATACGATCTTTGGTCTGGCATCTGTGACAAAGTCCTTTGTGGCTTTATCCATCATGCAGCTGGCAGAAAAAGGCCTCCTGGACCTAAACGATCCTGTGAGCCGGTATATTCCGGAGTTTACCAATAAGAATCAGGAAACGGTACGGATCCATCATTTCCTGAGCCACAGCGGCGGCTTTTATCCGGTACACAGGACTGTGGTAAAGGAGATCGCAGAGAAGCTGGGGATCTCCGAGGAGACAGAGGGCGACCTGGGTTACAGCGTGAAGCTGGCGGAGGCAGGAGCAAAGGCAGTGGCAGAGCAGCTGGATGCCCAGACTCCGGGCCACGGTCTCATTGGAAGACCGGGCGAATACATGAGCTACTGCAACGACGGCTATGGACTTCTTTCCGAGATCGTCCGCCGGGTCGGAGGAGAGGCTTCCTTTGCAGACTATGTGAAAAAGAATATCCTGGATCCTCTGGGAATGGAGCGCAGCGGCTGCGATTACCTGCGGCCCAGACTGGATGAAAACAGCGCCGTATTATATAAGAAGGAGAATGGAGTCATGACCGGCTGCAAGGACTATTACGACAACGCCTTTGTCCTGGGCGGGGCCGGATCCATGAAGTCCACCATTTCCGATATGAAGAAGATCCTGTATATGTATCTGAACCATGGAAAGACGGCGGCCGGCGGCCGTATCCTTTCAATGGAAGGGATCCGGTCCATGTGCCGTCCGCGCATGGAGTACCGCCCGGAGAGCTGGTACTGCTTCGGACTGGCTACAAAGAAGATCGACGATGTGACCGTGGTGGAGCACGGGGGAAGCCTTACAGGCGTTTCCTCCAACATGTCCTGGTCCTATGATGCCGGCTGCGGAGTCATCGTTCTCTGCAACACCTCCGACGTACCGGTGAGTGCCATTGCCGATGCGGCCATGCGTATGTACCATGGCCGGAATCCGCTGGAGGACCGGGGACTTTACCAGGAAAATCCATGGTCAGAAAAGACCAGAAAGGCCGCAGTGGGCTGCTACCTTTCCAGCGAGGACTCCGAGGTGGAGATCCGGGAGAACGGAGACGGAGTTCTGGCAGTGGTAGAGGGCAGAGAGAAAAATCTGGTCATGGTCCAGGAAAACCTGGGGATCATCCGCGGCTATGCAAAGGACGCGTATCTGAAGCTCTTTAAGGATGAAAACGGCGGAGTGTTCGCCATCGGCTTTGGCGGACGGATGCTGCCGAGAAAATAAAATGGAGGTATTCAGCATGGACATTTATGAACAGATCACCAAAATGGCAGATGAGATCGCACCGGAGCTGGTAGCCCAGCGCCGCGATTTCCACAAGTTCGCAGAAAAAGGCTGGTTCGAGATGAGGACCTCCTCCATCATTGCCAGAAAATTGACAGAGATGGGGTATGAGGTCTCAGTGGGCGACCAGGTCTGCAAAAAAGACGCCAGAATGGGCGTTCCGTCGGATGAGGAGCTGGAGGAGCAGTACGAGAGAGCCGTGGCCCAGGGGGCAGATCCGGAGTTTGTAAAGTACACCAAGGGCGGTATGACCGGAGTGATCGGCATCCTGCGCTGCGGAGAGGGCCCCACAGTAGCCATGCGTTTCGACATCGACGCACTGGGCGTATTTGAGGAAAAGGACAAATCCCACCGGCCTGCCTGCGAGGGCTTCGGCTCCGTCAACGAGGGCTTTATGCATGCCTGCGGCCATGACGGCCATGCCACCATCGGCCTGGGCGTGGCGAAGGTGCTGATGTCCATTAAGGATTCCCTTCACGGGACCATGAAGCTGATCTTCCAGCCGGCAGAGGAGGGCGTCCGCGGTGCCAAGTCCATCGTGGAGAACGGCCATCTGGACGGTGTGGATTATCTCATCGGTTCCCACGTTTCCGATAAGGCTGCCGACGATCCGGCGGTGGTGATCCCGGGAAGCCATGGCTCTCTGGCCACCACCAAGTACGATGTCTTCTTCCACGGCGTTTCTGCCCATGCAGGCGGATCCCCGGAGAAGGGCAAGAACGTAATGCCGGCTGTGGCTACGGCTATCTTAAACCTGTACGGGATCCCGAGGAACTCCGCTGGAATGAGCCGGATCAATGTGGGAACCGTTGTGGCTGGAAGCGGCCGGAACGTGATCGCGGATGTGGCAAAGATGGAGATCGAGGTCCGCGGAGAGACCACAGAAATCAACCAGTATATGGAAGAATATGCAAAGAACATCATTGAGGGAGCGGCGAAGATGCACGGCTGCACCAGCGAGATGAAGGTCATGGGCTCTGCGTATTCCCTGACCAGCGACCAGGCCCTTATGGACCGGGTAAGACGGGTATGCGAGGAGAAGCTGCATCTTCCGGTTTCTGAGACCACCAGCAGCCGCAACGGTGGCAGCGAGGACGTTTCCTACATGATGCGCCGGGTACAGGAGCAGGGCGGTCAGGCCACCTTTATGCGGATCCTCACAAAGGAATCTGCGCCGGGCCATAACCGGAGATTCGATTTTGACGAGCAGGCGCTTCCCAATGCGGTGAAGGTATTCTGCGGAACTGTATACGATATCCTTGGATAAAGGATGAGGAGAGGACCCGGACGGGTCCTCTTTTTTCGCGGGCAGCGGGCTAAGGTCCGTGCCTGCACGAGACCCTGGCACTTGCCGCGGGAACCATGAGAAATTCGCGCAGAGTGTTTCTTATGGCTGGCCGGGAACGGCCGGTCCGGCTCTGGAATGGGCCCGGAATGGGGAGGGAACTGTCGGTTATCGGAAGAAACCTGTGGAAATGTTATAATATGTCATAATATGTACAAAAATGACGTTTAACTTGAGAAAAATTTGTTCACATTTTCTAAAAAATATGGTATAATAAAAGAACCATTTAATTAACCCAAAGATGGACAAAATGAAACAGCAAGAGGTGATATCGTGGTAAGAAAAGAAATGATAGCAATGCTGTTGGCAGGAGGACAGGGCAGCCGCCTTGGAGTTTTAACGCAAAAAGTGGCAAAGCCGGCAGTATCATTCGGCGGCAAGTACCGGATCATCGACTTTCCGCTCAGCAACTGCATTAATTCTGGCGTCGATACAGTCGGCGTCCTGACCCAGTACCAGCCATTGCGTTTAAATACGCATATCGGAATTGGTATCCCGTGGGATCTGGACCGGAACGTGGGCGGTGTGACCGTTCTTCCTCCCTATGAAAGAAGCAAGGGCAGCGACTGGTATACAGGAACTGCCAACGCCATTTACCAGAACCTGGAGTATATGGAATCCTATAATCCGGAATACGTTCTGATCCTGTCCGGCGACCACATCTACAAAATGGACTATGAGGTGATGTTGGAGTACCACAAGGCCAACAACGCCGACGTGACCATCGCCGCCATGCCGGTGCCCATGGAGGAGGCCAGCCGTTTCGGTATCCTGATCACCGACGATGCCAACCGCATCACGGAGTTCGAGGAGAAGCCGGCAAACCCCAGGAGCAACCTGGCTTCCATGGGAATCTATATCTTCAGCTGGAAGGTATTAAAAGAGGCGCTCATTAAATTAAAGGATGAGCCGGGCTGTGACTTCGGAAAGCACATTATCCCCTACTGCCACAACGACGGCAGGCGGATCTTCGCATATGAGTATAACGGCTACTGGAAGGATGTGGGAACCTTAGGCTCTTACTGGGAAGCCAATATGGAGCTGATCGACATTATCCCGGAGTTCAACCTGTATGAGGAGTACTGGAAGATCTATACAAAAAGCGAGAAGATCCCGCCCCAGTTCATTTCCGCAGAAGCGAAGGTAGGAAAGAGCATCATCGGAGAGGGAACGGAGATCTATGGAGAGGTCACCAATTCCGTCATCGGCTCCGGCGTTGTGATCGAAAAGGGCGCTGTGGTCAGGGATTCCATCATTATGCAGGATTCCGTGATTGAGGCAGACGCCGTAGTGGACAAGGCCATTGTGGCCGAGGACGTAAGGATCGGCGCAGGCGCCCGTCTGGGCGTTGGAGAATACGCGCCCAGCAAATACGATCCCAAGGTATACCAGTTCGACCTGGTGACCGTCGGAGAGCATTCAGTGATCCCGGCGGGCGTGGAGATCGGAAAGAACACAGCGGTCTCCGGTGTGACAGAAGCTTCGGACTATCCGGACGGCAAACTTGAAAGCGGCGGCTACATAGTAAAGGCAGGTGGAAACGTATGAGAGCAATCGGTATTGTTTTAGCGGGAGGCAACAGCAAGCGGATGCGGGAGCTTTCCAGAAAAAGGGCGATCGCGGCAATGCCCATCGCCGGAAGCTTCCGGAGCGTTGACTTTGCTCTTAGCAATATGAGCAACTCTCATATCCAGAGTGTTGCAGTTCTGACCCAGTATAATTCCAGATCCTTAAATGAGCATTTAAGCTCTTCCAAATGGTGGGATTTCGGAAGAAAGCAGGGGGGCATGTATGTATTTACCCCCACCATCACCGCAGAGCACAGCGACTGGTACCGCGGCACCGCAGACGCCCTTTACCAGAACCTGGATTTCCTGAAGAGAAGCCACGAGCCCTATGTGGTACTGGCCTCCGGCGACGGGATCTATAAGCTGGATTACAATAAGGTGCTGGAATACCACATCGAAAAGAAGGCTGATATCACAGTGGTCTGCAAGGATATGCCGGCGGATGTGGATGTGACCCGGTTCGGTATGGTAAAGACCAACGCCGACGGCCGCATCACAGAATTTGAGGAGAAGCCCATGGTCAACGATTCCACGACCATCTCCTGCGGGATCTACGTGATCCGCCGCCGCCAGCTCATCGAGCTCATCGAGCGCTGCGCCAACGAGGACCGGTATGACTTCGTCCAGGACATCCTGGTACGCTATAAGAATCTGAAACGGATCTATGCCTACAAGCTGGATACATATTGGAGCAACATCGCTTCCGTGGAGGCCTATTACCAGACCAATATGGATTTCTTAAAGCCAGAGGTCCGCAGCTACTTCTTTAAGGAATATCCGGATATTTATTCCAAGATTGACGATCTGCCTCCGGCAAAATATAATCCGGGTGCAGTTGTAAAGAACAGCCTGGTTTCCAGCGGCTGTATCTTAAACGGATCAGTGGAAAATTCCGTTCTGTTTAAAAAGGTATATATCGGAAATAACTGTGTGATCAAAAACTCGATCATCATGAATGACGTTTATATTGGAGACAATACGGTCATTGAGAACTGCATTGTGGAGAGCCGCGATACGATCCGTGCCAATACCACATACATCGGGCAGCCTGATGACGTGAAGATCGTCATCGAAAAGAACGAAAGATATACATTATAATGGCCCATATGGAAGGCTGATATGGACCGGGGAGGTTATTATGCAGGTAACAGATGTACGTGTGAGAAAGATTGAAAAAGAAGGCAAAATGAAAGCGATCGTATCCATTACACTGGACAACGAGTTCGTGATCCACGATATCAAAGTGATCGAAGGGGAAAAGGGGCTTTTCATTGCAATGCCCAGCAGAAAAGCCGCAGATGGTGAATACAGGGACATTGCCCATCCCATAAATTCAGAGACCAGGGACATGATCCAGAACGTGATCCTCCATAAATATGAGATGACCACGCTGGAGGCGGCCCAGGAGGCGTTGGAGGGCTGATAACTGCATAGAAAGAGAGTGGGGATGGACCGGGAGCTAATCCTGGCCCATGACCCACTCTTTTTTTATGCACCACAGCCCGGCCTGGACACCGGAAAGGGGCTGGTTTTCAGAAATGGCTTTACGGATGGCCTGGTCATGGGAGAAGAGCCGGTGCCAGCTGTCCATGACCTGGCGCTTCAGCTCTGGATAGAAGTTAGTCAGGATGAGATCGCTTTCCCTCCGGATCCCATATTCCAGAAGCGTCTGGCGGAACTCTTTCTCTTCTTTTTCCGTCTTTCCCATATAGGACAGGCATAAAATCTTATTCCAGTCGTAGAGGCTGAAAAAGACTGCTTCGTCTAGAGGAACACGCAGTACCAGGATCCGGCCTCCGGCAGACGGGTCCACATTTTCCGGGCTTTTGAAGGCCCAGTAGGGGTATTCCGCACCCTGGGGCTTTGGAACATGGGCTTCCGCAGCCTTTACGAACCAGTCGTAGGCGGAAAGAAACACCGGAGCGCTTTCTTCATATTTTTTCTGGACATATTCCCGCCTGGAAAAGCAGATCCCATCCCGGTCTAAGACGTCCAGGACGATCTGGGCCTGGGGGGAATATAAGGTTACCGAAGTACGTCTGTGATCCATTCTCTTTTTATCTCCCATATATTTCCATAGCAGTCCGGGTTCCCCATATCTACCCGGGCGTCAAAGAGCCGGTCCCAGCTTTTTATGATCTCCCGTTTGATCTCCGGGTAGAACTGGGACATATATGCTCTGCTGTCGCTGACCCGGTATTCCTCCAGGAGCTTTCTGTGGCGGGCGGCGTCCTCCCGGTCAGCCGGAATATACGAATAGTCCAGGACCGCTCCCCATTTCATGATGTTTACCGGCACGATCCGGGACGGATCCAGGGTCAGCTCCAGGATCACGGTTCCCGGGCTCTTCAGCATGGTGGCCTCTGATTTTAAGGACACCCATACGGGATAATCGGCGTCTGCGGGCCGGTCCGCCGCCGCAGGCGTGTGCTTTACCAGCCAGTCGTAGGCCTCCAGCACCAGAGGGGCGTGCTCCCCGAGATCTGCCTGGATGTATTCCCGTCTGGCCACGTAGCGGCCTTTGGTCTCCAGCTCCCGGAGGACGTTTTCATGCTGCTTGGTCCAGACGCGGACGGCGTTTCCGTTCATTCTATTTTCCATGGGACCACCTGTCCTTTCTTTGTTTCTGGCTTGTATTGTAAGCCAGTCTGGCGGAGGAAGTCAAGAGAAGAGCAGACAGAAACAGAGTTTTTTCTGTAAGGTTTTGTTTGGGCTGACGATCTGGAAACAAAGCGCATCTTTTTGACTTTGAGACAAAGATAAGGTAGAATGGAGTTGTGAAAAATATAGTGCCTGGCAGCCCGGAGGAAAAGATGGAGCGGCGGGCAGAAAGGGGTATAGACATGGAAACATGGGGATTTTACGTATCGGGAGTCCGGTACGGAACATGCAGAAAAGAGGGAGAACGGGTTTTCCACAGTCCGCTGGACGTGACATCTGGAGAATTTCTTCCGGAAAGGGAGCTGGCTCCAGAGGACGACCGGTATGTGGTCCTGGGAAAAATGAACGTGCGGGAGGCACTCCTGCATCTGGAACCGTGCCAGGAGGGGATCCGCCTGGGAGACGACAGGTTTACGGCTTCCTCCGGGGAGATCTATGAGAAAAAGGATAAGGGCGCGTATGTGCAGAGGCACATCAAATTCCCCAGAGACCTGGTGGTGAAGGATGGTCAGATCGTGGCGTTCATTACCCCGGCCAGGGAGCTTTGCAGCGTTCTGGTGAAGGATGGGTACGAGGATGAGACGGTCTTACGCCAGTGGAAGGAGATGGGCTTTGGCCTTCCATACCTGGTCCATGGTCCCGAGACCTTCATGGTTCCCATGCGGGATGGCGTGAAGCTGGCTGCGGACGTGTATCTGCCAGTGAAAAGAGAGAGAGCCGGCCAGGAGATGGCCGTTGCAGGACCCGCAGGAAAGGTCCCCACTGTGCTGGTGCGGACGCCCTACGGAAAACGGGTCGGAGCAGAAACGTATTACCGGTATGTGCAGAGGGGCTACGCTGTGGTGATCCAGGATGTGCGGGGACGGGAGGACAGCGAAGGCGAGTGGCTTCCCATGCACTATGAGGTGGAGGACGGCGACGATACCCTCAACTGGATCGCAGATCAGAAGTGGAGCGACGGGAAGGTGGCCATGACCGGAGGCTCTTACCTGGGCTACGTCCAGTGGGCGGCTGCGGCCAGCGAAAATCCCCATCTGACGGCCATGTTAAGCAGTGTGTGCGCTGGAAGTCCCTTTGTGGATCTGCCCAGGAGAGGCGGCTGCTTCAACTCCGGGTCCATGTCCTGGGCCTTTATGGTATCCGGACAGAGATCGGACGCATCCCTCATGGACCGGGACGACTGGGACGAGCTTCTGGATATCCGTCCCCTGGAGGACATCGCGCCCAGAGCCCTGGGCCATCAGGTGCCGTTCTTAAAGAAATGGCTGGATCATCCCGATTACGACGATTTCTGGAAAATGGGCAACTGGAAGGAGCGGACGGGGGCCCACCGGGTTCCGGCGCTGATCATGTCCGGGTGGTTCGACGATAACGGCATGGGAACAACAGAGGCCCTGGATCTGTATGAGGATTACACAGAGAAAAAGGTGATCCTGGGACCGTGGAAGCACAGCGGAAATGCCGATTACGATATCCACGGCTTTGCCCTGGCGCCCAATGCCCTGCGGTACGACATCGACCTGGTGTGCTTCCAGTGGATCGAACATTATTTAAAGGGCGTGGAAAACGGGATCGAAAAGACTCCCGTGGTGGAATACTATACCATGGGAAGCGGCCAGTGGAAGACGGCTGAGAACTGGCCTCTGCCCGATGGAGAGAAGGTGACCTTCTACCTGGACGGCAAAGCTGCGGATATGGCAGTTGGAAGCGGCAGCGAGGCAGGCCATGGAACCCTCAGCCTCGCGGCTCCGGAAAATGAATGTGGGGATCATTTTACATACGATCCGGAAAATCCGTCCACCCATATCATCGATATGTCTGAAAATGAACTGGAGGTGCCGGAAAACTACACAGACGAGGAGAAGCGGACCGATATACTCAGCTACTCCACTGGTGTTCTGGAGAAGGAATTTACCATCACCGGAGACGCCCAGGCTGTGATCTATCTCTCCTCCGACTGCGAAGATACGGATCTGATGGTGCGGATCACCGATGTGGATGAAAACGGGTGTTCCATGAAGCTGGCAGACGGAGTCATGAGCGTGCGCTACCGGAACCAGTTCGAGCATCCGGAATTCATGGAGCCGGGCAAGGTATATCCGGTGACGATCCGGACCACAAAGCTGTCCCATACATTCCGGAAAGGACATCAGATGCGTGTGACCGTGACGTCCAGTGCGAAGAACTTCATCTTCCCCAACAGCAACACCAGGGACGGCTTCAACAGCCAGGAGATCCGCCTGGCCCACAACTGCGTCCATCACGGCGGCCGGTATCGGTCGGCGGTGACGGTGATGCAGGAGAAATAGTATAAAAGTGATAGAATAGAAGTAATAGAAAGAATGGAGTCTGGATTCCCAGAAGCTGCTGGAAATCCGGGGGCCAGTGATAGAATGGAATAAAATAAGAATAAGCGGACGCGGTCCATGATGTTTTTTGATATCATGGGCCGCGTTTTTTGTTTACGTGGGCAGCGCGCCAAAGTCCGTGCTTGCATGAGACACTGGTGACGGTCGCGATAACCATGAGAAATTCGCGCAGCAAGTTTCGTATGGATATAGGAAAATATGTTCTGCGACAAAAAAGCGCCGCGGGAATTGCTTGGGGTGGAAGGGGCTTTTGTCACTGAAGCGGCCTGCCGCAGGCGGGAAAGCGCGCCGATGGGTTTCTTTCATATGTTATAGAAAGAATGTCTTATGTCAAAAAGCGCGCTGCGGGGATCGCTATCGGGCGAAAAAAGTTTGCCACTGAAGCGGCCTGCCACAGGTGGGGAGGTGGAAGGGGAGGCAGAGAGAGGCGGATGAATATATTTGCAGCTTGGGGGGGGGTTCAATGAAGACAGGAGTGGGAGGAAAATGTGGAGAGAATATTTTGAAAATATAAAATATACATACTATACATCATTTATACTATAAGAATTTTGAATAGTTTCGAGATAAAAAATAGGTACTTCCGACAAGGACGATTATGGGAAGTAAAACGGGCTCTGGAGATCAGTTCCGGAGGGACAGCCCCCTGGCTCCGGCCCATGAAAACAACGAATCCGAGGAAGATCTGATGTACGAATTTCTGGAAAAATACCTGCCCAGGGACAAGCGCGTCCGCATGGGCATTTTAATGGCCGCAGACGTCCTTGCGCTCTGCCTGGCCTCTTTTTTAGGCCTTTTTGTCCGGTTTGATTTAAACATTTCCAAGATCCCGCCGGAATACGCCCGGGCAGCCCTGGAGTTCCTTCCCTATTATATCCTGGCCTCCCTGGTGATCTTCTTCCTGGCCCGGATGTACTCCACCATGTGGAGCGTGGCCGGGGTCCGGGAAGCCCTCCATGTGGTGGCGGCCTGCGGCCTGGCTTCCCTGGTACAGATCGCCGGGATGATGCTCTTACAGCTTTCCGTACCCAGGAGCTTTTTCCTGGTGTCCTTTGCGGCCCTCTGTGCCGAAGAGCTGGGGATCCGTCTCTCCTACCGGGTGGTGATCTCCTTATTCGGGAACCATAGTAAAAAAGCGGCAAAGCGGATCATGATCGTGGGCGCCGGGACCTCCGGCTCCGTGATCCTGAAGGAGATGACCACCAGCTCCCTGGTCAACGGCTGCGTGGTCTGTTTCGTGGACGATGACAGGAACAAGGCCGGGAAGTTCCTAAACGGCGTTCCCGTGGCCGGGAACCGGAACGACATCCCGCGGCTTGCGGAAGAATATAAGATTGACGAGATCTACATCGCCATCCCGTCGGCCTCAGCCAAGGAGCGGAAGGCCATCATCGAGATCTGCCGGGATACGGGCTGCCAGGTGAAGATCCTGCCGGGCATCTACCAGCTGATCAACGGCGAGGTGAGCATCGCCAAGCTCCGGAACGTGGAGATCGAGGACCTTTTAGGCCGGGATCCCATCCGGGTGAACTTAGACGAGATCATGGGCTACGTCAGCGGAAAGGTGGTCTTAGTGACCGGGGGCGGCGGCTCCATCGGGAGCGAATTATGCCGGCAGGTGGCAAGCCATAATCCGAAGCAGTTAATTATCTTTGATATCTATGAGAACAACGCCTACGACATCCAGCTGGAGCTTAAGGAGAAGTATCCGGACCTGGACCTGGTGGTGCTCATCGGCTCCGTCCGGAACACCCACCGGATCGAGACGGTGTTTGAGAAATACCGCCCCGACATCGTGTACCATGCGGCAGCCCACAAGCATGTGCCCCTCATGGAGGACAGCCCAAACGAGGCCATCAAGAACAACGTGTTCGGTACATATAAGACGGCGAAAGCAGCGGATAAATATGGTACTAAGCGCTTCGTGCTGATCTCCACGGACAAGGCCGTGAACCCCACCAACATCATGGGGGCATCCAAGCGGATGTGCGAGATGGTGGTGCAGATGATGAACGCAAGGTCAAAAACGGACTTTGTGGCCGTGCGGTTCGGGAACGTACTGGGAAGCAACGGATCCGTGATCCCGTTATTCAAGAAGCAGATCGAGCAGGGCGGTCCGGTGACGGTGACCCACCCGGATATCATCCGGTACTTTATGACGATCCCGGAGGCAGTGTCTCTGGTATTACAGGCCGGAGCCTATGCAAAAGGCGGGGAGATCTTCGTCCTGGACATGGGGGAGCCCATGAAGATCCTGGATCTGGCAAAGAACCTGATCCGGCTGTCCGGGTACACACCGGACGTGGATATCCCCATCGTGTTCACAGGCCTGCGGCCCGGGGAGAAGTTATATGAGGAGCTTCTCATGAACGAGGAAGGGATGCAGGACACGCCCAATAAGTTAATTCATATCGGAAAGCCCATCGAGTTTGATATGGAACGGTTTGAGGAGCAGCTGGAGGAGCTTTATGTGACCGCCAATGAGGACGGGGACAGGATCCGGGAGGATGTGATGCGGATCGTGACCACATATCATCCGGTGGGAGTCAAGGCCTGATATCCGGATCAGCGGGAGGGTGAAAGATGTAGGAGCCTTCCCCAAAAGGCCTGGAACCACTGTGGAAAATACAGTTTTCCGCCAGAAACAGGAGCCGGAGTTCCAAAAGTATGACTGGGATAAAAGTACCGGATAGATCCGGAGCTTCATTCCCGGAGTAAATGCTCATGTACGGTAGAGAAGCACAAGACATGGATAGCCAGCCCTG